>Ga0307512_10004332_pt1 | contig 15649 bp, 12 predicted proteins | sample 14_EM_MG_FD_200267 | JGI IMG/M metagenome (GOLD analysis project Ga0307512, IMG submission 200267) | Populus trichocarpa ectomycorrhiza microbial communities from riparian zone in the Pacific Northwest, United States - 14_EM | ecosystem: Host-associated > Plants > Roots > Unclassified | place... | reverse complement strand
AAGACGGTGACGGTAATCTGGTCCCAGAGGCGCGCGTTCGAGTCAGTGACACTGCAACTAATGGTCGGTTGCGACCGTCGATCTGGACTGTCAGGCTGGATGTTCGCACTCCCAGGGAGGAGCACCCGGTCCGCGTCATGATCACCTACCGGCCAGGCGACCCCGGCTACCAACACTCACGCAAGCTGTTCATCGGCCGACTGACCGAGGTGCTGCCGACAGCCATCCTGGAATGCGAGTCGGAGTCGGACGTGGTGACGGCACTCGGCCAGGCACGCGGCGGCCCGTTCGCGATCCGCGGTGGCGGTCACAGCTTCGCCGAACACTCCACATCGGACGGACTGGTACTGGACCTGACCGGCCTCAACAGGATCGACGTGCGCAGCGACACGGTCGTCGTCGGCGCAGGCGTGCGCATCGGCACGCTGACGGACACGCTGGCGCCGCTGGGCCTGGTGGTGCCGGTGGGCTGGAGCCGCTCGGTAGGCGTGGTGGGCGCGGTGCTCGGCGGCGGCTACGGCGTGCTGGGCCGGTACTACGGACTCGCCGCCGACCACCTGGTGTCGGCACGCGTGTTGCTGGCCGACGGCCAGACCGTACGCGCGTCGAAGGACGAGAACCCCGACCTGTTCTGGGCACTGCGGGGCGCGGGCGGCGGCAACTTCGGCGTCGTGCTGTCGATGGAGCTGCGGACCCGCCCGTCGGTGGCGCTGACCACGGTCCAGGCGACGTGGCCGTACGAACGGGTCGTCGACGTCGTGGCGGCGTGGCAACATCTGGCGCCGTTCGCCTCGCGCGAGGTGAACCTCCAACTGACGCTGCACGCCAGCGACTTCCCGGACGAGGACCCGGCGGTCGCACTGTTCGGCGTGGTCGTGGGCCCGCCCGCGGACGCGCACACGGCGCTGGCCGCGTACGCCGACCGAGCGGGCCGCCCGTCGTCGACCTCGTACACCGGACTGTCCACGGTGAACGCCGCGAGACACTACGACTATCGAGGCGACACGGCGGGACGCCTACCCGCCGGTGAACGCCCGGCGCTGCGGCTGGCCCGTTCGGAATTCTTCGCGGGCCCCATGCCGAGACCGGTGCTGGCCGATCTGACCGAACACCTGACAAAGGACCGGGCCTTCGGCGTGCACCGCGACCTGGAACTCATTCCGTGGGGCGCCGGGCTGTCCGCGCCAGCCGGCGGCGCATTCGCACACCGGAGCGCGAGATTCCTCCTGAAACACACCGTCCAGACAGGCTCCCAGGCCTCGGACGACATCCGCGCCACCGCGGCCAACTGGGTGACCAGCTCATGGTCACTCACCCACGCGGTCGGCTCCGGCGGCGGTTATCCGAACTATCCGGACCTGTCGCTGAACAACTGGCCGCGAGCCTATTACGGCATGAATCTCCCCCGCCTTCTCGACATCAAGAAGACCTACGATCCCGACTCGGTGTTCCGCTTCAGCCAGGGCCTGTCGGAAGCCTAGTCGACGACACCGAACCCACTGATACCACTGGGCTTGAAGTCGAATGCGTGCGGCACCGAGTTGCCGAACAGGTCGGTGGTCAACGACAGCCAGGGCTTCGAGAGCAGGTCATGGAACCGAACCCGCGCGTCCTCGACATTCCGTGCGTAAAAGCGGATCCACACGGTCTTGCTGCCCATCCAACACACCATGATGAATTCTCTCTCACCATGCCCGGGCCGCAGGCCCACTATCTCCAGTAGCGGTTCGCCGGCGGCCCGGCGCAGGTAGTTGATATAGGCAGACTCATTGAATTTTGGCACTGAATTCCCCCACGTTCAGGACAAAAAGTGGACACGTCAGGCGCTCGGCGCGCCGAACACCAACGTAATCGGCAGTCACCCGAGGGCGTTACGGTATTCGCCGAGGTGTCTGTAGATTGTCCACTGTCCGATGGGGGATGTCCTGAATGACTACCGCAAACCGTAAGCCCGGTAGGTCGTCTGCTCCACTGTGTTGCCCGCGGCGTCGGTGGCACGAACCCGCAGACTGACCGCACCAGCCGTCCTGGAGAGCGGCGGATGCTTGATCGTCGCGGCATAGCTTCCGTCGCCGGACGGAGAGGTCCGGACGGACGTCCACGTGGCACCGTCGTCGTAGCTCACCGACAGCTGAAGACTTCGCACGCGCGGCGCCTGCTCGAGCAGGGAACTGTGGTAGGCGCGAAGGTTGACCCGCTGGGTCCGCCCGGCCGGCGCCGTGTTGTCCAGCGCCAGCCCAAGGTCGTACCCGACGAACAGCTGGCTGGTCGCCTGGCAGACGTCCTTGGTGCCGACAGTGATGTACCAGCCCATGCAGTTGCCACCGTCGGCGGGCGAGGTGAACCCGGTGGTCGGCCGCTGGGACGAGAACGTCCACTCGGTGTCCACGGTCCGCGCGTAACGCTGCATCGTGTAGTCCGTGGTGAAGTGCTCGGTGAGTCGATAGTCGCCTTTCGACGCCGGCAGGGTGAAATACGGGTTCTGGTAGAAGAAGAACGGTGGCGCGATCCACACGAGACCGGTCTGCACGGGGATTTCCGCACCATCCCGGTAAAGATGCAGTTCGGTCTGTTCGTCCCCGTAGTAGCCGCCGGTGATGTCGTAGGACTGGTAGCCAGAGCCGCCGTTGGCGCTCATCACGTTCACCGGGTTGAACATGTCGCCGTTGCGGCACGACAGACACGTCGGCGTGAAGTACCGCGCGACCTGCGGCGCGTACTCGGTGGTGTTGGACACCAGCGGCGCGACACCGAGATCGTCCGTACGTGTGCCGGCCCTGGAGAACTCCTCGATCCGGTTGTCGGCCCAGCCGTTGCGGTGGTAGCCGTCGACCGTGTCCGGCGCGTCGTAGTACAGGCTCGCGCCGTGGTTCCACCCGACACCGGCCCGCACCGGGCCGAAGTAGGTGGTCACCTCGCTCGGCGCCGTGACGTGCAGGTCGTTGCCCTGTCCGATGTTCCGCAGCGTGGTGGTGCCGGGCAGCTGCGCGCTCCAGGTCAGGTCGGCGACCGCCGGCCCGTCCGCGTGGATCCGATTGTCCACTCCGTACACATCGGACGACCGGAGCGTCGACTCCAGCGACGCCGGGATGCGGTCCAGATAGGGGTAGGTCAACGCGTACACATAAGCCGGGTTGGTGGGTGCGTCGACCTCGACCGACCCGCCCCTGTCCCGAAGAGCACGGCCCTGGTCGGCTGGCAGGCTCGCCGTCGGAATCGGGTATGCCGGCCACAGGTAGTTCTTCGCATACGGCGCGGGGTCAAGGAAGCCCCGCCCCTGCGCGCTGAACCCGAGCACGCCCACGGCGCCGGCCGCCTGCGCGTTGCGGACCCGGTCGAGCGCGTAGCTGGTGCACGTGGCGGCGCAGATGTCCGACAGGTCGAGCAACGCGACCTTGCCGCGCACGTCGACGCCCGCGAAGTCCGCCGTGGCGCCATGTCCCGCGTACACGACGCCCAGCTTGCCGCGACCGGTGAACCTGGCGATCTCGTCGTCGGAGACGACCGTGTTCCGCACCGGATAGCGGGCATCCAGCGTCCGGCCGCCCGCACGCATGGTGAGCCGCGGTTCGGTGTAGATCCGTTGTGAGTAGCCGTAGAACTCGCCGACGGTCGGTTTCGCGGTGGGTAGCGTCCACAGTGTGTTCGCCCCGTAGGCCCGGAACTCGGTCCGCAGGCTCACCGCACCGCCCTCACCGGTGTTCACGAAGCCGAACTGCTGCGCGTACCGCTCCCCCGGCTTCGGCAGCTTCGTGTCGATCTTCTTCGCCTTGCGCAGGTCGAACACCACCGAGGCGCCGTTGGACACGTCGACATCCGGCGCGACGACCAGCGCCTCGTTCGGCGTGCCGTTGCGGTCGCGCCACTGCACGAAGCTGCGCACCGCGTAGCGGCCTGCGTAGATCACGCCGGAGATCTCCGACTGTGCGTCGATCTCACCGAGTGGGCTGACCTCGTCACGACCGTCGACACGCAGGAGAACCCAGCCGCCCCAGAAGATGTCGGTGGCGCCGTCCGGCGGGATGATCTTGCCGGTCAGCGTGACCTTCTTGAGGTCGCGGTAGGCGCCGAGCGCCGTGGTGAGCGTGACGCCGTCCGCGCTGGCCCGCACCGCGCCCTGGTACCAGGTGTCCGGCCCGCCCACGGGGTTGAAGGTGGCCAGCACCTGCGCAGTGCCGTGCGCGGGAACCGTCACCGTGTCGTGGTCGAGGCGGAGCGCGCCGGCCGGCACGGTGCCGCGGTGCGCGGTGAACGTCGTCCTGAGTGTGAGCGTTACCGGGGCGTCGCCGTCGTTGGTGTAGGTGATCCTCTTCGTGACCGGATCGGTCTGCTCGTAGGCCATCGAGCCGAATGAGACGCTGCCGGTGGCACGCACCTCCTGCGTGACCGCGCGTGCCACGTCGACCCGGCCGGCGCCCTGCTCGTACGCCTCGTAGCCGTCGTCCTTCGCGCTGCTCATCAGCGCTTCCTTGAGCTGGGGCCCGGTCCAGTCGGGATGTTCCTGCGCGAGGATCGCGGCGGCGCCGGACACGTGGGGCGTGGCCATCGAGGTGCCGGAGATCGTCGTGTACTTCTCGTCGACGACCGGCCCGAGCTGCGTGCCAGCCGCCCGCGCTGCCGTGATGCTCACGCCGGGCGCCGCGATGTCCGGCTTCAGGCCGAAGTCGCCCAAGCGGGGGCCCTTGCTGGAGAAGTAGGCGAGCTTGTCCTGCTTGTCGACGGCGGCGACGGTCAGCGCGGCGTCGGCGGTGCCCGGGGTGTTGATGGTCCGGTCGCCGCTCTGGCCGTTGTTGCCGGCCGCGATCACGAAGAGCGTGCCGGACTGCGCGGTCAGCGTGTTCACCGCCTGGCTCATCGGGTCGGTGCCGTCGGTGCAGCACCCACCGACGCTCAGGCTGATCACGTCGGCGCCCTGCGCGACGGCCCACTGCATGCCGGCGATGATCTCCGAGTCGCTGCCGCTGCCGGTGTTGTCGAGCACCTTGCCGATCAGCAGCGAGGCGCCTGGCGCGACACCGCGGTACTTCCCGCCGGACGCGGCGCCGGAGCCAACGATGGTGGAGGCGACGTGCGTGCCGTGCCCCTGACCGTCCACGACCGTCTGGCCGGGGATGAAGCTCTGTGACGCGGCGACCTTGCCGGCCAGGTCGGGGTGTGTGGCGTCGATTCCCGTGTCCAGCACGGCGACCTTGACGCCCGTGCCGTCGTAGCCTGCCGCCCACGCCTCCGGAGCGCCGATCATGGGCACGCTCACATCGAGGCTCGCGTGCACGGCGCCGTCCAGCCACACCTTGGCCATCCCGCCGGAACGGAACGTCGTCGGCCCGGCGATGCCCGCCCAGAACTCGGCGGCCTGGGACTTCTCGACCGTGACCGCCGCACCGTCAACGCTCACCAGGGGTGCGGTCACGGTGCTCGCCGGCAACGCGGCGGCGCCGCGGAGTCCCGGTTCGTACTGCACGATCAAGGGCAGCTTCGAGGTCGTCGAGTCCGCGTATCCGTTGCGTACCAGGTAGTCCACGTCGAACAGCCGCCGGTCGAGCCGCCCGGCGCTGACCAGGCTCATCGCGTCGGACGGGTACACGTAAAGGGAATCGCCCTCGCGCACGGTGGAGTACAGCACCGGCTCGCCACTCTGCCGGGCCGCCTGCCCGGTGACCTCGGCACTGAGCTGCCCGTCCGGCTCGACACCGACCGACACGGTGTCACCGGTGATCAGCGTGAGGTCGGCGAGGTGCTCGACGGCGCCGTAGCTGGGCGCCGAGGGTCTTGGCGCCTCCGGTGCGGCGGACGCGCCGGACACGCCCATCGACGCCACGAAGGCCACCACCGCGCCAGCCGTGACAGCACGCATCCACCCGAAGCCCATGGATCCTCCCCTATCGAACGCGCCAGAACCGGCACGGCAGGTTGATCTACGATTGCGGTCGGCCGGTGATGGCCGCAAGGCGTCAACCCGGCCCTTTCCTGCCAGTGGCAGGAAGAGGCCAACCGATCAGGAATGGTGCCGAGTGCTCGACGTCATCGGCCTGTCCGAGGTGGAACAGGCCGTCTACGAAACGCTGGTGGCGCGCGCGAGCGCCACCGCCGACGAACTGCGCACCATCACGCCTGGTCTGGCGAAGGACGCGGACGTCGACGCCGCACTCGACCGGCTCGTCACGCTCGGACTCGTGACGCGGCAACCCGATCGTTTCGTCCCGGTGCCGCCCGCCGACGCACTCGAGGCCCTTTTCCTTGCCAGGGAACGAGAGCTGGTCGCCGCGCGAGCGCGGGTCGCGGCCCTCGACGAACAGTTCGAACAGGCGGGTCCCCGCTCGGGCGAGCCAGCGGCGATCGAGGTCGTGCACGGCGTGCGACGGTCCAAAGCACGGTTCTTCGAGATCCAGCAGGACGCGCCGAGCCAGGTGCGTGGCATGGAGCGGCCACCGTACTTCGCGGTGGTCAACGACCCGGAGCGGCGCGTGATCAGGCTGATCGACAGCGGGCTGCGGTACCGGCTCATCTACGACCCGAGGGCGCTGGACGTGCCTGGCCGGCCGTACGCCGAGATCCTCGACGTCAGCGACGGCAGGCGGGTGCGCATCGGCGAGGCGCCGGTCAAGATGGTGCTGACCGACGAACCGGTCGCCATGCTGCCGCTGCACGACGACGTCCGGCGGCGCACCGCGATGATCGTGGTGCACGACCCGACTCTCCTCAGTGTCCTCGCGGCGTTGTTCGAACTGTCCTGGGAGCGGTCGATGCCGGTCGGGGTGCGTGAGGGCTCGCACGAGTGGGACCGCGCGTTGCTTCCGTTGCTGGTGGCGGGACTCACCGACCGCGAGATCGCGGACAAGCTCGACTGGAGCCACCGCACGGTCCGGCGCCGGGTGCGTGACCTGATGGTCCGGCTGGACGCGCCGACGCGGTTCCAGGCGGGCTACAACGCCGTGCGGAGAGGATGGCTCGCCGATGGCTGATCTTGCCGTGTTGGGCCTGTCCTCGGCGCAGGAGGCGGCCTACGAGCTGCTGATCTCCCATCGCCGGGCGACTGTCGCGGATCTGCGGCCACATTGGTCGCGTGTCGAGGCGCTCGCCGAGGTGCTGGACTCACTGGTGGCCGCGGGCCTGGCGAGAGAGTCGGCCGCCGTGTACACGGCGGTTCCGCCGCGAGCCGTGTTCGACTCGGTGCTCGCGGCGGACTGGCGGCGGCTGCGCGATGCCCGGGAGTACGCCGAGGTGCTGGCCCGCGACCACCGTGCGCACGCCCGCGTCACCGCCGCGGATGTCGTCGAGGTCGTGACCGGCAATGTCCACGACAGACTCGTCCGGGAGCTGCGCACGACCCGCCGGGAGCTGCGCCGTCTCGTCCGCGGGCCGGTCGCCGAGGTGGAACACGACCTCATCGCCCGTGGGGTGACCGTGCGGGTGCTGTGCCAGGACGCGCCTTCGCCTGTCCCGCCGGGGGTTCGTGTGCTCGAGTCGGTGCCGGTCACGCTGTACCTTGTGGACGATCGCCTCGCGATCCTGCCTGTCGACGAGGACCGGTACGGCGAGCCCGCCGCGCTGCTGGTCTCCCCCAGCGAGCTCCATCGCGCGATGGTGCTGCTGTTCGAGTCCCTGTGGGAACGTGCCGCGGCGCCGGCCGCATCGGAGACTGACCGGCTCATCGAGCTGTTGTTGGCGGGACTCACCGACGAGGGGATCGGGCGTGCGCTCGGTGTCAGCACCCGCACGGCGCAGCGGCGGATCGCGGACCTGATGACGGAGGGTGGGGCTCGGTCCCGCTTCCAGGCCGGCGTCCAGGCCGCCCTCCGGAATGACAGGAATTCGGGCTAGAGGCCCGCGAGAAAAAGCAACCCCTCGTTCCCCCTGGCAAAAAACTCCGACATCTATATAGTAAATAGTGAGTTTCGATCGGGAGGTTGAGGGATTAAGGTTAGACACTGGACGGGATGGGTCGACGGAGAGCGAGGTAGGAAACCGCCATGGTGGACGTGGGTGAAGTCGGCGAGGTGGGACGGTTGCTGTTCGGGCGGCCGTGCCGGTTGCGGGTGGCCCTGTGGATTCATGGCCGTGGCCGGCAGCGCTTCTACCAGTCCGAGCCACCGCCCGAGATCATTCCCCAGAGCGCGGCCGGCACCGAGCTACGACGGTTCGTCCACCTCGGCATGCTCACCGAGCACCGGGAGGTCGGCAGCCGCCGCGTGTACTACGAGACCACCAGCAGTCCGCTGTGGAGCATCATCGTCGCCGCGGCGCGAGTCGTCGGGCCGCACTAGGCCAGCACCAGCTCCACCCCGGCCCGCACGCACACCTCGGTGATCTTCTCGACCAGTGGGTCCGGCATCGGGATGCCGTCACGTGAGCGTTCCGCTCGGCAGCGGTCCTCGACCTCGCCCGCGACGAGGACGGTGTCACCCGGGATCCTGACCGCGGCGATGAACTCCTCGACGAGGTCCGTGGTCGGCACGCCCGGGCAGGCCACCGCGGGGTCGATGGCCAGGAAGAAGTGGCCGACGTTGTCGTGGTCTCCCCCGGACCACGGACTGCCGCCGCCGGACAGCGCGGCGCTCAGGATCTGGACCATCATGCTCAGCCCGAAACCCTTGTGGCCGCCCGACTCCGTCCCCACCCCACCCAGCGGGCTCAGGCTCGCCTTCGACTCCTCCAGCAGTGCGTAGGCACGAGCGGCGTCGGTGACCGGCGCCCCGCCGGCGTCCGTGACCCACCCGTCGGGCAAGGGCTTTCCCTCGAACGAGTAGACCTTGACCTTGTTCATCGCCACCACGCTCGTCGCCATGTCGAGCACGAACGGGTTGCCGGCCCGCGGCGCGGCGAACGCGAACGGGTTGGTGCCCAGCGCGGCCGCGACGCTGCCGGTCGGTGACACGGCCGGGTGGCGGGTCGTCGAGGTGGCGATGCCCACCAGTCCCGCCAGCGCCGCGCGGCGGGCGTAGTGACCGGCAGCGCCGAAATGCTGGGAGTTGCGCACGCTCACAGCGCCGACACCACAGACGCGTGCCTTGGCGATGGCCTGGTCCATGGCCGCCACCGCGACCGGATGACCCAGCCCGTGACCGCCGTCCATCACCGAGAAACCGGGCGCGTCGGTGACGACAGTGGGTTGTGCGGCAAGGCGAAGCCGCCCCTGCGCGTGCAGGGAGTCGTACATCATCAGCATCGACACGCCGTGGGAGTCGATGCCCGCCAGGTCCGTGTCGACCATGACGTCGGCGGTGATCCGCGCGGGCTCGGCTGGCATGCCCCACGCCTCCAGCACCGCGACGATCTGGCGGTGGACGCTCGCTGCGGTGAACCTCACGATCAACCCCCTATGACGGCCAGTCGGTGATGCCCAGCTCCTCCAGCAGGGCCGTGCCGGTGACGAACGCCGTGGCCGCGAGCGGGCCGTCACCGTCGGCCAGCTTGCGGTACTCCCGCAGCGCGGTGCGGTGGTCGCCGAGGAGCCGGTAGCTCTCGGCCAGCAGGTACCGCGCCTCGTCGGCTGGCACGGCCCACGCCTGGTCCTCCGCACGGAGGTGGTCCAGCAGCGCGGCGGCACGCAGGCTCGCGTCCACGGCGTCCTCGTACCGGCCTGCCGCGTGGTCGGCACGGGCCAGCTGATCCCACTGCTCCGCGGTGTCGCCGCCGCGCAGCGCCGCCTGGCCGACCGCCTCGTTCAGGTCGTCGGCCGCGTCCGCCGGACGCCCCTCGGCGAACAACGCGCGCGCACGGAGGTACCGCAGCCGGCCGACCAGGCGGGCCGCGTCGCGTGGCGGGTCGGCCAGGAGCCGCGTCACGACGTCGAGGTGACCGTCGTGACGGGCGAGATGGTCCAGTGCCTCCAACGCTTTCTCCGGCGCGCCAGCGGCGACGAGCGCGTCGAGCGCCGCGGTCGCGGAACCCAGCGACGGGCGCAGCGAGGTCTCGAGTGTCAGCACCGTGCCCAGCGCCAGGTCGTCCGCGGCGGCCTCCGCATGCTGGCGGCCCCGCGACAGTGCCGCGAGGGCCTCGGCCTGCGCGCCCTGTGCGGCCAGCACGTACGCGAGCCAGTACTCGCCCCACGCGCAGTCGCTGTCGTCGCCGAGGCGGCGTAGCTGTTCGACGGCCGCCGCGGTGGTCGAGACGCCCTCGGCGCCCCGGCCGGCGTGGGCGGCCCACAGGCCGAGCCAGCACTCGGCGAGCAACGCGCGCCGCTCGTCGCCGTAGCGGCGGGAGACGCGAACCGCCTGCCACAGCGCGGGTTCGGTGTCCTCGTTCTGGTAGAACCGCGCCCGCAGCTCGACCAGCCGCGCGTCGAGGTGCGGTGGCAGGTCGTCCGACACGGCCGTCAGGCACGCACGTGCCTCGTCCGGCTCACACCGCAGGTCGTGCCACCGCGCCCTCGCCAGCAGCGCCTCGTCGGACAGTCCAGACGGCGGCAGCACCCGCAGCGGCGGGCGGCTCGTCGGGTCGAGCGGCAGGAAGTCGGTGAGCTGCTTGGCATCCAGGCGCGCCAGGATCCGGTCGGTCTGGACGGTGTTGCCGTTGCGGGCGTCGAACTTGCCAGCGAGGTCGAGTGTGAGCGTGCGCATCCGGCGGGCGAGCACGCGGAACGGCACCGAGTTCGGGTCGTCCTGGCCAAGATCGAGTACGACGTCCCCCCGGCCGGCGCGGACCACCGCGTCGGCGAGCATGGCGGCCGAGGCGGCGAACTCCATGGTGGCGAACGGGCGCTGCCGCGCCTCGAACCCCGTCATCACGGCGAGCCAGTCGATCCCGGTGTCCAGGTTGCCGGTGAGCGCGCAGAACTCGACCACGCGACCGATGTGCTCCAGCGTGTGGAACTCGCCGGACATGCCGCGCTGCAGCCGCCGGTAGGTCAGGCTCGCCCGTTCCCACTCGCCGGCCCTGGCCAACGGCAGGAGCATCAGGCACCTGGCGAGCACCACCGGCTCGTCGGACACGCACTGGTCGTCGAGCATCGCGGCGGCGAGCTCGTGGGCCTTGGCGGTGTTGTCCTTGCTCAGCTCGTGGTCGATCGTGGCGACGTCGAGCCACCGGTCGTCCTGGCCAGCCGGCGCGGTGGCGACCCAGTGCTGGTGCGCCTCGTCGGCCGCGGACCAGTCGCCGAGGTGCGTGGCGATCCCCCGCCGCGCCGAGTAGACCTCGTGCCACGGCAGGTCCGCGTTCGTGTACCGGCGCTCCAGACCCTCCTGCGCCGCACGGATGTCGCCGAGGGTGAGGTCGGGGAAGTCGACCATGCACTCGACCTGCCAGGCGTACCAGTGGAGCAGCTCGGCCTCGTCCTCGCGGGGGAAGCGCCAGGTGCGCTCGTCGTACTCCCGCAGGCATTCGTCGAACAGTGTGCGCACCAGGTGCCACCGACCGTCGGTCCGGTGGGCGTCGGCGAGCATCCGCCTGGCGAGGAACGTGAGCCGCGCCGCGTCCCGCTCGTCGGCCCGCCGTACCGCGTCGGCCAGCATGGCGGTCCTGGGCGGCCCGTGCGGCATCGTGTACGCCTCGCGTAACGACAGCCAGAGGTCGTCCACCTCGGACTCGCCTAGTTCGCTCACACCTCGAAACTAGCCGAGAAGTTTGTCCAGTGTGATCGGCAACTCGCGGACACGCGTCCCCGTGGCGTTGTGAACGGCGCTCGCGACGGCCGCGGCCACCCCGACGATGCCGATCTCGCCGATGCCGCGGGCGCCCAGCGTGCTGAGCAGGCCGTCCGGGTGGTCGACGAATGCCACGTCGACGGCCGGGATGTCAGCGTTCACCGGGACCAGGTACGACGCGAGGTTGGCGCCGGCGAACCGGCCGGTCGGCTCCATCCGCAGGTCCTCGAGCAGCGCGTTCCCGATGCCCATGATCACGCCGCCGATGATCTGGCTGCGCGCGGTCTTCGCGTTCACGATCTGTCCCGCGTCGATGACGGTCAGCCAGCGCGAGACTCTCGGCTCGGCCGTCCACCGGTTCACCCGGATCTCACAGAAGTGCGCGCCGAAGGAGCGGTAGGCGACCGTCCGGTTCTCGTTGCGGGGCGACGTCGCCGTCGCCTCGACGGCCGGCATATCCACTGTGGACAGCAGGGTGCCGAAGCTCATGGTCACGCCGCCTGCCTTGACGTCACCGTTCTCGTAGCGCACGTCGGTCATGCCGTGGAACGGAGACCGCTCGTGCTCGACCGCGACCCGCAGCAGCTCGGTCCGCGCGGCGTCCGCGGCGAGCTGGACGGCCGGGCCGTTGGTGGAGGTCGAGCCGGAGCCACCCGCGTTGGCCGCGGTGGGCGCCGAGGAGTCGCCGATGTCGGGCCGGACGCGGGTCACCGGGATGCCGAGGACGTCCGCGGCGAGGATGGCGAACACCGTGCTCTGCCCGGTGCCGAGGTCCGCGCCGGTGCCGGCGACGACGACCGTGCCGTCGGCGAGCATGCGCACCTTGATGCTCGCCTGCGCCCGCGACGCCGAGTAGGTGCACGTTGCCATGCCCATCCCGACGAGCCAGTCGCCGTCGGTCACCGCGCGCGGGGTCGGGTTGCGGCGCGCCCAGCCGAACCTGTCCGCGCCGATGTCGTAGCACTCGTCGAGGTGTTTGCTCGACCAGGGCAGCTTGTTGTCGGGCTTGACCGTCGCGTAGTTGCGCCGCCGCAGCTCCAGCGGGTCGATGCCGAGCTGGTCGGCCAGCTCGTCGAGCACGCTCTCCTGCGCCCAGGCGCCGTTGGTCTCGCCTGGCGCGCGCATGATCGTGGTGACCGGCACGTCCAGCGTCACGATCGCGCGGCCGACGTGGATGTTGGGCGAGGCATAGGTGGACAGCGAGGTGTTGGCGACCGACTCGGTGAAGGAGTTCGACGCCGACTTGCTGGAGATGCCGTCGTGCTTGACCGCGACGAGCGTGCCGTCCCGCTTCGCGCCGAGCGACACGGTCTGGCTGGTGGCTGGCCGGTGCCCGACGATCGTGAACACCTGCTCACGGGTCAGCGCCGACTTGACCGGGCGGCCCAGCACGCGGGCGGCCGCCGCGGCGAGCGGCATCTGCGCCCACATCCCCCACTTGTTGCCGAAGCCGCCGCCGACATGGGGGTTGATCACGTGGATGCGGGACTGGTCGATGCCGAGCGTGCTCGACAGCCGCTCCTGCACCAGCCGCACGCCCTGGCTGACGGTGTAGATCGTGAGGTCGTCCCCGGTCCACGTGGCGACCGTGGCGTGCGGCTCCATCGCGGCGTGGTCGGTGACGGTCGTCCGGTAGGTGCCGGTGACGACGACCTCGCTCGCGGCCAGCGCCTGGTCGATGGACGTGAACTCCGGGGCGAGGACGTCGACCGTCGGCGCGCCGCTGGGCGGCGGGGTCGCGTTGGCCAGGTTGTCCACAAAGGACGTCGTGGCCGGTTGGGCGGCGTACTGGACGGTGACGAGCGCGGCGGCGTCGCGGGCCTGCTCGAACGTCTCCGCGACCACGAACCCGATGGCCTGGCCGTGGTAGCGGACGTTCACATCCTTCAGCGGCGCGTTGACCTCGTCGTTCTGTTCCTTGTTGTAGGTGAACAGGCCGAGCGGGTTGAACGGCGTGTAGATCGCTAACACTCCCGGCGCCTGTGCCGCCTTCTCGGTGTCCATGGCGGTGATCGCGCCGCGGGCGATGGTGCTGGTGACGAGGTAGCCGTAGGCGAGACCGGCCAGGTTGTGGTCGGCGGCGTACTGGGCGCCACCGGTGACCTTGAGCCTGCCGTCGACGCGGTTGACGGGTTGGCCGATCATCGCTGACCTGCCACGCCGAGGACCGCCCTGATGATGGTCCGCTGCACGAGCGTCACCTTGAACGCGTTGTGGGTCAGGGGTTGTGCGCCTTCGGCGGCGTGGGCCGCCGCGGCGGTCACGTTCTCGGGCGTCGGCCGCTGGCCGCGCAACGCGTTCTCGACGGCCCTGAGCCGCCAGGGTCTCGTGCCGACCCCGCCGACCGCGATCCGCGCGTCGCGGATGGTGTTGTCGCGGAGGTCGAGCGCGACCGCGGCCGAGGTGAGCGCGAACTCGAACGACGAGCGGTCGCGGATCTTGAGGTAGGTGGAGCGGCGCGCCCACGGCAGTGCCGGGACCTCGATGTCGGTGATCAGCTCGCCCTGCCGCAGCTGGTTCTCGAGGTGCGGGGTGTCGCCGGGCAGCCGGTAGAACTCGGCGAGGTCGAGCTGCCGGGTGCTTTTCCTGTCCCGCAGGCGGATCCTGGCGCCGAGCGCCACCAGCGCGACGGCCAGGTCGCTGGGATGGGTCGCCACGCAGGCGTCGCTGCCGCCGAGGATGGCGTGGTTGCGGTTCTCGCCCGTCCGCGCCGGGCAGCCGGTGCCGGGTTCTCGCTTGTTGCAGGGCGTCCTGGTGTCCCGGAAGTACTCGCACCTGGTGCGCTGCAACAGGTTGCCGCCGATGCTCGCCATGTTGCGGACCTGCCCTGACGCGCTGAGCAGCAGGGCTTTCGTGATCACCGGGTAGTGGCTCGCGACGTCCCGGTCGACCGCGACGTCGCTCATCCGCTCCATGGCGCCGATCCTGAGCCCGTTGTGGTTCAGGGTGATGCCACGCAGGTTGAGCGCGTTGATGTCGATGACGTGGCCCGGCGCCATGACGTCGAGCTTCATCAGGTCCACCAGCGTGGTGCCGCCGGCGAGGAACGCCGAGTCGGCGGTGGCGAGCCGCAGCGCCTGGTTGACGTTGTCGGTGGCGGTGAAGTCGAAGGCACGCATCAGACCTCCCTCGCCTGTTTGATGGCGTCCACGATGTTGGGGTAGGCGCCGCAGCGGCAGATGTTGCCCGACATCGCCTCGCGGATCTCGTCGTCGGTGTTGGCCCGTTTCTCCCGGATCACCGCGACGGCCGACATGATCTGGCCGGCGGTGCAGAACCCGCACTGGAAGGCGTCGTGCTCGATGAACGCCTCCTGGACGGGATGCAGCTCGTCCCCGGCGGCGAGCCCCTCGACGGTGGTGATCTCCTTGCGGTGCACCGAAGCCGCCAGGGTCAGGCAGGAGACGACGCGCCTGCCGTCGACGTGCACGGTGCATGCGCCGCACTGGCCGCGGTCGCAGCCCTTCTTGGTGCCGGTGAGGTTCAGCCGCTCGCGCAAGGCGTCGAGCAGGGTCACCCTCGGGTCGATGGTCAGCTCGCGGCGGGCGCCGTTGACCGTGACGCTCACCGTGATGTCGCCCTGTGGCGCGGTGTCCGCCACCGCGCTGGCCGCGGCGGGCGTGGCCAACACCGTGCCGGCGGACGCTGCCGCCGCCGCACCGAAGAAGCTCCGCCTGGACAGGCCGTCGGAGGTCATAGTCCACATAAGCACCGAGAGATCCGATGAGTCAAGACAGCCGCACCGATTCAGGTTGAAGTAAGCGGTTTCCTGACCCGACGCCGCCTGATAGATCAGACCTCTGGAGGGCCTCTCGTGGCGGAGTACTCGATGGGCGAGTTCCCGCAGATCCGTGTCCTGAGGGGCACCCTTCGGACGTTCAGCCTCAATCCACCGATGATCTTGGTGTTGGTCCACCGCAGTGCGCTGGGTGGGCCGGGTCAAGCCCGCTTCGCGGGCGCCGGGCGCGCAGCGCCCGCGCGCACCCTTCGGGTGCGCAGCCTCGCGAGAGGCGCTTTCGGGACGGCTGCGGTGTCTTGAGGGTGCCCTTCAAGACGCTCAACGTCCT
>Ga0307512_10004330_pt1 | contig 15649 bp, 21 predicted proteins | sample 14_EM_MG_FD_200267 | JGI IMG/M metagenome (GOLD analysis project Ga0307512, IMG submission 200267) | Populus trichocarpa ectomycorrhiza microbial communities from riparian zone in the Pacific Northwest, United States - 14_EM | ecosystem: Host-associated > Plants > Roots > Unclassified | place... | reverse complement strand
TCCGCTAGTGCCGATATGCCGTGGCATGGGCGTACTACCACTACCACTACCACTACATGCTGTAACTACAGTACTCCGTACCCCTTCTGAAGATCACACGTTTTGAAAGGACACACGTGCTCCAATTTAGCCTTCTTCCGCGAATGGTATGTGTGCCCCATTCCTACGCTCCATCCAGTACGCCCCACGCAATATTAATGATGATGGGCGAATCACATAGAATCACACATACTGGAGAACTGGTACCCCACGAGGAGACGGAGACAGGTGCGTGCGTTTTCCGGCATGATGATAATGATGAGAAGTATGCTTTAATTTGGAGGAGAATCATCCAGACGGGTGAAGACACTCCCCTCCCGCTGCAGCACCCGAGTTTTCCCCAGAGAAGACCCGACGAGGCGCTTATTACTGACCACGAGGTTGAGTGACATCCCTAAAATTAACATTAATCACGCGCGTCAGGGGTCTCTCAGCGCTTACCAGTACCTTACGATCCATGATTGGTTTACGGCAGGCAAGTTGGCAACGTCTCTTTCGTTCATTAATGGCGTGCTTCATGGCGCCGTAATCTGCTGCCTTGTCTCCATGAATCATCTAGACCCGGTCTGAAATCACACAAGCATTTCTTCATCGCAACACTCACTTGAACAGATGGCCATGGCTTCGAGCCCCTAAAGCATCGACCCGATCGTCCCCGCCCTATACTCTATCTACCGGAGTCCACATGTCAAATGGCTCTCCCCTCCCTCCCAACTTTTCTGGTGCTAAGGCATTAAACGTAACGCTGTACGTGAACCGATGCGGTCATAATGCGGTTTTAGCAGCGAGGCACTGGTGTTCCCATGCCCCTGCTGTGTGTTTGAGACGAGAGACGGGATAATGTACAAGGAGTACAGTTCAGGCGGTTCCCTTGTTTTCAATTCATCTATCAAACATCCAGTTCAATTCATTCATTTTGATGCTGGCAAAATCCGAAGCGAACTCAAACCTTCTCCAGGGGGAGGGTGGACTGTGAGTGTAGGTGCATTGTGTTGTTGCTGCTACTGAACACATAATCATGCTTGCAATTAAATTTCTCACTGTGACAACTGATAAATGCATATGCAACCGAACCGGGCGCGGCAGACGCCGCGGTCGTCGTGGTTGACTGGAAGCTGCCCAAGGAAGATCAGAACCGGCGGCCCTGCATGATGTTCATCCGCATCCGCAACTTGAAGCTCGCCGGACGGGGCCCTTGTGTGCGTGCGCGTTTCTACCGTAGGCGCTGCCAAGAGAACCCCTTCCAAGCAACGCGTCTGTGGGAATAAGCGCCCCTCCGCAGTCTGCACGGTAACTTGCGCGCTTTGATAGCCCCACCGGATTTCTTGGAGACCAACGTTCCCTCGGTTATGATATCGTTTCGTTGGCAGCAGTTCAGTGGGTAGTCGTCGTGGAAACTTTGAAACTCGAAGGCCTGAAGGCCACAAGTCCGAGTGCCAGTCATCCATCAACTGTTACGGGTGCGCGTCACAACCTTAACTGCGGCGAGCAACATGCGGTTTTATTTTCATGTGGCGAATAGGTCACCGGGAAGAATCGCGAGAATCGAAGGCACCCCAAAGACGATGGGTAGACGATACATGCATGTTCTCAACGAAATTCAACAATTCCTACATTGCTTCTCCATATTGACGAAATACACATCTCCCCGCCCTTTTTGATTTGCTGCCATTCCTTACTCGCAACCGTGCAAGAAATTTAAAGTTTGTGACTACCACCCGCCTCGGTGTAACGGCTCTCGGCTTCATCGAAATTGATGACGTGCCAAATGGCATTGAGATACTAGTAGACCCTCGGTTCAGCGAACAGATGGGAATGATGAAAAGACGAGCTAAGGACTTACGTCGGCCTTTACGTTGAGATACTGCAAGTAAAAGGCATGTTCCCAAATGTCAACACCGATGATGGGGACGTGAGTGAGAAGCGGATCTTGGTTGGCTGTGGTGACGATCTCCAGTTTACCAGAGGATGGGTTGAGGCCCTGATGGTCACAAGTGGTCAATTTCGGCATTCCTCGAAGACCCCGGGCCATTTTGGGGAGTGTATGGATCGGAAACGTACGAGCCAGCCCCAGCCAGAGCCCTGGATGCCAGCAGTAGTCGTGTTGAATTCTTTCTTGAAGTTATCCACCGTACCCCAGCGCTCGCAGATGGCTGTCTTCAAAGGGCCATCCTTGAGTGCGCCGCCGTTACCCTTGCGCTCAGTCGCAGAGGGCGCGAGATTCTTCCAGAAGAGAGAGTGGTTGATGTGGCCTGCAGACACACACGTGATATCAGATTGACAGATAACGTGGCATTGGGATTGTTGAAATGGCGGAACAGTGGCGGAAACCCGCGGCGGCAAATGAAAAGGCAGACAGGCTGATCGTTGATCGACGGAATGTAGATTTTTTACGTACCACCGCCGTTGAACTTCAGGGCCGCTTGGAGGGCGATGCGTTCCTTGGGGGTGGCAGCTTTGGCGTACGCCTGCTCGGCAGCGTTGAGGGCATTGACGTAAGTCTGATGGTGCTTCTTGTGATGGAGTTCCATGATCTGCTTTGAAATGTATGGCTCGAGGCCATCGTAGGCGTACGGCAGGTCAGGGAGAGTGTGCGCAGCCGACATGGTTCGAGGGTGTGTGTGTGGGTGATTGATAACTCGGGCTGTGTGTGGGAAGACGACCTTTGAAAGGGGCTTTCTATTTATTGCGACTGATTGCATCAGTGATGACGATGACGAGTCCCAAGCATGTGACCATACTCTACTCCCACCCGAATACTGGACTGGACCGCTTTCCCTCGGCACCATCGATGTCCCCGGATTGGCTGTCAAGTTGTCAGTCGCAGTCTTCTGCAGCCTCAACCCCAGATCGCTTCGAGCTTGACTCTTCAAGTGGAAGACCCCAATAAGGACCTGATTGTTTCCCACCAAGGATCTGTGGCTCGCAGCCCTATCGCTGTGATGATCGACTGTCATTTCCATAACATTGACATGTAATCGCATGATGATCTCCTAGCTAAATTACGTATCTTACTGTTTGTTACGTGTTGAACTGGGCGCCGCTCAGGGAGCCCTAGGTCCCAATTCACAATCGTGATGCGCCAGTATCAATATCAATATTTCACCACTGAATCGCGTACAGGCAAACCAGCATGTGAACACAGATGTACAGAAAGATGAAGGCATGTATCAGTTCGAAACTTTGATAGGGCAGGGCTACTATGTTGCAAATTCTTCTGGCATTTCGTTCACTTTCCCCTCAACACACTTTAAGTAAACGAGATAACTTGTATTGTCGCGTTGGTGAGTTCGAGAAAGAGAGCGGAGAGGGAGGAGGTGGATATATCCGAGTCATGAGATCCATTCGCGTATGGCTCCCCATGACACCGGCAGGAAGAACTAAAGTCGAATACAGGAAGTACGTACTAGCCCATAAGTAGCGAGTAAAGGTGAGGTGTTCTGAGTCGGCGAAAACATGAAGTACAACAATAAGAAGCAGCAAGAACCTCCGGGAGATTTAGGATATAAATGACAAGAGGTTCGGGATGAGGCCGTACGAAGTCAGTAGGCGAACTAACCTTGACCATATACCAGACCCTGCCGCCAGTCATTTGCTGTTTCAGTTTGGGGGCGCCGATGATGGAGGAGGTAATGCCGATGACGATGATGACTATGCGATCACGTGAAGGGAAGAAGAATCACGCACAAAGCTATACGGCCCCGAGAGGAGTATCCGGCAAATGGTGATGTCATGAGCGCAGTCACCACCCTGGGCCCGTTAGGCTATCAATGGCTCAATCTTTTATAGCGACACAGTAGTCTTCCGTCGACGGCAGAGATATCACGTACACCTGGATCGAGTTCGAGGGCGGGGGGTCATCTCGGCAGTTGTGATTGATGATGGCAACGAGGGTGAAGACGGCGACGACGACCCCACCGACAATTATGAGGGTGGTCAGGCCATAATCTGATGATGAATCGATGAATATCGATGAATCCCTGATGAGAAGTCCTGCAGTGCTGCTCGGCGAGGCTAATGGTATGCTAATATACTGATAGGGTACCATACTATCTATCACAGGCTAGACCATCATCACCTCAGACCTGCGCCCTTGCCACTGACATTAGTAGAGAACGAAGGAAACAAAGTATTATTGTTGACCACGTGTTGAACTAGGCTCCTCGATCTAAATTACATTACATATAGACAAACCGACACGCGGACACAGACACATAGATAGACAGACAGATTAGACATGAGTCGAGAAAAAGTCTGTTCATACAATAATTTGGGTAAAATTCTTCCGAGATGCGTCCCTCTTGGTACAACCGCAAACGTCATGGCCGACGCGAATCCTCCTCGAATGCCGTGTTGGTCATGGGAATCCCATCAAGCCGGGGTGGAAAGACTATTTCCCAAGCCGCCGCGGCCAACGGTCTCGACGAGGTGGGAATGAGTCGCGTGCGGGTGGTTTGCGCCGTGCGGGTTCACACCACCCTTGGAGTAGGGCAGCTCGCCTACAGTGAGATTGCCGGCACCTCCACGGCCTACCGAGTGCCTGAAAAGAAAGAAATCCCCGTCAGGTGGTTTGCAGATGCGGATTTTAGAGGTTAGGAAACGTACATTCCCGGCCCGTGCGAGTGGACAGAGCGCTCGGACTCGTCTTGTTCCTCAATAACTTTCTCAGAGGGCCCACCGAGGATCATGTTCCCAGTGCCTCCACGTCCGGTGGTGTGCGCCGGCTCGCGGGATCGGGAACGGGACTTCGAGTTCGAGTCCGAGTCGGGACGAAGCGGCGAATGGGTCATGTTGCCCGTGCCACCGCGGCCAAACGAATGCTAGTACCAAACGTTTCAATTTAATTTCAGCGACAAACGAACTCGAGATGTTCACGTACCACACCGGTGTCATTGGCATCGTCGATGCTAGCGATCGTCTCGCGATCGTAGGTGCGATCATAGGCGCGACCGCGGCTGAGAGACCGCGCGGGGGACACGCCGAGACTGGCGGTGTCTCCAGGGTCGCGCGAGGGCGAGCGAATGTTTCCTCTCCCGCCACGTCCGGTGGAAATGATCTGGCGCAAAACTGTGAGGGGTAGGGTCGAGGGAGCGGCAAAATATCCTTACCGCATCGGGATCGCCCGAAGGGACGGGCTCCCTGCCGCGAGTGTCCGAGTAGTCCTCGGGACCGTCAGTCGCACGGTCACAGGACGGAGAACGGTAGTTGCCCGCGCCGCCACGGCCGGTCATTTGCTGTTTAGGAGGGCCGATAACGATGATGCGATCATGAGAAGACGAATACCAGGGACAAGGAAAAGAAGAACCACTCACAAGGACACGACCCCGCGAGGATGATCGTTCGGTACGTTCGGTGGACATATGAAGCGCTGTGATAAGAGATGGAGGATTTTTTGGGGATCGGGGGTTTTTTTTGCTGGAGGCGCTGAGGAATGTACGATCTGGTACTGAAGTGGGTTCCAATCGATGTTGTGAGATATGCGTTGCGGTGGGCGGAATAAAAGCAAAAAGCGCTAGGCACAGCCCCTCAGGAACCCAACTTGCCGGATCCTCATTTTTTGGTGTCCGACTCCTCTCGCTCTCTCCTTGCTCCAGCGATGACACGCACCATTGTACCACGGGGCCATACTCACCCGAAAGTTTTTTGGTCTTCTCTGCCTCCGTCTCTCCATTCCATTGGAGTGGCGACGCGCCCACGCCCCCAACTACATCGATGGTCAACTGAGACGTTCCACAGCCAACAGCTTTGTCGTAAATCCGCCAAACTACTGCTAGTGCCTCCGTTTGACTTTCTAGCTCGCGCGGGAAGGCGCAGTTACGGCATGCCGACTTGGTAGATTCGCGTGGCGCGGTCCGCGCCGCACCATACAAGGGCATATTGAGGGCCACTACGGAAGGAACCACACCCGGAACTCGGTTTTGTTCGGTAAAGGCGACCTCCGAGTATCACAACTGACCGCATCCCATGCCTCCTCGGTGTCCCGTGGTGGGTAGCGTTACGGCGCGCCCGTCATTCCGCAGGGGCATCCATCGATACCGGAGTCGACACTGCCGTCGCCGTCAATCCATTGAGATCCGAGAAATTTTTCACTACTTTATTTCATATTTCGCTCGAGCAAGGGGCGGCACAACGTCCGGGATATCCTTGTTCAGTGTAGTTACGAGATACAGGGTGCCACCATAAACCGCCTCCGGGCTGGCTACCGATGGTGCCGAGACGAGGTCTTTTCGCTACCGCACGGAGGCGGGCCTGGTGGGCCTCGATCGGGGGTCCCGACCGCCCTGGACCCTGGTGCGGAGACCTGTGGACCCCTTTCGGGGAGGTCATATGATATGCCTCGGGCCCACTCCGGACATCTGTCTGACTCCTACCCCTCCCGTAAGCTCGCATGGATGACTCCCGCCCCGTGTAGCCATGTGCTCCCAAGAACGACACCATATACTACAGCAGCTATTGACGGGCCCCATGCCCGTTCGATGGTCCGATGAAACGGTTTGGGCCCCCATTGAACTTTCTCTTAGATCTGTTTCACTCGGAAGTCCCCTCCGCGTTTTGCGCAGCAGTCAGTTCTGTCGGTCGACCCTGGCAGGGCAGGGACATGCGACATAGTCACATAGTCCTGGCTGCGCAGACCACAGACCAGGCGTCTATGGGCGTCTATCTACCAATTCACCACCAGCATGCTGCAAGCCCCGCTATCAACGTCACTCGAAGGCGAGAAACTGCGGATCGACAGACAGAGGAACGTGGGCACATCTAAAGCTATCATAACAAGAGGAGAAAAAAAAGGAAAATTTTCTCCAAGACAAAAAAAGGATCCCTACACACGCCTCTCCTCTCCACCCTAACTGTATTGTACTGTATTTTCTTTTCTTTTCAAGCCTAGTTTTCCGTAAGACCATCATCGCCGTCTATCCCGTATGTTTCAAGTTTTCCGATTCCCGATGCGGCTTTCTACGGCGATGTAAATGAATCGCGTCATCCATCCATCCGGTTTCGCCACCGGGGTGATCTAGAAGAGCGCAAAAATTCCACGTTTCTATTGTATTGATTGCGTGATTGTGTGATTGAGTCGAGGACACATAGTCTAGGTCTTTTTATTAGCGGATCATTGGCTGAATTCCCGACCCACTCGAGCAGGGATGATGTTAGTAGGGATCCACCAATGAACGAAGCCGCGGCGTGTAGATCGCGACTTGGCGTAACGTGGACATATTGGTAAGAGTGGCGTCATACACATTATCATCAAACCCAACCCCCAAACACAGCGACTGGGCAACGCGGAAGTGAAAGCACTCACACACCACACAATCGTCTCCATTTCGGCCTAGCACGGCCGACGAAGGGGTCGACTCAGATAACCCCAGGGATAAAAAATAAATAAACAAAAAAACACCACAATCCCTCATGGTCATAATGGAATCGAATTATGGGGTTGGATACGGATGCCATCAAGCCACTACCTTTCAGGGCAAAGCCCTGAACTTGAACAAACTCGCAAAACATATATATATTATAGTTAAGATATTTAAGATATTCATATTGCTTTCTAATTGGGGCTACTGGAAGGAGAGCCGTCAAAGCTGTTCGGTGTCAGTTCGTCGGGGCCTGAATGCACTCGCCAGTATTCTGGTAGGACTGAGGGGGCACAATCAATTACACGGGGGCGTGTCGTATCAGTAGCGGCGTTGGATGATATGTACTGCCAGGGCGTGTGCTGTTACTTGTGGGAACCAAACGTTAATGGCCTCATTATCGGCGTAGCTGACGACTGGTACTGTTGCCCCATGTAACTTGGATCGCAGGAAACCAACAGACGTCAGACGTCACTTTTTGATGAAATGAAATTGCTCCAAGGGGTGGGGAAGGGCTAAGAGCATGGATGAGGCAGTTGGCGCGGAAACAGAAGCAGCAGATGTGTACAGAATTAGGAGGATCGTCACTCCCACTTGTTCTTGCCATCTATGGCAGCGCAAACCCCCATCTATCGCCTACAGATCACGAAAACGGGCCACCCTCGTCCCCATTTCCAAAAGGTCGGACAAGACCGGAACAGGTGCGCTTGCGGCGAGTTGTTGGCGTCACCAAAAGCTGCGCGAACCTCGAGGCGGCAAGGAACATGCTAGGACTAAAGGTGGCACACCCAGTCAAACTCTAACCGAACCCAATCGCTCATACGGGCGTGAGGGCGACGAGTCACTGTCGCGTGTCGGGCGTGCTGCGGGCTTGTAGTATTTCTCGCAACACTCGGAGCATGCAAGGGAGAGCAGTCTAAACGGGTGAGATGAAATCTCACCAAGCGCTCAAACCCAAGTCAGAGGACCTAGCTGACCCATTTCGAGAGAAGAGAGAGGGCGCTCGTCCTGAGCGCGCAAATAACTGTAGGCCTTTTCCTGCCTGCAGGACACCATGTGTTGTTGCGCCTGATGGATCCCAAGTGTACTGCTGGTGGGGGTCTTGATTCCATGAACTGCATTCCCTGGTCCACACGACTAGTAATCGCCTTTACCTGCCTCTAGCACATAGTTCAGATCAAGAACACGAGGGCGCTAATCCAGCGCAGCATGCAGTGGAAGGAATAGGAGCAAGGAGCAAACGGAAAACGTCACCGAAGGGTGACTAACGGTGATATAAGTTGGGGGCTTCAGTTCAGTTACAGTTTAAGGTGGCCCTGGGAATCCCATCTCGGCTAAATCGTTTAGTCATGATCACAGGCTATGGCGGGGAAATATGAAGGGGGGGTGTGAAGAGACCAGGGTCGGCTAGAGCTGCAGGTGCAGGCTCGCAATGATAATGATTTACGCCCGAAAACGCTGTTGTCATGCTTACCCTCATGGTTAATCTTGCCTTGCCTCGCACCGTCGCGATGGCTCACACAGGTCGGACGTCCAACGCACCTTGGATCGGGGGGCTGATAAAGCGTGTGTATAACCTACTTGGGCCTGTCTAAAAATGAGGCGCCTATTGAAATTACGAGTAAGCGCCCTTTCGGGGCTAATCACAGTTTGATGGCGAATCTGCACGAGCCGGAGTTGAAACTTGACTGGATGATAAAGATCAAGGTTAGAATTGTAATTGCTGGAAAGATCGATTATGCGTGACTGACCTGTCACCTAGAAACAGCGAGGGGAGAGAGATTCCCAATCATGACCGAGTTCAGCACAGTACGTGTTTCACTGACCCTGAGGACTGGGACGAGCCATCGGGTATCGAAATGTTGAAGAGGCGCACCGGCAAGGGAGAGTGTGACGAGAGTGCCTCAAGGCGACTCCTGAGATGCGTTGCATTCATGGGAGGGAAGATGAACATGAGGAGGCCTTACGATGGCGATGCATTTTCAAAAGGGAGGCCAGAAACCAGCGAATCTGTCTGATACTATCACGCGCACGCGTCCTTTTGCAAGTGACCCCAAACTATGTTCCCACTGGGCGCGAATTTTGTGACGCCCATGTGACGGGTGGGAATTGAGTCGTCTAAAGGAAGGTTCATTTTTGTTATCTGACCTCATTGGTGCCTGCAAGTGAGAAGTAAGGCGCTTGGTTCCAGGTTTATATAAAACCATCAGGATATTATCGAGATCATATCTAGCCGCGCCAAGGAAGCGAGAGCGAGGCTCGTGACTGGGACTAACCCTTAACCGAGGGGGAACTAGAGCTCGCTCGATTGGTTGGGCAGGGGTTGGGTGCGGGAAGAGGGAGGGAGGGAAGGCAGGGAGAAAGCCGCTGCTTGCTCGGTCCGACGAGTTCGCCACGCAGTATGATAACGCAAGGTCCAGTATTGGAAACCGCTACGTTGGGGAGTTCCATGTCAGTCAGGCGGTTATGCGCACGCACGGAAGCGTCGTTGGGCGCTCTGTGAGAGATTTCGCTGGGTGGGGGAGGTAGCGCATGGTATACGAGTGGCCAGATTGGGGGAAACGTGTGGAGAGTGAATGTTGCGGCGTGCAGCTGACGTCGAGAAGGCGAGCACGTTACGAGTAACAGTAATACGGTACGTGGGGGGAGGACAATACAGTGGAGGATAAAATACAAAATAAAAATAAAAAATAAAGGAAAAGGGATAAGAGAATAGATTGTCGGTGCAGCTCGACCGGGTTAGCTCAGGTTCATAACGAGCGAAGGAACCTCGTTTATTACATACAGGAAAGGAGAAGTGGGCAAGTTGAGTCCCAAATATTCTACACTTGGGGGTGCACGTGGAGCCATCCATTCAATGATTCCCCTTCAGTCAAAAAGCCTTGACGTTCTCCTCTCCTTTCCTCTCCTCCACCTCACCCACATCCCTCCCTCCCGCTCTATTCATCTCCCTCCCCCACCGTCCACTTCCCTCCCCGTCTTTTCTCCCCCACAATGCATTCCTATTCCACCCCTTCTGATCATCGATACCCAGACTCTCTTGCAAATGCCGCAATTCCCCAAGCCACGGCCTTCTGGCCCCCTGGTGGCCCCGACGGTTCTCAGTCTGCCGTAACCCGCAACCCGGAGGACCGCTATGGTCCTCCGCGCCTACGTGCCAATCAATTATCCTCCTCCCCCTACGCGTCCACCGCGGCTTTTCCCATCGCACAACGCGACTCGTATCCCGCCCAGTCCCAAAGCGACTGCTCGGGTCAATATCCATACCCCCAGCAGCAGTACATGTCGAACGTGAACTACGCTGCTCCCCCATTCGATTTTGCGGAGTACCCCGTGAGTAACGATATCCCGTTCCGCACTGCCGACCATTCACCGCGCTCTCATCAGATCGTTCCTGGTGGCAATTACCACGGCGGGCAGTATGCGACCCACGTTTCATCCACGACGACCCGCTTCGAGTATCCTCCTTCAGATCCCACTCCCTTTCAACACACCACCTACGACTCCGTGGGGTACTTCTCTGTCGACGGCCACTACTGTTCGCCGCTTGATGGCCAACATCAGCAAAGCCTGATATCAGATCCTTCGGGCTATTCACGTTGCGATGGCTCTTTTGACCAATTTGACGGCGTTGCCCAACACTCAATCGTGTCGATTCCTCCCTCGTCCAGCTCTTCTGAGCTTGGTAACGCCCTCCTAGAGGTCCGCGCACCAGAGACTCAGCAAGTGGGCCGTACCTCTATTGCTCTGCCCAGTCTTCCTGTCTCAACCCAACCTGCCCCCAAACATGAGTCGTCCGAGAATGGAGCGGGGCTAACCACCGTAAAAACCGAGTATGGCACGACCGCTAGCGGTCAATCCTTCTCGCCGATGACGCCGCTGGACCACAGCCCGTCACTTACCAGTGATCGTGTGCCATACATAAAGGAGGAAGAGCAAGAGCAACGTCACGTTGGTAACTCATCGATGCAACGCCCCTCATCTCCTCTGCACGGCCATGGTTCCCTCCGTCACCGACAACACGCGTTAGATTCGTTCCGTCTGGTGCAAGACCCCGCCGCATACCCGGGATTTGCCCCATCCAAGGTTCGTTCCTATCTCGCGATAGCTTACTCATGCTCAACCAAGTATAGAGGCATGCCCCGCCACCGTCCCTATCCATTCCAGGTCCGCTCTCATATTCCCCCGGGACGCCTCTCTCTTCGTCGTTCTCGTCCTCCGATACGGGAACACCAACATCGGGTGTGAACCTCATCGAGACCGTTGCCGCATCGTCATCGCTCTCGCAGGCGACACCCGTCCCCAACCCAAAGGCAGGACAGGGCGTGTTAAAGTTGCCGTCGACAAAGCGGAGCGCGCGGCGCAAGCCTGCGATCGCCTGCCTTTTCTGTCGTGAGCGTAAGATCGCATGCGGAGCGCCACCGGTTGGAAGTGCTGATACCACATGCAAGTACGTTCACGCCCCTTGATTCCTGATCGGGGAAATTGGAAAGCTAACGCGGGTTTTTTAGTCAATGTGCACGGCGCTCGCGTAAGTGTGAATACCCCACAATGTCGCGGCGTGGGCTTCATAAACGTCGTGACAATGGCGGTGGTCACCATAGGGAATCCGAGGATGCAGATTATGTGCCGACCACATAGTAATTAGTGATTCCCCGGTGCCACCATCACATACAGTTTCACTCGTTCGCTCGCCCGTTCGCATTTACACACCATGTCTATTAAGCATTGCATTTTGACCTCAATTCTTCGCATCCTCATTGGTTGTATATAATATAACGCTCGCCTGCATCTCCCGCACTGTGCTTTGTGATCCACTCCGCCCTGCTCGCATATAAATAATTTGCTGTATATATACAAACAGATACCTCCACTCCATACCATTTCAGATTTAGCAATCAGTTTGCCCAATTCCTAGACATTCATGTCCTTCTTTTGACAGGAGAATCGTACGTCTTATCGCGAAGAGTCGGTTTTGCCAATTCAGGACTTCTTCTCAACTTTTATGGGACCTTGCCCGTGAGCATCGGGCGGCCAGCTGACAACCCGATAGCACCCTCTCAGTCAAGGACAAAAAGAAAAGTAACATTTGGGGATAGCCCCTAGAGCAGGTTTTTACGTGGACCGCCTTTCGTGGTTGGTGGCGAACGGACTCCGGTGTATACCCCAAAAATTGTGGGAGAGAGAGACCAATTTCCAGGAGCGGCGATTACGATGCTCGATCTGGCGAGTCTTCTCGTCTTGTCATAGTTTGACAGGGAAGGAGAGTGCCAACCATCGGAGCCACACTAAAACTACTTTTTGGGACATCAACCGACCATGTCCCCGAATCGCGATTCTCGACTGGCCATAGAAGGTTCCCAATAGACGTTGACGGAAGTGAAGAGAAATAAGTCTCGTATTAAGAATGACACCGATCATACTACCTGTAAGTCGCAGAGTGTGTGAGCGTGTCAAGAATGGCGACGGGGGTTAGTTGTCGCTCACCTTGGGTGCCAAGCTAACTATCTTTCCCCATCCCTTCATCCGCAAGTCCGCGCTCACGACGCCACCGATTCGCGTGCCCAACATCTCGCGCTTGTTGTTCAGCAGTACCGCCGCGTTGTCGTCGAACCGCACGTACCGTCCGTCCGGTCGCTGCACGGACTTTCGACACCGCACGATGACGGCGCGTCGCACGTCACCGCGTCGCACCTTGAGCGCGTTCGAGACGGCCTGCGCGCCCGCGCCGGGGCCAGTACCGGGCCCAGAGGATATGGGCCGCGCGCGTTTCACGATGCAGACGATCTCATCGCCGACGCTGCCCCAGCCGTTGTTGACCTTGTTTTTGAGCACGTTGACGCATTCGACGAGTAGCGCACCAGAGTTGTCTATGACCTTATTTTTTTTTGGGGGGGGTTGAGCATGACCGGTACGCAAAGATGGCTCATGATACGTACATTCAGGGTGCTCTTGAGACCAATCATTTTTTTTTTCTTTTCGGTAACTGGTGAGAGTGACGAGAAGGTGGAGCGCGCGCCGTTTTCCGACAAAGGCGCCGTCGATTCCCACGAGTGATTTTTGGAAGGGAAGTTGGAGGACTTGCTTAGCTTATATACAAAATTCTTGGTTCCCTTTCCACTTATCTATTCGCCATCTCTCACCCGCCTGCCCAAACGTACTCATCGCGTAAACATCATTCACCATGCCCAGCTCAAGACGCGGAAGCGGCAGCGTTACGCTGCCAAGCGGTCAAGTTCTCGCGATCCACACCAGAACTCATGATGAGGAGGATCTGCCCCATGCGACCAAGAAGTGCGTTCACCCCGTTGCCTGACAGGCGATGATATCGGGATATAGACGTGCGCGCCCCGCAGAACCATGGCCGATCATCTGAGGAAATACGAGAGCATGTGCGCCTAAATGCCCCCTCTTTGCAACCTCTGGAATTTCTGATCTCCCACCACCGTTTCTCTTTCTCTCTTTTTTTCTTTTCTTTCGTTCCGCATGGAATTAACAGCTTTACTCTCACTCCTCCCCGCATGCGGATGATCGTCGATGCCTTCAAGGATACGTTAGAGCTTGGCCTCGAAAAGCCGAAACAGGTCGTGGTACGTTTTAACTCCCTTTGGACCCAGCCCCTACGATACGATTGGAGCCCGGGGATCGTTTGAGCGCGATACCACCCCCCATCTCCTGATACGAAAACGTGGATCCCACCCTTGCGGCTGTTGAGGGCCCCACTCTCATCGTATGCGGCATATGACCAATTGCGTCGTAGCCAGGTGATGGACCCAGCCTGGGCCACACCAGCGCATACAGGATGCGTGCACTTCCCTATCACTCGCAATGGCAATCGCACGTGATATTAACGAAATGCGATGTGAACAGCCGATGATTCCAACGTTCGTTTTTGGCTGGCCCACGGGAGAGGAGACGGGCGAATTCCTCGCCGTCGATCTAGGTATGTGGTAGTAGTGGTAGCTTCGATTTAAGCCCTCACCCCCCACGGGTGCCTCGTCGTTTTCGCGTGGAAAGGTGGGACGAACCTGCGTGTGTGCCTGGTCACTCTACAAGGTAACGGCAAGTTCGAGATCACGCAATCCAAGTATCGTCTTTCCGAAGAACAAAAGCAGGAAGATGGCCAAAAGCTGTTCGACTTTTGCGCCTCGTGCCTCAAGACGTTCATCGAGACTAACCTTGACGAGGCCGCCGTGAAGGAGGGGGAAAAGTTACCGTTAGGGTTCACGGTGAGACCTTCATTCCGTCCTCGTTGGCCAGCCCTTATCGCCTTCCTTTGTCCGCTCCGGTTCCTATCACAAGAGAAGCTGACCATCTGGACGTAAACCTCTCTAGTTCTCATACCCGTGCTCGTAAGTTCGTGTCATTACCGAAATCGATCGTGTTCCCAACGCCGTGAATTTGGCGGTGATTAGGCAAGAGCGCATCGATCACGGCGAACTCATTCGCTGGACAAAGGGTTTCGGCGCTCCCAATACCGAGGGTCGAGATGTCGCTGCCATGTTCCGTGAGAGCTTGAAGAAATACGTCCGTATTCGTTCTTCTTTCTTCCAGGACGCTGTTGACGTGGGATCACCCCAGAATGTGCACGCAGAACTGTCCGCGCTCATTAACGACACCACCGGCACGCTCATCGCATCGTCTTACGTCAATCCCGCCACACGTATCGCAGTCATTTTCGGTACTGGCTGTAACGCTGCCTATATGGAACGTGTTGGGGACATCCATAAGATCAAGAACCTAGGCATAGACGATGAGGCGTCAATGGGTATCAACTGCGAATGGGTATGACCTTTCTGGGGATGCTGAGTTTATGATGACCCTGACTACTTCTTCAAGGGCGCGTTTGATTCTTTCGAACACGAACACCTTCCAAGGACAAAGTACGATCAGATAATAGACGAAAAGTCAAACAAGCCCGGTGAACAGGCCTTTGAGGTATGCACACGTCATATCTGCCTGCATCGCATCCTCTGACGAATGTCACGAAGAAACTGATCTCGGGTCGATATCTCGGCGAGATCCTTCGCCTCGTTATCTGCGAGCTGATCGATGAGGGTGTGCTCTTCCTGGGTCAGAACACGTACAAGATCGAAATTCCGTATGCGCTGGACACCGCGTTCCTATCCCTCATGGAAAGCGACCCGACAGAGGAACTGTTGATGATCATCGGCATCTTCTCCCACTTCTTTGCGCTCGAGACGACGCTCGCCGAACGCCAGTTCTTCCGCGCACTGGCCAAACTGGTGGGACGC
>Ga0307512_10004328_pt1 | contig 15657 bp, 18 predicted proteins | sample 14_EM_MG_FD_200267 | JGI IMG/M metagenome (GOLD analysis project Ga0307512, IMG submission 200267) | Populus trichocarpa ectomycorrhiza microbial communities from riparian zone in the Pacific Northwest, United States - 14_EM | ecosystem: Host-associated > Plants > Roots > Unclassified | place... | reverse complement strand
GACTGGAACTAGTACTTTTGACCTCAAATTTCATTATTTGTGAGGGTCGATTTTTTGCATACCGTGGTTGGGGGATGAACTAACTATCTAACCCCCTATCCCGGAATCCCGGTCCGGGACCCCCTTGGGGTACCCATCTCGAGACGTCCGAAAAGTGGGCCAGAGACGGAAAGTTGAAGGCTCTAAAGAATGATATCAGGCCATTGGTATGGGAAATAAAGAGGAAGGACAGGGGATTATACTTGTCACAGGGGCGAGCGCTGGAATGATTACCAAGGCTCGTACACTGAAAGCGTTGAGCGGTTAGGCCGGTTAGGCCTACAGTGCAGTATTGAGCGGAGCGATGATTATTGAGCCGGCCGGGCCCGGGAGAACCTTGACGATTCGGAGAGCCGGAAATCGGGGGAATATCATATGTCTCCGGTGCTCGGGTGCAAGATTTTCCTCATAGTTAGTTTAATAGAGGACTCTCAACCCCGTCAACGCATTGTAAGATAAAGGGCAACGTTTGGTTAGAGGACATCCCTAAGCGCTGGTAAGGCCAACTACTGACCGACCGAATTATAACTTGGTCAGTGCCTGTAAGTCCGCTCTAACGCCCTTCCGCTCTTTATCTCACCATCATGCCCATATCCCGGCATTTGACTGTCTATCCTTCCCTCTTCCTAGTATCTGTTTGCCCTAGACACCTCTCTCATGTTGAACCCGCAACCTAGACTGCACGTCCATATTCGTCGTCTTTATGTGTGTTTATCTGCCTTTACAAAATTGTGCTTGTGGCTGACTTTGCGCGCCGGCCCAGCATCAACTAATGACTGCCCAGTCGCGGTCTATGCGCCCTCCAAGTAGCACCAGTAGCCTTCCAGAAGGCTACAAAGCCGACCCGAAGCAAGGCGCGATGCTCAGATACCAAGCCTCGCTTCCGCACCTTCCCGTCCCTCCGCTCGCATCCACGCTCGCCAAGTACCTCGAGACCATCCGCCCGCATCTGACCCCCTCCGAGTACGCGCACAGCGAATCCACGGTGCGCGCATTTGGCGCATCGGCGCAGGCGGCGGAGCTGCAAAGGCGGCTCGAGGCGCGCGCCGCAGAGCCTGCGACGACGGTCAACTGGCTCGCAGACTGGTGGAACGAGACGGCGTACATGGCTTACCGTGATCCGGTCGTGGTCAACGTGAGCTACTTTTACGTGCACGTCGCGGACCCGGCCATCCGAGACGCGCCGAGACGCGCCGCAACGCTACTCAAGGCCATGCTTCCCTTCCGGATGCTCGTCGAGACGTGCGTGAAACCGTTCTTTTAGTACCTCCCTTTTGTGCTCATTACCATGTCATCGTCATTTCAGTGCTCAGCTGGGACCTGAGAAAGTCCGTGGGGCGCCACTCTGCATGGATTCGTACAAGTGGTTGTGAGTGTATACGTATGTTCGCAGCGCCGCAGACTTGGTCCTTATTATTTCCCTTGTCCAGATTCCATGCTACTCGATATCCCGCTATTCCTAAGGACACCGCCCACAAATTTGATCCTGCAACACACAACCACGTCGTCTTCATCCGAAACAACCGGTTCTTCGAGGTCGAGCTCGCGCACCCCGACGGTACTGAATTGAGCATGGCGGACTTGGAAACGTATGGGCTTACTTTTGACTGGTTGCATGATAAAAACCTGAAGACAGTTTCTGACATTCCAGTTCTATCGCCGGAGTCATTCGTCAGGCAGATATGCGTAAAGGTATTCCGTTCGGCGCTCTTACGAGCGAGAACAGGGACACTTGGACACACGTCCGTATTCCTTTTGAGTTTGTCTCATCACGCAACGGTATTGATATAGCTGCAGGCGCGCCAGCGGCTGATTGAAGCATCGCCGGCTAATGAGGCAGCGTTAAAACGTATTGAATCCGCCATGGTCGTTGTGGCGCTTGACAATTCCAGGCCTACGAGTCGTGAGGACCTCTCTTGGGGAACTTGGGTCGGTGACGGGCGAAACCGATGGTACGACAAACACCAACGTATGTCCGTTTCATGCGGGCTTTGCGGATGCGTTTTACTGATGCTTGTCTATGCCGCAGTTATCATCTGGGATAACGGTCGCTCTGGGTTCCTTGGCGAACACGCCTGTATGGATGGTACTCCGACGCTTCGCATGAATGAATTCATGTTGGGGTCCCTGGACGCGAAGAAAATCGACCTTGGACACCCATCGCCGAATGTCTACCCCACGCCTCCCAAAGAAATCGTCCTCACAGCCAACGATGCCGTTCTTTCCGATATTAAACAGGCGGAGAAGAACTTCGACGAGCTTGTTGGCGCGCATGAGCTTCGCGTCCTGCACTATGACGCCTATGGCAAGGACTTTATCAAGCAGTTCAAAACGTCGCCTGACGCGTGGGCACAGCTCGTGAAGCAGCTCGCGTTCTACAAGCTCAAAGGGCGACCGGGCGTCACATACGAGAGCGCACAGACGCGGAAATTCCAGCGCGGGCGAACAGAAGTAATCCGTGCGGCAAGCTCAGAGAGCAAAGCATGGGTGGACGCAATGGTGGACCCCACGGCAACGGTGCGCCGATTCCTTGTCGAGATATTGTACACATCTCTCATGCATGGACCCGGGTTCTTGGACTCAATCAGGACGTAAAGCGTGCCATACTCTTCCGTCGTGCCGCTGCGCGTCATGTGCAGTTTGCAGCGTGGGCCGCCGACGGCCAAGGTGTAGACAGACATCTGTTCGGGCTGAGGAAAATGATCAAGGAGGACGAACCTCTGCCGGAGGTCTACCGGGATCCGGCATACTCGCGTACAAACCACTGGGAGCTATCGACGTCACAGTTGTCATCCAGGTTTCTCGATGGCTGGGGATATGGAGAAGGTCTGTCGCATGGTTCTTCCTTCGTGATCAACGCTCCATGACCCCGTGCTCACCGCTCTCCGTGCAGTTGTGCCAGATGGATACGGCCTTTCCTATTCGATCGGTGATGACCACATCCGGTGGACAATCACAAGCCTCAAGCTCAGCACTGACGTATTTAAAGGATTCCTTGAGGAGGCTGCGACGGAAACACGGCAAATGATGGAACGGGCGAGAGTGGCGGAGGGTGCCAAGACAAAGTTGTAGTCGTCAAGGTTGTGCTATACTGTACTGTATAGTCATCACTTCTGTCTAGCAGAGACAAGGAGCCGCATAATACGAAAATGTGAAACGGCGGGATCCGTGGAGTGACTCATCTTCACAAGAGAACAGTAGTCAGAGTCATGGGTGGGTGAAACTTCAGCCATTCCGGGACCTGGACGGACGCTGTGCACAGCCGAAGAAACGAGTGATATATAATCAGGTTTACGAGCGCCAATGGCACAACGTGCCAACACCTCAACACAACCTTTACCTTATTTCTACCATGTCTCTTTCGATGTTGCCTTCCGCTGTGCCTACAGGGGCAGTCGGATTCAAGCATTCGTTCCGGGTGTTCACCCCGTTGTTGATGTCTGCGGCCCGCCGTCGGATGGCGACTGGTGCCCCGATCAATAACCTCTCATCAAAAGGAACTAAAGAACCTCTTCACAAGGGCATGGAAGGTCCCCATATCAGTGCGTATTTTCTGCTCGTCAAAGCAATGGGCGAGTGTTGATGGTTTTGAAGGGGACCTGGTGCCTCCTCCTACCACACCGACCCAGCATATCAACGGGGATTGGGTGCTGTTTCACCCGGTCTATACCCCCGAAGAGTTGAAAGCCGTCGAAGTGAGTGGTACTCAAGGCATTATAGGCGTACCGTGGTAGTTAAACGTCCCGCACAGGTTCTACATAGGGATCCCCGAACGTTCTCTGACAAGTTTGCCTTTGGATTGGTCAAACTGTCCAGGCAAGCGCGATGCGAGATGCGAATCTGAAGGTTCCCCGTGCGCTCATCATTATTCAGATGGATATTCGACTTCGTTTCGGGTTATACTGCCAAAGCAATTCCCCCTGGGTCGAACATGTCACTCGAGGAACTCCGCAAAGGGAAGTACGTCCTGGACGAGAACCAGTGGTTGACCGTACGTGTTCCGCCTCGGGGACCTTCCATCTCGCACCATCTAACGGTTCTCTAGCGAATTTTATTCCTCGAGTCTATTGCGGGCGTCCCTGGCATGGTCGCAGCCACCCTTCGCCACCTCAGGAGTTTCCGCCTCATGGTGCGTTCCGTACCTGGCAATCCCTAAAATCGCGTTCGTCTTCACACGTGGGGGATTTGATCAGCGTCGTGATTCAGGCTGGATTCACACACTCTTAGAAGAAGCCGAAAACGAGCGCATGCATCTGATGTTGGTGGCCAATTTCTTTGATTCCGTGATCCCCTTGTAGTGATGCCAGGGTCTGTGCAGGACGTTCCTGACTTTGCGGAATCCCGGGATCCCACTCCGGGCGCTTGTCCTCGCCGCGCAGGGCGTCTTTTACAACATCTTTTGTACGTAATTCACCCCTCGTCATAAAACCCAACGTTCACCCTTCGCCCTCTCCCCATGAGTCCTGTCGTATATCTTCTCACCGAAGACTTGCCACCGTTTCGTCGGTTACCTCGAGGAAGAGGCAGTGGTGACGTATACCCATGCAATTCAAGAGCTCGAGAAGGGGCATCTCCCCAAGTGGTACGTGCAGTTCTGCGTCCCACACCTGGTTTGGGATGAAATTTTTTTGCTGGAACAGGGAGAAGATGGCGGCGCCTCCCATCGCCAAAGATTACTGGCGCCTTCCCGACGACGCGACGATGAAGGACGTCCTGTATGCCGTTCGCTCCGACGAAACCACCCACCGCTTCGTCAATCACAGTTTTGGCAACCTTGATCCTAACGACGTCAACCCGTTTGCGATTCGCGAGCCCGACATGCATGTCAAGGGCGGGAACATCGAGTACGCTCCATCGCCTTCCTGACGAAAGTCCGATGCAAATGTCGCTGACTCGGACCATTGAAACAGGTTCACTCGCGAAAGAGCTGCCAAGTACGTGAATGATAGCGAAAAGCTGATCCGAGATCACTCTTCCCCCCCAAAAGCTTAATATCTTCAGCTTTCTTGGTTTGATTTCATCCTCTCCGCTTGTTCGTCTGACATATCTTTACTCTCCGACACTTACATGTCGGCCAACGCCACAAGGACAGATAATGAGAATATATCACCCCAGTTCACCTAATAACTAAATGGTTCTGCCACGAGCATATACCCCTGGAGGAACCCGATGTCGCGCGATATCTTTTGAGCTAGTAAGTCGAGTGACTTTCGCGAAGCCGAGCTCTTCCAAACAGTTTTTCGGCTTCCAAATATACATCTCGTCGAGGCAGTGAATTTAGACTCATGTAGTGGCCAAGGGGTATCAATTTCCAAATACGATGTCGAATCGACGTTATCCACATGAATGGGCAGAGGCCCGATGGTGCAGTCGCCCATTCGTGATGGAGATATGGCATGGGAATCAACACCCACTCTGCTGCAACACCACCCTTACCTGATTGATTGCGTTCTCCGTCAAGTATCGGTAGTTCTTGTCACGGACGAAGCGGATATCAGGACGCGCGAGTAATATAGGACAAACAAGTGCAGGGTGTGAACAAGTAGTTGGGCAGTTGGCAGAGAGAGAGCAGACGCGGGTGACGAAATGGTACGATCTCGACGTCGTGAACATGGGCTGGATGGATCCCTTCAGATGACCAAGCACTGGCAGGTAGGTATTCATGCGCGGGCCGGGCCATACACATTAGGTGCCTCGGCCAAGCCGAGCGTGCAAACTACTATGATATTACTGAGCCGTGGCAACACTGGCAAGACGGTGGCACCACGGCACCCGTAGCAGCATCTTCCGGGTACCAAGAACGTGTCAGGGGCTCCGAACGGCGGACTCTGAGAACACTCAGCCACTGTGGCCGAAGTGTTTTACACCCCTCAAGTTTGACCACAACCCTTCTTCTTCTCAATGGCATCTACATCTAGTCCCGCTTATGCTTATGTATTCTCTAGCGAATTGCCGATGACACCGCTTCTAGAGTTGGGTGTTGAAAACAAGCTCTCCCAACTCCATACCAAGCACTGGGGCAAGGGTATCGACCAGGACGAGTCTAAATGGGCGGGACAGCACGAGCTTCTCCCAGAGATCGACGAAAGCGAAGTTGTTCGGGGCTGCTTCGCTTTGGATCTTGATGTCAACAGTTTCAGGGTCTCAAAACTTTGGGTCCGTAAAGACTACATACGGATCTATGACCATTGCGACCAATACTACGAGGTCACCTGCAACGAGCAGAATCAGCACCCAGCGCCGACTGTCATTATAACAGGGCAACCCGGCTGTGGTGAGTTCTTCTCAAGATTCTTCTCCTCATAGACTTTTCATTCTCAAACACACTTGTACCACAAGGGAAAACTTTCTGGATCCTTTATGCCGTTCGCCGACGCCTTGGCGAGGCCAAACCATTTCTTTGGTACTTTTCACAGCAGTGGTATTTATTCGTACGAGGCGGCGTCTTCCAAGTCCCTCCTGGATGCTTGGATTCCACGTTATTTGCTCCTTATATGTGGGCATTTACCGATGCAGACAACACTCGGTTCGACTTTCTGTCTGACCTTGCTGAGCTGCAATCCACACTCTTCACCATATTTACCTCATCTCCCCGACAAGATCGATGGAAGCCCATAATGAAGATTACAAATACGAGAGGTATTGATCATGAATCCATGGACGTGGGAGGAGATGGACAAAGCGTGAATTTCTTGACATTCATGTCCGTCGTCGCTCGCTCATCACCCAGTTCCGCTAGTGTCGACATCTATGATCTCGCAAAGTCCAAGCGCACGAGAGCCCGAGAGGTGTTCATGGAATATGGACCTATTCCTCGGCTCTGCATCAATTATGTCAAAGATGAATCCCTACTTGATGCGTATCAGAACAAACTTAACTCGGCAATTTCCGGCCTTACAATGGATTCTCTACTCTCATATGTTCAAATGGGCGAAAACCTCGACTTCGAACTCTCTCATTCCATTATTCTTGTCAAACGAAGGAATGTGGACAACCTTTTCAATTTCAATATTGAACCCATTTCCCCTTCTGTCGATCGACGGATGAAACGACGACCTTTGGTAGCGGAGCAGGAAGAACGGCTACTACGCCGGGCTACATACTCCACGAAAGAGTGCACGACTCGAGGATAGTGCTCGGCATCCTTTTCGAGTCATTGGCGCAGATCCAGCTTCAGAACAAGGTCGACCTAAACCTGGTCCGAATGGTGAAGGAGTCAAGCCAGCGAGGAAACGACAAGTGGACATTTCGACCTAGTTCGGACACATCTTCTCAGGCTACATCCTCTCGCATACTGTTTGAACCGGAGGATACGGAAGAGTACGCAGGGTCCCAGTCGGACGCGATCAATGAGGGCGTCTTCTACGCGTCCCATTGTCCCAGAATCAAGTTGCATTCGATTCGTTTTTACTGGTTGGCCGAGATTTGTACCTTTTTCAAATGACAATCGCCACTTTGCACGAAATCAAAGAAGGGATAGTGGAGTTCCTTAAACATCCGACGCTCATGGGGGCAGAGTGGCATTTCATATTCGTTATCCCCCGTGGGTCGCCGATCGCTTGTCCTCAAGCAAACGTCGCGAAGATGAAGGGGTTTGGGGACAAGGCAAGACTATTTGCAGCGGAGATTGACCTTCACAAGCTAGGACCACCCCAAGACGGCGACTCTGCCGACGTCATCTCCAATGAGGAAAACCAACCCACTCCCTCTAGCTCCCACCCACCACGCATTTCGACCACGTTAGCGACTCTGAAGCGCAAGGCCGGATTTGCCTCACCCTCCCCCACGGAGGCGACGTCTTCTAAGGCCCGGCTACCCGGAAACCGCAAAGTCCCTAAGGCTAGGGAGTAAGGTTCGGTCCAGTGGCGGGATTGTCCCAACGAGAAGTCGTCGTAGGTTCGTAGATTCCTCTCTCGAATTAGCAGATGAACCGATGAAGACCCGAATGTTCCCTACCATGTTGTATTTGTATAGTACTGTACTGTCGTATCCGCACAATGTTCCATGATTTGGTCGAAATCCGCGTAGCCATATTTTGTAATTTGGAAATAGGCCTCAGGGGCGACGCCGACTGACCATTTGCACACTCCTGGTCCTGAAACATCGCAATCCCACCCGTATCATCCTGTACGACCCCATATATGGCCGCATTTACACCTGTCCCGTCCCATCCGAGAATTTTCAGGCCACTGTACGGTTACGGTTACAGCTTACAGGGGTCCCCGTAACCATATTGGCACTGTGAGGATATGGCTGTATGCCTATACGGGACGGTGCTCAGCCCTAGTTGAGCATCATGTTGTAGGGGGTCATATGGAACAGATTTTCAGTTATAAGTTTGTTCTATTCCGTTGATAGGGGACGGTGTGTCCTTTTTGATACTTTGATACCTTGCCCCAACTGCTTTGTCGTGGGGAAAACCGGCCTGGTAAGTTTGTCGCGGTTCAAGCTTTCAAATTTCAAGCTTCAAGGAAGGCCCCCTTGTGAGTTCGCAGCGTCCGCAGACTTGGTCCTTATTATCTCCCTTGTCCAGACTCCATGCCACTCGATATCCCGCTATTCCTAAGGACCCCACAAATTCGATCCTGCAACACACAACCACGTCGTCTTCATCCGAAACAACTGGTTCTTCAAGGTCGAGCTCGCTCACCCCGACGGTACCGGATTGAGCATGGCGGATTTGGAAACGTATGAGCTTACTTTTGACTAGTTGCATGATAAAAACCTGAAGACAGTTTCTGACATTCCAGTTCTATCGCCGGAGTCATTCGTCAGGCAGATATGCGTAAAGGTATTCCGTTCGGCGCTCTTACGAGCGAGAACACGGACAATTGGACACATGTCCGTATTCCTTTTCAGTTTGTCCCATCACGCAAATGGGATTGACATAACTGCAGGGGCGCCAGCGGCTGATTGAGCATCGCCGGCTAATGAGGCGGCGTTAAAGCGTATTGAAATCGCTATGATCGTTGTGGCGCTTGACAATTCCAGGCCTACGAGTCGTGAGGACCTCTCTTGGGAAACTTGGGTCTTTTTTTTTTTTGCATTTGGTTTTATTGTCCCAGTTCGGCGGCTACAAGACATGCTAGACTAGGACTAGCTATAATTATAAAAGTGTGTATAGAAGAAAGTGCTAAGTGTAGGTTGCGTGGCATATAGTTCCAGTTTCAGGCTTCTAGATGGCGTTGGGCACATGTGCCCTGCCAGATAGACTCAAGGAGGGTCGGGCCGCGGCGGGAGAGGCCGCAGCAGGACCTGCGTGGCGAGGAGGAAGGCGGCTAAGGCCTTACCTCCGATGCGACCCCGGAATATGAGGTTGAAGGGGAGGTTGTGTAGGAGATGGCAGGGGCCGAAGCCCCCCGAAACACCTTATCATAACAAGCTGTTGTATATACTACAGGAGTATGCGAGAGAGCCATATCTACTAAAAAGAGACTAAACCCTGGACCAGTCTTGTCAACCAGATCGACAGGACCACAAAAGAATCCTCTGCAGGCTTCCGGCCCGCTACCATGTCGACCAACTCCCACGACTCGCCGGTTACCGTGGGCATGGCATAGTAGTGTGTGAATAGGGGTAGAGGAGGGAGTGAATGAGGCATGCCACATGCATGGGGTTCCACGCCCGTGTGTCAGGGCACGCTGGCCTCGCCCCCCCAGGCGCCTTTGGATCAGCCAGAGCTTCACCGTGAAATGTGACATTGTGATCTTGAGGAGGGCCTAAACCCGGTCGGTCAACCTAGTTCACAGCGCCGTAGCGCTCCCTAGGAATCGCTCCGAGGCACAAAAGGCCCAGGACCCCAGGCAACATCAAGAAGCGGCTGCTGAAAGCCACTCATCCTCCGAAGAGGGGAAGACCCCGAAGGGCAGGTGCCACTCTACATGGCAACGACCCCAGCCCAAAGGCCAAGTGTCGAGTGGGCGTCGTAGTCGATGGGGTAGGCGGTGTCGACGACCTTTCGGTCTGGCCCGAAAACTTGCAGTTTGTCACCACTGACGACGTGCCAGTGCCCGTGACGACGACGAGGTGGACCAGGTATCGCTCGCGGCTGGGCCAGATAAAAGGAGTGGGGGCGACCAGGTTCTCCCAGGGGGGAAGTCCCCACATTGGAGGTCCCCAGCTGGCCGTCCCAGCGGAGTAAAGGGTACACACCCCAGAGCCCACAAGGGGGATGGTGGTGGTAAGAGGACAAGGAGCGATGGGGGAACTTGGGTCGGTGACGGGCGAAACCGATGGTACGACAAACACCAACGTATGGCCGTTTCAAGCGGACTTTGCGATTGCATTTTATTGATGTTTCTGTACGCAGTTATCGTCTTGGATAGCGGTCGATCTGGGTTCCTTGGCGAACACTCCTGTATGGATGGTACTCCGACGCTTCGCATGAATGAATTCATGTTGGGGTCCCTGGACGCGAAGAAAATCGACCTTGGACACCCATCGCTGAATGTCTACCCCACGCCTCCCAAAGAAATCGTCCTCACAGCCAACGATGCCGTTCTTTCCGATATTAAACAGGCGGAGAGGAACTTTGACAAGCTTGTTGGTGCGCATGAGCTTCCCGTCCTGCGCTATGACGCCCCTGGCAAGGACTTTACCAAGCAGTTCAAAACGTCGCCTGACGCGTGGGCACAGCTCGTGAAGCAGCTCGCGTTCTACAAGCTGAAAGGGCGACCGGGTGTCACCTACGAGAGCGCACAGACGCGGAAATTCCAGCGCGGGCGAACAGAAGTAATCCGTGCGGCAAGCTCGAAGAGCAAAGCATGGGTGGACGCAATGATAGACCGGTACGCGTATTCCTTCTCGCGACATTTTGCACGTCTCTCATGGACCGGGGTTATTGGATTTAATCAGGACGTACAGCGTGCCATACTCTTCCGTCGTGCGGCTGCGCGCCATGTGCAGTTTGCAGCGTGGGCCGCCGACGTCAAGGTGTAGACAGACATCTTTTCGGGTTGAGGAGAGTGATCAAGGAGGACGAACCTCTGCCAGAGATCTACCGGGATCCGGCATACTCGCGTACGAACCACTGGGAGCTATCGACGTCACAGTTGTCATCCAAGTTTCTCGACGGCTGGGGATATGGAGAAGGTCTGTCGCATGGTTCTTCCTTCGTGATCAACGCTCCATGGCTCCGTGCTCACCGCTCTCCGTGCAGTTGTGCCAGATGGATACGGCCTTTCCTATTCGATCGGTGATGACCACATCCGGTGGACAATTACAAGCCTCAAGCTCAGTACTGACATATTTAAGGGATTCCTTGAGGACTTGAGGAGGCTGCGACGGAAACACGGCAAATGATGGAACGGGCGAGAGCGGGGGAGGATACCAAGACAAAGTTGTAGTCGTCAAGCGCTCATGTCTTTAGACAGGGGCAGATTGCGGCGCTTCTGCTGCAGCTGGCTTCAGTGATGCATGGTATACCACTAGTTAGATGACAGATATTAGGATAATGGCATATGGACGTTGGGAAGATTCTATACCTAGGTCGGTACTACGCTGGCCGTACCAGATGGCACGCAGGTCGACTAGCAAAAACAGAAGACGACGCCTTAAGGGTAAATCGAAGGCAGAGAATAAGATGTGTATTATAAGCGACACACCAAAGAAAGCGTCGAGCAATACAGGAATGAAAAGGCGCGTGGTTTCGTCTCCAACGATGGGACTGTGTAGGCATCTAACCGACAGTTTCATGTTGATCCTATCGACTCTAGGTCCGTACCGAAGCAATGATACCAAAATCACGATCTAACAAGGTCTCAAGGGCCTGTGGATGACCTGGGTGCGGGGAAACGGGTCAGGAACGAAATACAGAGCGAAAAAAGAAAAAATCTCGACACGTCGAGCCACACTCACTGGTATCTCATGCTGCACGCACCGCCCCGACGGCCCTTGCCAGACCAACCATCTCCATCAGTCGTCGAGCCGAGTCGTCGACCTCCCCATTCGTGTCCAAAGAACCAACGACCAGGTTCGTCAATCCGCCACTCAACTCTCCCGGCTCAAGCAGGCGGTGCGCGTTCACCAGCCCCTCGAGGATGGCCGGGTCCGTCAGCTTCGTCTTGCTCGACTGGACACGCTCGTCGCTCTGAGCACGTTCCACCAGACGCTCCCGGTCACAAGACGCGTTGACCCAGTAGAGAGGCACGTCAGTCCCGCGCACCAGGGCGAGATGCTCGCGGAAGAAGGCGGCGTCCCTGTGGTTTTCTGTGGCCAAGCACGCCGTCATGAGGACAACGTGGCCCTCTTGCGCGAGCTTGCTGATGCACGGGAAGACTGCGTCTCGGATCCTGCGGCGGAGGGCGTTGTGGTCGTCGCTTCGGTCGGGGAAGAGAGCCTGCACGGGGTCGATCAGGAGGTGGTTGTCCACCAGGCGGGAGGATTTGTCGGCGGGCAGGAGCTCTTGGAGTCGTTTAAGGATGGCGTGTTTTCCCGTGCCGGGGAAGCCGTTGAGAACAACGATCATGCCGCCGGGGGCTCGTTGGATCGGCTTGTTTCTGCGGAGGAGCTGCAATAGGTAGAGAAGACGGAGCTATTGTATCATCGCGAAGGACAGGTCTTTCTTGGACGCATTATGATGGGGTGGACGAGAGTCGACCCTTAGACTGTGCGTGGAGGAGGAGAGGGGGAGTCATAAGAATAAGGAGGACTCATCCTTACCTAAACCTAGGCCGATACCCCTTTTTTACCATTAAAACAAGTGTTTCGGGCGTGGTAAATTCATTAGATAGTATTTGAAAATAAGTTATAGTGACATGGGATCAGTAGAGTGACTCATCTTCATAAGAGAAGGTCATGGATGGGTGAGACTTCAGTCATTCCGGGACAAGAGGTAGCGGAATTGCACTGGCACCCTTCCGGGACCTGGACGGACGCTGTGCCGAGGAAACGAGGGATATATACTCAGGTTTACGAGCGTAAGGCACTAGTACTGAAGGTACAGCTAGCTATTCATAATCACTTGGCGCCCCGTCCTGACAGGAATTCCGCCATTTCGCGATAGCCCGCCTTCAACGCTAATTGAAGTGGCGTCTTACCCTCGTTGTTCTCAGCATCTATGTTTGCGCCATGATCAAGCAGCAGGCGTGATCCTTCGACTGTCCCCTTTCTTGGAGGGTAACCCCCCTTCTGCCACCACGATGAATCGTGCAGCGGTGTACATCCATCATCATCCCGTACATTCGGGTCTGCACCATGGTCCAGTAATAATCGCATTGTTTCGAGCGCTTCTTTGGAGTATCTGGCGTCTCCGGCGTCTCCGGCGAATTCGGGTATTGCCGCCCAGTGCAATGGAACGTTTCCGAACCGATCCCGGGCGTTGATATCCGCATTGTGCTCAAGTAACATCCGAGATATTTCAGGTCTCACGAGCACGTTGAGCAGGTGGAGCGGAGTAAAGCCATCGACGGCTCGGGAGTTCACGTCTGCGCCGTGATCGAGGAGCCATCGCATGATCTAGACACATCCAGGGGCCGATGCTTCGTGTAGTGGCGTCAGTTCCCCTGCACCGCGAGCATCTATGTCCGAACCGTGCTTGTGCAATAAGTCCGCAGCCAGGAAATGGCCCCGAGATAATGCTGCAACTAGTGGAGTTACCATCCGACCGCCCCTAGCATTTACATGCTCGGGATTCTTGACAATCAGCTGTTCTGCCAGATCAGAGAATCCGCACAGCGCAGCGTAGTATAACGGGACCGGGCGGCGAGTCACCGGACGAGGGCTAAAGTACAACCAGTCGTGGTCGTCCATGTCGTACACACGGCGCCATGCAGCCCAATGTGGCTTGTCTGCGTCGAAGAAATATTCCATCCCGTCTTGTATGTGTGATGACACGTCCTCAAATCGTGCGTGCTCCACCCAGTATCGTGCCGCATAATAGGCAAGGGGAATATCCGAGGTGTTGTCCTCCGTGATGTGCTCGTCCAGGCGGAGGTGGAGTAGGACGCCCAGACAGGCCTGCGCAAGGATAGTGTGTGCAGGTGACAGGAGAATATGAGATCGGGAGACGTCCCCACTTGAACATGCGAGCCGGTCTGACGTCAAGAACTCCTTGACCGAAAAGTGAGAAAATTGTACCGCTTGATAATAGCCATAATCGACAATGGCAATCAGACTCGAGCACGTGGACAGCGCAGCCTGGTGTTGATCTGACCATCTCCAATCTGGCTTGAGATTTGGGATCCCTCCGTTCCGCGCCGCGTCGAAGTCAACCGCAAGAACTTCGGCCAGTTCCTCAACGCGAAGTGGCCGAACTGCAACCGTGAGGCATTGCAGCAGACGAAGTGCGTGGCCTCGATTCGCCTTGTTGATGTTCCTCAGGACGCGTTCGTATGTCTCATCCAGCGATTCCGGTAACTCATCAAGAATTCCCTTGACACTCGGTGGGAGACAGTGACGAAGTGCTTCCAACTGACAGTAGACCCACCGAAACCTGCATCACAATATTGAGTAACCACTTTGAAGATAGAGTCTGGATACTTACATCCCGTCAGCTCTCTCAGAGAGTGTCTCGATCACCAGTCTCTTGTCCTCCTCGCGCCATCTCCGCATTTTGGTGTCCGAATAAACCACAGAGCTGACATATTCGACGATGTCCTTCTTCTGTCCACTTTGTTCATGGAGGGAGAAACGGAGAGATTCTCAAGGGTTCGAGGGTGGTCCTGATATCGATTTCTGGGCGACTGGTAACGCAAATGTGCAAATTGTTCTTGCACATGACAACGAGATGCTTGACAAGGTCGAGGACCTGTTCTCGAGGAGATGGCATCCCAGTATTGTCAGGGCATTCATCGAGAGCATCGACGATGAGGAAAACAGGGCCTTGATTCGGAAAAGAGAGCACATCATTCAAACATTTCATCAGGGTACTATCATTGGGTGTTTGGGTACCCTTGTCGTGTTTCGAATGAAGTTTAGAGAGAAGGTCGAAACAAAGATTTGACTGAGCAGAGAGTTGGAAAAGAATGGAAAGGAGGACGCTGCGGTGACTTTGCTTGTGTTCGTCACGAAAATCACAGTAAAAATATGCCATCGATGCTGATTCAGCCTCGCGTAAGGCAATAATGTCCTCAATGATAGCGGAGCTGGTGGACACTTCAGTCCGCCAATGCAGGATAAACGGCGAAACCACGCACCAAAGGACGCTCTTTCCAGAGCCAGCTGTGAAGACAAGAGTCTTTAGAGTAGTATAGTGAAAGGAAAGAGGACGTACGTTTCCCGTGGATCCACAGGAGAGAAGGCGTTGACTTCCATTCTTCGTAGAAACCGCCCTGGAAGAACCAGGTTGCCGTCCCCTCGTGTTGGGAACTGTGGACAGTGTTGTGATTTATCGAGGGGTCTGGTGGAGAGAGCCACTTTCGAAGGTCATGTCGTGACAGCGTCTCTGTGAGAGTAATTGAACTCTGGAGACTGGAGATACAGTGGCGACATCAGAAAGTGACTAACGTTTGACTTCATCCACATCGTGTGCTGTCTGTTGCATAACGTTTTTCGCGTCTTTCCCGTCTGGCCATATTCACATTCAGGACAGCCTGAATAACAAGAAAACAACGCCTTGCGTACCATCAAGCACCACCCTTACGTTGTCGTCGACACTGTGCGTGACCCTCAAGATTTCCG
>Ga0307512_10004326_pt1 | contig 15668 bp, 13 predicted proteins | sample 14_EM_MG_FD_200267 | JGI IMG/M metagenome (GOLD analysis project Ga0307512, IMG submission 200267) | Populus trichocarpa ectomycorrhiza microbial communities from riparian zone in the Pacific Northwest, United States - 14_EM | ecosystem: Host-associated > Plants > Roots > Unclassified | place... | reverse complement strand
GTACCACCGTGCAGCTCTACGTCGACGACCAAGGGCTGCGGCAACTGCGCAGCGAGCCGTACGACGTCACCCGGTGGCTGGCGCTCGCCGTGGCCGCGGCCGGGACCGGGGCGGCGCTGCTCGCGCGGGTCCGGCGACGGCGGCGCGAGCTGCGGCTGTTCTTCGGGCAGCCGCAGCCGGTCCGCGCGGTCCGGGTCGTGGACGACGTCGGCTATGTGCACGTGCTGGTGCCGGCCGCCGACCACCGGACGGCCGTCGAGTTCGGCATCGACGTGGCCGGTCCCGGGGTGACGCCGCACGAGGACGACGACGAGCCGGCGACCGTGCCGGCGACGCTCTACGGCGAACCGCGGGCCGGGCGGTGGTGCGCGGTCGAGGTGGACGGCCGGCTGCGGGTGCCGACCGCGCCGGTGGGCCGGACCGCGCAGGTCGCGTACGACCCGGAGCACGCCGTGCCGCAGGAGGTCACCGACGACGACGAGCAGGTCGTCGACGCGGCGCAGCTGAGCGCGTACGACCGGGACGCGGCGCCCGAGGAGGTGCACGAGCATCGCATCTCGCCGGGCCGGGCCTGGCTGGAGACGCTGGTGATCGGGCTCGGCGGGGCGTTCCTGGGCGCCGAGGCGGTGGCTCTGGCCGGCCCGGACGGCGGCTGGCGGCCGGTACTTGCCGCCGCGGCCGGCGCGGCGCTGGGCCTGGAGTACGGCTGGCGCGCCCGGATCCGCCCCCGGCTGCGCTGGGACGTGGGCGGCGTGGCGGCGGTCGGCTTCCGGCGCCGCGACCGCCAGCCGTGGACCGTGGACAGCGCGGCGCTGGCCGACGGCTCGGGCGGGGTGACGCTGATCGCCGGCGACGCGGTGCTGACCGTGGAGGCGCCCCGGCCCTGGCCGCCCTGGACCACGCAGCGCACCGCCGAGCAGCTGGTGGCGGCGCTGCGGTTCGCCCAGCACCGGGCGCTCGTCGCGGCGCACGCGCCACCGCCGCCGGAGATCTCGCTGACCGGGCGGCCGCTGCTGCTCTACCCGGTCTGGGCGGCGACGGTGGCCGTCGCCGCCCTGCTCACCAACTGACCCCTACGCGGCCGGGCCGGTCCGGCGGTCCGGCCGGGCGAGTTCCCAGACCTCGGCCCGGCCGCCCGCGGCCTCGCCAGCACTGACGAGGCGCAGTTCGGCGACCGCTGCGACCCGCAGATCCGACCAGGTCCCGGCCACGCCGCCGCGGAAGACCTCGACGATGCCCGCGTCCCAGAACAGCCGCAGCGCTCCGTCGAGCCCGGCGAACGGCGCCAGGTCGACGGTCATCTCGGCGCCGTCCGGCGAGCGCAGGACGACGGCGCGGGTGCCGGCCGCCGCCTCGGCATCGAGCACGAGTTCACCGGCAGTCCGCTCCCCGAGGAACTCCGCCGGCACGGGTGTCGCGGCCACCCGCAGCCCGATCAGCTCGGCGGCCGGCTCGCAGTGCAGGCGGCCGTGGCGCACCGAGAGCTCGCGCGGCAGGGTCATCGCGCCCAGGGCGGGGCCGTCGAGAGCCGCCGGATCCTGGTGGGTACGGATCCAGCCGAACTGGATGCGGCGCCCGCCGGGCGCCCAGTACGACTGCGGGGCGTAGAAGCGGTCCCCGACGTCGGCGACGCCGGTCGCCTGCACCTCGAACCCGGTGCCGGAAGCGGTGCCGGTCAGCCACCAGACGTCGGGACCCCGGTCGCCGTCCTCGTGGATGACGGAGATCAGTAGCGCCGCCGTGCCGTCCACCGCGAAGTAGTCCGGGCACTCCCAGACCGCGCCGGGCACCTTCGCCGCGGTCCGGTCCGTGAAGACGCCGTCGTAGCTCCACGTCAGCAGGTCCGGCGAGGTCAGCGCGAACACCGCTCCGCCCTGATCGCCGCGCCCGCCGGCGACCAGCTGCCGCCACGGCCCGCCTCCGGGCTCACGCCAGACGCTGTGGTCGCGAAACTCGGTGATGTCCGCGGCGGGCGGGGCGGCGACGACCGGGTTGGCCTTGTCCTTGACGAATCCCGACAGCCCGTCGTCGGTCGCGTGCGCGAGGCACGGTAGCTGAGCGTCGCCCTGCACGCCGGTGTAGAGGATCGAGACCCGGCCGTCGTGCTCGACCGCGCAGCCCGAGAAGCAGGCCGTCGCATCGTACGGCGCCGGGCCGGGGAAGAGCGCCACCTCGTGCTCGGTCCAGGTGAGCAGGTCCGGGGAGCTGGCATGGCCCCAGTGCTGGTTGGCGAACTGCGTACCGGCCGGGTTGAACTGGTAGAGGAGGTGGTGCCGCCCGTGGAAGTGGATCAGCCCGTTGGGGTCGTTCATCCAGCCCGCGGCGGGCATGTAGTGCAGCCATGGCGGCATCTCGCGAAGTCCTCTCGTTACGGTCGGTACGTGCTTGCGCCTCGGTGGGCGTCTCGTACTCTTGCGGCGTGTCAGCCCATGAGAAGCGCCGGCCGAAGGCGGCAAGGCCACACCAGCGCGATGTGGCGCTCCTGGCCGGGGTCTCCCCCTCGACCGTCTCCTTCGTGCTCAACCAGACGCCCGGGCAGACGATCAGCGACGAGACCCGGCAGCGGGTCCTGCAGGCGGTGGCCGAGCTGGACTACCGGCCGAACCGGGCGGCCCAGGGACTGCGCCAGGGCCGCAGCGCCACCATCGGCTTCGTCAACCACGACGCGGACTTCGGGGTGTTCGTGGCCTCGGTGATCAAGGGGGCGCACGAGGCGTCCGTACGCCAGGCCAATCTGCTTCTGCTGGTCAACACCGGCGGCTCCAACCGCCAGGCGGCACAGCTGGTCGCCGATCTGCTGGACCGGCAGGTCGACGCGTTGATCTTCGCCGTCTCCGGCACCCGGCAGGTGATGCTCCCCGAGAGCGCCGGGCGGGTCCCGACGATCCTGGTCAACTGCTTCGTGCCGGGCGACGCCGCCCCGGCGATCCTGCCGGACGAGGTGCGCGGCGGGCGGGAGGCCACCCAGGCGCTGCTCGACCTCGGGCACCGCGACATCGCCTACCTGACCGGCTCCGCCAGCGGCTGGGCCACCAAGGCGCGGCTGCGCGGCTTCCGGGACGCGCTGCGCGGTGCGGGGTTCGATCCTCGCGAGCACACCGTGCTGACCGGCAACTACCAGGCCGACTCCGGCTACGAGCTGGCCCGGGAGCTGCTGCGGCGCGGGCCCCGGCCGACCGCGGTGCTGTGCGGCAACGACCGGATGGCCGTCGGCGCGCTCCTCGCCCTGGCGGAGGCCGGGATCCGGGTGCCCGAGGACGTGTCGGTGCTGGGCTACGACGACCAGTTCCAGCTCGCGGCGGAGATCCACCCGGCGCTGAGCACGGTCCGGCTGCCGTTTCACGCGATGGGCCGGATGGCGGCCGAGCAGTTGGCGGCCGGCGGGCCGGCCGTCGCGGCCGGCCGGACTCTCGTGCACTGCCCGCTCGTGCTGCGCGACTCCACGGCGGCTCCGGCCGGGGCCTGAGGCGGGCCCGTCCCCGGTGCGGCGCGGGCACCTGCGGATAACACCACCGTAACAACTCCTTGACGTCGGGATCATGGGACGGCTAGCTTTCAGCACTAATACGAATTAGCGCTGTTACGAATTAGTACAGCTCCGGGCCGGTCCAGTGCAAGACCCGGGCCCCTTGCGATCAGCCACCTCAGGTACGAGGCCACGGCGCCCGTGCCGCCAGCCCACCGACCCAGGAGGAATACATGCTCACGCGGAAGCTGGTACTCAGCGCGAGTGCGCTCGGCGCGCTCACCTTGCTCACCACCGGCTGCTCGGCCGGCTCAGATTCGGCCGGCGGCACCAAGACCGTCACGATCTGGACGAGCATGGACCAGCCGATCATCGACGGCCTGGAAGCCACGCTCGCACCCCGGGCCAAGGCCGCGGGCATCACCGTCAAGTGGAGCAAGGTCGACAACATCAGCCAGCTCATCGTGCAGAAGGTGCAGGCCAACGATCCACCGGACATCGCGATGATGCCGCAGCCGGGCATCATCAAGGACCTCGCCGCCAAGGGCAAGGTCACCGCGCTGGACAACGTCCTCGACCTGCCCGCGCTGCGCGGAAGCATGACGGCGGGCACCCTGGATGTGGCCCAGGTGGGCGGCAAAACGTATGGCCTGATGGTCAGCATGAACGTCAAGGGCCTGGTCTTCTATCCGAAGAAGGCGTTCGAGGCGGCCGGCTACACCGCCCCGAAGACCCTCGACGAGCTGGACACGCTGACCGCGAAGGTCAAGGCCGACGGGAACACCCCGTGGTGCCTGGGCATCGAGTCCGGCACGGCGACCGGCTGGCCGGCCACCGACTGGTTCGAGAACCTGGTCCTGAAGTACGGCGGCATCGAGCAGTACAACCAGTGGATCTCCCACCAGCTGAAGTTCGACTCCCCGCTGGTGCGCCAGGCCGCGGCCGAGTTCGAGAAGATCGCCTTCACCGACGGCAACGTCCTCGGCGGGCGCAAGGCCATCGCCAGCAACGCCTTCGGCACCGCCGGCAACGCGATGTTCAACCCCAAGCCCGGCTGCTACATGTACCAGCAGGGCAGCTTCATCACCGGCTTCTTCCCCAAGACCGTGCAGAAGAACGTGGACTCCGAGGTCGGCGTCTTCGGCCTGCCGCCGGCGACCGCGGGCGGCGACAACCCGGTCGAGGGCGGCGGCGACACGGCTTCGATCTACAAGGACAGCCCAGCCGCCCAGACGGTGATGAAGCTGCTCGCCGCGACCGACCTCGGCACCACCGCGGCCGGCAACGGCTCCTCGTTCATCTCCCCGCACAAGGACTTCCCGCTCAGCGCCTACCCGCTGCAGACCACGCAGACGATCGCCAAGGTCGCCTACGGCTCCACCGGCTTCGCCTTCGACGGCTCCGACGCGATGCCCACCGCGGTCGGCTCCGGCTCCTTCTGGAAGGAGATGACGGCCTGGATCGCCGGCCAGGAATCGCTGGACGACGCCCTGAAGAACATCGACGCGAGCTGGCCCACGAGCTGAGCACCGCACGGCGGGCCGCGGGTTTCCCCGGGGCCCGCCGCCGCGACCCGACCGACGTTGCAAGAAAGGAGCCCGCCGTGGTCAGCCAATTCTTCTCGACGGTGCTTGTCGTGCTGGCGGGCATCGCCGGTGCGCTGGCTGTCTACCTGTTGCTCAACAAGTTCGCCGAAGCCCTGCCGGGCCGCTGGGAACACCGGATCAAGCCGTACCTGTTCGTCGCGCCGGCGGTCGCGGCCATCGGGGTCTATCTGATCTATCCGACCGTCGTCACCGTCATCGACAGCTTCAAGAACAACGACGGCACGGCCTTCGTCGGCCTGGACAACTTCAGCAAGCTGCTGGCGACCCCGGCCTTCCGGCAGACGCTGCTCAACTCGCTGCTGTGGATCGCCGTCGTCCCGGCCACCTGCATCGTGGTGGGCCTGCTCGTCGCCGCGCTCGCCGACCGCCTGTCGTCGCGGGCCGAGAAGGCGGCGAAGACCATCATCTTCATGCCGATGGCCATCAGCGCCGTCGGCTCCGCCACGGTGTGGCGCTTCATGTACGCCACCCAGCCGCCCGGCACACCGCAGACCGGCCTGCTGAACGGCATCGTCACGGCCGCCGGCCACGACCCGGTCCCCTGGCTGCAGCAGACCACCTGGCACGCCAACAGCCTGCTGCTGATGGTGATGCTGCTGTGGGGGCAGGCCGGCTTCTCGATGGTGCTGCTCTCCGCGGCCATCAAGGGCGTGCCCACCGAGACCACCGAGGCGGCCCGGATGGACGGCGCCGGCGAACTGCGGATCTTCTGGCGGGTCGTCATCCCGCAGGTCCGCGGCACGCTCATCACCGTGTTCGTCACCGTGCTCATCGGCGTCATGAAGATCTTCGACGTGATCTACGTGATGACCGACGGGGCCTTCAACACCAACGTCGTCGGCCTCGAGTTCTTCAATCAGCTCTTCACGAACTACAACTACGGCTATGCGTCGGCGATCGTCGTCATGCTGCTCGTCGCCATCGTGCCGATCATGATCTACCAGATTCGCCAATTCCGGGCGGAGGAGTCGGTATGACCCAGACGGCGGAGAAATCCACCCCGACACCACAACACGACAGCCCGGCACGGCGGGGAAAGCCGGCGGCCACCGGACGGCTCGGCCGGCGCAGCCCGCTGCCGGTCAAGCTCAGCATGCTGTTCGTCTGTGCACTGTGGATCGTGCCGACGCTCGGCGTGCTCGTCACCTCCTTCCGCAGCGTCGACGACGCCAACTCCAGCGGCTGGTGGACGATCCTGGCCCACCCCAGCGGCCTCGGCCGGCTCACCACCGGCAACTACGGCCAGGCCATCGAGCAGGCGGACCTCGGTTCCGCCTTCCTCAACAGCGTGGCCATCACCCTGCCGGCGGTCTTTCTGCCGATCCTGGTCGCCGCCTTCGCCGCGTACGCCTTCACCTTCATGAAGTTCCGGGGCCGCGACACGCTCTTCATCGTCATCGTGAGCCTGCTGGTCGTGCCGAACTACGTCGCGTTCGTACCGATCATCAAGCTCTACTCCACCGTTCATCTCAACGGCACCTTCCCGGCGGCCTGGCTCGCGCACATCGGCTTCGGCATGTCGCTGGCCGTCTACATCCTGCGCAACTTCATGTCGACCCTGCCCAAGGACGTCATCGAGTCCGCGAAGATCGACGGCGCGAGCCACTACCAGACCTTCTACCGGCTGATCCTGCCGATGTCGGCCCCCGCGCTGGCCTCCTTCGCGATCTTCCAGTTCCTCTGGGTCTGGAACGACCTGCTCGTCGCCCTGATCTTCGTCGGCCCGGGCGACAAGCAGCCGATCACGATCGCGGCGAACAGCCTGCTCGGGCAGCAGGGCACCGGCTGGGAACTGGTCACGGCCGGCGGCATGTTCTCCACCCTCGTGCCGATCCTGGTGTTCCTGGCCCTGCAGCGGTACTTCGTCCGCGGCCTCACCAGCGGGGCCGTCAAGGGCTGACGCCTCACAGGACGGCCAGGTGGACGTGGTTGTCGACGCCGCGGACGGCGATCCGGGCGCTGCCGTTCGGGCCCGCCTCCACGCCCACCGCGCCCTGGAACGAGCCCGTACTGAACTCGCCGCGGCGGAACCAGCCGCCCCAGCTGCCGTCGACATAGTTGCGCTGCCAGAGCCGGTTGTCGGCGGCCTGGGCGAACAGGTAGACCCGGCCGCTGGTGGCCAGCAGCGTCGGGCTCTCGTTCAGGGTGCCGCCGAGGTCGGTCCACTCCGACCAGGTCGCGCCGTCGCGGGTGCGCTCCCAGATCTCGTCGGTCCGGGTGCGCACCGCGACGTGCAGCCGGCCCGCGTCGTCGAGGACCGCGCTCGGCCGGCCGTGGATGGCCCGGCCGTCCGGCGCGCCGAGGCCGGCCCATTGGCCGTCGCTCGAGCGCATGCTGACCAGCCCGTCGGCGCCGCGGGTGAAGACGGTGGAGCCGGCGACGGTCGGCGCGTCCGTGACGCTGCCGCCGAGGCTGGTCCACGGCTGCCATTGGCCGCCGACCCGGGCCCGCTGCCAGATCGCGTTGTCGGTGCCCCGGGCGTAGACGTCGATCCGGCCGTCCGCCGAGCCGTACGCGGCGGGCTGGCCGAGGATGGGCTTGCCGAGCAGCTTGCCGTCCGGGCCGCGGGCGAAGAACTCGTCGCCGACGATCGCGGGGTCGCTGGTCACCGGCCCGCCGAGGTCCGTGCCCGCGACCGCGTCGGTGCCGGAGAGCCGCAGCATCGCGACCCCGTGCGCCGGAACCGTGGCCGTGTAACCGGCGGGATCCGGAGCGGCGACGTCGGCGCGGGCCCACAGGTCACGCACCCGCACGGCACCGCCGAGCGCCACGTCGGCGAAGTTCACCGTGATCGGCTGTGCGGTGTCGCCGCGGTTGAGCAGGGCGACGGCCCGGTTGCCCGCGCCCGCCAGGTTCTTGCTCCAGACCTGGGTGGTCGGCGTCGGGTCGGCGACCTTGACGCCCTGACGGACCAGCGGGTCCTGGTCGACCGCGACGATCTCCGGGTTGCGCAGCGCGGCGATCATCGCCGGCGGCAGCGTACGCGGATCGGATCCGATGATCAGCGGGGCCGCCATCAGCGCCCACATGCCCAGCTGGGTCTTGGATTCCTCCAGGGTCATCTCGTAACCGCCGCCGGGCAGCGGCCGCATCGGCACCAGGTAGTCGGGATCGTTGAAGTGCCCCGGCCCGGTGGCCGCCGGGTGGTAGGCGTTGACGTCCATGTTGCGCAGCACCCAGCCGTACTGCCACTGCGGCTGCGGATCGACCAGGCCGACATCCGTGTACGTGCGCCACGAGGTCGCGATCTGCGGCGCATAGGTGTAGCTCCACGTGGACAGTGCCTCGGGTGGGTACGGCCCCCCACCCCAGTCGCTGCTCACCGGGTTGCAGATGTTCAGCAGCATCGGCCGGGGTGACTTGTCGACCTCGGCGCTGAGCTGGCGGTAGCTGGTCTCCGGGTCCATCCCGCTGGCCCGGCCGCAGAGCCAGTCGGCCTTGAGCGCGTCGAAGCCCCAGCGGGCGAACTGCCGTACATCGTCGCGGTAGTGCCCGTAGCTGCCGAGCCCGCACTGGCCCTCGATGTACGGCCCCGCGTCGGTGTAGATGCCGGCCTGCATGCCACGCGCGTGGATGTAGCGGGTCAGCGCCGCGAGCCCGGACGGGAACCGGGCCGGGTCGGCGACCAGCGCGCCGGCCGCGTTCCGGGGCGTCGGGGCCGCCCAGTTGCCGTCGATCCAGACGATCCGGTAGCCGGCGTTGCGCAGCCCGCTCGAGACCAGGTAGTCGGTGACGGACCGGACCTCGGCCTCGGTCGGATCCCCGCCGAGCCCGAAGTAGGTGTTCCAGCCCAGGTATGGGGTGGTGGTCGCCGGGGTCTCGGAATGGGCCGGTACGCCGCCCAACGCGGCGATGAGCACGGCCGTGGCCGCGACAGAACTGATCATTGGTGCCTCCTCAGCTGAGAGTCAGACGCCACGAACACTCACCGGACGGCGGCACCACGGCCGCCTCGTCCGGTCCCGCGTCGTGCAGGTCGAAGGCCTTGCCCAGCATCGGCTCCACGCCGATGCTGCGATACGGGTCGGGCTGCGGAAAGCCGCCGAGGTTGCGCCACAGCGCGGTGGACACCGGCTGCCCCGGCGCCTCCAGATGGAACGCGAGGGTTTCCGGCCCGTCGAGCACCCGGACCGCCGGGCAGTCGAGGATCACGCCGACCGCGGTGCCGTCGTCCGGGCCGAACTCCAGCAGGGCCGGATCGACGCCGCGCGGCGGGGCCGGGGTGACCAGCCGGGCGCCGACGGCGAGCTCCAGCAGCGCGTGCGCCGCCCAGATGAACCGCCAACCGGACGCCGCGGCGAGGTGATAGTCGGCTACCACGGCGCCACCGGTGTGCCGGATCGTGCGGCGCAGGGTGAAGTCGGCGGTGCCGACCACGCCGTCCGGCCGCCACGGGCGCGACCAGGCGTCGCCGTGGTCGGGCCGGCCGCGCACCGTCGGGATGCACTCCTCGAGGCCGCCGGCGTCGACGAAGGCCTGGCCCGGCCGGACCAGCGCCCGCGCCGGATCGGCTCGGTGCCAGAGCCATTCCCGCTCGCCCCGTCGCAGGCTCGTCCACCGTCCACCATGGAGCAGATCCACAGTGGACAGAAGCGGCGTCACCATTCGGCAAAGGAGCCGTCGTCGTGGCGCCACACCGGGTTGCGCCACGCGTGGCTGGTCCGGTCGGCCCGGCGGACCGCCTGCTCGTCGACCGCGATCCCCAGGCCGGGCGCCTCGGGCCGGGCGATGTGGCCCTCGACGATCCGCAACGGCTCCGGATCCAGCAGGTAGTCGAGCAGGTCGGTGCCGGAGTGGTAATGGATGCCCATGCTCTGCTCCTGGATCAGGAAGTTCGGCGTGGCGAAGGCGACCTGCAGGCTGGCGGCGAGCGCGATCGGCCCGAGCGGGCAGTGCGGCGCGAGCAAGGCCCCGTGCGTCTCGGCGAGCGCGGCGATCCGGCGTACCTCGGAGATGCCGCCGGCGTGCGACAGGTCGGGTTGCACGACGCTGACCCCGGCGGCCAGGGCCGGCAGGAAGTCGGTGCGGCTGTAGAGGCGTTCGCCGGTGGCGATCGGGACGGCGGTGCAGGCGACGAGCTCGGCCAGCCGGTGGCCGTGCTCGGGGACCAGCGGCTCCTCGATCAGCAGCGGGTGCAGCGGGGCGAGCGCCGGCAGGATCATCCGGGCGGCCGGGAAACTGGCCCGGCCGTGCAGGTCGACCGCGACGTCGCGGTGCGGGCCGAGCGCCTCGCGGGCGGCCGCGACCCGGTCGACCACGCCGGCCAGCTCGGCCATGCTCGGCACGCTGGACAGCCGGCCGCTCGCGTTCATCTTGACGGCGGTCATGCCCGACTCGACGTGCGCGGTCACGGCGTCGGCGATCTCGGCCGGCTCGTCGCCGCCGACCCAGGCGTACACCCGGACCCGGTCGCGGACCGGGCCGCCGAGCAGGGCGTGCACCGGCGCCCCGTACGCCTGCCCGGCGATGTCCCAGAGCGCCTGGTCCAGGCCGGCCACGGCGCTGGAGAGCACCGGCCCGCCGCGGTAGAAGCCGCCCCGGGTGAGCACCTGCCAGTGCTGCTCGATGCGCAGCGGGTCCTCGCCGAGCAGGTATTCGGCGAGCACCTCGACCGCGGCCCGGACCACCTCGGCGCGGCCCTCGACGACCGGCTCGCCCCAGCCGACCAGGCCCTCGTCGGTCTCCACCCGGCAGAACAGCCAGCGCGGCGGCACCAGGAAGGTCTCGATCCTGTCGATCTTCACTGCGGCGCCTCCAGCTTGGCCACGTCCTCGATCGCCTTCTCCAGCAGCCGGCCCATCGCCCGCGCCGCCTGCGCCGGGTGGTGCCGGCGGATGGCCTCGACCACCGCGCGGTGGCTCGGCACCGGATCGTCCGAGCCGGCCCCGTGCACCATCCGGTCGCGTTCGGCCAGGCCGGTCTCGATCAGCACCTCCATCCGCAGCAGCAGCTCGTTGTGGGTGGCGGCGAGCAGCGCCCGGTGGAACGCGAGGTCGGCCTCGACCGCGGCGCCCGCGTCGGACCCGGCGGCGGCCATCGCCGCGAGCGCGGCGTCCAGCGCGGCCAGGTCCTCGTCGGTGGCCCGCTCGGCGGCGAGGCTGGCCGCGCCCGGCTCCACGATGCTGCGTAACTCGTGCAGGTCGGCGAAGAGCCCGGGCCGGGCGGAGCGGGCGAACTGCCAGCGCAGCACGTCGGGGTCGAGCAGGCTCCAGGAGGCGCGCGGGCGCACGAAGGTGCCGCGCTTGGGCCGGGCGTCCACCATCCCCTTGGCGGCGAGCACCCGCAACGCCTCGCGCAGCGCGGTCAGGCTGACGTCGAACTCGGACTGCAGCGCGGTCAGGTCGAGAGTGGATCCCTCGGCCAGCTGGCCGGTCAGGATGCGCTGGGCGAGGACCTCCACCGTCTGGCCGTGTACGCCGCGCGCCGCGAACTGCTGCATCCTGTCGTGTCTCCCCATCGTGGTGTTCAAGACGATGACTTCACCGCGGTCCAGCCGCCGTCCACCACCAGGCTCGCGCCGGTGATGAAGGCCGCGTCGGACGAGGCCAGGAAGGCTACCGCCGCGGCCACCTCGGCCGGGGTGCCGAACCGGCCGGCCACCGTCTCGGCGAGGCTGCGCTCCCGCTCGGCGGCGGAGATCCCGGCCCAGGCGTCCGTCCAGATCGGGCCGGGCAGCACCGTGTTCACCCGCACCCGCGGCCCGTACTCGACGGCGAGCTGCCGGCCCAGCGCCACCAGCCCGCCCTTGGCCGCCGCGTACGCGGGCCGGCCCGGCAGCCCGACCAGGGCGTGCACGGACGAGACGATGACGACGCTGCCGGCCGTCTCGCGCAGGTCGTCCAGCAGCGCCCGGACGCCGAGGAACGAGCCGGTCAACGACACCGCGAGCTGGCGGTCCCAGGAGGCCCGGCTGGTCTGGTCGGCGGGCGCGACCTCCACCGCGTACGCGTTGCTGACCAGCACGCCGACCGGGCCGAACCGGCGCCGGGCGGCGTCGGCCACCCGGGCCCACGCCTGCTCGTCGGAGACGTCGGCAATCAGCGCGTGCGCCTGGCCGCCGTCCGCCTCGATCTGCTTGGCGACCCCGCTCGCGTCGCGGATGTCGGTGAGCACCACCGCGGCCCCCTCGGCGGCCAGCCGGCGGGCGCAGGCCGCGCCGATCCCCGCCGCCGCGCCGGTCACCACGGCGGTGCGACCAGCCATCCGACCAGCCATGCGGCAACCCCCGAGCCGGAAGTAATCATTAATTACGAAGATATATTGACAGCTCGTTGACCGTGCTGCAACCTCTGGGAAACACATTGACCGGGACGTGGAGGGCATCATGATCCACAGCCAACTCAGTCGCCGCGGGCTCCTCGCCGGGATAGGCGGGCTGGGTGCCGCGACCATCCTCGGTGGCTGCGCCACCGGCAGCAGCGACAGCGGAAGCACCAGCTCGAATACATTGACCGTGCAGTCCTCGCTCTCCGACGCCGACCCCAAGGCCGCGCTGACGAAGGTCGTCGAGGGCTACTCGAAGACCAAGGTCACCCTCAACACCATCGCGATCGAGACGTTCCGCGCCCAGCTGCCGACGTATCTGAACTCGGGCAACCCGCCGGACGTGCTGACCTGGTACGCCGGCTCGGTGGCGCGGGACTACGCCAGCAAGGGCTTCCTGCTCGACGTCTCCGACATGTGGACCGGCTCGGGGGCCTGCGCCGGCTTCTCCCCCGCCCTCAAGGAGCTGTCCACCGGCGCCGACGGCAAGCAGATCTTCGTGCCGACGAGCTACTACTGGTGGGGCCTCTTCTATCGCAAGTCCGCGTTCCAGCAGTGGGGCGTGCAGCCCGCCACGACCTGGGACGAGTTCATCGCGCTCTGCAAGACCCTCAAGGGCAAGGGCATCAACCCGCTGACCATGGGTACGGGCCAGACGCCGTGGGTCGCCTCGGGCTGGTTCGACTACCTGAACCTGCGGATCAACGGCGCCCAGTTCCACCGCGAGCTGCTGGCCGGCCAGCACTCGTTCGACGGCCCCGAGGTCAAGAACGTGATGTCGCACTACCGGCAGCTGCTCGAGTTCATCGACCCCAAGGGCCGCTCGTACTCGTGGCAGGACGCGGTCACGCCGCTGGCCGCCAAGAAGGCGGGGATGTACCTGATCGGCGCGTTCGTCACCAGCGCCATGCCCGCGGACGCGGCCGACGACGTCGACTTCTTCCGGGTGCCGATCATCGACCCGAACATCCCGGTGGCCGAGGAGGCCCCGACGGACGGCTACTTCGCCAGCGCCAAGTCGCGCAACCCGGCCGGCGCCCGGGAGTTGCTGGCCTACCTGGCCTCGCCGGCCGCGCAGGAGCAGTTCATCAAGCTCTCCAAGTCGTCGAACCTGCCGACCTCGACCCAGGTGAACACCTCCGGCTTCGCGCCGCTGGTGCAGAAGGGCATCAAGCATCTGAACGAGACGAAGGCGATCACCCAGTTCTTCAACCGCGACTCCAGCGACGAGTTGCAGACGACCGCCGACACCGCGCTGACGAAGTTCCTCGACAAGCCGGGCGATGTGAACGCGATCCTGGCGAGCTGGCAGGCCGACGCCAAGAAGGTCCTCGCCTCGTGACCACGCTGCCAGCACCGCGGACCCGGCGCCGGGCCGGCGTACCCCCGGTGGTCTGGCTGTTCCTGCTGGTGCCGGCCGTCATCGAGATCGCGATGGTGTTCTGGCCGGCACTGAACAGCTTCTACCTCTCGCTGACCAAGTGGAACGGCCTCGGCGCCGCCCAGCCGGTCGGGCTGGACAACTATCGCGAGCTGTTCGCCGACGGGGTGTTCCGCGGGGCACTGCGCAACAACGTGATCTGGGCGGTCGGCTTCGGCGGGCTGTCGGTGCTCGGCGGCCTGGCCCTGGCGCTCGCGCTGAACCGGCCGCGCCGCGGGGTGGGGCTGTACCGCAGCGCGATCTACCTGCCGATGGTGTTCTCGCTCGCGGTCACCGGGCTGTTCTGGCGGGTGCAGTACCAGCCGGACGGCACGGTGAACACTCTGCTCGGCGCGGTCGGGCTGAGCGGCTGGGAGCGGCAGTGGCTGGCCGACCCGAACACCGCGCTCTACGCCGTGCTGGTCGCGGCGGTCTGGCGGCAGGTCGGCTACGTGATGGTGCTCTACCTGGCCGGGCTCAAGGGCACCGATCCGACCCTGGACGACGCGGCGGCGACCGACGGTGCCAGTGGTTGGCAGCGCTTCCGGTTCGTGATCTGGCCGCAGCTGCGCGGCGTCAACACGGTCGTCTTCGCGGTCACCGTGATCGACTCGCTGCGCACGTTCGACATCGTCTGGGCGATGACCCAGGGCGGGCCCTACCACTCGTCCGAGCTGCTGAGCACCTACATGTTCCAGCAGGGCTTCACGTTCCTGAACCTGGGCTACGCCTCGGCGATCGCGGTGCTGATCTTCGCGCTGGCCCTCATCTTCATCATCACCTACCTGGTCCGGGCCACGAGAGATGAGGTTGAAACATGACGGCGACCGCGCTGGCCGAGGCCGCGGCGGAGACGCCGGTGGCCGCCGCGGCCGGCCCACCGCGACGCCGGCGGCGGTGGGTGTTCCACGCCGTGATGGCGCCGCTGACCCTGATCTGGGTCGCTCCGATGCTCTTCGTGGTGGTGCTGGCGCTGCGCTCCTTCGACGACATCTCGCAGAACGGCACGTCGGCCTGGCCCCGGTCGCTCACCCTGGACGGCTTCCGCACGGCGCTCGGGGCCGGGTCGATGGGCCGGGCGATGTGGACCAGCATCCAGGTCACCGTCCCGGCGGTGGTCCTGAGCCTGTTGCTGGCCTCGATGGCGGCGTACGCGCTGAGCCGTTACGCGGTGCCCGGCCGGCGGGCGATCCTGCTCACCATGCTGGCCGGAAACCTGCTGCCGCCGCAGATCCTGCTCATCCCGGTCGCCCGGATCACCGAGTCGCTCGGCGTCTATGACACCCTGGTCGGGCTGGTCGCCATCCACGTCGGGTTCGGGCTGGGCTTCTACACGTTCGTGCTGCACGGGTTCATGCGCTCGATCCCGGCCGAGCTCACCGAGGCGGCCCGGATCGACGGCGCCGGGCCGGTACAGATCTACGCGCGGATCATCATGCCGCTGTGCCGGCCGTCGCTGGCGGCGCTCGCCGCGCTCGCCACCACCTGGATCTTCAACGACCTGATCTGGTCGATCACCGTGCTGCGGACGGAGGCGAAGCTGCCCGTCACGGCCGCGTTGCTGAACCTGCAGGGCGGCTACGTGAGCAACTGGAACGTGGTGGCCGCCGCGTCCATCGTCGCGGCCGTACCGACGGCGATCGTCTTCTTCGCGTTCCAGCGCCACTTCGTCTCCGGCCTGCTGATGGGGTCGGGCAAGTGACCACCCGGCGCCGGCCCGGCGACGAGTTCCGCGGAGGATCCGGATAGATGTGGACGCTGACCGGCGCCAGCACCGAGTACACGATCTCGGACGCCATGACGCTGCACGCCTGGGGCCCGCACGGGGTGAGCGCCGGCCCGTCGCCGCTGGACTTCCACGGCCCGGTGCAATACCTGACCCCCGGTGACGTGGCCGCCGTCGAGTACGCCA
>Ga0307512_10004325_pt1 | contig 15668 bp, 19 predicted proteins | sample 14_EM_MG_FD_200267 | JGI IMG/M metagenome (GOLD analysis project Ga0307512, IMG submission 200267) | Populus trichocarpa ectomycorrhiza microbial communities from riparian zone in the Pacific Northwest, United States - 14_EM | ecosystem: Host-associated > Plants > Roots > Unclassified | place... | reverse complement strand
CGGCGCGGCTCGGTGTGCAGGTCGTCGAGCGCGCAGGCGAGCTCGACAACTTCTGGGTCGTCAGCATTCCGAAGCAACTCACCTCGACGTCCCCCGACAAGCGCGACGGAAGCGACGACCGCGTATTTGCGGCCCTTGCGGCCCTCCATAACCCGCTATCCGCACGGGACCCCGATCGCCTCGTCGCGCGCAGCATAGCAGACTCAGTGAAGCACCTCGCTCGTCAAGAACTCCGCCAGCGAGTAAAACGCGCGCCGCCTCCCATCTATCCGGGTCAGGGCGACGATGACCCATCCGCTCATCCGCTCGCGCAGGCCGTTGTCGAGAGGCTGGGTATCCACGATCCGCAGTTTCTCCGGCAGTGGCACCTCGTCAATGACGAGTTCCCCGAACACTCGATGAACGTGACTCGGCTGTGGGACATGGGGATCACCGGTACGGGAATCGTCACGGCGCTAGTAGACGATGGACTAGACTATGAGAGCGAGGACCTTGTTGATAACTTTGTGAGTGCGGTCTCATCGCACCTTTTTTTTTTCTCTTGTCGTCGTAGTGTGTCTGAGTCTACGTTCCCCCGCTGCGTGTGCAGTGGGCCCCCGGTTCGCACGATTATAATGACCACGAAGACCTCCCCACGCCAAAACTTGCCGACGACCACCACGGCACGCGTTGCGCGGGCCAAATCGGCGCAGTGAAGAATAACGTCTGCGGAGTGGGCATCGCGTACGATTCCAAAGTCGCGGGCATTCGCATACTGTCTGGCCCCATCTCAGACATCGACGAGGCTGCCGCACTCAACTTCCATTATCAAAACACTTCCATTTACAGCTGTTCCTGGGGCCCCCCGGACGATGGCAAATCCATGGAGAGCCCGAGCTATCTGATCGAACGCGCGATTCTTAACGGTATCCAACGTGGGCGCGGTGGCAAGGGGTCTATATTTGTCTTTGCCAGTGGCAACGGTGCCGCGTCTGGTGACCAGTGCAACTTTGATGGTTATACCAACAGTATCTATTCAGTCACAATTCCGGCAATCGATTTCAAGGGCCTCCATCCTATTTATTCAGAGGCATGCGCTGCGAACCTCGTGGTGGCTTATAGCTCAGGAAGCGGAAATCACATTGTACGTCCATGCCCACTTACTCAGCCCTTATCGTTTCGTTTGACCAGCTTGAAAGGTCACCACGGACAAAGGCAAGTCTCAATGTGCCTTCACGCACGGTGGTACGTCGGCAGCTGCGCCCAATGCCGCCGGGGTGTTCGCTCTCGCACTTTCTGTTCGGTATGTTTCGCAGTCGTAAACCTATGCCATGATATATCATTGACCACGTCTCGTTTAGTCCCGACCTCGCCTGGCGTGATATCCAGCACCTGACTATCCGCACGGCCGAAGTCGTCAACGCTGACGATCCCGACTGGGATACGACAGCAGCGGGCCGACCGTTCTCATACAAGTATGGCTACGGACGTCTGAATGGTTTTACCTTCGTCACTGCTGCCCAGCAATGGCAGCTCGTGAAGCCTCAGACTTGGGTAGAGCTACCCGCGGTGCAAGTCGGAAACGGCACGTCATCGTTATTAGGCGAAATGAGCGGTGGATTGCTCATCGTTCCGGGTGGTATTACGAGCACCATCACGATTACCCAGGAAGACTTGGAACTGAACAACTTTGAGGCATTAGAGCACATCACTGTGCGTGTGTGGATTACCCACGACCGCCGTGGTGACGTTGAGGTCGAGATTACAAGTCCCAAAGGCATTACAAGCGTCCTGGCGGCGCGCCGTCGTCTAGATGCGGATAAGAACGGGTTCCCGGGATGGCGCTTCATGAGCGTCAAGCACTGGTCAGTTGTTATCTGTCATTTGTTGGCGATACGAATGCTAAACCCACTTGAAGGGATGAGGATCCACGCGGTACTTGGACAATTCGTGTCTCCGATATTGGTGCCGAGGGTCGCACGGGCCACTTCCTCGGCTGGCAGCTCGCCCTCTTTGGTTCGACGATCGACGCGTCCATCGCACGCGAATACGAACTTTCCCTGTTCGAAAAACTCCTCCCCACCATTGCGAACTCCAACAGCCCACCCCCAGTCGAGAATCCCAGCACCACGTCGAAAGTACATCCGAAGCCGACGGACCATCTACCTGGGGACCATGGCGAGGCCGAGGGCGAAGCGAGCAAGCCAGCATTTGATGACGGTCATCCATCAACGAGTGCCACTGCGAGTGGGACGATGGTGCCCACAGCCGACGAAGGCTGGTTCTCCGATATGTCCTCCCTAGTCTCGAACCAGAAATGGGTCTTCGGCGCAGCGGGAATCGTGATCCTCTTCGGCGTCCTCGCGGGCGTATTCCTCTGTCGGCGCGCCTCGCAACGTCGTCGACGTCGAGCCGCGGGGCAATACAGCGCGCTTCCCGGCGACGACGTGGCGCTCGGCACGATGCCGCATAGCGGCCGCCGCGCGCCGCGCACGAAGGAGCTGTACGATGCCTTTGGCGAACACGAAGATGACGACGCGGACGAGACCACGGGCCTCCGTGGCGTTTCGCCTGGCGGAGCCGCGCCCGGGCTCGGGTTCCACGAGGGCTTTTTGGACGACGAGGACCCGAATGCACCCCGGACGGCACCGACGCCGGCGTACCGAGATGAGCCGGAAACGGAAACGGAGGAAACGCCACGTGGGGGCGTTGCTAGCCCGACTGGGAGCGGGAGCGGAGACGGGAGTTGGGAACACGCGTCACAGACGCGGTAGCGTTCTCCACTTCGCGTCGCCGCGGTGGAGGACAGTCTGTTGAACATTTCCTCGATGGACGTGTACGTGGACGTGGGGATCTCTCATACCTATTTTGACTAGCGAACCTATAACATTATTATCTTACGACTATACTGCTCTCAATATTTAGAGCTGGCTATCGGTCTCTCCAGTTTTAGCTAACTAACCCATCTATAATCGACGGGAGACGGGGATCAAGAGTTCATGTATAGTTAGATACAGGTATATCTCAGACAACAGTGCGATAGTGATAGTTAGGATGTACATGAAAGATAAGGCAAACAAACGGATCGACCGTCCAAAGGTTCAGTCTGATCATGCGAAGCTCAGCTTCGAGCCGTTCGCCACGCGTGTCCAGATATTGAGATCTTCGTACTGTGGAAAAAAGTCAGCACTCAACCCCAACCAGAGGAATCGAACCAGGGCTATCTCACCTCTTGAATAGTCGTCATCAACTGCGTCTCGGTGTAGCCAGCCCTGAGCACACGCGCGCGAATATCCACCATGGAAAGCACGTCCAGCCCCGCGCCGTCTTCTTCGTCCTCGGCATGGTCCCGCTCGCCATCCGGCCCACGCCCAAGCCTACGCGCGCTCGTGCGCCTGCGCGCCGACCGACTGACACCCGCGGCCTCGGCCTGCGCCATGTCCTTGATAATGCGGTATATCCTGCTCGTATCCGAGCGATCCGCATCGGCCCCCGCGCCATCACCGTCGCCATCCTCATCGCGCAGGCTCTCCTTGCTCGCCTCCATCAGCCGCAGTGCCTCGTCCACGTCCGCATGCAGCACCGCCGCTGCGAAGCGCAGCCGAGCGAGGGCCTGTGCGAGCCGCAGGACGCCGAGTAACGTCCGCGCTGAGGTGTGCGTGTGCGAGCGGTTCTGCTGCGCGTCGTGTTTGGATTGCTTCCTTAGGCGCACGTACGTGTCGACAATGTAGGACGACACATCTGGCGGGACGACGGGACGACATTGTCGGGCGAGTGCGATGTATGCGCTGTCGAGGGGGTTTGTTTGGTAAGTTGGGGTGGCGGTGGCGTAGAAGTATAGGAACTGTTTACCGCATAAGGGCGGGGTCAAGCGGTTCGTATTCGAGGTCCGGATGCTTGCTGTGCATGTGGACGTAGGTGACGTGTTGCGCCAGTCGCTCGTCATCGTCGCGCGAGGGCTTGTCCAATAACAAAAAGAGTAAGTCGAAACGGGATAGAAGCGCAGCGGGGAGATTGATGTTCTCTACGGGGGACATCTTGGGGTTGTAACGGCCGTACAACGGATTGGCCGCGGCTAGGATTGACGTGCGCGCGTTGAGCGTCGTCGTAATGCCCGCTTTTGAGATGGAGATGGTCTGCTGTTCCATGACTTCGTGGATGGCGGTTCGGTCGGACTCGTCCATTTTGTCAAATTCGTCGATACAGCATATTCCGTTGTCGGCCAGGACAAGCGCACCTCCCTCTGCGGGTTCATGTCAAGATATGTAATCAAGGCGTACAAGGTAAAGAACGCACCGAGAACCATTTCATCAGTGACTGGGTCACGCATGACGGCTGCTGTTAGACCAACGCCAGACGAACCCTTGCCAGTGGTATAGACACCTCGAGGTGCCACTTTCGATATGTACTTTAGCAACTGTGATTTCGCCACGCCGGGATCGCCCATTAGACATATATTGATATCTCCACGAATCTTCATTCCGTCGCCCATGGCCTTTGTAACACCACCAACCAAAAGGAGCAGTAAGGCTTTCTTGACATCGACGTGACCATAGATTTCTGGGGCGATGCTAAATGCGAGTTTTTGGTATACTGTTGGGTCATCGTGGAGGCGTTCGATGGCAGCGCGCATCTCTGCTGTAACTTCCATCTCGTTATACTGCTTTTTGAGTTGGTGTATGTGATGCACTTCCAGATAAGTGTCGGTGAGGAGACCAGCGCGGACGGCCTGGAAGCCTGTGTAGGGAATGGGAAGAAAGATGCCACCCAAATGGACGATGTCGCCGGGATTCACGGTGCGTGTGAGACTGCCATTCACGTGTACCGTCATGGATCGAGGAATATGACCAACAGGGACTTGATCTGCCTGGGGGAACAATGAGTGACGCGACTTTCATGAGGGAACTGGGGCGAATACCATTTCTTGGATCTTCACCTCCTGGAACGGGCTGAAACGGCAGGCGCGTGTCTGCATATGCAGAGAGCCCTTGATGTTATTCCTCATGCATTCGTTCTCATTCTGACAGTCGGCGATTGGTGTGAACTCCTTTCTGGATATCTCCTGGAAAGTCTCCGAACCGCAAACGTCGCAAGTGTATGCGTTGACCAGTAATAGCGGTTTTACCTCCGAAACTCGGGTGACGATGCCGCGAACGGTGATGAGCTTCCCGAGGTGCGCGCCCTTTACTTCACGAACGGCCATAGCAACATCTGAGAGGAGTGGCTTGAAGTAAAGGTTACTGATAGGCTGTGTCATGAAGTAAGACGAACGCGTAGATGAAATGGGTGCTGACTATCTTCTGAGCAAGTGTATTGGGAACCCGTCCTGATTACCCTCAATTTGTTCGTTCCGCTCGCGTCGTTGATGCATAATGATGTCTATGACTTCATCCTGCTCGCTGATGTCCTTGGTGGGTATAGGCATGAGGGTATCGACGACCTCATTAAACAACTTGGTGTAGCGGCTAGCATTGTTTCTTATGTGCGATACAAGCTCGCTTATGGTTTTTTCGTGCTGTAGAACATAAAAGACTGTCGGTAAAATCACTGAAGCTGATCTAGAAGCCACCGACGGACCTTGACGATATCCTCTAGATCAATAACGAGCATTTGTTGGTCACGGTTCGCGATGCGTTGCTGCGCTTGAATTAAGACAGGCCGGACAAGGATATATATGATTGACGCGTACCAATTGAGACATATACTTCAGGCCTCTCGTTCTCTGGGTCTCTGGATCGATGTCTTGGTCCCCAATGTCCATGTCAGCCATACCATCGGCTACATCGCTACTAGCGGGACCGACAAATTTCGATAAAAAGTCCTTTATTCTCGCTATAATGGCTGATTGGAGAAAAAACGCTTGTATGACCAAGGATTACAGACCTTTCTCGTCTTCATAGTTCACGTTTATGTTTATCACAGGAAGGGACATCGCGGAGGTCGCTCGACAAGACGCGTCTGTGTGACGTGACAATGTGTGACGGGTCGCGTTTGGCTGTTGACATTTCCTATTTGGCTGTTGACGTTTCCTATTATTTCCTCCCAGTCACGAATTTGAAAAAGACACCTGTACCTGCAACACACTCCCATGTCTCTCCCGCGGCTTGAGCCCGTGGTTTTAATCACCTCAGCCCCTCCAGGTTCGCCTTCTCGGAAACGTAAATCTAAAGAGGACCCTCCAGATGCCCTGAGTGCCTTCACTCCTCCAAGGAATGGGCACTTTGGATACCGACGTGTGGCGCAGAGGGGTAGGGCGAGGTACGTCCGTAGATCATAGTCGCATCGCAGGGCCATGTTTTCTTTCTGCTTAACTCTCAATTATCGCAGCATTCCTTCAGCCCAGGTAGAAGTTTTACTCCCGCCGCTAGGGAGCTGGAAGCGCCGGCTTCTCGATCGGGAAGGAATTCGGCGGTACGCGCACTACAAATTTTATTTGCTTGACGTGTGCCCATTGCTCATAAATATCGCCCTCTTAAAGTCGTTACATCCACCCACTCCCCTCTGATGTGCCCCGTGCGAGTGAATGTCGTGCGTGCCTCGGTCGATGTCTTGAGGGTGTATCTCACAGGGACTAAGGAGACAAATTCTACATTGGGGCTGATGACGATTCCGTCGAGGATGCTGAACCTCTTCTCGGTGAGACTGCACCTGACCTTGATGATGCCGAGGAAGTTCCTGTGCGGCTACTGGACAACTTTACTATTTATGACTGGGATACCCTGCGGCTTGTTCCAATCACGCACCTGCTTGACTTAAGGCCTGGCACACGTTATGGCGCTTCTGGTCTTGTCAGGCCTTGGATCGACGACAGTGATGACAGTGATAGTGATGAAGATGACAATGTGACGCCAGTGGTCATGAAGCTCTCGCCAATCCTCGAACTTAATGTTCATCATTTTTCCCCATCAACTAGCAGCTTAGACGTGTGAGTGACCCGTTTATGTAAGCTATTGGGTTCAGCTAACTCTACGTGAAGTAAGATGTATCTGAAGACCAAATTTGCTTGGTACATTTTAGATGCTCCATCCAAGTCATATCATACATTCTTTATCAACTTCTGGTTGAAGCATCGTGTTCTTCATTTGCTTGTAACCTCAGCCTTGGCAAACCCAACCATCACCCTCCCGAAGTTCCTTCAGTCACTGGCAACAGAGGATGACATGTCAGTTGTTTTCCAGGCACTAGGTAGGCTGCTGTCTGAAGATGACATTCTCTCTGAGGATACAGTAAGGCAACCTTTTACTTGTATTCTGTATATCCTAATATCAGTTTTAGAAGAATTATTTACAAGAGGCACTACTGGACCTTAGCTATGATGGACTTGACTTATCTCAGGTTCCTTTGCTCTATCAGTTGTTTAAGACAGACATATATCTGGAGGCAAGCTGCCAGGCTTCTAGGCATCTTGGAAAAGCTGGCAACCTTCCCTATCAAACTGTGGTGACACCTGAAGTATATGCACTCTCTATGCCTCTGTTTCAACAGAAGTTTAAGTTGGTAGGACCCTATCAACAAGAGGCTTTTAAACCAGTTCAGTTTTCCTCATATATGGGGGAGATTCATGGGGCTTCTCCAATAATTGAGTGGATTGGGGGTCCATCTGCATTCTCTACTTATAGTGCTGTTAAGATTGGGAAGACAAAATATAAAGTATGTTATTTAGGCTAATTTCTCCTTGCTTTTGATCTTATATTATCCAATATAGCCAGGGGAAGTTGCAATTGTGCTTCCTGGAGAAGACATTGATAAAATAAGAGAAAAGAATGCTCAAGCATCAAGTTCTCAAAGTGTTAACCATCTAGCAGATTACTGGTGAAATTCCTTTATTTATAGTGGTGCTATATACCATTAACTATAGTATAGGTTTATTAGAATTTGTTACCTCTTTGAGAAAGAAGGGCAACAATTTCTTCATGGCCAGTGGCTTGCCCATGGCTCAAAGACCCTTCTTCAAGAGGCTGCTCACTCTAATGCTCTCTTTCTTATGAACTCATGTGATGATGTTCCTCTGGCTTCTATTATTCAAAAGTGTAATCTTTACTGGCTTGCCTCTAATGATTTAGAGCCTTTAGAGGATGAGCTTAATAGATTTTACTGTAGGTGAGGCTGTTACTTGCTCTACAACTGATCATATAGCTCCTAATTAACATATATTTTAGTGGCCTCATTTGGGATGAAGAATTTGGTGGCTTTTTAGAGCCTGTTCAGATCCCTTCTTCCATGCCATCTCAAACCTGTTCTATCTGTGTTTCTCAGGCTGCCAAAAGAAAATCTGAAAGTCCTACTCTTAGCCTTGGCAGCATCTCCTATCTGGGTGTAACATATCATGAACTGGACTTTATCTACTTCTTAAGGGGGCAAGATGAAGATGCTCCTTATAAAATTGCACAGATTCTTAGCTTTACTCAAGATAATACAGCTATTCAAGTGCAAGTTAGACAGCTAAAGCACTATGATGACCTTGTTAAGCAGAAGCCTATATCTTTTCAAGCAGCCAACTGGAGGAAGGATGAGGTATTTTTAGTATTTATCCTTTATTCCATGCTAATATAGCTATTTTAGTATAGGCTCTACTTCACTCTAAGTACAGAGACCATTCCTGCTGAATATATTACTGGCAAATGCTATATACAACACCCATTAGCCATTACCGATCTAAAGGCATGGATCTCTTTTGAAAATCACTTTTATGTTCAAGATTGCTCTACCAAGCCATCATTTATTGGGTTGGAGAGTTGCAATGACCTTGAGAAGTTGGACCTATCTATTTATACCTATTGCACAAGCTGTTATGAGGAACATATCAAGATGTTAGAAAAGCAAGATTCACTTTCTGGAAGAAACAAGCCCCTTCAAGCTCTAGAGTTATTTTCAGGTTGGTTTTCATTTCTTCTATAATAAATAATTAACTCCTAACATCTTAAAGGTGCGGGTGGTCTGTCAATTGGGTTAGAGGAATCAGGATTTGTCAAGACTGGTTGGGCAATTGAGTATGCACCTGCCGCTGCGAGGACTTTTCAGTATGTTACGCTCTGTTTTATATGATCATTTTATGATGTGTTTACTCTGGTCTTAGATTCAACAAGAAACATACCAAAGTGTATAATCAAGATTGCAATGTTCTCCTCGAACATGCCATCCAAGCCCACAATGGCAGAAAGTTAACCCCCTTGGAAAGCCGTGATGGTGGGAAGAAACTACCACCAATGCCACAGCCCGGTGAAGTTGACCTCATTTGTGGAGGTATGTGTCATCGGAGAGTCTGAACATCTACTCCTGAATGCGTCTATAGGTCCACCGTGTCAAGGTTTCAGTTTCGCAAACAGGCACCCCGTAAGTCAATGTTTGTTTCTCGCCAATTAGTCGGATCTCATCGTCGTCAATAGCGAGCAGATGACCCTAGGTAGGACCGGAATGTCATGGCGCTGTCCTTGACCTGATGCAGCCCACGTTGGCTCTGGCAGGAACGCCCTGGTGTGCAACATGCTGTCGTATGTGGAGTTCTACAGGCCGAAATTCTTCCTTCTGGAGAACGTCCTCGGGCTCCTGAACCATAAGCTCCAAATCAACGAGGCGGGGCCACAAGAAGGAAACATCGTCGCTCACGGCGTCGTCAAGTTCATCCTGCGCGCACTCACATCGCTCGGGTACGTGGTATTTTCCCCACTTGCCAACCCAACCCCCCCGCAACCCCACAACGGACCATGCTGAAAAGCGCGTGCGCCGTGATCGCGACAGGTATCAAGTGCGCTTCAGCGTCCTGCAAGCCGGGGTCTACGGCTCCCCGCAGGGTCGCCGCCGCGTCATCTTCTGGGGCGCGCGCCGCGGCGTTCCTCTCCCCGAGTTCCCGATCCCGACGCACAACTTTGAGACGACGCAGTGGGCCGTGCAGCTTGACACCGGTCTCAAGCTCGACCACGTCTCGCGCGACCCGGACAGGCCCCATCGTGGCGCGCCACTGCGCGCCGTCACCGTAGACGACGCCATCTCTGACCTGGTACGTTTTCAGCCATTTATATTGCTACGGAGCCAACTGGAAGTCTCACCATCACAACGCCCCTGCTGCTGTTGCCGTTGCCGCGTCTGCGTCCCGCAGCCTAAATTCGACTGGTACGTGGTCGCGCTCGTTTTCGTGTGTGTATGCGGGTCTGACGCGCGTGCTGTTGGGGTGGCGTTTTCGTGACGACAGGAAAAATCCGCACGTTGTATTCGACGCGACGCGTGAGGACAAGGCCGATGTGAAGAGGCGAGCGGCGGTCGGCATCCCTGCTTTCGAGGCGGTGTCGACCTGCCGCGGCATTATGTGGGACCAGAGCGACGAGGACGCATTCCCGGGCTATCCCGACGGCGTACAGTACGCGAGCGAGCCACGCACAAGCTATCAGGCCCGCGCGCGCCAGGAAATCGCGGAGGATGCAGACGTAGAACTCCACTATACGTCGCGCTTCACAGAAAGCGTCGTTGAGCGGTGAGTCACAAACCACTTTTCTTGTCGCTGGGGATGCATGGCTGAAGCTGACCGCCCTCTCTCTCTTCTCTCCTTTCGGTGCGCTGGTACATGCCCTACCTACGACAACGACGATGTAATAGGGTGTGCAACGTTGCGATAGAGCCCGGCGCCGACTGGCGCTCTTTGCCCGAAGAATTGTCGATCGCGACGGGCGCGCGTGAACCAAGGACTTCGGGTCAGAGGGACGTGAGGTACTCCCGCCTCGACGGCGATGGACATTTCAGGACGGCGTTGACGGTTGTCGCGCCAACTGCGGGAGGGAGCACAGTGCTTCATCCTACCGTACGTCCTTATTTAGCTCTCTATTTGCCGGAGGGAACTAACTGAGCTTCTGTTGCGTACAGCAAAAGCGAGTGCTCACCGTCCGTGAGTGTGCTCGCGCCCAGGGTTTCCCGGACAATTGGAAGTTCCTGTCCGATAGCTCACGGCCGAGTACCATCGTGCGCGACGTGAGTCGCGTTTGTAGTTAATCTCACCTGTGATGCTCGGCTCTGACGAACCTTCGGATAGCAACTCCGACAAATTGGAAATGCGGTACCAGTTCCGCTTTCGCGTGCGCTGGGAAGAGCACTTGGCGATGCGTTGATCAAGATGTGGGAGGCCGAGGCTGTGGCTCGAGAGTCCGGTTCCCCGGAACTCTGATAATTCAAAAAATGGTAAGAAGCACTCAATTGTCACATGGGACTGTCGTTGAATTCATTGTCGTTAGTTGGACTTTCTTGGAACACAGAATATGCCGTAGATCGGCTCTGAAAGGCGAAAGCGTTGCTTGGAACCAGTATGTCAAGCCATGTCCATGGCTATGCGGAGCTCGGATACAACTTCAAAGAGGGAGGGGTGACGGAGTGATAGGAACTGTCGAGACGACTGCGACCCCATTGAGGGGCAGCAGGAACGAAGAAGGGGGATTTTGATAGAATTACAGCGAGGGTCGATCTCGACCTGAAAGCTTCAAACCACATACAAACTTTAGTAGCTAGGAACAGTTACAACAGATTTCCCAGATAGACGAAGCCTAGGTCTTCATCTAAGCTGAGCTCGCGGGATCTTTGCCTAAAATATCCTGCACTCGGCGGAGCTTGCGTTCGTTCTCCCCTTCGTCGGGGACGGCGTCCAATCTAGGTTGAGAACGTGTGCCAATACGAATATCGGTGGCGATGCGGGGTGCTCCCTTGGCATGTACGGCTGCATGGCAGTCGTGGATTGCTTTTGACACTGCGGACCACGATCCCTCTACGAGGTCGTTAGCTACCGGGGGGAACAATCGATAGGATTAAACGAACCAAGATTGGTCCCGTAGCCACTGCAAGAAATCAGCGATCCATCCAAAGTAGAGTGGAAGACTAGAACCGCACTGCATCTGATGGTGGCGGTGTGACGTCAGCCAAAGAGCTCAACAGGCGGTGTGGACAAAACACGGACTTGATATTTGAGACCGGATTTGTCGAGGATGCGGGCGCATTCGGCTATGTATTCTGCAACCTGTAGAGGATTCGATCGAAAAGGGATAGTGATGATAACGCAAAACTTGCACATACAGAGGGGTCATGGCCTGTGCCCATTGGGATGAGGCAAAAGTCTAGCGATGTTTCTAAGATGGTCTGCTCTGAGAGGGCTCTGCTATGGTGTACGACTTGCCTGCGACGGCGAAGAGCTCTGTGGCGGATTCAGACGACATGGGCGAGTCGGGGTTAACGGTGACGCTGACGCAGAAAGATTGCCCTGCCTTAATTAGATGATCCCTTCCTTCCTGAGTGAAACACCCGGCTGTTAAACCCTTTGTACGCGCGTACTTGTTCAACTCTCCCTACGACCCCCGATCCACTGAGATGCCCTCTTCTACACTTCAAGCCAGGATAAAGGCATTCGAAGCTCTTGGCACAGGCGCGTCCAAGGAAGTCCTCGACAACGTCGCGATTCATTCCGAGCCCGACCATCTCCTCGACCGACCGCATTCGCCCTCTGCAGCATCCATCCCTCCAATAGTACCCACAAGCTATTCTCCCTCCGCATCCCCCTCACTCCGAAACAAATCCTCTCTAATAGACCTCAAAGATTGGGTCATCGATGATGGGCCGTTCCGTTCCAGCTATAGCACGACCACGACCATCCTCAGCGGATACTCCCCACTCCAAACGATCAAACCACTATCGCACGAAAGCGCACCTCTAATCAGCTTCGAGGGCCCCCCTCCAAACTTTGCCAGAGTACCCCCTTTGCCTCCACGCAAGCTATCGTTCAACTCCCCTCGCTCCGTTTCCGCCCCCGCAACCTCCCCGACTACTACTACTAACACGATGCTCATGCCCCCAGAACCCGACCAGCCCTACCCACCCGCACTCACCGACCTCTCCACGACCGATGGCGCACGACGTGCCCAAGGGCACGTGGCCGCCTCCTCCGTTTCCTCCTTCCATTCCGTCTCGCTCTCTTCCGATGGGGACGACTCCGCACCATTTGGGGGCGCCAGCACACTGACCGCATTCCCCATGGAACGAGATTGGACGGGGACGGGAACGGAAGACGGCGAAAGCCTAGACGAGTCCTTCGAAAACGTCTCTGCGCCCTCCTCCTTCCTCCCCCCCATCACCCTCCCGCCTCGACCCCAAAAGCCATCGCCACCCGGAAAGCCCGCGCTTGCCGTGGCGACTAAGCAGCCCCCACCGCCACCACCGTCCTCATCACATCCGCCTAAGTTGCCCCAGCGTCCAGGTTCCCAACCTCGAAGCTCCGTGGGCGGTTTCGCATCACAGGGCTCTACACCCTCCCCCGTCGCCTCCGGCGTAAACTCCCCGGTCTTGACACGCACACCCTCTGCAAGCAGTTCTTCCCTCTCGCTCACAGGCACGCGACGCGTGCCTCCCCCACCGCCCATCCCACCCTCCGCCGCTACCGTCGCCACCCCGCACCCATACCCACCGCGACCGCGCTCGCGCCCTCCATCAGCGCATACCTCCATCTCAGACCGGTCTTCCATCCTTTCACACGGCACAACGACCTCCCGCACATCCACATCCTCCCGCGCCTCCCTCTCGGCCACAACAACATCGACGCCAACGATGCCGGGAGCGAAGCAGCAGGCGTTAGCAGCGCGCGCGCGGTACGACACGCTCTTCGTCGCAAACGTACGCGCGTTCCCACCGAAGACGCCGAAGCCACCACCGTCGACACCGACGCCCGCGAAACGTCAGAACGCAGGGTGGCGCGGCCTATCCATCGACATCGACACGATCGTGGGAGCGTCCCCTGCGTCCGCGCAGACAGAGCCAGGCCCAGAGCCCGGGCGCGACGCTAGACTGCACGGACGGGTCGTACGTGCGATATGGCTCAAGTCGAGGCTCGAGTCGCAGCGTCTGCGCGATATTTGGTGCGTATCATCACCCATCGCCTCACAGATATTGAAGCAAATTTTCCCCGGTTAATTTTTTGTTTTTGTATTGGTAGGAATGAGTGCGATCCGGATGGCACGGGTTCGCTCGATCGCGACACGTTTGCGCGCGGGATGGTGCGGATTGACGAGGAGCTCCGGAAGGCTCAATTGCTTGGTCGCGCTAGCGCTGGCTGGAACGCCGCGAGCGCCGCCCGGGCTCTGCGGCCGGTCCCTTCTCGTCCGATCCTCCGCTGAGTTTTATGACGGACACAGTTACTGTGATTATGCCCCCGGACGTTGATGCTTATTTACATACTAATACCCACCCTTCCCCCCACCGCTCCTGCTGCGCTCTCACTGTAATCGTGTTTCCTCAAACGTGTATCATAGGCCTCCTCCGATCACATTCCTGAGCAAAAAAGGACATTGGAAATCGGGGACGACATAATTACTGCAGTACAGTGTTACCACGATGTGGCATACGAGAAGCAGTGGCATGCTAGCGCACAGGCAGATATCGGGTTCAGGACACGATTGTATGAAAGGAAGGCCGGGATTGAAATCGTAACTTTCAGCGTTGAGGGGTTCACCCCTCCATGTGTGCAGAGAAACGGCCATTTTAATCACTCTTTCCAGGGTGAGCCGGGACGGTTTGATTGCTCCACGTGACCAGGTGCCTTGAGCTCGCATGTGTCTACAAGTCCACCACCTTCTACGGTCTCAATTGCACGGGCAAGGAGGTTTGGTGTGATAGCCTCGAAGTCTTGCAGGACCAACATACCTAAGGTGTTCCCAAGGATCCTCTCAGATTCCTTGTAGTAGCTTTGGGGAATGAGGGTCACGAAATTCGAGGAATATCGCTGATACATACGTGTAGCGAATATCTGTGACCGTGATGGAGATCTCGAAGGGGTCGTGTTCGTTTGGTTCCCTAATACCCCGCTTTGCGTCTCTCTTGATCTTTGCTTCACGTTTCTTGCGGTGACTAGGACAGGAAGTCAACAGACTGCTACTGACAGTTTCGTCATGGCGCAACTCGTAAATCCAAGCTCCTTCTTGTAACACCAAAGGACGGAAGGGTATGCGGAGAGTGGAGACGCGTGCTTGAGAGAGAGTAGAAAATGAAGGTTGACCAGCTGCTCTTTCCCTTTGTCCCCCACGAGGACTATGAAGGAGCGATGGTTCTTTTTGGCATTGTTGCTGGTGAGGGTATACGCCGGTCAAATTGCTTTCGCATACAGAGGGAATCGCTTGCGTGGGAAAGGAGAGAAAACCCGAGGATGGATCTTGATCTTGATAACCACGTGCACGTGGCTTCATTGCATGACCTTTCTCTTTACACATAGCGTAGTTGGCCGTAATTATGATCACTTATCACTTACCCCCACACCCTCTCTCCACAAGTCATCGTACGTCATCACCTGCATAGATCAGTGCCGATATTTACTCTGCAGTCTTCAAGCCTCTGGGCGGTCAATGACAGAGCTTGACACTCCCCTGATCATCCCACCTGAGGACGAGGGATTTCCACTAAACAGTGTGCCAGTGGAGGTCGAGGTCGCTACGTCTCGACTTCTCCACTCACCACCTCGCAAACGCTCGCGTAACTTGTTCGAAAAACCGGAGGTTATGAAGCTTTCTCTGATGGCAGCTGCACGATCTTGGTAGAAAATACGCTGTTTAATGCACTATGAACGCAACAGCTACTGAATCTCAGTAGGCAAAACACCTGAAATTCAGGGTTTTATCACTTGAAACTAAGGTGTTTCCACACTGTTCAGTACTTTGATCATGTTCTACTCCGACTTT
>Ga0307512_10004324_pt1 | contig 15669 bp, 13 predicted proteins | sample 14_EM_MG_FD_200267 | JGI IMG/M metagenome (GOLD analysis project Ga0307512, IMG submission 200267) | Populus trichocarpa ectomycorrhiza microbial communities from riparian zone in the Pacific Northwest, United States - 14_EM | ecosystem: Host-associated > Plants > Roots > Unclassified | place... | reverse complement strand
CTCGATCGATCACGGCCTCCAAGTGCAGCTCTCAGTTCACTCGATCTCGGCCTCCAATTGCATCTCCAAACTCGCTCCATCACGGCCTCCAAGTGCATCTCTGAGTTCACTCGACCTCGGCCTCCCAGTGCATCTCCAAACTCGATAGATCACGGCCTCCAAGTGCATCTCTCAGTTCACTCGATCTCGGCCTCCAAGTGAATGTCCAAACTAGCTCGATCACGGCCCTCAAGTATATCGTTAAGGAGCGACGGTGGGTGAACGGAGATACAGAGGTAACGGAGGTGGAATGAGCGACGCGGAGTATATATTCGGGAGACCCTGGGGTAGATAGATAGACAGCGTCTCACTTTCATCTCATCTTGTCATACAACGAAAATACACACTCTATGTTTCCCAACTTTTGGTCTCACTCGCTCTTAGCGAGATTTCGTGGATCCGCGCAATTGCGTGGATCCTTATGCATTGCAATCCCGATGGAAGCGTGTACACAATGAACCCATTCCGACGTATGGTCACAGTTGGCCACAACGCCAGAGTGTTTGTTTAAAGTAGGAGGCCGACAGAGCGATAAGAAACGGTGAAATGGCGATCGGAGAGCGATATGCAACTCGACGCGTGGTATTGACGGCGGGCGCGGAGTAATCTTCCACCGGGGAGTCTCTGACGGCTCTGACTGAGCGCGTCCACTCTGACGGAGCCAGTCCGCCCAGACGGAAAGCTTTTTTGCTGATGAAGCTCCCTGCCCCATCATGAAAATAAGCGTCGATGGAGCGTGAACGATTCTTGGTTATGTATCTTGACCGATCCACGGTGCGAGAGGTTTCACATAGTCATAAACCAAGTATTGGCTTCCTTCATATGCCAATGAGAATTTGAAATGCTCCATGCCCCATCTTCAAAACCAGCGTCAATGGAGTGACAACGATTATTGGCCTTCCAAAATGGTTAATTACAACACAATGTGGCCGTTATAGTCTATAGACGAGGTTTTGACTGTTTTGGGATGCTAAAAGGCTCATCAATACTTACTTGCAGCGCTGTAAAGAATATGAGTTGTTACTGTCCCGGAGGATGTGGTGGGAATATTCCGTATGGATCTGCCCATGCATGCTGCCATATCCTTGTTTATGGATACTTCTGATCAAGAGCCACTCATATTGCCTAAGATGTAGGACCCAAAATCGTTGACGCTCTGTTGACGCTCATTTTCAAGATGGGGTAGGGATCGGATTGTTTACTTTTTTTGCTATAGAGGTGGCCAATACTTTGTGTATGACCATGTTTGACCTGTTGCACCCCCAGATTACCCAAGATACATGACCAACAATCGTTGAGGCTCCCTAGACCCTAATTATCTAGGTGTGGTTGGGCGTATGTGTCTATTCCTCTTGATCATTAACGCGGCCAATGCATCCAAAATGGACTTTAACGTACCCACGGCACTATTCAACAATCAACAGTAGCATATCTGAATGCGACCATAAATGCGAAACCCAAGACGCGGAACTGGAGATTGGCACCAACGGGTCAAGCCAAACCCGTCGAAAACCTGCAGGTTGACGGGTCTGGGTCCGCGTTTGGCCTGCCAATAGTCAGCGGGTCAGGATTCTGGACGTGTCTTGAACAGAACTGACTCATTTTTGGGGTCCAATCCTGGATCACTGGCAGGTTACGCGGACCCTTTGTTGACACTAGGCAGGAATCTTCATCCTGGTGTAAATCAGATGTAGCTGAAGCGACAAATGATTTACCTATGACAAATTGCGGAGTACATAGGGAGTTATGTTAGGAATTGCCAACATCTGGATATACAAGGGCGTGATTATGAAAACTTGACTTCAAGTGTGATCCAGGGAGTGTACATGGCTGGCCTGGGGTTGTGGAATGTCTTATAAAATGGGGTTAGATACAGAATGGGAACTTACGATGGCACGTATATAAGAACTATACAGAGATTGAAAATTGTTTGAAATTGTACGTAATACTACCCGATTTCAATCTACACCGAAAGGTATGACAAATGTATAATGCAATGAAACCAACAACTTCAGGGGGATTTGAGCAGGATCCTAGTAGGATCTGACAATGTCCTGAACAGCACATAACCAGCACCTGAACAGTACCTCACCAGGAGTCGAAGAAGACCTCAATGGTACATTTTTGAAGTCAATTCAATGCCACAACTTCTGGGAGGAGGATGACCCGATATAGAATGGTACACCGCCAAATCCCACATGTGAGTAACTGTCCTAAACCAGACTTAGAACCCAGACCATGACATGAGGTTACATACATTCATACTCGATCGTTCTGGTAGAGAATCCCACTCTCACACACGGCCACCTTGCCTGGCTACAACTGCCATCTGGATGATTAATGCCTGACGAAGTTACTGGGTATAGTATCCATTATCTGTGTGGAAGATCGACTTCCCACTGGATAGGAGAAGATCCCCAATCAACAGATGGAGGATATACCGAATGACATTTAGTCTCAAGTAACCAGACTAGACTATATGTTGCCTTATCATGGTTATATTTACAACCCAAAGTACCAAGCCCCATCATCCGGCCGCAAAATTGAGTACAATAGCTGCGATGGAAGGATTTAAAACTATTTGGTTGGAAGATTTAAAAAGTTTGATTTCGACCTCCACAACTGGGTCACTCCACTCAGGATTATATTGCCGTGTCCATGCGTAGACCAGGTACCATGTGCCATCGTCTGGCATTAATGGAGTATTCTGGCATCGATATGGTCTCAACACTCATCACAGCCTACCGAATCGAAGATTGGTCAAATGTATCTTCTTCAGGTGGAATATTGACTATATCCTGGAGTATATGTCATTGTCCTCAGTTGGATTGAAGGATTGAGTACGGCACACCTAGTCGTGGCCGACTAGGCCTGCCCATACCCAATATAATGGTGAACATCATTCTTGCGCTGTGCACCACAGGGAGAAACCCAGCGAGAGGATTGGTTTGTGCCTAAGGAAAATGTTCACCCTTCCAGTCAGAGGATTTCGAATGTCCCAACCAGTTTACTGTATCTGGACCATGTCTCATTCAACTGCATGGGGGTTCCAGCTGGTGGACAAGGTATTAACCATTGGCTTCCAGCCGGACAATTGACCATGGAATAGCAGAAATTGTGAACTTTCTACTAGGTAGACATAGTTTAAAACGGGCAGAAACTTGCATCATCGGGCCTGTGTGCCTGGGCGCAATACTCAGCTGCTTGCAATAGAAGTCAACCCATCATTGGACAATTTCAATTTCCGACAGAATGATTAACCTATGTAAAGCCCACAATAAGAACTGAGAAATCCAAAGACTGAGGTTGAAGTTGAACGATACATTCATCTTGTGGTCGGAGATTCTGACTGGAATTCCCGAAAACAAATTCTCTGCTCTGTCTAGGAGATGTCCATTCTGCTTGGGGAAAATTTAACTTACAGCGGGAGACTTGAGCTCTTCCCAGCAGAAGCTATTTAAATAATGATTGTCACACTGGGCTTGAAGCTGGTAGAACCAAACCCCTTCTGGCTGCAATGGTGAATATGATCTATTTTGGAGATATTCTCAACTTCAGGAGGTAGAATATGCACTCCTGCTGTAATGGCACGGCTGCACGTGACGTGTCCAGGACTGGGAAACACCCGCTTTATATAGTCGGCTCGCCATGATTCTTAGACCTTTGGCGATAAACCTACCTTCATACTACTGTACAATATTGACATCAACTTTTGCAACCGTATCTACTGATGTACGTTTATACGAGGCCATGCACAAGCGTATGCGTTCACACCATTATCGCTCTTATAATTTCAGATATGTCTCCCATACTGGATGTCATGAATGACCCCGTTCCGATTCGTTATGACACGCAATCTATGCGCGAGATATCATAGTGATTTGGGAGCACTGATTGCAGAAGTGAAGTGCATTGATAAGACTATGACATTGAGGTTGACGGTAGCAGAGACAATCTTTTGCGGATTTCAGAGGCCAATCAGCCAGAGACACATCGCGTCACCTAATAACGAGAAATTGTGCCGATTGGACAGCGACAGCTTGCAGCCGCAAACAGGCTTGATACGTACACCCAATCGAAGCTAACGGGAACTTCGTCATACAAAAAGGACCATCGCAAAAGTCTTGGCAAAGCAGAAACAGCACAATAGGTAAACAACAACGATAGTATTTGGAAAATGGACTGCGGCAATCGAATTCTAATGTCAAATTGACCCTGGTACTGGTTATCCTACACCTCATGGTACGCCGGTGGAGGAATCCACTCGACGGAGTGGATTTGCGTAAAGTCTTGGCAGAAAACACGATTGCCGCGGCACGTCGGCCAGCGAGCAAGCGACCACGAGGACTACCCTAGAAGAGTGGATCGCCGTACACGAGTGATGACGAAGGTCAGAGGGAGCGAGATGAGTGACCTCGACACGGGAGAAGCTGGAGATGGGAGGAACGACACCCCTATGGATGTGGTGATGGAGATGGCGATGATTGCGACACCCATCGCGGCAAAGACTGTAGGCACAACCATATTTGAACCGATGGAGAGAAACGACAACGGAAGGTGGGACAGTGGGAGCGAGGCCCTGGAGGGGCCGCATGGAGCGAGCGACTCAGCAGGATGTCCGCAAAATTCCACAGCTACACTGAACTGTCGCAAAGATGGCAAACATGTTGGACGGGCAATCAGCACTTCGGGAGGCGTAGTGGCGAGGGTTGAACACGTGGCTGGAGAAAACAGAGGAAAAGTGGGACGGGTACCACCAGGATGACGTCCTGTGGGGCAAGCGCATCACAGACATGGTCACAAGGGTGGTGGCCGCGACAGAGGGGGGCCAGTGAGAGGAAAGGAAAGCAGACCCCAATGGCGCCGGTCTAAAGGCCTCAATGCACACAGAGACATCGCACACAGGACGACCGGAGAACCCACAGGAGCGCCAGCAATCGCGGCCAAGAAGGCAGTTAAATCCAAACCCAAAGCCAAGACCGAACCGAGCACCGACACCGAGGCCGAGAATCACATCGATGCTGATGGCAGTGACGACATCAGTACCGACACCGGCCAGACGGTGGGAGACAGTCCCACCAAGAAACCAGAAGATACCGGCCGGCACAGCACCAGCCCCGACGACAGGCTGGAGGTTAGCAGACAGATGTTTAATTGTAAGGAGAGATCATAATGTACCACTCCCCAATGAGCTGGACCAAGAAATCGTGTCAGCGATCAACAGAGCGCTTTTCCATCAGCAGGCTCCGGCCAACATTAGGATCATGAATGCAAGAAGGAATGCTAAGGGCGCAATTGCGGCAATCACCCACCAGAACGTGACAGCAGAGATGGCCCTCCAGTACCACGCTATCTTCATCATGGCGGCAAGGACTGTCGAAAAAGCAGTCTTCATCACGAAGACAATTAGTCCTGGGAAAGACTGATGATCCATGCAGTGCCTGTGGTACGGTATATGGGAAAAGGCACTGAAGGCCTGCAGAAGACGCGAGAGGAGTTCAATGCGGAGAACTAAGGCGTAGCAATCACCCCCCAAGTACGGTGGCTGGCGAACCCCGCCCCCCCCCAGTCAGGGGGAGGAGGCAGAACGGAGAAATTACCGCTTCCTCGGTATTCTTTGTCGTGAAGGGGAATCAGGTGGCACAGCGCTTGGTCAAGAAAAGAATCAAGGTGGCCGGAGTATGGTACACAGTCGAAACGTACATGAATGCGGGCCCTCACAGCAGATGAGAGCTGTGCTGTGGAAGGGGTCATATCGAGACCACATGCAACAGTAAGCCCACGTGTGGCTACTGCTCAGGTCATCACCAGACAACCGACCACAGCTGCAATGTGGTGGGGTGCACGGCGAAGCAGGGATCACTCTGCGGTCACACGCTGGAGATGTGCCCCAACTGCAAAGGAAATCATATTGCGTTCAGTAACAGATGCGGGACGAAGACTGAAGCCGCCAGGGCAGCGTGGCAGTCCAGGAAATCAGCAACAGCAGGGCAGCCATCCACGAGGGGAGTGACTGGGGCCAACAGAGTAGCACTGGGCACCAGACAGGGGAGAGGTATAAGAGAGGATGAAGGAGAGCCAATGGCCGACGAAGAGGCAGATGATACAAGGGAGGAGGAGGGGCCGAAGGGATAGAGAGACGTAATAATGGCCGACACCGCAGGGGACATCGAGATCGACATGGGAGCCGCCCCCATCATTGATTAGTGCAGTCTTGCAGACTTGCGCCATGTCCTTTGCTGGGACCATGTCGGCGCTGGAGACGGGAGTGGAACGAAGAGCAGATTTGGTAATGTTTCAGGAGCCGCCGGAGGAAAGAGGAGGAATTGGAATTCGCCACTCCGCATACGAGATTAGGAAACGAAAGAGAGTCTCGACAGCAGTGGGCAAAGGGAGCGGCCTGGCAACTGACGAGCGAACAGACCTGAGCAGGGGCGCAAATGACCATATCATTGTGACTGATGTCAAAAGACCAGGAGAGAAGATGACGAGGATTATCAATATTCATGATCAAAGAGACGTGCGGACCAGGGAGAGACAAGTGAGGAAGATACACTGCAGTAGAAGCAGCCAACAGTGAGGCTGCACAATACTCGCGGGCAACTTCAATGCACACAGCCGCAGGTTCGATCCAGGATGCAGCGAGCAATGTGACGCGACTTTCTGGGAGGAGATTATAGACGAGCATGGACTGGAGATTGGGAATGATGACCAGCCCACTCATCATTGGGCGAGGTACGGTGCGGAAGGTGAGTCGACACTGGAACTGACTATGACTAGCTAACCGATCACCCGATGGACCATACTTCACGGGAGGCACACCACAGACTCTGACCAAGAGGTGATGGGGTGGGAGTTCAACGTCGACAGGCAGGAAGACGCGGACCATGTGCAGGTCATAGGTTGTAACTTGGCCTCCATGTCAAAAGAGGACGAGAAAGCAGAAGAATAGTTGTTCAAAGAGATGGAGAGACAGAGAGCTCGCCTAGATGAGGAGTGCACAGGGGACGAGGTAGAGCGGGAGGCAGAGTGGTGTCAGGAACCTCTGAGCATGGTCCTGGATGACAAGGCGAAGAAAATAATAATTTGCGCCCAGTCGAAGAGGTGGTGGAACGGTCAGATAGATGAGTGGAGCAGCGCATTAGGGAGAGTGAAAAGTAGGGGAAGGAGGTCAGAAGTGGCAGCGCACGCAAAAGTGGAACTGCAGAGGTCGATTCGCTAATCCAAGAGCCGCAAGTGGAACGAGTATTTGCTGAACCTGAGTGGGGATGAGGTCTGGCGGACAGCGAAGTTCGCCAACCCTCGAGCGGGAGCCACGGTGGAAGCGTTGACAGATAGCGGGGGAAAGCAACCTAACACCATGACCGAAAAGGAGAACATGCTCAGAGGAGCGTCTTCCCCACTGAACAATGGTGACCCGTACTACGACCTACCTCCAGCATGCCAAGCCCACGAGCGCATAACCTACCGATTAGTAGAACTTGCCCTATTCTCGCAATCGGGCAAGGAAGTCCCAGGCCCTGACAAGCTGTCCTTCGGAGCCATACGCCTGCTCTGGAGGTGGAGTATAACGATAATTGTAAGATTAACAAAAGCGGCGGTCTGAACAGGACGTCATCCAACTGTTTGGAAGCGCACGAGCAGGGTGGTGATTCCAAAACCAGGAAAAGAGGACAATACGATCGTAAAATCATACCGAACGATTTCTTTTCTCAGGTGAATGGGGAAAGTCAGCGGGAAAGTAGTCGCCGAGCTGTTTTCCTTCATGGCAGAGAGAAGAGGACTATTAAGCGACGACCTGTTCGGCAGCAGAAGGAAAAGATCGGCCATTGACGCAGCAGCGATCATGGTTGACAAAGCGCACCCGGCAGGGAATGAACATAACATCGCGGGTGCCCTCCCAATGCCTATCAAGGCAGCGTTTCCATGCGTAGCGAGAGGGAGGCTGATCCACGCAATGGAGGCCAAGCAGATAGATGGAGACCTTATACGATGGACCTAGAGCTTCCTCTCAGACATTACAATGGAGATGGTAATCGAAAGCAACGTCCTGCAGAGCCACCCCGTGGGAGCAGGCGTCCTACTGGGCTCAGCAGTGTCGCCGATCCTCTTCCCAATACACACCGCAGGGCTAATGAACTGGGTGGATGAGAGGGTCCAGGGCGTCGGAGACCTCTCCTTTGTAGCAGACCTTGGATTGGTACCAACCAGAGAGGACGTGAATCAGGTGGTCAGGAAACTCGAAGCCTGCGCAGCAGAGAGCATCGATTTGGCAGACAGGCGAGACCTCCAGTTCGACACTGCGAAGACGGAAGCAGCACTCTTCGCACCCAGGAAAGGCCACAAGATGCACCTCCGGCAAAAACTAACAACAAACATCATGGGGGGCGACGGCTTAGTCCGGTTCAACAAAGACGCGACATGGTGGCTGGGAATATGGATGGATGCCCACCTACTGTTCAAAGAGCATCAAAACCGCTGCATGAAGAAAGCCAGGACAGCAGAAGCCCAACTGCATGTACTGACGAGGTTGCATGGAACAGTCCCCGAGCAGGTAAGGGCCTTTCAGGTAGCTTGTGTCCAACCGGTTGAACGATACGGCAGCAAACTATCGTAGGACCCGAAAGAAATCGGGAGACGAGAGGATCTTCAACTCCTGCTGAATCGGCAGGCCAGGTCAACCCTGGGCGCCCTGTCCACAACTTCCCTCGGTCCGCTCCTCAGAGATTCAGGACTGATACCTGCGGCAGTAGTCCTCGACTCCAGGCAGCAATGATTGGCGGCGAGGCTCACAAGTGCATGCGAAGGCTCAGAGCAAAAGGAGACGTACAACCACCCCACATCTAGCGCACCGATATGCGGAGTCATCAAGAAAGAGCACAAACAAGGCCGTGAGGCAGAGACCATGCGCTGGCCCCGCCCTGACGAAGAACCGGCGGTCAAGACGGTTATAATGAGTGATAACGCGGTTGTCAAGAGAGAAGTGAAACGCTGGGCATGTGAGAGGGAAGTGAATGTGGGTGCGGGGGTCTGGATGAGGTGGACGGACGTATCGCAATCCGATGTCAGCCGGGTGGGAGCAGCGGCCGTGGGTAAGCACCGAGACCGCTGGAAAGCATTCCGCAGCGACCTCGCCATCGGACTAATGGGGGTCTACCATGCCGAAATGTCGGTCATAGGACTCGCACTCCGGGAGTCAATAAACACAAGGGACCAACTGGAGACACACAGAGCAAAGATGATAGCCGTCTTCAGCAACTCGCAAGCAGCCTTTCGACGAACGGAGCACCTGGTACCTGGGCCAGGGCAACCCCTAGCCAGGAGGATGATCCAATGCACAAGGAATCTCCGCAAAGCCGGCATAGAGACACATATCCACTGGGTCCCAGGACACACTGGCATCCCCCGAGATGAGGACGCAGATCACCAAGCAAATCTAGCGGGAGAGGGCCGCAGAGCCGGCACAGTACGACAGCAAATATATACCTCGGTGCCGAATAGGACCAGATGAATCTCAGAAGCACAAACAGGGGCGAAGGCAGAGTGGGAAGCCGCCAAATGCAATAAACACCACGGCTATACACTGAAAGGCAAAGCTGGAAGCAAGAGACCCATCCCAATGAACAGCAAGAAGCCTCTAGCAGCCAGGTTTTACCGACTGAAGTCCGGACATGCGCTAGTGGGGACGTACTATAAACAGTTCGGGCACCGAGACGACGACAAATGCTTGCAGTGCTGTGGCGGAGAAAAGACGCTAGTCCAGACTCGGGATCATCTCTTCTGCCACTGCAGCCGATGGAAAGACCAACAGAAGACGCTCTGGAAACAGGTGGGAAAAGCGACGGGATGGAGAGCTGGCAGATGCCAACAAGTGAAAGTCTCTGAGCTGCACTCCATAGAGAAATGCGACAAGGAAGTGATGGACTTCCTGGCGGCCACTGACGTCGGGAAGTTCTAGCTCAAAATGGACTGAGGAAGCAGAGCGAGCGGACAACAGGCGCAGGACTGAGACCCAGCGGGCTATGGGTGGAGGAATAAGATCCTGCGAACTCTCCTTGATTTCATCTTTCTTTCTTTCCTTGTATTCTATGCTGACCAGCTTGTCAGACGCCTTCTTTCTCTCTTTCTTTCTTTTTGTCTTTCTGTATTGTATCGAAAGGGGACGACGGGCAGCAGGAGGGGAGCTCCGCCATCTTGCCGGCCAGCCCGGAGGCGGAATGGATCAAGGGACTGTCGTACTCTGAGTAGAGTGAATACAGTATGATTATGACAAACAAAAGAAAAGGTTAACAGATGCAGAGACAGTTGTGAGTTGATTCCAGGCCAACCCGCTGGGAGAGGCGTCACCGACCTAGTCAGTTAAAGTCAATTTGAACGAACTCATCATATGACAACTCGAAGGCTACCAATTGAATCAATTGAAGCTTACAGGCACCATTCCATGGCCCATGCGCCACTGAGAGTCGCATCACCATCAATGCCGAAGGCCATCCTACTTCAGATCACCTTGATGATAGCCAATCGACGATACACGGGCACATACCTCCAAAGAAGTGCACCTACGGAGGATCAGGACGGATTTACGCAATATGTACGATTCACATCTAGCAATTCCACCGCTGGCAGTTTCAATCACAATTACCTTCTACATGACTCGATACAGTCATCTACGTTACGGATGCTGCGAAGACTTTGAGCAGCGGCTATGCAATGATACAACTATGATTACCAGATGATTACCGATATGAATACCGGTATCATGGGACTATCATAGTGGGCAGAGGTCGAGATAGTGGAGCGGTGATTGCAGATCGTGTGGCAGCTCCGAATGGGAAGTACAATAACCCCAAATGTTCTAAAGTGAGTAGCAGATACAATTCGCGATTACCATTGGCAATTATCACCTGATCAGACGACTGAATCGGATCGTTATGAGGAGAGAGAGCCATCTGGGACAACTCGTTCAATTTCAACCAACATAGGCCAAGGAGCAACTACGGATATATGCCCATACAATGGTATATGAAGAGGGTTTTTAGGGATACAATGGAGATGACTGTTATTTTGAAGCCGGGAATCTAAGGATCCACGGGGCTACCGGAGGATGGACCGTCTTGGCACTCTCAGGAGACCAGCAGATTGCGTCTGAAACTGAGGCGCACGGCGATTTAATTGATGTGTCGTATCCCCACGTGGGAATGGACAGTATTTGGTTGTCAGACAGTCCCAATTGGGTGTGACAAGTATGTGATGCGCTCAGTGTGCTTAGTCGTACAAATTGGTGGCAGCCACGGTGGATGCACTGGGTGAGCTGGGGAATCAGTGTTGGCTTGCAACGCGTTTGACATTTGCCTCTGCAACCACAGGGTGAGCGGCAGAGGTGGTAGTGGACCGGGTAGGCCATCTGGTATGACGCAGGAAGGTACCTGGATCACGGCTAGGGGGGAGGCGTGTTCCGAAGGAGGCGGCGGTGTTCCGGATATTTAAATAGTTGGAACCAATGCCTTTGACGATCAACTGGCCAGTGAGGAGGTCGCTTGGACTTTCTTCCTGAGAGTGGGAGTTCGTATAGTGCTGCTGGGAGCAACCGTGGAAGGCGTCACTGGTGGTGAGTGAGATAGGCCCCTGGCACTAGCCAGGCGAGCAGGGAGCAGCCGCGGTAGTTGCGGCACAAGAGCGTCCACATGGGCACGTTTAATGACTGCTACCGGCAAGCCGAGACACAAAGGGAGTACTGGACGGCGGGGCGTGGCTCTTCCATGGGCGAACAGTTATAGATCCAGGATGCTGGATATTCCTCTACCGCTCCATATCTATTATGAATTGAGATGTAACATTTGCAGATGGAGTCAGCACCACGACAGATGATGCCTACAGACGATGCAGGACATATTCTGCGATATACGGAGATTACATGGATGTTCAGCCAAGCCAAGGCGGACACACTCCTGCCACATCGGTCAATTGCAATTGATTTGGAGCCCTGCTACAATGTCCCATATAGGTGGAGTTACACCATATCGGAGTTGGGTGGATTGATATTCACTCAATTGTGTTGATAAAGATCACGTGCTCACGAGGCCGGATCATCGATTTGGACCTAGAGATCCCATGCCATATGGACAGATCGATGTGTGGGTATTTTCTTATGATAGATGATATGTCACGGGATCATGGGACAGCGATGAAGAGTCAATGGAAGGCGGACATCATGGAGGTTAGTAAATATGACCTTTAGAGGGCTTACAGAGCTGCAGGAGCAGTCACTGAATGCGGCCCATACGAGGGCAATAATGCACAGGGTGGAAACGAATGGCTCAAGCGAGAGGGATCGCGGCCGTAGATGGATCGCGGCCGCAGATGGATCACACACCGGGACGTATTGCAGCCGCAGATGGATGATAGGAGATGGACCCAGTCCGGAGATGGATCGTGGCAAGATATGGATCACGACCAGACATGGATCGATGACAGGAGATAGATCTCAGGAGATGCATCACGGTAGACGGATGACAGTCAATCTGCTTCCCTTTCAGGAAGATATTCAGGTTATACGAAGTTACACCCTCCTCCAGATCAGTTAGTATAATTTCACACTACGCAGTTACACTGGAATGCAGATATGCAGACATATGAATTACTGGCGGCATGGGTCCACCGAATACGATCCCGACTTAACCTCGGTGATCCTGAGTCACATAGCTACAATCCCGATACCCCAAATCTCGAAGCCTTATGAGATATGTTGTCAGCGGTGCAATGATCTTCAGAGAGGGGGATGACAGTGCCAGAATTGCAACAACCCCTACCGCAAATGACCCAACCGCAAGTGCAGGAACAAAGCACCATTAAACGCATTCACTGATAGAGAAGGCTAGCAAAGGCGAAAAGTGCACCCAGAGATGTGATGGCAAACGCACCTGCAGATAAATCACGCCGCATGGCCATGTTACAATCACAAATGACATCCCGACTCAGTGTTGGCAATCCCGAGATACACAGCTGCTTTTGGAAATGAACTTCAGAATCAAGTCTTACCAACCTATATGGCACCCTAGCAAGCCGAAATAGATTGGTCGTCGGCAGAGCTACAAAATACACCAAGAGGATGAGCGTACCGGAATCACAACCAATCCTTGCTGCAAGCAATTACCATACCGGAAGTGCTGGGAGGAAGCACCTTGGAGAGCACTTACCAGCAGAGAATCACAGCTGGAGATTAGTGAACAAGCGTACCTTGGAAGACATCACGTGCAGAGTCAACATGCGTACATGGAAAAGAGTCAACAAGCGAATACAACTCTGTTGATACCCGGACAAGTGACTGCGAGCATACCTGGAGAAAGAGCGGAAAGTATACACGGTGGAAATCCGGCGATCGCCCCCAGCGATTGGAGATGATATGTGCACCGAGCATGGGGCGGATGTCAAGTCTACCTAGAAGTGCACCGAGTAGGTGGATGATCAGTGGGACTGCAGGAGAACCAGAAAGATGAAGAGAGCAAGGTCAAGTTCGTTTGATCTATGCCGAACGAGTGCATTTATGTACACCAAAGCAGTTCCGAACGAGACCGAAAATGATCTCCGAATGTCCCAAATAGTCTACCGAACGACATCCCGTGTGAGACACCGAAACGCATCGCCAGAGATTGTCCCAGAACGGCCTCGCAAGAGACAGTCACAAATTGGCATCATAAAAGCCAGTTGAGACAACTACCGAGAGATGATGACTTGGCACAGCGACCAAGATCATGGCCGAATGAGTCCGAATTAGGATTGAATAAGAGGATGATTGGGCGCCCTGTACCCAAGGCACTGACTGGGATGTTTACCAAACAGCTTACCGAACCGGATGCTGAACAACCATACTGGATGGCTATAGAGCTGCTTGGCCGATGCTGAGGGAGGATCAATATAACTACTGACGGGCACCGTGTGACAGCCACCGACTGCAAGGGATGATCTCAGATACATCAAGACTGGCCGAGCAAGCTGTGCACGAGGGCTGGGGAGAGCGCAAACGCGCTGGAATATATATGTTATGAATGAACATTGTAGGAGAAGCTTACGAGATAGATACGAGGTCATACATGATTGACCATCACCGACGGCTATGATACCGGGAGCCGAAACTTCCAAAGCGGCAATAATGGTCAATGATGGGCAGGGCCTGCGGAGTTCACGAGGAATTGGGTGAGCTCAAATACACTGATGTCAAGGCCAATGGCGAGGGCGATGGCGATGGCGATGATGATCATGAGCAGCGAGCGAAAGCCACCATTGATGCTGGCGAGTCAAGATGAAGCTCATACTATGATTGGGGATTGTACCGAGATGACTGTGTCGGATTCCGACAATGACCTACACTTGGTACAAGTTACAAGTGCGAGATTGGATGGTCGGATGCCATACATTCCGGAAGTGGCGATATGGAGGATGGTGTCACTTTGGATGTGCCATCCTTCACTTCTCTTCCCATTACTTCTTACTTCGTTGGATCTCGGCCCAGTACAAATGTAGTCAGCACGGGTTTTTACCACCTCCGGAGATAATTCAAGGGGAGATAGAGTTTCCCTGTGCACCGGATCCGCCAAATGGCAACCATATGGTACTGATCCGTTGTGCGACTCATGGGTTTGTACCTTTGCGTACGTTGAACGGTTATTGGATTTGTTCCATTCATTTGTACACATGTACAGGTTTAGGCAGCCCAGGGGGTCTGCACGTAAAGAGGGGGACAATGTAATGGTATTGCTGGATGTGACGTGTCCAGGACCGGGTAACACCCGCCTCATATTTTCGGCTCGCCACGCGCCTTAGACCTTTAGCGATAATCTTAACTTTATACCACTCTACAACATTCACATCCACGTTTGCAACCGAATCTACTGATATACCTTCATACGAGGCCACACACGAGCATATGCCTTTACACCTGATTGGCAATTTGTCATCTTCTGGTCAACTAATTAACTTCCTCCAAGCACTTGATTGGAACTTTCTAGATGGAAAACTAGGTACAAAGGTGTTAGGTGCAATTTCTTTGGTTCTGAAAAATTTGTCAGAGGTAGAATTACTCATGATCTGGCCAGAAGATTCACCACTAGTTGTCCTGGTGACATTCTCAACTATCAGTCAGAAGATGCCATTCACTGTTGCGATATTTCTGCCTCCGGCTGGATTATCTGGTTTAGGCCCAATCTGTCTCCCAGCTTATTGTTGGTGGATGTAGTTCACTTTTGGAACTTCCAACATCTGCCTAGAGAATTGAATTCCGTCTGGTTGAAGCTTCGAATCATTCCAGTCAGAAGACTAAGTTCAACACTGAGAGAAACCTTCATCTTCCCCCCAGAGGACTAAATATTATATGCATGGGAGATATTCTGAACTTCCAGTCTTAGTATACAATGTGGTTTGAGAAAGTCTCAGTACCCTGTCTTATAATAGAGATAATTCTCATCAGCAACAACCCTAGTTTCCGTCTGAAACACCCGGGTGTTCCGGACGGCTCTGACGGAACCTCGAACCCTCTGACGGAGAATTACACGCTACCCGTCGCCCAGGCGACGGGTCGCGTTGCATACTCACCTCCATTACTATGCGCCCGGTATACGCACCATCAGAACGACA
>Ga0307512_10004323_pt1 | contig 15669 bp, 18 predicted proteins | sample 14_EM_MG_FD_200267 | JGI IMG/M metagenome (GOLD analysis project Ga0307512, IMG submission 200267) | Populus trichocarpa ectomycorrhiza microbial communities from riparian zone in the Pacific Northwest, United States - 14_EM | ecosystem: Host-associated > Plants > Roots > Unclassified | place... | reverse complement strand
TAGTTGATAGGTAAGATTATCGCTGGCGATCTCAGAGAGATCGCGAGTCGTCTATATAAGGTTGCGGTTACCCGGCCCTGGACACGTCCGTGCCATTGCCGAGAACCTAATCATGACTGCCATTACAAGAGTCTGGAAAGAGGCAAAGGGAGTGATTATACCAAAACCGAATGAGCCAGATTACGGAGTCACCAAACCATATAGGGTGATAATGTTCATAAATTGTCTGGGAAAAGTGGTCGAGAAGGTGGCAGCCAATGCAATAGCAGAGGAGGACATATGGCCAGCGGGAGGGACGAGTGCGGACCACACTATCATTCAAGAGGGGAATAATTACCTGCCGGTTCTCCAGATAACCATACAACCTTACCAATTTCTCCCGACCCATAGTCAAAGGTATTCAGGCCACTTGACCAGTGGGGCGTGAGTCTGAGCCCTGCAGGGGGTAAAGCCTACAGAATTTTGGGATGGGTGGTAGGGACAGGACACCCCTTGGGCTTGGCAGTGAAGAACTGTCTGAGTGCAGCAATGGTTAGTCGGTATTAGCAGATATGCTGGTGAAACATGGTGGCTGATTCTCTCAGTGGCTGTAACTTAAGGTGATGCTTCAGCAAGCTGCGGTAAGGTGCTTGAAAAGACTGGTCTTTAGGCTGTCCCCCCATTGGTTCTGTTAGCAAGCATGATAGCTGGCTTGCTGGTGGCTCTGCGTCTGACCCCTCAGGGGTTTTAGCTACTGAACAGGCACTATCCAAGACAATTTAAGCTGGAGGATTGGAGTGGGAAGGGGATAGGAAATAACCCCTGAGCTGCAGCAGGATATGGGGGTAGTCCCTACGTGTTCAGTGAGCCACTCATTTATCCTGGTCCGAGAGGACGGACGCCCATGTTGGTCTCAAGCGGAACAGAGTTGCTGCCACTCTGTATCAGTGCAAGCTGAATAGCCTTAGGGGGGGATGAGTCTGTGGACTGTGTCATTGAGCGGTTCGATGCCAACACCTCTGACAGTTGCTTGCTCAGCTGTGTATTCAACACTAGTCACAACCTCTCTGTACGGGACTCAGAGGCTTAAGTTGCAAACATGTTGAAGTGTGGATGGTCTGGTTGCAGTGTATTTGACTATGGATGGCTCCTCAATGTAAGATGGTTCAGTACGCAGTTTTTGCAGAACATCCCCTGGTGTGGACGATTATCAACCTGATCTTCTTTTGGGGCAGGTAGAGGGGGCGGAAGTCATAAATCTCTCCAAGGCAAGGCAAAATGGATCAGTCGGTTATGACCCTGGTTTCTATCGCGAGCGTGATAACCTCAGGCAGTCTTGCGGTGGCTCTGCGCCAATGAACAAGCAAGGGAACCTATGCCATCCGGTAAACATATGCAAACACAGGAGGGCACAGTGTGTACTCACCTAACTGTTGTACCAGCACAAGAGGGAGACTTCGGTCGTTATACCTCAGGGGGGATACCGACCGGTATCGTATGGTTGTAGGGTTAATTCCACACCAAACATCCGTGGTTGGGTGTTTGGAGCATCCCCCTTAAACTTGGTGTGAGCGAAGGAGGGTTACTTCATGACGGACAGTTTGGATGCAGGAAAAGAAGATCAGCAATTGACACGTTGGGAAGGTTGATGATGAGAGTAGAAGAGGAGTGGGGAAGGGTGAATACCGCGGCGGTGCTGTTGATGGATGTTAAAGGAGCTTTTCAACATGTGGCAAAAGGAAACTTAATAAAAAGAATGGAACAGATGGGGTTTGAAGCCGACCTGGTGAGGTGGGTGGAATCCTTCATGGAAGAAAGACAACTGATTATGTCGATGGATGGGAAGTAAGGAGACAGCATGGATGTGGAAACGGGAGTTCTGTAGGGGTCGCCAGTGTCACCAGTACTTTTCGTCATATACCTTTCGGGGTTGTTCGGCAAAGTCGAGAAGCAAGAAGACAAGTGTGGAAGTGAGGGCATATCTTTGACAATGATGTGGCATGGGTGGTGGAAGGCGAGGATGTGGGGGAATGCACACAAAGATTAGAGAGATGCAGTGCAGAAACATGAATTTGAGTGAAGGAAAACGCCAGTCTGTTTGATATCGAAAAAACCAAAGCTATTTTGTTCACCCAATGAAGGAAGAACATGGAACCGAAGATGAAGGCCAGAAAAAGGGTCGGACATCTTGAGGTTCAGTACAATGAAGAAGTGACAAGATGATTAGGGGTGTGGCTCGATGATATACTTACCCTGAATGATCATACAAAACAGACCTTAGCGAAAGCAAGAAGAGGGCAGAACAGGGTGAAATCGTTGATGATGAAGAAGGGATTAAACTCTGAAGGATGTCAAAGAATTCAAGTTGCAGCAGTTCAGGCGGTGGGGTTGTATGGGTCTGAACTGTGGTGGGAGGGACAAAATAATTGAGCTTATGAGGTGCAAAAGTTGTTGAATGAACAAGGCAGAAGGGTAACCGGATGCTTTAGGACAATACCTCAAGGAGAATTGATGAATGATGCAGGATTACGACCAGCAAAGTCTCTTCTTAAATACCGAGTACAATGGTATAAGTTGAGACAGATGATGATGGCCGACGGTCAAGGCGGAGGAACAATGTTAGAGAAGAGGGGAAATGGTTTACAGATGGGGGAGGGGATTGATGAGTTGATCCTGGAGGAGTATCTCGAATGGAAAAGTTACGAGAGTACAACATTACCAATGACTTTGAATTATCGGAAAGGAAAAGTTATTATACAGGATGAAAAACAAGCTATGCAGAAAGCACAAAAAGAAAGAGAAGGGCTTGTATTTTGGACTGATGGATCAAGAAAAGTAGATGAGTGGGTAGGGAGTGCAGTGATATGGGAAAAGGAAGGGGGTTGGAAAAAGAAGAGGGTACACCTACGCCAACAGAAGGAAGTGTTTGATGCGGAAATGTATGCGATGTCTGAATCAGTGAAGATTGCGGATGAGATCAGCAATGAGAGAGAAGTCCAATGGGTAACGATTCTTACGGATTCCCAAATGACTTTGACATGAAAACAGCCGGATGAGCCAGGACTAAGACAGGTGCTAGCATTACGGACGATGAATTGGGAAGGCGCATTGGCTAGAAAAAATATCCAAGCACAGTACTGGTGGGTACCTGCTTATAAGGGAATAGAAGGCAATGAGAAAGCGGACCAACAAGTGACAAAGGCAGTGTATATGTGTCAGGGAAAACGTACCGAGACACAAAATCCACTACCGTTTTTGAATTATATTTTTTTCGCCCACCTTAGCCGAAGGTTGACTGTGGTGAAATGGGAAGAAAGTAAAAAAGAAATACAAGAGATGGGGAAGAAGTCAAAGAATAGTTACTGGTATGGTTTGGTGAACAGGGGGGGTAACAAAGAGGTGATGGAAGCCAATAAGATGATTGCAGTGAGGTTTTACCAGCTTAAGTCAGGACATGCACTTATGGCGCAATACCTAAGGCAGATTGGAAAAAGAAGAGATATGAAATGTTGGTTGTGTGGGCATGAATATCAGACAAGAGACCACCTTTTTAAGTGGTGCGACAGATGGAAATGAGAACAAAAAACGTTATGGGTTGACGGGCAAGAGGGGCAAGATGGGTAGATGAAGGTGTCGAAAAGGTGTTTAAAAAGCCAAAGATCAGTTTGCCAATGTCTCTTGTTTTTGCAGAAGAATGATGTTCGCAGGCACTGTTGGATTTCTTATCTTGTACAGATGTCGGCAGAATCAGCGGAGTGGTGGAGGAGGCAGAGAACTAAGATCACGAGGAGTCAAGTGATGGGGGGGTGTAAAAAGTTGATGTTGTTCTTGTGTGGCGGTTTCTTTTGTTTTGAGGGGAAGAGAACTTGCGACTTGGCTTTTGTTTCTTTATGTTATGGAAGAAATGGGGAGGAAATATGTACAGGATATGCCATGGCCGCCAGTGGCCGAATGCAATATGATTACAAACAAACAAACCAAGGCCCAAAAATTGAAATGGGACAACACAACGGTCAACACCCCACCAAAAACAGTCATCCTTGAGGTATCTAGACAACTGTGGAAGATCTGAATTATAATACCTAATATGGAAGGATTCAAGTATATTTATGATCTGGGGTATTGGTTTCAGCACAGGTTTGTATTTCTGGATCTTGTATTTCATTCACATCGGCAATAGTGAAAATTCACTATAGGCTGCACTATGCGCAGCACATAAGCTTTCCATAGACTATCCACCATCCCATATCAACTCCATCAATTACAGTCTGGTTAAGTGGCATTTGATGCTGGATGATTTACTCAGTGTCGTCTAAATGATTGCGCTCTCATCTCAGATCGTGCATCTGTAGGGCTACACTTGAGTGGCAGTTAATTTGAATTTTTGAAGTAGGCTGGATCTGGGAGTATGTAGTACACCTGGGAGCGTACAATGTACAATTGGAACTATGGAGTTAAGTGCATGGAGTCAAATGCATTTAGGAGCACGGAGTCGAGTGTACCTGAGTATGGATTCAGGCATATCTGGGAGGTTGAAGTCGAGCGCATGTGGTTGAGCGTACTTGGATGATAGAGCATAGCACCAGTGCCATATTGCTTGTGTACTATAGTTATCTAGTCTACATGCAGGTCCATAGTACTTCATAATGCCATAAATCAAAATGCAGCTGTCAGCTCATGTGCACACCATATCTTAAGAACAGTAGACCGAAACTTATTTTTTTGTGGGGTGTTGACCGTTGTCGCACTTCAATTGTTGAGCTTTGTCCGCACGCCGCCGGTAACCTACATCGAGACTGGTCGACCTCGATGCAACTTCAGGAAAGAATTGCAAGTCAGACTTGGCGTCACGTTGCACCTCTTCCGCTGTCTCTGTAGCGAAGGCTAAAAAACAAACTTTATTCCGCCCCACAATCAGCTGCATCTCAGGCTGATCCCGATAACCGATAGTTTATGTTCTCGGGGAGGTTTGCACTCTGGGGACCCCGAGTATGTAGACTCGAGGTGCATCAACGGGGGTTGCTTGATGCTTCCGCGCTATTCTCGGATCTGCAAAGTTCCTCGAAATAGAGCCTTCGTTTCCAGCACAGCTGCGGCCGAGACTACCTGTGAACCGACCTTGCTGTTACATCGCAGCTTTGATTCAACCAACCCACAGGTACAGCAACAAAATTCAATAGTAATTGCCTAACCGCACTGAAACTTCAAGCGACTATCCCCGAATAGGCCGACACATATAGTCACTTGGCAGGCAGGCAGTTTTCGAGATAGTTGTTGGAACATTAGGATAAATCAGCTCTCTATTTGCAGGAAGTCGCGGAAGAGAGCTATGAATGGTATGTTGAGAGGGAATCCAACATGGATTCATTAGGCGATCTTAACACAAAGTTCAGCACAACGGAACGGTGCAAGAAAGTCGTGGGCTTGGTCAGATTTCAAGTCTCGCTTCGGCTGGTACAGTACGTTGTCTCTCCCCATCGGAAGTTTCGGAATCTTTGCCATTGCCGGATTCTTTGCAAGTTTCTGGACATGGGGTTACTCTCGGGGGAAAACCGGCTTTGGGCTCAAGTTGTAAACGATATGTGGGCCACTCGAGTTATCACCCTGAGTACAGCCATCCTCCGGCTTTGCAGGGCAGCGCAGATGCTGTTGTGTTGCTATATGCTCGCATCAATGGCACTGGAATACGACCAGATCTGTGAGCAAGACAAAGAAATGATGACGGTATTTCAGCGCGGCAACGAAGGACCTATTAGTATGTGTTGGATGTTTTCAAAGCACGATATAACTCGATCCCGAACACCTCGGGGCTCATCGCCCTTGCCCTGATGGTCTTGACCGGCGTAGCCTCCCTATTTTTCTCAACGATACTTCTTTCGGACTTCGTTACCATGGAGCTGCCGTGCAACGTCACTCCCCCGCTATAGCGTACGGAGACAAAACTCCTATCGAGTGCACCAAATACAACCACAATCCGCGACAGTATCCGATATTTGCGGAGAGTCGCCCAGATGACCACATTTCTGTTGAAGGAAACACTACGACGCCTGGCATATTTTACTCTGGATTGGTGCGCAGAGCTTATCTTCCATTGAATCCACAGGAAAGGACATCTATCGCATCCTACGACGGAACGGCAAATATTTTCGAAGTCAAAGTCCTGTGTTACCCTCCAGATCTGACGATAAACTCCTTCAACATGACGTACCTAAATGTAACTATTGAGGGACCAAGTCAAGCGGCTGCCCAAATTATGGAACAAGTACACTGAGGTAATGGTTCTGGCAGAGGTTACAACATACAAATGTGCGAACCCTACAAAGGGCAAATGAGCATGTGCAGCGGATTGATCTTTAAAAATGCTCGTCCTGCTACCATAAATATGACAGTCACCTATAATACAGAATGGGCGACCCAGACGTTTGTTACTTCCCTCACCGATATACCCATAATCAGCATGACGTATACATACTGTAACCACACAATTCAATGGAACGAAGGCTATGTTCGGGTAGAGGGTAGCAAATTCCGTTTAACTGAACCCGTCATGGCTGGTGGGGCTGTTGTGGATCCGAAGCTCTCGAGGTCATTGAACACCACCGCGGTACAACGGTTGCTAGCGGGAACACCTCTTCCGCCACTGCAGCCGGTGGAGAGACCAGCAACAGGCACTATGGAAGGCGGTGGGAAAAGCGACGGGCTGGAAAGCGGGCAGATGCAGACACGTGCAGATTTCTGAGCTGTTTTCCGTGGAAGAGTGCGACCAAGCGGTGATGGACTTCCTGGCGGCTACTGAAGTCGGGAAGTTCCCGCCCAGATGAAGGACGGTATGGAGCAGGCGCAGAGGCTGACTCAGGGGCGGGGAGCGGCGGCAGTGGGCGTATACCTTATTTTCTTTTCCTTTTTGTTCTGGCTTGGGTTGGTCTATCGTTTAGTCTTTTCATTTGTCAGCGGGGATGAAGGGTAGCGGGGGGGGAGCTCCGCCATCTAGCCGGCTCGCCCGGAGGCGGAGGGGATATGGGGTCCTGTCATACTCTAATTAGAGTGCATACAGTATGAATAAAACAAAACAAAAACAACGGTTGCTAGGCGTCGAGTCAGCGACCCTAGAAACAGTCGAGCACCGAGGGGTTTATCGACTTCTTTCCTACGATCCGAATTTTCTAGCTTCCAGCTTCTCGAAACAGTATTACTGTAACCCCAACGACTTTTATCAAAATTGAGATTAGTGTATTAGACAGTACACGACGAAGCTTCAGCTTTTGGAATACCGCAGGCGCTCATGTTATCAGGAAGAAGGGCCCAGTTACGTACTTACGCAATTATTCAATAACACCTTCCAAGATACTGGTCGGATTGGACTGACCCTGGAAGCTGCGGCAACCGTTCTACCTGCGGACTCCTATTACCAAAATATGCCCAACTTCGAGCGGACAGCAAAAGCAACCATACAAATGGTTGTATCCCGGGAAGCTCCTAGAAATTGGCGTGGATTCTCCATTGTCTTTGGATTTGTCACTCTCCGTGCTATACTTGTGGGTATGATCCTCGTCGCATACAGCCACAGCAAAACATTCAATCACATCTGACCCCTTGATGATAACACGCCTCAAAACGAGTTGAATATTCTTAAAAAGTAAGCTATCCTTGTCCTATAGTAAAGTCTGTTTAGCGCTCATAATTGACCGAATGCAAGATCGAAAGGATCGTTAACATGGTAGGATAAAAAACCTAGCCTGAAAACCTAGCCAGGGAATGTCCTAGCTTCAGAAATATCATATTCATATTTATTCTTTTTTTGGCAGCGGGAGCCTATAGGACCAGATCAGTACCTACTGATATGGTATCGCTTTAGCTTTAAGCTGGCCACAGGGGCTTCGATTTCCCCGGTTATTTTAATTTACTTCGATTCATTCGAGGGGAATTTTTGGCTCTTTTCACACTCTTCTCCTATTTTCTGTTGGTGTCATGGAATCTGTTGTCTTGTTAATGGGGGTACAGCAGGTGTAGCAAGTGCGGGTGCGGGTGCGGGGTGTGCGAGGTGCGGGGATCTAAGGAAAAATAAAGATACCCCACTGGAACATAAGACTTTGTCAAAGAAACATGTGCACAGTATGCTTAGGGTTAGGGGAAACTGGATAATGGAGTCATGGCAGTTTGAGCGCCTTGTGACGAGTCTGCACGAGACTAGATTGACCACCAGCTACCGCTCTATTGAGTAACTGATGTCTGTAAGCAGTTGTAGAAGAAATGTTGTTGTAGACCGCTGGTTGTAATACGGAATTTGCCGTGCCTGCACCAAAAGTGCAGAAATTCCCACCAGAGGATCCACCCTAGGCCTGATTACAGTCAATCTAACGGAATCTACAGCGAGTGTGATTAATGGATATGTACATCAAAATGCTGTCACAAGTAGTAGGCTGTTGTACACCATCCAAACAAGTAGAACTGAATCCGCAAGATCTGTGCAAACCCTCCTGCGTAGTATACGGAATACAATTAGGAAGTCCTGAATTACAGCATAAACATCAGTATATTATCCAATTGCATACAAACTAAGACGAAATAATATGTCGTTATCGCATATGCATACAATTCCACCGAGCAAAATAATTATATACTCAAAGACCCAGCCAATGCAGAACATAGAAGTATCACAAACAACACTTAACCCCAACCATGGCATCCAAAACCACGTACGACATCAGACAACTGACCCTTCACCAGCCACAACAGACGTAATCTGAGTATACTCCATCTTCACAGCGATATGTCCCGGCGGCGGCACCTGCAATTCTTCATCGCAATCCAAAGTGTCTCTATTGACCGCTTTAATGGTGACGCGGTTGTTGTGCGGGCTCGCATACTTGTGTTCAAGTGGCGTGAAGTCCGGTCGGAACTCTTCGGTAGACTCGGATGTGGGATATACCACGCTAGTTTTTTGTCGGTGCATAGGGATGCTACCGGAGCGAGACGTATTCGTGTTGCCCCCCATTCCGAGCACTTGAGTTGCAAACTTCTTTAGCGATGGCACAGAGCAACAGATGATGCCCAGGTGGATTTCAATTGCGGCCGTGAGCATAAGATCTGCGAGAGACCCTGAGTGCTGTCAGTAAAGTAATCCTTCGTGCTCATCCACAGAATATAGTTAGAATCTAAGACTCACAAGTTATGTCCGGATATTTTCCGAATGCAAAAGTTTGCGCTACCCGAACGATAGCTGCAATGGCGGCCCTAATATCGCAGCAATGATCAGTCTAGATCCCATTCGAAGTTACAGAAAGGCAGCTCTACAATCCACCAACTGCAAAAATCAGGACAACGATGATTTTCTCCTTCCGCCGCAGCTGAATCTTCATGATCACCGGTATTGGCACCACGAGAATAACGACGTCTATGACCGCATTGCTGAGGTTGACAAAGGAAAGCACGTGTCCCAAAGGTAAGCACTTGTATGATCCGGGTTTAAGAATGGCCTTGCTCCAGAAGGCCCGAACCGGTGTGCATTGAAAACAAACCAGGCAGAAACAAATCACCATGAACCCGGTGACAATAACATATAACACGTAGACGACGTATCTAGTTTTCCGTAGCGATAGTATTCGATGGAGAAAGGCTAATATGGACATCTTGATGAAGTATATGGCGAAGGTATGGAAATGGTAAGATATGAAACCATACTGTGCACCAAATTAGAGAGAATAGACAAGTCCATCGTTGCTCAGCGAGTCATACATATGGTAGCTTTGCGAAGTTTTTTGGACCCTCCTTCGCCGCCCAGGAATCTACCAAATGTTGACCCATTCCATATTTGTAGACTATCAACGTACGTCAGTCAGAATACCGAGATATGGAACCTAAATGACAAGGAGACGCCTACGAAATCCATATGGTGCATGCATCCCGACTGTAGCCACCGCCGCGGCTACAATTAAACCGTCATCCCATCCAAATGATCGCACAATAGCTATACGTGTATAAACCCTCAGCACCACAACGGTTACCATTATAAGCGTCAGAACTGCCGTGACCCCAATGTATGGTCCAACTTTGCTCTCTGGTTTGTAACCGGGTTTTCCGTAGCCAGGAGGAATGGGGAAACCGGAACCTGGAGTAGTCGGCTGCCCATCGGGATGATTCAAATTGCCGGCAACCATGGCATCGGGTCTGCTGGTCGAAGCTTCCTGGTTAAGGAATCCAGCTAGTACTTATGTACGGACGAAGATGTTCTCTGCTCGAATCTCAAAACTGCAAGCGGCGATCTCGCCCCCTAGCGATATATCGAAATGTAAGAAAGAAAGGAGAAGTGTCAGTGGCTTCTGCCACTTCCTGAATGGACGCGAAAAGCAATTCGCGTCAGCAAACCACGGCAAACCCCGCCAACAGCATATTCATCATTACGCCACCAACGGCGGCGCCAACCTATCAAGATAGTTGCTATAATTCAGTTAAGGCAGGCACTATTATGATTTTCGAACGGTTGAGATCGCTAACGTGAGCCTGCAAAAAAAAGAAAAGCATCAACCACAACGCCCTAAAACGCCTCCATATAATCCTTCTTACGAAGTCATTCGCTACACCTACTCCAGAATATCGGCACCATTCTCGGCATGTAGAGAACGTTACACATACCAACTCCAGCAGAACAAAAGGTTATTGGACGAAGCTTGGAGGAGGGTGGGCATATAAACCGGGGTCCTAAGAAGAACGAGTGCTATCTACCGCGTTCCGCGTTCTCCGTAAGTAGCTCTCCACATTCGATGTGAGCCGAGCTTCCCAGCGAAACGGAAGCGAGACACTAGCGCATATGCACAGGCATGTTATTTTACGCACCGCTAAAGATGGAGCCGACGTCTCGGTCGCCAAATTCTTGCAGCCTGCCCACAGAGCGCCGACTCTATTTACAAAGGTGGTCATAACTGAGTCCTTGTCAGCATCTATAATCCGCTTTTCCAGAACGCCGCCGCTATTCGTCCATTCGGACTTTGAAGCGCTCACCCGGCATTCGAACTGGGCTCATGGTGCACCACCGAGCCTCGCGGATACACCCTCGATGAATGCTAGACGTTAGTTAAACCGGCCTTGCATAGTCTAGGTGCACTTGTCCCGACTTGAACAAAAGTTTTTAGTCGCCTGAAAGTTTAACGCATCCGTTTCCGTTTCCATTTCCGTTCCCTGCCCCACCTGCCCCCGTTTCCGTTCCACGTTAGCAATCAACGCTCACCGCTCCTGTTATGTTACGGCCGTCCGAAACGGCCCCCATTCAACCACAAATTCGGTTGTCTAGATTCACCGTATTTTGCCACTCGACCTGTCGGCTCCACCTGTCACAAGGACTATCGGCAAGTGCCGTATCATCTGGAGATTTTTTGTTGTAGTTGCTAGATGAGGGGTTCTATTTCTGATATTCGCGTGGTTGAATTGCCAACAGTGTCTAACAGGGCCGCCTGGGTCGCACGTCGCCTTGGCCTACTAGTTTTTACGGAACGCGCGAATGAAGAAACACTGCCTCAGATGCACAATGCGGTGGCTTGCAAAAAGCCCCGCTGGTCATTGGCTGGAGGGACATAAAGGGACATGGACTTGAAACCATCAGATTACACTAGTGCTGCGTGTCGAAATACCCATGCACCGGTTCAAATTCGGGGAAATGTGGATTACCGTTGTAAATGCAACCGGCTTCTAGATCAAAGAAGCATGCGTCCCCTGTTTGCGACCTTGATAAAGAATTGGAACTCGTAAGGTCCCGCTGCAAAGGTTCCTGCGTAGAGATGACTCGTGACAGCACGAACGATGGTATTAGCTTTGCACTAAGCTCGCTATACATCGATGGATTTTCCTACATCATCGTTTCCTTTATGCATGCATGTGTAAGTGCAGCCTCACACCCTATCGGCAATACATACTGACTGCGAGACATTCTCCTTTCTGGCTGAATGATAGGGAGTGATAGCTGCAGCGGGCACTGGTAAAAGGTGGCCTCGGTTCAGGCTCAAGTACGTTTGGCGTGATGAAGTATATGATGTATGCGTACTATGTAGTACAGCACGTGATGTGATGCATGATCACTGTCTAATTACATATAGAGCCTGGAAAAGTAGTCAATAATGCTGCAACCTAAATTCTACAACAGTCTATCTGCACTGCCATTGCAGATAAGCTTTATATACTTATTCTTGCACTTCATTTGATACTATTCTTATTATAGTACACTAAGTTTTCAACAATATGTACTCTGAATGATATTTAATACATTTCCAGTATAAATCTGTTACACTTTACAATATATGGCAATACTGTATAATCTGTTCATGGTATTTGACAAATGAATTGACTAACTGTAACTAGATATTACTTTTGTGATGATATCTTCAAAAATACAATCTTATGTCTTCACTGTATGTTAGGGGTTCTCCCTTAGCAGAGGTATTGGTACTGAGTGACCTCTGGATATACATACAGGTCTATAATACCAGAGTACATAACGCCCATCCAAGGAAGTCACAAGTCTCCACAAATGATCTTTTGCGGGAGATTATGAGCCTCATGTCGATTGGTTAGTGGAGTCTCTTCCATCAGTGGATGCATTGAAAGTTCACATACTACAGTAGAACTGATTTGATGATGCAATCATCTTGGCCTAGCCAAAGCCTTCAGGCTGAGGTGCCAGTTATTATTAACGACAGCTACTGAGCAAAGCTAAGCAGGACTGGACATGTCGACTGCATTAATGCGACTGACATGTCAGGCAGACATCAGTGAATATGCAAGTATGCAGGACTTCGAGCCTATCCCCTTGTTGGGATTGTAACCCCTCCGGTACTCCCCAGCCACAGAGATCAGTCTCGGCCTAAGCATCATGTGTCTGATTGATTGAAATGTGGGCAAAGTCCCATAGCTTCTGACCCCCTGGCTGGGAGAGCACAAGTAACACAACCTACTATCAGTTCAATAATACTGGTGTGGTATGTCAAGATCAAATTTTGGCAGAGCAATGGTGGGCTGCCATGTAAGCCTCTGATACAGATAAACCAAATAGTCTTAATGGTGAAGGTTGAGTTTTAATTTATTAGGCAACCTGTAAAAAGCACTCCAATGACCATGTCAGGTGACAGAGTTGTTCCGACTATCCGAAATATATGAGTTGTGAGATATCTAAGTTGAAGTTACCGTTTGATCAAATCTTATTGCAGAGGATGGCCTGATTCTTATCAGGAGAGTCACTCTTCAAAACCACTCTTGCAAACACACGATAACCATTTGGATGCATGCTCCTCTATCATAGAGCCTGGCTTGTGATGATAGAGCATTCTATTGTTATAACCGATGTGATCATAACTAAGGTTCAGGAATACACTTCGGTATCCCAAGAAAGGCTATAAAAGCACAGCAATGCTCCAGGTTTGGAAGGGTAGCCCCACAAGCACGAACGATAACTACCTGCAAAGAAGAAGCTGAAATAATATTGTTGTTTTCAGTTTTTATTTTATTTATTATTAATCTTCACCATCACCAAAAAACATTTCCGTCTGGGCGGAATGGCTGTGTCAGAGTGGACATGCTCAGTCAGAGCCATCCGAGACACCCCGGTGGCGGATCACTCTGCGCCCGGCGTCAATACCACTCATCGCGTTGCATATCGCTCTCCAATCGCGGTTTCGTAGTTTCTTCTCGCTCTGTTGGTCTCCTATTGTCGACAAACACTCTGGTGTTGTGGCCAACTGTGACCATACATCGGAATGGGTTCATTGGGGACACGCTTGCATTGGGATTGTAATTCAATGGGTGCCACTGTGAAAATCTCTCCTCGCGTTCCTTCTACATTAAGCTTGAGGAGCGTAGCAAGAAGGTGAGAAGATATGATACTACCCAGCCGTGATGATCCACGCAATTGCGTGGATCCACGAAATCTCGGAAAGAGCGAGTAAGACCAAAAGTTGGGAAAGATAGAGTGTGTATTTTCGTTGTATGACAAGATGAGATGAAAATGAGTTGCTGTCTGTCTACCCCGGGGTCTCCCAAATATATACTCCACGTCGCTCATTCCACCTCCATTACCCCTGTATCCCCGTACACCCACCATCGCTCATTCCACCTCAGTTACCCCTGTATCTCTGTACACCCACCGTCGCACCTTAACGATATACTTGTAGGCCTTGATCGAGCTAGATTTGGAGATGAACTTGGAGGATGTGAGCGAGTGAAATGAGAGATGCACTTGGAGGCCATGATTGATCGAATTGGGAGATGCACTGGGAGGCCGAGATGGAGTGAACTCAGAGATGCACTTGGAGGCCGTGATCGATCAAGTTTGGAGATGCACTGGGAGGCCATGCTCGAGCGAGTTTGGAGATGCACTTGGAGGCCGTGATCGAGCGAGTTTGGACATGCACTTGGAGGCCGTGATCGAGCGAGTTTGGGCATGCACTTGGAGGCCAAGATCAAGTGAACTCAGAGATGCACTTCAAGGCTGTGACCGAGCGAGTTTGGAGATGCACTTGCAGGCTATGATCAAGTCAGATTGGAGGAGTAATTGGAAGTTGGAGGCGGTCGATTTGGAGGGATGCGCGACGGCAGCTGAGACTCTATCTATTGGTTAACTTGTAATTGTGGGAATGTAGAGAGTTGAGTACAATATCCGCTAAGAGATAGGAAACTGGCTGGAAGCGGGAGACTGTCGATCTTGGGATGATGCTGTACTTGGTGTATGCTGTACTCGGTGTTAACTCATGATTATGGCATGGAGAGATAGAGAGGGATGACTTAACTTCATGTTCTTAGGTGATGGTAGAGTTGAGCACATGAAAGAGAGAAATCAGAGGAGATGGGGGAAATCATCATCAGAAACTGGGACTTAGAGAATTTTGTGTGCGAGTCAATTGACCATCCCCGATATGGCAGGTACGAGACCCGATCCACCGGGTAATAACACCGATACGAGATCTTCTAAACCCAATCAGGCAAGTTGTACTCCTGATTTCTCATAGCCGCTCGTATCCTCCATATGGTTCTCATCTTCATCCCCCATCTCTCTCTTTCTCGTCCACAACTCTACCATCATTGCAGAACACAAAGTTAAGTCATCCCTCTCTATCTCTCCATGCCATCATCATGAGTTGAGACTGAGTGCCGCATACACCGAGTACAGCATACACTGAGTAGACCATACACCTAAGATTGTCTGTCGTCCCTGCATTCTCACGATTTCGAGTTGACCCCTGAATGTAGTTTCGACTTCCGGAGTACCTCCCTACCAATCGACCACCACCAGCCAGTTCTCTATAAGATCTTCAAAGGTAAAGTCCCCTTGTCACATTCCCACGGTTTCGAGTTAACTAACCGATGAATAGTGTCTCAGCTAGTGTTAGCAACGGTTCCGGACCGTCACTTCGGGTCCGGGTCCGGGTCAGAACCGAACCGTTGCCAAATTGGCTGTCCGGGTTGTCAACACACCCGAACTGTCAATTTGGGTACGGTTCGATGCAAATCTCCCAACCCGTCTGGATTGGGCGGGTTGTCAGCGGGTCGCCCAGCGGGTCCATCTGTAGATTTATATAATGTTCATATTTTTGCAGTTGGATAATTGAACATTATTATAATTAGGTATTCGGCAACCAATAATCTCTTTTTGGATGTTTTGCAATCTGCGACATTGATGATTTTGGAATACGAGTTTTTCCTTCCATACGT
>Ga0307512_10004322_pt1 | contig 15670 bp, 10 predicted proteins | sample 14_EM_MG_FD_200267 | JGI IMG/M metagenome (GOLD analysis project Ga0307512, IMG submission 200267) | Populus trichocarpa ectomycorrhiza microbial communities from riparian zone in the Pacific Northwest, United States - 14_EM | ecosystem: Host-associated > Plants > Roots > Unclassified | place... | reverse complement strand
CATATTCCAGATATTTTCATCCCCCCCCCCCCCACGTCTCTCTATCTTCTTCAACGCAAGTTGTCATGTCTCCTTAAATGAAGCAGATCTCTTCTAATCTACTTGAAGCTTCTAATTCTTGTTTCGCTCCGATTTTCCCACGGAGATTTTCCCTAATTTCTCTTCTGATCTGAGTTTTATCCACTTCTGATCCACACAATTCACTTGGCTCTTTCTAAACCTTTTGTCAGCTTGATATTCACGATCAAATGCTGCTTTCTTCACAGTAAGTTGTCGTTTAAATGATTTAGGAACTATCAATTTTGTTCTTATTTTTGCCTTTTCAATGTTGCATGCGTTGGGTATGTATCGTGTCGGATCAACAAAATGCGTCGATCCTTTTGTTTGCTGAGAAACTTCAAGAAAAATAAGCAAAACCTAAATTTTTGACATCATTACACTCATTGCAAACTCCCATTTCGTTAATTATGAGATTTTTTCGGCAGTTAAACGAAGAAGAATGGTTTTGTTTTTTTTTTGTTTCGTCTGGTGTATATCCTTTTATTTTTATTTTTGTCCTTTTGTTTTTGTTTTTGATATTTGCTTTTCTTATTTTGAAACACTTGCAGAAGATATTTAGAGTAGCAACGGAGTTGGATTGGAAGCGAGATGCTTTTCGCTTTTAGGTAAGTACTCAAGTATCATGTTATTTTTGCCTGTGTCCGTACAGCGTTTAGCAAGTTTCACTTTTGAAGTATAAACTGTTGTGTTGCTGCTTTACTTTGATTACAGTTTTTAATATGATTGATTGAGTCATAGTATATTAATTTGGACATGGTTGTCAGCTTCTTACACACCGATCTTTCATTAGATCTCCACCAGTTCACCTTATTTTATGACATTTATTGCTCTATGATCACTGTGTTTGTGAATGATTAATCTCGCAAGGCAGAACTTGATTCTTTAAAATCAAGTTTGTCATGGAAACCACGTAAAATACAGTCTAGACAATTTGTTCTTTTTGTTTTTTCTGTTCCTACCAAAATCTATATCATTCCCGTTTTATTTTATGAACGTTTTGCTTCTTCACTGTTTAGCACTTGCTACCGTAGAGCATAACCCTTCTAACTGTAGTTTTGTAAACTCTCACTTTAGTTCTTTACTGACTTTCTAATTGCATAGCCTTGTCACACGCAAATAGCTTATGCCATGCCATAATTTTAAATTTAACACGTATTAAACATGTCTCAAAGCAAATGATATGGAGATTTGTAGGAGTGGCAATAGTCTAAATCTCTTGGAAGATTATTGCATTTTTTAGTAAGCAACCAATCTTATCATTTCAACCATTCAATTACAAAACTATATCCTTTTTATTGCTTACCATGCCGCAATATCCTTTTTATACACTACATCTATTTACCGTATAGCTATTTTACCATTTCAACCATTCAATTATTCTCCAAATAAATAAAATAAAAAATGCATTAAACTATTATCATCACACCTTAATAACAATCCATTTACGTTAGGTACCTTAAATCAAATTATAATAGTAATATGAAGTCCTGCTTCCTTGGACCAGACCTCGTGCTTCTATTTCTTTATATAAGATATAAGATGCAGTCCTCTTTCCTGTATTTATTACCTGTGTACAGGGCCTATGGCCTTGGTCTTCTTGAAATCGTGAAGAGAATACAAGAGAAGGCAACCTTTTCAGCTCAGGACCTCCAAGCTTATACTGTTAGATGTTGGTCCTATGTAGTTGGATTTTTCCCACCAACCCACATCCCTCTTATGCAACGCTTTTGATTGGTCCGAATAGTCTGATGGGAAGCCAAATATGGAATTCTCTCTATACTCTGCTCCTCAGTTTTCCATCATTCCAAGGGGTCCAACGTTTGCAAGCAGAGGAATGTCTTTTTGGCCAGTCTTTTCCTCCTTAAACCCCTGTTCAAAAGCAAAGGTCTAGTTTGATAATGATAAAGTGGAAAATTACATGAATTACGCGAAGTAGTATGCCACTACAAGGCTCGGCTAAAAGACATTGCTTGCATAAACTGAATTTCAATCTTACTTCTTGTCTCTGTCTTTTCTTTGAAGTGTGAAGAATGTTCTTTCGAATGATTTTGACTCTGAAAGTCATGAGCCCATTCATGAAAGCCTATGGAACAAACTTTTTAGTCGATTCTTTCTAATTTTGGTTTTTACCCTTTTACAAGTTACTCTGGACGCTCATTGTCCTAAGCTTGGGCAATTTAGTTACCTTGCTTCTCTTATGCGATTTCTGAGTAGTCATAAGGATCAAAATAAGAGGTTTCGAAATATCAGGCTTGCTAGGCTTCTTTCTCATGTGAAGGCTTCAAATCTAAATTTTCTTGAGACCCAGTCAGGAGCAATATCTTCTAACTTGTTAATTGCAATAGCCTATATAAGACGAGTCTAATTGTCTCCTAGTTATAATTGAAGTTATTAGCCCCTTACTTTCAAAGCAGCTTAACCTAACAGGATGATGAGTCTTAGGGCCTCGAGTCTTAGCCCGCCAATAAACTATTTTAATACCAAGTAAGATCAGATGTGCATAATCACAATTGGTTAAAGATCTTTGAATTACCACTTCGTAGGCTATTGATAATCGAATACTTGTATGCCTCTACAGATGTAGTAACCCTCTCTCTATAATCTTAATGTAAAAAATTCACCAATCAATAATCGGACTATTCATAAATTTTCCACTTCAATTTGATCTATGGATTGGATAAACTATTCACTGACAGAAAAAAATGAAAGATCTGAATGCCAGAACAAAGACAATAAGAAATCAAATAGAAAAAAAATACAAAAGAAAAAAAAAAAAACGATTTCTAAACAGGGAGCTTTGCCCCCCTTTCCGCCTCTTTTTGGTCTTAAGAATGTTGGTTTTAAGAATGAGTGATTGCCCTTCTCTGACCCTTACTACCCAACTTGAGAGCGGACAGATAATGCGTTGCACTTATTGAACAAGGTTCTATAGTCGCTCTGCGACCCCTGGATGTTGAAGCTGTCCATTAGGTGATCTCGTAGTTCATACGGGGTGGAGACGACGTGGTCGGTCCATGGATTTTCCTTCCTTTTTTTGCATTTCGCTAAAAGGTTGAAGAAGGATAGTGCATCAAGCTGTTCGCAAGGGCGAAGGACTCCTTGGTTCGGGCCGAAGAAGTAATGTCACTCGATCATTATCAAATTGAATGCAATCTTTTTCTATCCATGAAGATTTCACTAGAGCGCCTTCTTCTTCTAATTGGCCATAAACTAGATCAGAATCATTCTCAACAAGTCCATAATAAGTGATCTTATTTTTTTCATCGAGTCTGGATAGAGACCAAAGGTCTTGAGCAATTGATCCGACATAACAACTTACAATGCTAAAAGATTAAAATTAAAATCATCAAAAAATATTTTACAGATATTAAAAAGAAACAATGCTCAATTAGTCTATAAATCATATTTTTTTTATAAATTTTTTGATTGAAAAGATATGTATAAATATCCTTCTCGCTATCATTAATATTCTGAGGATCAATGTACAGTTTTTTCTTGAACCACCAATATGTATAATAAAAAAGATAATCACAAAAGAATTGATAAAACAAATCAAAATACACTAATTCACTTTATCTCGATTATAAAAAAGGCATTTAATTATAGTAATTTATAAAAGGCATTTAATTATAGTAATTTTAATAAGAACTCAAAGATTTTTTATAACGTAACCTCCTTGGCATAAGTATATGTATTTTACTAATTATCACAAGTCCAAGTTATTAACCTATATAAGTTAAGATTTGTTTATCATGGAGCATCTCTTTTTCTTAAGAATGAAATAAAAGATTATTTTGGAGTCCAAGAAACATTTCAGTTCAAATTAAATGATATAAATTTTAGAAATTCTGTAATGAATGAATGAAAAAACTGGGTAAGAAGTAATTATCAATATAAATACGATTTATCTTAGATCAGATGGTCTAGTTTAATATCGCAAAAATAGCAAAATGGAATGAATCAACAATATATGATTCAAAATAAAGATTTAAATAAATGGAATTTATATGAAAAAAGACCACTTAATTCATTATGAAAAACAAAATAATTTTGAAGAAGATTCATTATCTAACCAAAAAGATAATTTTAAAAAAATACTATAGATATAATATTTTATTATATAAATCTATTAATTATGAAGATAAGAAAGACTCATTTATTTATGAATTACCATTCCAATTAAATAATAAGCAAGAGATTTTTATAATTACAGAATAGATAAAAGCAAATTATTTGATATGTTGGGAGGTATCCTTGTCAATAAGCATCTAGCAGAAGATGATATTATCGATAAGAAAAAAAGCTCGCATAGAAAATATTTGGATTGGAGAATTCTCCATTTTGGTCTTAGAAAGAAAGTTGATATTGAATCCTGAATCGATACCGGAACCAAACAAAAAAAAAACCTTCTTGATCGGATGGGAATGAATGAAGAAATGCTAGATCATCCCACATCAAATTTAGAATTTTGGTTCTTTCCAAAATTTGTGATACTTTGCAACACATATAAGATAAAATCATGGGTGATACCAATCAAAATACTTTTTTTAAAAAAATTTAATGGAACTAAAAATGTTAGTAAAAGACTCATCTATTTATGAATTAGGAAAATATGACTTAAATGTTCTTATCAAACAATCATTTGGGACAAACAGAAATAGACAGCAAGGCAATCTTTTTGGAATGGAAGGAGTATAATTTTCATCTTTTATCTTACATTTAATTATAGGTACCTTACAAATGGACTTTAATTAGGGGTATTGCAAAAAATTTCATGAATTAAATGTTTTGATCGGACAATCATTTTATGACAAACAAAAATGAAAAGTAGCACAATCTCCTTGGGATGTGGAGAGTATAATTTTCATTTAAATGAACTTGCATTTAGTTTTTATTTATGCATTTCATCTTGTTATACATTATAATATGAGATATATAAAAAGATAATTTTTATAAGATTTTTAAATTGAAATAAATGTATTAAAATTTATATTTATGCATTTCATCTTGTTATACATTATAATATGAGATATATAAAAAGATAATTTTTATAAGATTTTTAAATTGAAATAAATGTATTAAAATTTATATTAAATGAATATCATATTTCAACTTTAAAATAGTAATGTGAATTTTTTAATAATTAATTTAGTTATTAAAAACCTTATATTAATTTTATGCCCTTTATGTTCATTTTAATTCAAATAGCACAACAATAAATTTATTCACAACATGAGATCACAATTTATTATCAATGATGTTTAATTGCTTTGTTTCAAAGCACAACACAACACAATTAACCATAATGCACCTTAGTGTTTTTATTTTATGAAGTAAATTGAATTCTTGAGTATTTGTTTAGTTGTTTGTTTCAAAAGTCAAATAACTACCATGTGTACATGCATTGAATTTTTATGAAATATATTGGAGTCTGACATGGTATGAATGCCAAGCATGGATACGAGCTCCCAGTTTTGAAAAACATATGCTAATAGAGGGGACACTATTCTTAGGCACTAATTATTTTTGTTTCTATTTGAGAAATTCTTAATTTATGTTAAAGAGAAAAATACTTGTACATACATAATCATGCATGTATGAAATGATAGATTTACTCGTTCTCGTCTTTATTGCATTTTACAGTCATAACCTTATATGAGATATCACAAGATGTTAATTATATATTTCTTTTGACATAGTTTCATGTTCTTACTGTTATTTACACTGCACCTTTTCTCTTATTCTCCTTCTAGCATCAAACTCTTATATTATAGTGTGTTTGGTATTGCGGTAGCTGTTGTGGTTGTGGTTTGAAAAAAATTATTTTATAAAAAGTACTTTTAGTTGCGGTTGGTTTGAAAAAATAGGTGTTTGGTTAAAACTGTGGTTAAAATTGAGGTTGAACAAAAAATAGTTTAATGTGTTTGGTTAAGAATGCTTTTGAAATTGAGGTTATAAAATAATTTTAAAAAATATATATTAATATTGATGGTTTTTTAATTTAAATATTGTAGATTTAACTATTGCTATTACATCATGAAATAAATAATACTTTATATAAAATATTTTTTATTATTCCATTAAACCATCTACAATTCCATTACGTACAAAATTCATCCGGCAAGAACTACAGTTTCCATAATTTTTTAAGCGTGCATAAAATTAGATAAAATATTATCAGGAATAAAATTGATTTGATATTACAGTGCGAGTGAATATAATTCACTCTAAACTAGTTTTTTTTTTAAAAAAAAAATTGGACAAAAAATAAACACACTGAAAAAAAACAAAAACTGTTCACGCAAACATTGCAAGTGAATTGCAGTGTTCATTGTTTTGAATGAACAGTGCAATTCACTTGCATTGTTCACGTGAACAGTGCAAATGAATTGCACTGTTCCCTGAAACGCTGATGGAGAAAAGCAGCCAGGAGTTGCTTCTCCAAAATTGCGTGCAAAACGTGAATTATCATGGGCCCCACCACAAATAAATTGCGTTTTTTACGTAACCAAACATAATGTTTGCTGTGGTTGCTTCAAACGTAGAAGCAACCATGCAAACAAACGGCCTCTTAGTCTTTTATAGTTTCCATGACGAAAACTTTCATTTTAGATCATCAATTTATCATCTAATATATATTGGACACATCGGATTTTTTTATTTTATTTTTTATAAAATTTGTTATTTTTTTGTTCTTCTTGTTGAAAACTTACCAAGTTCTTACATAAAAAAATATAATTTTGGTATAGTAAATTGCGAGAAGTTGTATGACCATGCCAAAAATTTCTTGCTCCACCAGATAATCCCTGACTTCTTTTCAAAAAGTGATTCAACTTTTGTTCAACTCTTTCTCAGAAATTTTCCCTATAGGAATTAACACAATTTTCTGGCCAAATGTAACTTTAAAGAGCTTTATGTCTCTGTTTCATTTCCCCTTTTTACTGTTTAGAAATGAATTATGTGTAAACCTTCCAAATAACTATTTTTAGACTATTATTTGTTAGTTGGATGGAAAATATTGGAGAACATCAACAGACTTTTTGAAAATGAACCACTGAAATATTTTCAAACGAAGAATATTCTTAAAAAAAATGATCCTTTAGAATTTGAGGTCTAGAAATCACACTCTTATTCTTATATGCATTTTTGTCCTAGATGAGAACAAACCTGAATCTGTAATACCTGTTTATAGGGGACTTAACAACCACCACTAAACTGTTTCTGAAATCTTATTTTCCAAATTATTCCAAAACTTCGATGTTCTGCTCAGTTGTGCGTCATTTGGAAGGGAAACCTGTTTTCTGTGCTGCTAAACTTTCTTACAAAACTGAACTGACAGCATCAGAATCCAACCTTGAACAGGAGATGATATTAGCCAGGCCCCAGCTGCTCTTTCATATTTGGCATCCGAGTTATCATCTGGAACTTAATGTTTTTATTGATGAAAGAATTCTTCTCCTTTCACTTTAGCCATATGAATTTTGTATGACCAAAAGGCATACAATGGAGGTGCATCTTCTATCACATCTGAGGGCTTTTGCATTTTGGAATCACTGAATTTTCTGTCATTCAAATTTTGCATCAGAAGTGTAGTTGGTATCATACAGAAAGGTTTTCTTTAGGAATAACAAGCAGCACATATTTTTTTCCACATTCCACGTGGCATGATTTAGTTTTGCTAGTAATGGTTCATAGAAACTTCCTAGGTTTTATCTAGTCTACTTGCAATAACACTGCTTCTAACATTAAAAACACACATTATCGAGCCCCTGCACCCTCTCCTTCCTGTAACTAAGTGGTTGTCGACATGTTTTTTATCTTCTCCTCTGTAAATTTGACCAACAAAGGGTATTTTTGTCTTTGAGTGCCTTGTGTTGTTCTGTCTGGAAACTTTTTACTTTATAGAAAGTGAGTTGTTCTATGATTGTAATTGTTCCTATGAAATGAACAAGGTAGACTATTATGCCACTGCAGTCAATGATTTTCTTAAATTTAAACTTAGTTGAAATCAAAGTTAGCATGCAGTATATGTCCCCACAAATTTCTGAAGTATCTTGTTAAATTTGCTTCCCTGTCAGCAAATTACTATTTTCCTGAAGTACCTACCTGGTGATATCGGTATGTTGTGAGTCCATCAAATGACATCCTAAATAAAATTGCTTATGGTAGTATGCATGACTTCTAATTCTGCCCACCCATTTTTGAAGATTAAAGTCATTTTAAAAATGTGTTAAAGACGCAGTGCAATGTCACTTCTCTTTATTACAGTTATCTCATTTTTTACACAAGTAGCTGTCTTGATCATCACACAGTGCAGAAGTTTTTTCCATTGGTCATGTCTAACCAAAGTATGCTCTTAATGGTTATTGGCTCGCATACCACTGCAATAATAGAAGCATGGTCTTTTAAGTTATGGGCCATTAAATACCCATTACTGGTGACGATGCATCACGCAACTTCTTCGCTAATGCAGTTGTAGTCTGCTGCAGTTTTAGGGGACAAAAGTTTGGCATCAAAGACTGATAAAGTAATTGATAGTTCACAATTAAGTACTTGTTGTATGGACAAAATTATACCCCAACTTTGTAGCACTTGCTGGTGTATCATAGTTTTGTTGCTGTGGCTGGCTAAGCTGGAGATGGACAGGTACATGTGATTCCTCTCCCATGCCCAGACCATTTGTGAGAAGGGAATTCCTGTTTGCTCCATTTACTTCTCTGGTTCCATAAACCTGGGATGTAAAAATATGCTGATGAGGGTGGAATAAAACACCGTACAATTTCATTCAGGACTAAGGTATTGACGGTTTGAATCGATATTTTGCAAATAAGTTTCTGCATGCTCAAACTTCTACCTTCTTATACAATTCTTGATTTTCATGACAAATTAGGTTTGCCTTCTTATAGAGTTCCATATTTTCTTGGTGAATGAGGTTTCCCTGCAACAGATACATCAAGTTCAGCTACTTGAATTAAAAAACTTATGTAAAGGAAGTTAGTAGCTTTTGTCTACAGGCCTACCTTTCTATTTAGTTCTAGTATTTCATCCATTAAATTTTGGTCCTGATGAAATCAATATCAGTATCAGTGAGATGAATGTGCTCCACATCTTGGAAATTTACTGCACACTGGGGTTTTAGGAATTTCAAACCTTTTTCATGCGAACACCCCGGAGACTCATTTCCAATTGGTTCTCCAAATTCTGCAAATCCTTTACGCTTAAGCCAGAAAGTTCTTCACCCATCATTTGCCTGCTATCATCATATGGAAATGTAAACTTTGCTAGCTAGGCATATAGTGAAAAGCAATAATTCATTTCATCCACTTACAGTATTCAGTTTCTGAAGGATTTTTCAATAGCATTAAGCTGTCGCGGATGCTTCCTTTTATGTTCAGATGCAAATCTTTTCCTCTCATGGTTATTTTTCTTGTTTAGTTCTACTATGAGAAAACAGTTGGTCCTTTCCTCACTTGTGCGGGTCTATTCATGTTTCCTTAGTTTTCCATTGTTTGTACATAAAATAAATATTCTAGTTGTTTAGTTAATCTTCGAAAGACATTATGGAAATTACTTGCTCTAGTTTTAGAAGTTGCAGATAGTTTATTGAAATTGTTTAATTGGCTTATAAGTCATTGGTTTAACACTGATAAAATTTCTGGGGGTCCTAAACAAGACCAGCACTACTTGAATATGTTTAGGAGAGGATATGTGGCTGATGCCTTCTTGTGCCCCCCTTTGCTCCTGATGCACAATGTTGACATTCTTTTCAGGTGACTGAGATGAACTTTTTCAGTGTGGCACAAGTGAATCTTTTGTGTGTCTAAATTGTTAATGATCACGTGGACACTAGTGATACCTGCAAGCATCTGACCTTAAATAATAGCATGCTCCATCAGAAGTTTCAGTTTTTCATATTCAACCTTAAATAATAGCATGCTCCATCAGAAGTTTCAGTTTTTCATATTCAACCTTAAATAATAGCATGCTCCATCAGAAGTTTCAGTTTTTCATATTTAGTCTGTCGCAATTACTCTGATGTCACTCTTTATGTTCATTTATCTCATATAAAACAACATTGGTCAAAGGGAATGGATCATACCGATGATTTTCTTGCAAGTTTTGCAGTTGCTGTCTCAACATTGCCGTCTCCCTTTGCCAGAACTAGCAAATATAATGCACAATTTAGTGGAATTGCTAACTTTTGTGGTCAACATGCATACACCAAAATGAAGAGTAATTGGCTTCTATTGTTATGAAAACACATCTGAAGAGAAATAGATAAAAAAAAAACATCTATCTGTTTCAAGGCTGAGAAGCCACCCTCTGATCTCCATGTAATGGTTATGATTTATTACACCATGTTTTTTCTTTTCCGTGTCTGATGACCATCCCCTCTCTGATATCCATGTAGCTCTCCCCCAATTTTTCTCTATAAAACTAGGAAGTGTTTTTCTTGTTTACTATCTTCACACAAATGTGCTTCAAGATGACATCTATTGTTCTTGCTACTGATAAAATGTCTTGTGAGTTCTATCTTCACGCAAATGGTCCCAATCCCGGATAAAGGACAGAAATGGTCCCAATCCTGGATAAAGGACAGTTGCAGTTAGCAGAGGTCCAGTGTAAGATATGTAGCTACACCTTATAACTTGAATCAATCAATAAGGCTTGACTGTGTTGAGTTCATGTGCTTTATGATAATTTGACATAATACATATTTATCTATTCAGGTGGTTATATTTATTTAATCAGTTGTTTCATGCTTTGCCTAAGCCTGAATACATGAATGTTGTCATATAATGTGTGTTTATCCTGCTAATTTATAACAGATAATACAAGGCTGATTTCCTGTCAATAGTTTGAAGCTTAATGAAGTACTCTTCATTGGGATGAACTGAACTTCAATATTAGTTGATTTTGCTGCACGATTTTGGCATTTCATTTTCCTGTTGCTTTTAACTTGGAGGATATCTATAGTAAGACAGTACATTCATGCAGCGAACACCAGGCATTCCCATTGTCATTGTCTATTTTTTTTTTTTTTTGTATTTATCATGTGCTAAAATATCAGAATCCAGTTGAGAAATATAATTGGTTTCTGTTCGTCATCCCTAAGTCATTTTGGACTCAAAAAATTGATATGTTATTTCCTTCAGCAATAGTAGAACTGGGAACTATACTGGTTTTGTAATTTGCGACAATTTTTTACGTTCATGTTCAAATGGCTCTTTGCCTCTTTGCAATCATATCAAAGGCCATGTCCTAGATGTGGCACATCTTATCTGTAGTCTGTACAACTGTATCTTCAGTTCCATTCTTTATAGCCTCATTATGCCTGATACTTTCTTTAGTTAGATAATTAGATTGCCCATGTTAGTTCACATATACTACAGATAAATTACCAGAAACATTAAGATTTTCTTACTTTATTAACTCCTTTTGTGAAACAAAATATCTCAACCCTTGGATGTCATAATGCTATGTTTGTAAGTATAGCTCGCACAATAGGTGCAGACTTTTAGCTGAAATACAAAATTGTTAAATACAGTATCTTTTATTGTAAACAAAAAAGAAAAGAAAAGAGCTGTAGTTGTTGCTCCTGTTGGTAATAGCATTGTTTAAAGTAGCAAAAGCAAAGTTCAACATGATGATTGTATTTGAAGCTATCTTTGATGAAAATGCAATGTTGAAAAACTAGAGATGTGTAAGCTGTTTCTCTGAAGTAAAAGTAGTCAATCAAAATCTACATATTCTTTTTAATGCATACCCAAATTTTATGTATAAATGTGGCAAAAATAAGGCAAATCAAATTTTGTTAGAAGTCATAAAATCTAAATTCACTGGGTACTGAAATACCTTGAGTTCTGAGGTTGGGTTGCCCATTAGATGATGCACCTCTTTTGATTTGTTGTATCGTTCAATGACTGATTTCATGCTGCAAGAGCAGATTTATATTGCATCAGGGATGGGTGCCGTGTTCTATGTGAATGCTTTCTAATAACACTTAAGAACAAAATGTATGGAATCACCGCAAGGATAATTTCTCGACGAAGCAGAATGGACACATTTAAACTATATCATTCATGTGTGGAAGAAGTCATTTGAGTTGCCCTGGCTATAGGAGTTTAAGCTGCCAGTGGAATATCCATAAAGAAAATCTAGTCTGCAAGTGGATAGCAATTGGAGCACCATCTCAAGATAAGTTTCCAATCCTTGTTTTATTTGATGCTGGGTTTGATGTTGATAGATCTCGCGTCAGTTTTAACCATTCATTCTTTTATGGGGTGGAAAAGGGAAGCTCACTTACTATTGTACTCTCTTCCCTCTTCATTATTTTTCTTCGTCTGACACTGTCAAGAATTGTGTACCGATGAAATGTGTATAACAAACTACTTGCAATCATTTATTGTATGATTGTGCAGAAAGCGTTGACTTGCTATGTTTGGAAATTTATAACATGAATTCTAATATTTTGGAAATTAATTAGGTGAAAATCCATAATTTTATGGTCTTGTCTTCAGTACTTAGAAAAGCTGTGGCGGCATCCTTAGGAGTTTAAATTATGTGGATTGTTGGTTCAATAGAATTTATAAGGCCTATGTGAGATTTAGGGCTAGACCAAGGCAATTCTAAGGAGAGATGAAAGAAGGAAATATCTGTTGGAAAATGGCAAGTAACTGACATCTGAAAATGCGCAGCTATGATGTTCTTACACTCATTAACAGCAGATAGACTCCCAAGTTTTCAACTTCTTGAATTGTTGACTCTCTCCATTCACAGGAAGAAGGGACACCTTCCAAACTACTTAATAATGAACAGCTTTACACTCCTCTGTGCGGATGCATAAGGCTGTGGATTTTTGCTGCTTCCATAGTAAAATAGCAAAAGGTTATTCGTGAGCTTTATCCAAATTAGTAAAATGAAGCTTTGTTCTTAAATGCTGCATATCTGGAGCTTCATTTAGAGTACTTATCCCATCCCGACAATTTTGTAGCCAAATGTTGTGAAAACGAAATTATCTGAGTTCTGTATATTGCTTCCCCTTGACATGTCTTCATTAGGGTGATTGAGATCTTACAAAAACCTTGTGGTCAACCTCTCTAATACACTTTCCAGCAATCTGAAGTTTTTGGTGTTGATAAACTACTCTATATGAGACTGACATGATTTTCTACCAGATCTTAACAGTTTCAAGTAGAGCAAATACATGGATTACAGCCACCCGCCCACCCCCAAAACCAAGATAAACGTAGTAATCTGTAATCTCATCTTGTTTGTTAGATCCTATTATTGATACATTGGTGCAACTAAAGCATGTCATCTCGGATCTGTAAGAGTCCTTCAATCAAGTCCAAGACCCAACCAAGAGTGGATGAAGAAACTTGAGGTTGGATATATAAACAGAATTAAATTAGACTGGCTTAGAAGACGACCAAATCACAGCAAGCTCTTGTCGATATCCTAGTTGTTGATGCTGTGTTAATATTATTTACTAGAGGAGAATGAGCAGCTGTCTGCTATATATATATATATTTTCAGTATCTAAACCTGCTATCTGAGACTTCCGACAAACACATTGAATGTGTTACATTAGCCCTACTTGTTTGTTTGTCTGTTTGTTAGCAAAAAGTATGCTTGTAATGCATTCGAGTTTTCTATTGATATTAGTGAAAGGAACTTGAACCCCAGTTTGATGCTTTGTTTTCACTTGTCTGTATTGCATTTTAATTGGGAATTTTCATTTTGCACACAGCATGTAGCAAACTGCATTTTATTAATGTAGTGTTGTGATAAAAACATTAACATGATAAAATTTATTTTATTTGCAAATAAATGAACAATCAAAATCAAACTACCCTGGGAATATTGATACGGTTGAAAGAAGTCCATGAACTTCTTTGGAGATAATACAAGGGTATATAATTTAGGATTTACGATAACTTTGATATTGATGATAAATTAAATCAAACTGTGATGAATTAAATAAATTTTACATGAGGTATTTGACAAACCAATATTGACATTTATTATGAATGTTTTCGATTAAAAAAAAAAACATGGAAAAAGATTATCAAAATTGAGAACGGAGATTGATGTTGGCTCGAATTAGTTCAAAGCATTTCTAGGAAAGAGAGGGTGCTTCTAGAGTTTAATTATAAGCTATGTCTCCTCTTTGACTCCTAGTTAGCATGAGATATTGAGTGTCTCTGGCACACCATGTGTTATCACGAAAGATTAATGGATTATGTTGACTTGAAACTTTTACTTAACTGATGTCGGTTTTTTCAGTTTAGAAATTTTATATTTTCTATTAATAAAAGTAATATTAAAGTTATATAAAAGGTTGTAATAACTTTTTGATAAATAAAACTTGGATAAATAAAAATTAAATATTTTTGGTGTCTCATAATGTTTTTGATTTTTGTGAGTTTTGACTTGCAATAAATTTTGTTAGTCTATGAAAGTTTTGACTTGTAATAAATTTTATTATTCTTTGCTCTCGGTTGCATCTGTTAGTATCACAGTCATTTATAGTGATTTTTGTTGCGTGCGGTTTAATTATTACGGTTAGAGTTTGCATAAAAGGGCGTGTTCATGGTGGAGTTGGATGGTTTCAGACTAAGAATGCTTTGTTTAAAAAATGTTATATTAGATGTTTTCACGATGTATGATGAATTTTGGTTGAGGAGGTTTTGCTCTAAAAACAATTTAAACTCGATGATAAGTTCTTTCCAAACTAAGAAAAATGATGTAAGAGCTTCTCTTAAGAAAATAAATATTTTTCTTATTTATTTTTATTTCTTCTTGTTTAGTTTATGAATCGTATTTTATTTTTTTATTTTTAAAAATAATTTTTCAGTTTTTATTTCTCTATTCAATGTTATTAGACTTTTCTATGTTTCTATTTTATTTTTCTAACACAATATTACTAGAATTTTTTATTTTTTTATATAAAATTTTATAATAGCCTTTTGATAGCCACGCCAATGATCTGGAAGGGATCTCCTAACTCTAGAGCTGATTTCGACCACCTCTCCATCATCTTTCTTTGGCTGAGTGACATGCATTTTCACGGTGCTTGTTTTTTCAATTATGAAGCATGGCTAAGCGATCCTATTCATATTGGGCCTAGTGCTCAAGTAGTTTGGCTAATAGTGGGCCAAGAAATATTGAATGGTGATGTGGGTGGAGGTTTTCGAGGAATACAAATAACCTCCAGGTTTTTTTTTCAGATTTGAAGAGCATCTGAAATAACTAGTGAATTACAATTGTATTCTACAACAATTGGTACATTGATCCTTGCAGCCTTAATGTTTTTTGTTTGTTGGTTTCATTATAACAAAGCTGCCCCAAAATTGGCTTGGAACGAGACTTGAATGAATAAAGATTAAATATTTTAAATTATTTGTAATTATGTTATTTTTATATCTTTTAAGAGTTTTGACTTGTAATAAATTCTCTTTTGTTTCCCAACCAGAAGAGGTTGTAAAAATTATTTTTTTCCTGCCTCTCCCTTGAATAATTATAAATTTTAGCTCTAAAATTAGTAAGTTTAAACTTTTGCCCCCTCTAAATTTTTCTTTCTAATTTGGCTCTTTTTTGTGGCTCC
>Ga0307512_10004321_pt1 | contig 15671 bp, 23 predicted proteins | sample 14_EM_MG_FD_200267 | JGI IMG/M metagenome (GOLD analysis project Ga0307512, IMG submission 200267) | Populus trichocarpa ectomycorrhiza microbial communities from riparian zone in the Pacific Northwest, United States - 14_EM | ecosystem: Host-associated > Plants > Roots > Unclassified | place... | reverse complement strand
TTAATCTTTTCACCGAGACTGGAGGACCGCTCTCTATATATACATGCACATCCAATCCGTTACCCATCACCGGCTCGTCTAGATCCTTTGGTGGCAACTTGCCACCTCCGGTCTAGATGTCGCCGGGTCTAGATGTCGCCGGTGGCCATTGGCCACCTGCGCCACCTGATACCTCCCGTGTGCGCATCTGCTCGCAGCGGTCTAGGCAGGCCTCGGCGGGCCTCGTTGGGTGATCAATATATCTAACAATTACAATTGGCAACATTTCCGAAAGTGACTGGAGGGTGATTTCCTGGTCCAACTCGTCACTGAGCTGTAAAAGTTGGTCCTGGTCTGCATCAGTCCAGTCCCTTCTTTTTCCACCTGTATTTTCTTGCGTCCTTTGGGCAAAACGCGTCCAGGTGGAGCATCGACATAGGTTTTCCATCCCCATAGCTTGTCAGAGATAAACTTGGTCTGAGTGGCAAGATCTGGCAGGTATCTTGACATATATCACAAACACGCCAAGTTGCATTCCAGCTGTTCCGGCTTAGTAACACGCTCCCGGAGAATGGACTTGAACTTCAAGACATTTTCTGGTGACTTTGACATTCTGGCTCTTGAAACCACATATTCAAGCATTTTCTTCGTCTTTGCCAGCAATGTGGACTTCATCGGATTGACTGACATATTGCAGGCCTTGAACTGTGGAAAGACACAGAATTCCAGTCGATCACACTGCAGTGCATCAATCACCTCTTTCTCCATCCACTTCCTATAGGAGGCGTAGTCGTTCTGCCACTGCACCAAGCTCTTAACATCTGCAAAATCGATGCTGTTCAGATAAACCTGAAAGTTATCTCTAACGAACTCTGCAAAGGCTTTCCAAATTAGACGGCTATATGTGCTGGGTCCACCTTATAATCCAAAGGGAAGGAAATTCCAAATGAAGATCCCCCATCCAACAATAACAAATGCTGTCAGAGGTTTGTTTTTTCCGATCGTAACAGCGAAAAATCCACTGAACCCGTAAACTCCAGAGAATCTGTGGTTTCCAGCCTGGCTGTGCACACATTCCTCGAGGTTCCGAATCTCCCAGATGTGACGATGAAGTTGGTGATTCAAATAGACGTAATTGATGCAGCGGCAAAAATTTCCCATTCCTTTCGGCGCGAGCGTTGCATGAGATGTTTGCTGTATGGGGATTTTCTGACTGTTCTCATCATCATAGACCATTCCTGTATCCACTGGAGAGATAATCTTCACCACCAGCAATGAGCCAACATAACTACGGATCCACTGTATCTCCAGTGGTGCAAATTGACGTCTCTTCTTGGCAATTTACCAAACAGCATTTTCTTTCGGGATCCAATAGTGAATGACGGTTTCAGGCGATCAATACCTCATTTCGTACACAGAAGTGGCGTCATACGGACGATTCTTGTGCAGGATATCTCTCAGTCACTTCTCCTGGGCCACGGAAATGCCTTCCAAGCATACCCACCAAGTGATGTCATCCACCACGAATTCCGCAAAGCCTTCCTCGGATGCGGTCTCCTTAGTGTAGCCTGCGAACAAGCCAGGGCCCTGATCCCCTCTACCCATCAGAACGCCTCCTTCCACCAAAAATGCTGATGATGCATGGGGGCCGAGTAGGACGGCAATATGCTGTCCGAAATGAGCCGTTGATACCATTTCTGTGCCTCTGCACCCACCATGTTTCATTGGAGGCAGCAGCTGTTCAGCATTATCGTCTGTTGCAGAAGGGAATCCAGTTATCCTGGGTAACCGGGTGGTATCCACCCCCTTTGGTTTAGCTTGAGAGGTGCAGCTATAGATGATACCTGCCCATGGGTAACAGTAATTACCAAGGTTGTCTTCCAAGTGGGTGGTAGGATTATCATCGTGTTTGATCACATATTGTTGTCGTGTCTCAGTGATCTTGGCTTTGCTCAGAACTACTCATACAGACTTCGGAAACTGAACATCCTCCCAGATACCTTTTCCGAGATACTTCCGTCTGGAAATATGTATGGGGGCACCATCAGAAGAGGGAACTGAGAGGTAGTCGTATCGGACTCCCACAGTAGCATCGATTACTGCAAGTAAGGGTTTTCTAAGCAGCATCTTTGACTTGCTTCCGAAGATGTCATCTACCACGTAGATGACATCTTGACAAAACACACCCTGTCCGTAATCAATGTGAACAACCAAATATCCACTGATATTTGTTTGCCCCACCACTCCGGTGATAGTTACCTCGTTCCATTCGGTGTGTAGTTTGCACTTCTTTGTCTTTTCGATGATTTTCTTTGCAGTATTCAAGTCAACAAGATTGCAATCTGTGCCGATATCCACCAGCATCTCCTGAAAGAAATACTCACCCAGATAACCACCCACTTTAATCGCTGGGGAGAATTGTTTTTTCTGGTCTGCATTGTATTAGTCGAATTCCTCCTCTGACATCTGGCGTATACGTAGCAGATCGGTAAAGGCACCAGTCTTCGTTACTGGACAATGTACAGGATGTTTTGGAGATTTATCCTCTCCCTCATCATTGGACTCAGAAGAATCACCGGAAACTTGATTTGACAATTGTTTTCCAAGTTTCAGAGTTCTGGGGCAAATAACTGGCTCCTCTTCTTCAGATCCACTGTCTTCTTTGGGCAAATCATCAGAACTGTCAACTTCTGGAAAGAAAGTCTTTTTGATAGCATTCCTGAACGGCTCCACCTTTACGAGCTTGGTCACCTGGACTGGAACTTTGACCGATTCAAGGAATGGGAGTATACACCATTCCTCTTTTTGCTAATGTCTATTTCGCTCCTATGGCTCAGGAAACACAGTATCGACTTTCTCTCGTGGAGCAGGACGTTTGGCAGGAGATGCGTGATGGGAGACTTTGAAGGTTTGGAGATACTCCTCTTCTTCATCCACATTAAATTGCGGGAACCATTGCCAAAGATAGCTGACCTCCTTTGTGCGGCTATACATAGCATCTTTCTCTATTCCTTCTCACAAGTTCTTCTCCCATCTATATGGCGCTGGATACCCTTTCCGTTGCCTGAGAGCTTCTTGTTCGCTCCAGTTTCGACGTGGTTGACAGGTATTGGCCACATGGACCGGTTCCCAGCAATTCCAACAGATAGCCTCATCCCGTTGCTTGGGAGGCCGTTTTGCGTCTTCAGAATTCGCAAAACATTTCTGGACGTCGACATGGTGCCTGTTGAGAAGGCTAAGCTTCTCTACCTGTCGCTGGAGCAGTGCAACTCTGTCTTTTTCCAGTTGAAGTTCCCGCTTGGAGGTATCAGTGTCCATACCCCTTCCTCGACCAAGAAGCGTAGGATCCGCGTAGTGGATATCTTCGTAGATGCTCAAGCTGTATTCTCGATAACTGGCGAGCGTCATTTTCTTCCAGGCTCCTCGTGAACGTCTCAGCTCCTCTTTCACCTCAACAGGCAACTTCTCATTGAGGGTTTTAATGACAAATCCATCCTCGAAGATTGCCGAACCCAGCAGAGTATCCACATCAGCAAAGAACTCCTTCAACGTGGTCTTCTTCCAGTTGGGGTACCTCTGATTGATTTCATGGATGAGTTCAAGGTTTGTCTTCCTCACGTGACAGCCATAAAGGTCTTTCAAGGTGGTACACAGTTTGCCGTATGAATCAATGTTCGTGCTTGGTTGTCTCACCGCCCTGGTCTCAGGGCCAACATAGCGCTCACCATCAAGACCCAGTGCTCGTGGTTTCCTTGCATCACGGAGCTGGATGAACAACCTCATTCTGAATTCATCGTCTTCAATGCTGGGGTCCAAAGGTAGCAACCGTTTCGTGAAGTAGTCGAACCTCATGAGATAAGCTTCAATTGGGGTAGTCCCATCGTATAGCAGCTTCGCCAGGTCATTCCATTCCTGCTGAATGGCCACAGAACTCATGATGTCTGGTTCTTGCATGACAGGTTTCCGATCACTGTCAACAGAATCGCTCATACCCTCCTCAGAGCCACTGGAAAAGTCCCAGCCTAGCTTCAGGGATGATGGCACTCTGTTGCTCAGAGAGATCTTGGAAGGTGGGTTAGGAGAGTCTTCTCACATCAAAAACACTCCAGGAAGTCATGAAATGGCTGACAACAGTAAATCTTCTTCGGTTCCGGTTGGCAAAATCACCGGAGAGCCTTCAGGAAGATCGGGGTACACGATGATACCAAAGTACCCTCGGAAAATCGAAACAAGGTGAAGCCACTTGTCTTCTGGTAGCCGCTCGTTTCCCACTTTGTCGTAGGTGGTGCAATGATGTTTTCGTATACGTTCTTGGTCAGGATACTCCCTGAAAACCTTCTCGATGAACGTGATGTCTTGGTTGTTAATAATGTCTGACTTTCCACCAAGGAGGAACCTTGCACGGATAAAGGAAGCAGCTAACAGAGCCTCATCTGTGACTTGAGTCACCATGTTTGAGCTTCGTATGTCAGCCTCTAATCTTTTTGGAAGGTGGGAAATCTTGGAGAGACTTTCCGCTGGATCAGGTGCCGGCAGTCAGCTTGTGGAGAGATCTCGGCAGAAGTCCACTACTTGTGCCGCCTACACCCAATTGCTTTCTGCTATTTGACCCTTGGTTGTCCCAGATAATGACATCACGCTCAGGTGGGCCTTGTATATACTCCCCGAAGTCAATCAGCTTCCTGGTAAGGGTTGAAGACTCTCCAAGTTTGGACCCGCAATGTGTGTTTCTTCTGCTCTGAGCAACCAATAGGCGGTAGAAGTCAGATGGGGTCGTAAGAATCCTCAACAACAGCTGGCTCCCTGCTGTGGTCGCCAGTGTTGGGGAGCCAAGAGAATGGGCGCTGTGTGGGATTCTTCAATTGGAGGAGGAAGGGAAAACCCAACCCAAATGTGTAGTATTTCGTAAAAAGCGGGGCAGGAACGTAGAGAGAAAGTATCAATTTGTCGGAGGCTACTCTCTAACAATGCAAGAAACAACTATTTTATATTCGGGGCAAAATTCCCCTCCCACACACTACCACTGCCCTAAACTTCTCAAACCCATCTTTTCCAACCCTGCCCCATCCCTCATTCATCTTCACTCACTCCACTTTCAATTTTTCCCACTCTCACTTAGCTTTTTCACCTTTCACTCAACTCCTCCAAATACCCACTGTAACAGTGGCCATCAAAACTGATAGCCACCTATGCAACCTCAGAGTCATCAGTCGACGACCCACAGCCAGCCCAAAAGCGTGCTTCCATGTCCACACCAGGGAACCCCTGTCGGCGCCCCCAGGAGACCCAATAGACCTCGATGCCACCCGACGATTCAAGTTTACCCAGAGAACGCTGGACCAATTGCCTCGACGAACAAACACGGATGAATGTTACAACTGCGGAAAGAAAGGGCATTTCGTGAGGCAATGCCCCCAGCCCAAGAAAATATGACTCCCATGGAAAAAGCCATATCGAGCGGTGGAGGCCACCTACAAAGGAAATCCCAAAGAAGAAGAAACCCAGGAAAAAGAACTGTTGGGAAACAAAGGCCCTCGGGAATAGGCCTTAGCAACAGCCATGCGAGGGAGAAACCAGTTGCAGAAGAAGAATTGCCCTACCGAATTCGGACAACCAGGTACGACCGTGAGGAAAAAATTAATGTCAAGGTATGGATCTGAGGAATCGATGGGACAGAACAAGCCACCACCACCTTGGTAGACAGGAGGGCATCTGAAAACTTTATCGACAGAGCCTATGCCAAGGCCAGTGGGATACCCATGCAACAAAAAACAACAATGTGACGAGTCCTAACCATGGACAGAAGTGAGGTTGCTGGTGGGCCAGTAACCTACGATGCCCAAATCTACCTCACCATCAATCATCACGAAGAAGACATCCGACTGCACTGCATTATGATCAGGAGTGCCTCGATCATTCTAAGACTCCTGTGGCTCAAGTTGTATGAACCAGTCATAGGATGGAAAAACTACACTGTGAAGTTCCACTCTGACCACTGCACCGAACGACGCCTACCCAGCTTGCCATGAGCAAATACAGTCCCTGAAGAAAAGGCCACGGAACTATACTACAAGAAGACCCTGAAAGAATGGAAAATCGGCGAAACAGACCCCTTGGAAATCTGCCAGACAGTAATCGACAAGATAAAGGAAAAAGACAAAATGAAGCCCCATCAGATAATCCCCACGGAATACCACGAGTTCCTCATGGTATTCACCGAGAAAGAACCTACGATACCATTACCCCACAGAACACAGGACCACCATATCCCCCTAGAAAAAGGAAAAACACCCCCATATGAGCCACTATAACCACTAAACGACGAAAAAATGAAGGCACTCAAGGAATATCTAGACATCAACGAAAAGCAAGGATGGATCCAGGCATCCACCGCACCGGCTGGAGCCCCCATACATTTCGTAAAAAAGAAGGATGGAGGACTAAGCTTGTATGTAGATTAGCGACAACAAAACGAGATCACGATCAAAGACCGGACGCCAATACCATTGATTGGAGATTCCCTGAATCATCTATCCAGTGTCACCATCTACACCAAATTCGATATCCGAGACGCTTATTACAACCTCCAAATCGTAGCAGAAGACAAATGGAAAACAGCCTTCCGAACCCAGTACGGACTATACGCGAACTTTGACACACTTTTCGGGTTGACCAATTCACTTGCATCGTTCCAAGGATGGATGAACGAGATTCTGAACAAATACCTGGATATCTTCTGTGTGGCATATCTGGACCACATTATCATCTTGACGCAAAATCTAGAAGACCACTGGAAGCACGTCCGGACAATCTTAAGACGAGTGGAGGAAACCGGGCTCACATTGAAGGCATCCAAGTGCGAATTCTATACAATGGAAACAGAATACTTAGGATATACCATATCACCAAAGGGACTGCGAATGGACGAAAAGAAGATCCGAACAATCAAGGAATGGAAAGAGCCGACAAATGTAAAAGGAATCCAGAGCTTTTTAGGGTTCACCAAATTCTATCGGAGTTTTATCAGAGATCACAGTAAGATCACGACACCCCTGTCTTCCCTCACAAGGAAAGAAAAGGCATGGGAATGGGGTGACAAACAGCAGGAGGAGTTTGAAACACTCAAGGAGGTAATGATCACAGAACCAATACTGTAACACTTCGATTCACAATAACCCATCACCATCAAAACGGATGCCTTGGATTACGCCATAGGGGCAATATGTTCGCAACCCGATGGAAATGGGATCTTACACCCTGTAGCATACTATTCAAGGAAACTCAAAGACCCAGGGCGTAACTACGATATCCACGATAAGGAGCTACTGGCGACCGTGGATGCGCTACGAAAATGGGACACTTATTGAAAGACAACAGGACCCAAAATCACGATTCTGATGGACCTCAAGAACCTTGAATACTGGAAAACAAAGAAAGACCTCAACCTACGACAAGCCCAGTGGGGCGAGCGATTAGCCAACTATGACTTCACAATCAAATACCGGCCAGGGAAATTAGCCAGCAAACCAGACATCCTGTCTAGAGAGTCAGGAGACTCTCCCTGGGAAGGGGATATGAAGCATCGGCAGAACCACGGCTGAATCCTCCTACCCGAAGAAACCTTCGAAACGCTTCAGACCAATAGAACGGAAACCATCAAGCTTGAGATAGACAAAAAACTCCTGAGCGAAATCTGAACGCTAAGCACTGCAGATAAAGCGATCCAGGGAATCCGGGGGAAAAAGGTGAGCTGCACCACCCATGTCGGGAAGATCGTACTAGGACTATGTGAAGAAAACAAGGGGATACTACTATAGGATGGCATTATATGGATCCCTGACAATGATGACCTGCGACTCCGGATATTAAGAGACCACCATAACGTGCAAGCTGTGGAACACCTGGGCCATGCAAGAACCCTGGAACTCATTAGCCGAAACTTCTACTGGCCACAGCAATGAAGATATGCCTACTGATAGGTCGACCACTACAACACATGCCGACGAATCAAGCCAATCAGAAACATGCCTTTCCGACTCCTGAAACCCATCGAACCCCCACACAGACCATGAGACTCCATACCAATGAATTTCATCCCAGGGTTACCAACAAGCAATGGAAGTGACGCCCTGTGGGTAATCATCGACCGATTAACCAAGATGGGACATTTTGTAGCATGTGAAGACACAATGGACCCAACAAAACTCGCAGACAGCTTTGTAAGGCACGTCATACGCCCCCACGGCCTGCCCATGGACATCATATCGGACAGAGAATTGTTGTTTACCTTGGGGGTTTGGGAACGTATCACCAGGGCACTCGGCATATCTCAAAAACTTAGCACGGCATTTCACCCCCTAACCGACAGACAGACAGAGCGAGTCAATGCGACACTGAAGCAGTATCTGCATGCATACTGCAATTACCAGCAAGACGACTGTGGAATGCTCCTACGAATTGCTGAGTTCTGCTACAACAACACCCAGGCCGAAAGTACAAAAGTAACCCCCTTCTTCACTAATTACAGATATCACCTCCATTTTATGCCGGACCTCAGCCCTCAGGACAAAGAAATGCTGGAAGACTCAGAATATACCGCGGTACTACGAGCCTTGCATAGGAAACTCCACGCAGAGATGATCGAAGCACAAATGGGTCAAGCAGAGCAAGCCAACAAAGCACAACATCCGGATCCAGCACTGAAGGTCGGTGGCAAGGTCTGGCTCTGGAGGAAAAACATCCAGACAACACGACCCTTGAACAAGCTGGACCACAAACAGATAGGCCTATATACCATAGTGGAAAGGGTGGACTCGCGCGCATATAAACTGGACCTACCACCCACTGACAGACTCCACCAAGTCTTCCACATCAGCCTCCTCGAATGCACAGCCAGTACAGAACCCATCCCCGGACACAACCAACCACCACCCCCTCCCATTATGATCCAAGAACAGGAAGAGTGGGAAGTAGAAGAAATCATCAATTTGCGACGACACAGAACCCGAATCCAGTATCGAGTCAAGTGGATCAGCTTCCACGACCCCAACTGTACCTGATATCCAGCCCGAAACTTCGAAAACTCACCAGACATTATCTGCCAATTCCACGAGAAATACCCCAAGAAGCCCGCCCGGACCAATTAGCATATCTACCATCACCACTGCCGACACCACCAAAGGCTGGACCTTGGTCAACAACAACCCTGTTCTCGAGTTCCCCACCACGTCCGAGTCTGACAACAACTGGGGCATGCCCCCTACCGCGCCGCCTCCACCACTGTCCGCTGTAGGACAACCCCGCGCCAACAACCACACCTCCCTCCACTGGACAGCCTGCTATGATGACTACTGTGGTGTTCACCGCCAAATGAAAGACAACAACTACTACCCTCGATGAGGCAATGACCGCTGCCGCTGCAACCACCAACAATGTGACTACCCGCATGCCCATCCATATGAATTAGCGGAGCTAATCCACATCAGATACCTCAACCCATGCAAGGCCTACGCAGACTGGCAGAAGGGGAAGCAGGTCTGTCCCGACTGCCGGTTGCTGGTATATCTAGACGACCATCACCAACACTGTCACACCACAGCTCAGCGGGCACTGCTGGCCGATGTCACTCCACCTCTGCAGGAAACTGCGGAACCTGCCAGCGAGGCCGAGAACCCCAGCCCTGATGTGGCCGCACCTGCCAGCGCTACCCTCCAGGATGAACAAATCCACCTCCTAGGTGAGATCATTACTACCATACATCAAACCGTCACCCAGGAGGCTCGCCACAACGATGGAATCCAGCACCTCCTGACCCAGACCATGCACGACCAGCACATAGCAGACCAACAGCAACTCCAGACAATGGCCCACACCCTGGCCAGGGTCATCACCGAACAACAATGCCTGAATCAACAACAAATCCAAGCCCGACAGCAGGCCAACCGCCCCGTCAGAATCTACCACCGCCCACTCGGACTCTGCCAACCTGACCTCGCCGCAGCTTCGGTCTGGACAGGGGACATACTGTCATAAATCTGATGCGACAGGCTCGGCGTCGCTATGGGTGCCACTCTCACACTGGTTACCCTGTGGCTGTTTCTCATCTCCGCCGCTGCTGTTGTGGTCCTACACGCCTAAGTGCATCGCCTCAGTCCCCATGGTAGCGCTCTGGCAGCGCTGCCCCACATAACCCTGACCTGGTCACCGGCCACCCAGGATCTACCTTGTCTTTTCTTACTGTTGTGTGTCTGCCTCGCTCTGCCTTGTGTTATGTTTATTGATTATCATGCTGTGCTTGTTGTATCCTTACTGTTTGTGTGTCTGCCTTACTATTCTTGCGCTTCTCCTTCTCCTTATCAGGTTTCTGGTTGTATGCTTTCCTTGTCACTTCCTTACTGTTGCGTGTCTACCTTGAATTAGTCTGTTTCGGAACGAAGGGGGTGAGAGTCGAGTACAATCTTGTGTTTCTTTGGGCACGGCGATTGAGTCATGAAAGGGATATTCTGTGTTGGTCTTGCTGGCGAGACTGTGATGTCCACAGTGGAGGAAAAGGTATAAAGGCAGGGGCATGGTAGCTAGTCTGGAGATTCTTCTCCATGCTATCTATTATCTCACTCCGCAGACATCTCTCTCTCTTCCTCCGTGGCCCAGCACTACGACTACCACCTGTACGAACTAGTAAGAGATAAGCGCAAAGCAGGATACCGCCACAGCGAAGCAGAATACCGCAACGATACCACGCCGGGCATGAAGAGATAAGGGCGAAGCAGGATACCGCCACAGCGGAGCTGACTACCGCAACGATCCCTCGCTGGATGTGAAGAGATAAGGGCGAAGCAGGATACCGCCTCAGTGAAGCCGAATACCGTGACGATACCACGCTGGGCATGAAGAGATACGGGCGAAGCACGATACCGCCACAGCGAAGCCAAATACCGCAATAATACCACACCGGGGGTGAAGAGAAAAGGGTGAAGCAGGATACCGCCACAGCGAACTTGAATACCGCAACGATACCATGCCGGGCGTTCAGAGATATGGGCCAAGTAGGATACCACCACAGCGAAGCCAAATACCGCAACGAGATCACCCTATGTCACCTGTCGAGCAGCACGGGCTAGGCAGACAGGATCATTACATGAGGCTATGTCTGTTGAATATTACCCGATCACCGTTCTCTTTTGACTGTCTTCACAAGTACACAGAGAGAGAGAGAAAATAGAGAGAGACAGAATGAGATGATTTGATCATTGAAGTTTGATGGAGCAGCTAAGATAGATACGTTTGGTTCTTTTGAATTACTATGTCGAAGTATGTAAAAGTATAGAAGAAAGAATGGGAAAGACACTGATATGGAAGAATGCCAAGCCATTGTTACCAGGATCCCCTTGCCATTGCCATTGCTATGGCATTACTCCCCACAGTGTTGCTACTGTCGCCGTTGCTACGGTGTCGCTTCCGTCGGCATACAATGTCTGAGCGGCAAGAAGCAATTGCAATACACCCCCTCTTCTTGTACTCTATACCAAACAGAAATCCACCAATGAAGAACAATCCCAAATCAAAAATAATTCGTTTAAATTCTTGTCGACCTCATTAAAACCTATGCAGTGAAAACCTTGGGGGAAAATATTTGCTAGTTGGAAAAGGAGTGCCGACTCATGCTTGCCGACAGGATGCAAGAATTATACACACCAAAAGAAACCTTCTTTCCTCTTCCAACTCCTTATCACCCGTACCCCCTTTTCTTTGCCAAAGAACCGCACCGCCGGTTTCCGAAATCTGTCTCATTCATCATATTCAGATTCTCTATTGTTGGAGTTGAATGGAGTGAGTCAGGTGAGTTGCAATAGTTGTTCATGTCAGGGAACCGCAAGAGGTTTCATCAGTAGATCGGTAGGATTAGACTTAGAGGTAATGTATTGGAACTCAACAGTGCCTTTTACATGTTCGTCGTGAACATGATAATATTTCACATCGGTATGTTTCGACTTTTGCCGTACAACTCCCGCAGTAATCAATTTGATGGCACCTTGGTTGTCACATCTGATTAGTACCGGCCCATCAACTACCTTTAGTTCCATTCCTCCTGCAGCCTCCTTCATCATACGTCTGAGTGAGAGGCTTTCCCTGGTGGCAGACGAACAGGTGATTTATTCGGCCTCAAGCATTGTGAGTGCCACAACCCTCTGAGACTTGGCTTGCCAATGAATCAAGCCAGATATGGCAAGCTCGTTGTTCAGATCAGTGTTTCCGAGTCCGAATATGCATCTGAGGACAGATTTTCTGAGTTGCGAGATTCCCTTCCCCATCGGAATCAGTGCATCCGACAATGGTGATAGGATTCGGGAGCCGTCGGTAATGAATTCGAAATCCGGCAGTAGTCTTCAGGTATTGGAGCACTCACTTTGCTGCAGTTGCTTGCATTTCGAGAGGTTGAACATTGTACTGGCTGAGAGCGGTGGTGCTGAAGGGGATATCCGGTCAACTTCCAAATGCCGTATACATGAGTGATGTATCACTCGGGTGTTTCACCAATGGCACAATCGCCCAGGTGGTCACCAACAGACTATCACCCTTGAGCGGGCAACACTTGTATGATGGCAGCGGAGCAACCGTGTAGTTCTGAAGGATTCGCACAGGAGCGGTTGGGACAATTCACTAAGAGATTCGCGTTCAAAATATCCCTAGAGAGTTGATCCCAGAAACAATGTAATATTGTTAAGGCTCAACTTCCGACTGATCATTGCTGATGCCTCTCTATGTAGGAAACTGGTGCTCTTTAAATGTCGCACTGACTATTTGGCTGTCTGCCCTCAGGCTGACTCGGGAAGCACAATACCTCAGTATTATGTAGCAGTGTCTCTCCTCATCCAAGGGAAATAGGGTTGACTGGGATGTGGTACTGATTGATAGGTATGGACCCAGAAGATCTTCGATCTGGGTGCTTGCGAACAATCTTCATTTGCACCCCCTTGTAGACATCGTCACCCTCGTGCTCCTGTCCACAGCCATTGGGAAAAAAAATTCTGTATTATGTGCATATACTGGCATCCAACACATTGAATGGTTACAGTGCTACCTCCCACTTGTAAACGATGGGGCGCTGCGTGGTAAGCATTGCAACCTTCAATCTGCGCGCCGGAGACTGGATGCCCCATCTTCGTTTACATGTCTACGTGCATTAATCAGTGCTTACTCCCTACTTCGAATGATTTTTTTTACGTGTAGACGATACTCATGGCGTGGCGACGACGATTCCCACCATCTTCCTTTATATGCACAGGCCAGTTAATCAGCGCTAACTCCCTCCTGCGAATAATTTTTTCTTTGTGTAGACGATACTCTTGGCATGGTGACGATAATTCCCACCATCTTCCTTTACATGCAGAGGCCCATTAATCAGTGCTAACTCCCTACTGCGAACGAATTTTTCTACGTGTAGACGATACTCGTGACGTGGCGACGACGATTCCCACCATTTTCCTTTACATGCAGAGGTCCGTTAATCAGCGCTGACTCCCTACTGCGAACGATTTTTTCTACGTGTAGACGATACTTGTGATGTGGCGACGATGATTCCCACCATCTTCCTTTACACGCAGAGGCCTGTTAATCAGTGCTAACTCCCTACTGGGAACGATTTTTTCTACGTGTAGATGATACTCGTGGTGTGGTGACGACAATCCCTACAATCCACTATACTCCACAACGCGTCTTACTTCCAACACATGGGCATGATACTCCTAATCTTTAAACCCAATTTCGTACATAACAATTGATGAGTGAAGTGAAATGCCAACCGTTCTGATGTATTGCTATTTAGTGCATGCTATATTTCATCATCATCCTCGGAAAGCTCCAAATGCTCCATATCCGAATCGTCGACTGCGCTATCATCTTCCTCCTTGGCTATCCTGTGATCTTGATTGCCAGCGGTAGCTTCTTCTTCATCCTCTGCAGCACTGTAGTCATTGTCGGTATTGGTCCCGCGGAGTCCAAAAATTTCAGTTCGGTCCGTTAGGTGCTCCTAGTCGCTGTCATTCACAATTGCGATCCTGCTGTCCCTCTGCAGTGTTACGAGCGGTCCAAATCGATCTCCTCGGGTTCAGGCTCCATAAGAAAGGCAGCCAACAGTTCGGGGTCCATTTCCTGTGTGGGAAGAGGTTCTATTGCCGGTCTCAGTTCGTCAGCTGACATTATCGAAAGAACTTCAGCCTTGAGCGTAAGACGTACCGAGTTCATAGCCTTTTCTCTTAATCCGGGATGAAGGCTATTCCACATGGACATCAAGGCAGCATAACTTGCTGTAGAAATAATTAGCAGTGCTCTTAGAGTGTCAAAATCTACTTACCACCATAATTTGCTATGCTGAAAAAATAAGTCCAACTGGTTGATTTGAGCTGCAATCGTTGCAGCACAGATCCTGATTGAGCTGCTTCTTTCTTGTTTCGTAACTCTCAAAGTGCGTGATGAGGTGCGGTAACCATGTAAACAATAAGAGTGGGGGGTTGCTTGTCGACCAACCAGTTGTAAAGTCCTGGGTTTTGAACACGACATTTGTTGAAAAAGTGCAGGTGGATGAACCGTGGGATTTGACTTGCAAAAAAAGGTGTTATACGTTTCTGGGAATAGCATTAGACTGTTTGAGTGCAAAGGATGATAGAATGGGAATGGTAGCCTTCACCCTAGGTGGTAATTTTCGATCGCTGTCCTGGTAGATCAATGTGAGGTTCTGTAGCAATACGTCGACTGCGGCCAAACGACCAGTCACACTCGAATGGGCGTTTATATCTGAAGCTTGATGCCTGTATCATTCTCTCGATCTATGTCGATGACAGATTTCTTATTGGTACACATATGCTGATCGCACTGCTGAAGGAAGAAATGAAGGAACATTTTGAGATGCATGACCTGGGAGAATCTTCGCTGTACCTGGGTATGAACATTGAGAGAGAGAAAGAGAAGCAAGTTCACCTTCAGCATCACCACTCTGAGCTGGTTCGATGTCCAACCTCTCATATTATATACAATGGTAGTAAAGAGAGTACTCTGATACCTGAACACTACTACCGAATTTCGAATTTATTATGACAGTTCCCATCCTACTCACAATCACCTCACAACTAACATACTCACAATACACCCTCAATCAATGTTATCGTATATAGTGACTCAGATTGGGCAGGAAACCTTACGACTCACAAATCGGTCTGAGGAGGTGTGTTTTGCCTGGAACATATCAATGCCAACGAAGAACTCGTCATGTCCAGACTGATTCATTTGCAAGCCAAGTCTCAGAGTGTCATGGCACTCTTAACACTTGAGGCCAAATATATCACCTATTCGCACACCACCCAGGAAAGCCTCTGGCCCAGGCATATGATAAAGGAGGCAGTAGCAGGAATGGCAGTAAAGATTGCTGCATCAGCAAAAAAATAAAAAGTTGAGGTATATTGCTTTTTTTCGAAGTGAGACACAAATTTTAAATTTCCGTTCTCAGTGTTTTAGTTGAAATAAAAGATATTATTTTTTTCCAAATCCTTACAGGAGCAAAATATAACTTCTCTCTTACAGAAGCTTAATAAAGCTTAATAAAGCTTACAGAAGCACCGGGAGCACCGGGAGCATTTTTCGAGTTTTTGCTGATGTGATGGACTGGTACCGATCGATGCGACAACTAAGGTGTCATC
>Ga0307512_10004320_pt1 | contig 15672 bp, 12 predicted proteins | sample 14_EM_MG_FD_200267 | JGI IMG/M metagenome (GOLD analysis project Ga0307512, IMG submission 200267) | Populus trichocarpa ectomycorrhiza microbial communities from riparian zone in the Pacific Northwest, United States - 14_EM | ecosystem: Host-associated > Plants > Roots > Unclassified | place... | reverse complement strand
TGGGTTGCCAGTTCAGAGAGTGAATTTTGGTGGGGCAGTAAGACTTACAAAGTCACATCACATATAATTTACAATTCACTTTGACAGAAAGTTTTATTTGCTACTAAAGAAGATTTGATAAAAAGGATGACTTCTAATGACCATTTTTGGATGTGTGGTGAGGTGGTTGCACGGGCGGCCCCTTATGGGCCGGAAACCGTGACAATCCAGGGGATAAAGCCGTTACAGACGACCCAAGTATATATGTGTTCCGACTTATGCACCAAGAAAATGCATTTACAAATAAGTCGGCTACATGGCAAATAAGCCAGGTTATTGACCAAGAATGCAGCTTTGTAGGTAAGCCGACTTTTTTGTCAGATAAGTCAACTTGTAGGTCAAGCATGGTACTTTGCAAATAAGCTGACTTGTCTGTCATAGAGAATTAATTGGTTGCCACTGCCCTTGCAGTTAACCATCTCTGAAGCCAGCGTATTTTGCAATTAACCATCACTCAAGCCATTAGCCATCTCTGAGGCCAGCGTACTTGAGTTAACCATCTTTTAGACCAGCCATTCAGATAACAATGTCTCAATTCCAGCACAAATAAAGTACACAAGTTATATAATTCATTTATCTAATTACTTTCTCTTTCTTCTAGTATTCCATCCACTTTCAGTTATACTACTGGCACTTTCTCTCTGCCTTTTCTGTGTCCTCCGAGTATTTTGCTGTCCACTTGCAGGGCCCTCTGCTGCAGTGCCAAGATCATCTAGATCTTGACTTCGATCTACCAAAGCCATCTCTGTGCGGATCATTACTGGTGCGAGATTCCCGCAGTCATGTTCATCTCAATGGCAATGAATGGAACATTGCACTTGATTCTTTTCGCAGTGGCAGTGTCCAGTACACTGATTCTTACAATTGCAAGATATTCCAACTGTGGTACTATGTGACTCAAGAGTAGACACAGTGTGAAGTGAGATATTTTTTGCGGTACCCATTGTTGCATGTGCTAAAGGAGGTAACTGGGAATCTACTGATTCACGTGCCTGTTCAGGTACCCTTAAGAGCTCCCGTACAGGATAGCAGTTCAACAACAATCCATATTTTGTAAGCAGTTCATAGCGGTTGGGCTTGCGGTCTGCTACAATACGGCAAAGGACTCGAAGGTTGTCGGTTGCAGTACGATCTTCGCGGGGAATAATGAGAGATTTGTTTGTTTGTAATCATATTGCATTCGGCCGCTGGCGGCCATGGCATATCCCGTACATATTTCCTCCCCGCTTCTTCCGTAACGTAAAGAAACAAAAGCAAAGTCGCGAGTCCTCATCTCCCAAAAAACAAAAGAAACCGCCAAAAAACAAGATCAACTTTTACACCCCCCCATCACTCGACTCCTCGTGATCTGAGTTCTCCGCCTCCTCCACCACTCCGCTAAATCTGCCGACATCTGTACAAGATAAGAAATCCATCAGAGCCTGCGAACATTTTTCTTCTGCAAAAACGAGAGACATTGGCAATGAAATCTTTGGCTTTTTTAACACCTTTTCAACGCCCTCATACCCATCCTCCCCCTCTTGCCCATCAACCCAAAGCCTTTTTTGTTCTCGTTTCCATCTTTTGCACGACTTAAACAAGTGATCTCTTGTCTGATATTCATGCCCGCACCACCAGCATTTCATATCACTTCTTTTTCCGATCCGCAATAGGTATTTCGCTATCAGTGCATGTCCTGACTTAAGCTGATAAAACCTCGCCGCAATCGTCTTTTTGGCTTCCATCACCGCACTGTTACCTCCCCTCTTCACCAAATCATACCGGTAACTGTGCATTGACTTCTTCCCCATCTTCTTTATTTCTTCTTTACTTTCTTCCCATTTCACCTCGGTCAACCTTCGGCTAACATGAGAGAAAGAAACATAATCTAAAAAAGGTAGCGGGTTTCGCGTTTCCGTATAACTTCCGCAATACTTATACGCCGCCTTCGTTGCTTGTTGATCCGCTTCTTCATTGCCTTCTATCCCCTTATGAGCAGGTACCCACCGGTACTCCACCTGGATATTTTTTCTGGCTAATGCGTCGGCCCAATTCATCGTTCGTAGCGCTAGCACCTGTCCTGGTCCTGGCTCGTCCGATTGTATTCGTCTTAAAGTTGCCTGGGAATCTGTAAAAACCGTAACCCTGGTAACCTCCTTTATTTCTGCCATCTCATCCGCAACCTTCATTGCTTCTGACATCGCATACATTTCCGCATCAAACGCTTCTTTCTGTCGACCTAGGTGTGTCCTCCTCTTATTCCACCCTCCCCCTTCTTTCCATACCACTGCACACCCAACCCACTCATCTTCTTTTCTTGATCCATCAGTCCAAAAAACAAGTCCATCTCTTTCTAACTTTGCCTCTTTCAGCGCTTGTTTCTCATCCTGAATTATCACTTTGCCCTTAAGGCATCTTTTTTCCATCGGTAATGTCGTCCTTTCATAACTCCTCCTCTCGAAAGGTTTATCCTCCGGGATCAACTCATCAATCCCCTCCACCCCTTGTAAGACATTCCTCTGTACTTTTAACATTTTCCCCCCGCCTTGAGCGTCGGGCATCATCATCTGTCTCAACTTATACCTCCGAACTCGATTATTAAGAAGAGCCTTTGCCGGTCGTAAACCCGCATCATTCATCAACGCTCCTTGAGGTGTTGTCCTAAAGCATCCGGTTACCCTTCTGCCCTGTTCATTCAACAACTTTTGCACCTCCTGAGCTCGATTTTCTTGTCCATGCCACCACAATTCAGACCCATACAACGCCACCGCCTGAACCACCGCAACTTGAATTCTTTTGCATCCTTCAGAGCTTAATCCTTTCTTTGTCATCAAGGATCTCACTCCATTCTGCGCTTTCCTTGCTTTCGCTAAGGTCTTTTTCGTATGATCATTCAGGGTAAGCATACCATCCAGCCATACCCCCAACCATCTTGTCGCTTCTGTATTGTATGGAACCTCATAACTTCCAACCCTTACTCGGGCATTCATCTTCGGTTCCTTATCCTTTCTTCGTCGTGTGAACAACATCGCTTCCGTTTTTTCGATGTCGAACTGACAGGCATTCTTTTTTGCCCAAATCGTTGTTTCCGCTGCGCATCTCTCCAGTCGTTGTGTGCATTCCCCCACATCCTCACCTTCCACCACCCATGCCACATCATCAACAAAAGATATACCCTCGCTTCCACACTCTTCTTCCTTCTTTTCAACTTGGTTGAACAACCCCGAAAGGTATATAACGAAAAGTACTGGCGATACTGGCGACCCCTGCGGAACCCCCGTTTCCACATCCATACTATCACCCTCTTTTCCGTCCATCGACATTATCACTTTTCTATCTTCCATAAAGCTTTCCACCCACCTAACCAGGTCGGCTTCAAACCCCATTTCTTCCATTCTTTTTATCAAGTTCCCCTTCGCCACATGTGGAAAGGCTCCCTTGACATCCATTAACAGCACTGCCGCAGTATTCCCCCTCCCCCACGCTTCTTCTACTCTCTTCATCAACCTTCCAACTGCATCTATTGCTGACCTTCTCTTTCTGCATCCAAATTGTCCGTCGTGAAGTAACCTCCTTCGCTCACACTCCTCTGCTATTGCGTTGGCTGCCACCTTCTCAACAACTTTTCCCAGACAATTTAACAACGTTATCACCCTATATGCTTTGGCGACTCCGTAATCTGGTTTGTTCGGCTTCGGTATAACCACCCCCTTCGCTTCCTTCCAAACTCGCGGGTGTACTCCTATCCTAAACGACACTTTAACAATATTAATTATTCTTTGGGAATCCCACTCCCATAATAATCGTATTGCCTTAAAACCCAACCTATCCGGTCCGGGTGCCTTTTTAACTGACTGATTGAATAGAGCCTGTCGGATATCCTCATCAGTAATCTTTTTCCACATTTCTCCCCCCTCTTCTTGGGCCTTTCTCTCCACACCCTTCAAAGGTTTCGGAAATGCTTCCTCTTTTATCAACTCTGCTTTTTTCTCCCAGGACTCCGCCACCTCCCCAGTCCTAGATCTCAAAGCCTTTGTTGTTTGTTGTCCGCCTGGTTTCGTATATCTCAACGCCTGCCAGACTTGGTCTCTTGTGGCGGAAGTTAGAAATTCCCGCCACATCTCTGTCTTCGACTGTCGAATCATTCTTCTCAGGTTGCTTCGCTGCTTCCTAACTTGTTGCTGCGACGCTTCCCCTTTCTTCCTTGCTCTCTTTATCGATCCCAAAATTTTTCGATTTTCCGCAATCTCCGCCGTCCACCACCTTTTGGATCTTGCGCAAACCTTTATCTTTTTGCAACACCTATTGAGATGATTAACGAAATTCCGCTGTATCCACTCGGCTTTCTTCTGTAAATCTTCTTCGCTGCTATTCTCATCCAAAACAGGTCTCTTTGAGCTCTTATCCTCCCACTCTTTTTGTGCTTTTTTATATTTTTCTTCCTCCTCCTTCGACTTGAGCCCATCGATATCCCATCCTGTAATTTTTCGCGATACTTTGGCTCCTTCCCCTTTGTCCCATCTTAACTGGGCACACACAACCGCATGATCCGAAGTAGTTGCCAAATCTGTTGAAGTCTCTAATCTGCCGGCCATCGAGGCTTTAGTAATAAAGAAATCAATAAGCGATCCCGAAGTTTCGCCGTTTCTCGTATTTGAATGGGTTTCTTCCCCATCCGTAACATCGATCAAATCGTACTCATCCATAAGATTTTCCAAAAAGTTCGCATCTCGTTTTGGTGGGCATTGAGTGTCCCATCTATCGCTGTGAGCATTCCAATCTCCTCCCAAGAGGATCTTTTCCTGTTCCATAATTTCATTCCATCTTGCTGTCTGTGCCGGTCTGCCTTGACTTCTTACCCCCTCCTCTTGTCTCAGCTGATCGTACACATTCACCAATCTCATTTTTCTACCCGACGGGTATCTTATATCAAACACCTGTACATCTCCATCTCCCCCCTTATCCACTTCCGAAAACTCCAGGTGCGTATCTCTTCTTACTGCTGTCATCGTTCTTCCTCCTCTGATCAGCCTATATCCTGGGTGACTAATGTTGTATCCTTCTCTCTCCACATATGGTTCTTGCAACATCACAACATCAGCCCCCCAAACAATTCCTGTTTCCAAAGCTCCCATAGTCGCCTCATACCCCCGTCCACAGTTATGCATTACGCATTTCACCATGACTTCATGGGGGTTTCTTGGGTCCCTGCGTTAGAAGATTGTCCTTCCGTCTCTTGGGTCGCTACGACCTGGACTTCCGACTCCTTATCATTTTGCTCAACATCCTGAGCCTTCTTTTCCGCATCTGCAGTCGATGGTTCCCCATCCTCTGTCCGATCCGGTTCCTTTTGTTGATCAGTTGTAATGTTTCGACGTTCCCCCTCTCTCTCCTTCCAGGTACGTCTTTCTTCTCTCGCAACCTTAATGGCCTCCTGCTTCTTAACACAACAGTTGGCCTTCGCGATGTGATTTCCCTTGCAATTGACGCACTTATCAACATTATGGGCGCAGTTCTGTCCTGCATTAGCCTTGCAACATACCACTTTGCACTTATGATCTTTCGTTAGATGTCTCCCCGCGCACAACATGCACGCCGGCATCTTCAAAGATCCACATTTCGCTTCAACATGTCCCCATCTGCTGCATACTCCGCAGAAAGAATCTGGTCCGGCATTCACGAACTTCTCCACATCATACTTCACTCCTGCCGCCCTCAATCCTCCCTTCAACACTTTTTCGGCCATTTTACTACCCTTGACCACAAACACAACTGAAGATGCTTTCTTTCCTTCCGCCTTCTTCTTCTGCACATCTTTCGGTCCTCCAATCCAGTTGATGGCGAGGGGCAACACCACCCCCTCGTTCTCAGCCTGTAATTCTTGCCTCAATTTCTCAAGTCCTCCTCCCGTCTTCTTCCCCAAATACCTATCGAAGTTGACGCCGTGCATTTTTACTCTTTCCCAGAGTTCATTTGTCTCGATGTCCACAATTCCTGCGTCCACCTTCCTTGCTGCTTTAATCACTATCTCCCGATACCGAATCAACATTTTGGCCGTTGCTGCTGGAGTCGTGATCGTCGACAAGCATCCTCGGGTGTTCTTTGTAACTCCCTGGATGCGAACAAAATGTGGGACCTTTGCCTCAAAAAGTGCTCTATTCACTTCCGACAAAATGTCCAAATCTTTCTTCTGAGAAAGGGGGAGGCCGTTATCCCTCTTAAAGGTGACTCTCCTCTTCTCCATCGAATTTTGTCCTGGGGGGACCGGCTTCATCTCATCCTTCTTCTGCTGTCTCTTCACTTCAACAAAACCATCCCCCTTCTTCTTTTGCTGCTGTCCCGATTGTTGTTGTTGTTGTCGCTGTTCGGGTTGCTTTTTTGATTGTGGAGGCGCGGCCGCCCTCTGCGCCCACGTTTCCTTCTTCTTTTCTTCCGGTTTCTTAACTTCCGGTTTTTTCACTTCCGGCTTCTTAACCTCTGGCCCTTTTTCCCCGGCCTTTGGTCCCTTTGGTACCACCTTTACCTCCGGTTTTTTCACCTCTTTCTTTTTCTGTTGTGGCACCGCTGGCGCCACCGGTTTCTTCTTCAGAATTGTAACCTGCCCCACCTCCAGGCGCGGAAATTCCTGTCTAACTCCTCCGGGTGGTATAACCGGTGCGTGCCTGGATTGCTCCAACCGCTGTTCATTCACCTCCATCTCAACCCTGATGACTTTTTCCACCTTCTCATTCTCCTCCTCAGAAAAAGTCGCTCCTGGCTCAAATTCAATCTCACTCATCTCTTCCTCCGCAGGGGTGGCTTCTACCTGTTTCCCCCTTCGGATTTCATCTCTCTTTCGGCTTTCTTCCGCCGCATCTTCAAACCTCTTGACCACCCTATTGGTCAACTGATCCACCATCTTTTCCATGCAAGCTAACATTGCATTTTCAATTGTCTTAGCCATGTTAACCGGAGCTAACTTGGCCACTTTCTTTTCCATCTTTTCCAACCTCTGATCGAGTTTTTCCGCCCTTTCCTCATCGTACTCCCTACTCAACCCGACCTCGGTCAAAATCTTTTCAGACGTACTACGAACGGAGGTGACCCCCGCATCCGTATGATTCTGTCTTGCCGCCATAAACTCTGCCTGCTTTAGGCACCATTCATCATATCGCTCATCGTGCATCTGTTTTGTGGCCATAAAATCTCTCAGCCCGTTAGTGTTCCGGAGATACTCACTAACAAAAGCTTCCAGATTAACTGGCCCATTCTCATTTGTCAACGTCTCTGCAGGCTTGGCCCAATCGGATTCCAACTTGTTCCTGCTTGGCGTCTGCGGCATATTCGGGATTGGTTGATCGGGCGTTTCCGGCCTTCTAACCCCCTTCCCCTTATTGCGCTTTTTTCCCTTCTTAGTTGGCGTCATGTAGGGCGACTCATCCCTCCACTCCACCACCGTCAGCATATCATCTTCGTTGTCGCTACTATCGCTAGCTTCGAATTTTCTCGGAATGGGTGTGTAGACTTTCCGGGTCTCTTCCATTCCCCCCTCTTTTTCCGCGTCCTGACTGGCATTTTCCTCCGACTGAATATACCTGCGCGCAATAATTCCGGCGCTCGCCCTGGGAGTCGAAAAAGGATCCTCAGTTAGAGTGTTCAAAGCACTTAGGGGCAGCCCCATAATGCTTCCTTCGTAGTTCGTAGATGGCAAAGGGGTTGCGACCCTCTCCCTCGGTGTTTGTGATGGGAAGGAAACTTCGCTTCCCCCATAATTCGTGGTCGGAGGTGGCGACAATTCCGAAGAGTCGTCACTTCCGCATCGTGTAATTCCAGTGACTCCAGTTTTTCCCGTTAGGTCGGAGTACGCTCTCATATCATTCAGGTTGCTGGGTAACTGCCCAGTCTCCACTCTCGAGGTCGCCTGAGAACCCTCTCTCCTCCTCAAATCATCTTCGATCCGTGCCTTGTGCAAGCCGTATTCGAACTCATCTTTTTGCTCTTCGGCCTTCAGTCTCTCGTACTCTGCCGTTCCAAAAAATTCTCTTTCCTCTGGGTTTGACTCCGAGGGCATAACTGATCCAGCCGGCTCCGTAACTGGCCCGCTGATCAAATCAAGATGTCTATCGAGCACTTCCCCGATATGACTGCTAGAAGTAACGGAAGCTCCGGAGACTGACTCCTCGGCCCCTCTCTTCTCCGCCATTTTTCCTTCTTCTGCTCTCGCCCTCGCCACGGCTCGTTTAAAAGTGGTTGTTGCTCCGAAGAGGCTCATCGTTGCTAGCTTCTGGACGGCTGAGGATAACTCAGTTGAAAACCGAAGCAAAAATTTTCTCGCGATGTCAAACTTGATTGGATAAAATCGGTCTTGGCAAAACTAAAAGGTGGTGTGGTGTGTTGTCGGAGGTGTGAATAATGAGAGATACAAGATCATCTGGTGCAAATCGCTCGATAATGTGTTGCTTTCCATGTTTCTTTCGCACTTGATGTCGTACATGTATATTTCGTTGTTGAATCTCCCTTTCCAGTGGTGTGTACGTAATTGAACTCTCTGAACCTCCATCCAACAAATCTGTGTTTATGGAAGTTGTACATGGGTGAGTATGTGGTACAATCGTTTCTGAGTCAGATTGCCCAGGTGATGGGGGCGGTGATGATAGTGGACTACTCTCCCTCCGAGATGGGAATAGCGTCTGAAACTCAAGAGTTGTAGTATTGGCAGTGGGTATTTGAGGTTGGATTGGTATAGGGGGAGGAGAACCAAGAGGCAAAATTGCAGAAATAGTTGGACGAGGAGGAATTGGTGGGGGCTGGAGTTGAGGTTGATGTAATCTAGTGTCGTGTATAGAAACAGCAGTAGATGATTGACCCAGTGTGTTGATTTCAGGATCACAATCAAAGGTATATACATGCATAAATTCTTCAATGTGTACAAACTCATCCAAGGGATCAGATGGAATGGTAATATCCACTGCTTCATCTTCGATATAGTTGGTAGTAGCGTTGCCACTCTCCTTCGTAACAGTAGAATCATCCCAACGAGGTTTTCGTCCAAACATAACTTCATATGGCATTTTTGATGTTGCACCATAAAGTGAGATTCATTGCAAGTGCAACCCGGGGTAGCGCATGGTGCCATTCAGAACTTTGGTGGTCATGCATCCAGCAACGTAGCTTGGTCTTAACAGTGCCATTGGCCTATTCAACCAGACCTTGAGTGGATGGATTTTGTGGCCGACTATTAATAACTTGAATTCCATACTGTTTAACAAGAATCAACAGCACCCCCTTGAACTCCCGTCCATTATCACATTGTATAATCTTTGGTGGCTCAATACAGGATAACAGGATTGCAATTGCATCTGCAACCTCCACTGCACGCTTACTCTTCAGAGAAAATAGCCATGTATACTTGCTGAAGTGGTCCACCACATGAAGAATCCATTTAAATTGTACATCAGGTTGGTGCCGCATATCGATCAGGTCAATTTGGATTCGTTCGAGGATTGCATTTGAGATGATTGGTTCCAGTGGTCCTTTGGATTTGTTTCCCCGGTTTAAGAGGCAAGTCTGACAGCGTGCAATAAGCCAGGCCACTTCTGGTTGAGAAATACCATAATACCGTTGATGTATGGCTGCATGTGTCCGTTTATAACCAGCATGTCCAAGCTCATTATGTACTTGAAGAATTCTGTCAAAGGTCTCGCTAATGGGTATAACACGACGGGGATGGTTATCAGTTCCTTTTTCTGGACGGCGGTGCAGAAGTCCATTTTGAATTCCATAGTGATTGAGTGCGGCATTTCGATCATTGTACTGCTTTTGCTTTTCTAACTCTATTTCCAAACATATAATGTTAGTTGGAGTACTTTAACCATATACAGTGGCTACACTAGAGTGTGGTTGCGCAAGTAGGTATAGGGATTTCATAATCATTTGATAACTTACTAGATCCATTTGGTTTTTCATTTGGAAATAACAGCCAGTTGCAGTACCTGCACAGTTTCCCAGAATCGAACCGGGATGAGTTTTTATGATTCTCAGCTGTCAGGTAGTGATCAAATTCACTGTGTATTTGAGTTGTAAATCCCCGTCTAACTTCTTGACTGACCGCCAGTGTTGAATTTGTACTGCCACCACTATTTCCATTTTCCAGTATAAGTAGAGGAGTTGACATAGGATGCTGAGCAGATGGATGGTTCGATGTCATGGTGAAAATTCTTGAGGCAGGTGTGCTGGCGAGTATTGTGGTGTTAGAGATTAACTCCTGGTCGGTGTTGAGACTAAAGAATGATGGGAAGAAGAAAGAAGAGAATGGATTGTCTACCGATACAAGAGAAGGAAAAACAGTAGACTTATATATGAAAGAGAGAGAAGGAAAACTCCATGCCGACTGTCAAAGCCGGAGCCGAGTATGAGTGCGGAGCCCTCCTCCTCAGTGTGGGGGCATGCAAGGCCGATGGGGGCAGACGAGGTTTATGGGGGCAGCAAGCCACCAGCCTCATGCCCTAGTCCACCAGCATCAAAGACTAAGAAAGCCACCGGGCCAAATCCCTAGTCAACAGTCGGCCTGACTCTGGAGTTGAAAATTTTTCACTTAGTGGTAACTTAGCTTCTTGTTAACTAAGTTGACTCACTTGTCAAACAAGTCAGCTCATTTGCAAAGTGCTTCACTTGACATATAAGTTGACTTGTCTGACAAACAAGTTGACTTACCTATGAAGCTGCCTTCTTGACCAACCAGCCGACTTATTTGTAAAACGGCTTACTTTGCGAATAAGTCGGAACATATGCAACATCCGCATCAATTATCTCCCAGCACACATCTCTGCACAGATCTCTCAGCTCCAACTAGTGGATTCTTCTATTCCCGTTCGTTCTCCGAAGCTGTCCAGTAACGGACACAGCACTTAGAAGACACGTCCAGCCTCAATTGGAACACTTTGAGACTAGCTCAGAACGTTCGAACCTGAACCCAACGCAGGCACAAGACGCACTGCGTCATGAAAAGTAATTTGTTCCTTTTTACAGCTTAAATAAAGTAAGCTGACGTAGAAGATATCCTAGATGTCGCCTTGTGATCCAGACCCCACCACCAGCGGAAGAAGTACACCCCGAATATTTTCATGCAATTCGTGGAAAACTTTGGTTACTATGACACTTTTGCGCTACCAATCGGAGCCCTTGGTATCATTGTTGCTATGTCGGTATTGATAAGCCTCTGGGAATTCGGCAATAGGAGTACTATAAACGCCCGCGTTGGGTACTGGTCTCAATTGGTAGTGGCTGGGTGGGCAACAAGAACCACCACTGTTAGTTACGCTATTCTAAGGATTTGCCTCGCTGCTCAGTCGTTTACATGCAGTTGTATGTTGGCTACTTTGGCACTCGAGTATGGTCAGGTTACAAGACCGAATGATGTGGTACTAATGACAATATATCGGCGCGCCAATGCCGGGCCAACGACACCCTGTATTTGCAGCTCAAGGGATTGAGTTTCAAGCGAAATCAAATTCAGCTGGTTACGGTCGCGTTAATGGCACTCTCTATTCTCGCATCGCAGATGTTTTCAGCTATTCTGATCTCGAACATGGGAAACGTCATAATTCGGAGTAGAAATGTGTCACAGATGGTGCATTATCACAAAGAACGCGGTTCTCCCTTCTGGTCAAACTTGGAAACTTCTCCATCGGAATATTCCCTCTTTGCTGGAAAGGTCATTACTAGGCACTTCGTTGTTGAGGGAAACAAATCTTCCCCTGGTTTGAGCGACTCGGGAATTGTCCTTCGTGCATTCTTTCCACTTAGATCGCAGGAACGCCAGTCATTGGGCTTCTATAGTGGCCCATCTAGTGTCGCGGAGTTGCATTATCTTGCTTCCCTCCGAAACTAAATTACAATAGTTCCTCATATAAGACTCCTAGCACTCCGCAGAGATCATTCGAGCTAGGTGATTACAAACCTCCGGTTGACTCCGTTAAGCTTGGTGAGCTACTATTACTGGAAAACTTGGCTTTCCGTCGCAGCTACACGGATTCACCTCTCTATTGGCCCAAGATTCGTTTGATCTCCACTACATCGCCAATTGGACTTCAGATGCATGGGGGTTTAATTGCACTCTTCGATTTGGAGCAATCACTACATGCGCATTGGATGGAGAACTTATACCTGACACCGGAGCCATGGACAACAAACCTTCGAACTATAACACTCAATGGAAATTGGTGTTTAGTACAGTCTGAGTCCGCTGTTGTTATGAATACTTTCAATATTGTATATGAAGGGGAATGGGTAAGTACTGCAATAACGTTTACAAATGAAACTGGTGCTGACGGAATCACTCTGCCTATAAAGTACAGCTTGTGTGTAGGGTGGGATGATTCCGCTAGAAGCGATATTGTAGCAGACGCGCCTAAAAACATCATTGAACCTGTATTGGGACAAATTCAGGTAAACGGCACCATAAATACAACTGCGATACAAAAGCAACTAGGAGTCTCCCAAGGGCGGAAGCAAGATCTTCAGACCTTTGGTATCTTCAACCTGAAAATGAGTGACACCAGGACCAAATACATGAGTCTATACGGTCCTTTGCAATACTGGAGTGCGTTCCATTGATGTATTAATGTTCCTAGTGATCCCGGCGCGGGGTTGCAGAGCCGTTGTAGCGAAAGCGGTGATTCCAACGGCAATGTGCAACATAGGCTAAATCCCGTATTTGATTCTTTATTCATCAATTCCCTCCGCGACACTGGACGATTGGTGTTGCAATACAGGCCGTTCAAACCGTTTTATTTTCGTCTGCTTATTATCGCAACTTATTTTCTTACGACGTCGAAGGCCAAGCTACCATGAGACGGTTCATACCTTCACAAGTTCCCATACGTTGGCGTGGCCTCATAGTGGTTGGGAGTTTTGTGGTCCTGCACTTCGTGCTCCTCATATCGACTATACGGCTATACGTTGGTAGTCAATCTTTCAGAAACCTATCGAGTCTGAGCCCTACCGCGAACTATAGGGCTTTAGAGAATGTTGGGAACTATATTGGGAACAGTGCTGGTACGTTGGTAGAGGCACAAACAAAATTTGACATAGAGAGATGTCTTGATGATTGCGTTGGAAATCAATCCATTTCGATCGACGGATACGTACTTACGACGATATTGATTAGGGATTTAAGCTTGCGTTACCGGGCGACATTGCAAGGAGAGAACAAATAGATGAGTATCGTAGCGAAGGGGCATACAGTTCGCGCTGTTCATAGGGTGACATTGCTGGGAAGACGGGAGTGAATACCGGAATTCGAAGGAAATAAGGGATCGGCTTTTATGCAGATTGAGATGGTATGTCGGGAATGTTTTACGGCGTTCACACGGATGATCCCGTGCTTCATTTCTTGCACATGGAATTGAGGCAATTGCAACCCCCGCTATCACCCCGCTATCACCCACCCACCCTTTTGAGAGACCTTAAAACATGCTTATTTTTCATTTACCTACCCTGTTAGTCGCTCTATCGATTCTTTTTCCACATTTGTGGTGAACCTTTTTTGGGTGTTGCCCGAACCGAGTGGTGACAATGAACTGGAAAGCCAAAACCGGTTATGATGGGTTTGTGCTGCACCGTAACCGTAACCTTAGCCATTGCGCTCCGAGTACACCGATACAAGTAAAAGGCAAAAATGCAGATCCATTCGGAACATACGCAAGGAAGAGAGCGCTAGTTTCCTAATCGAAATCACGGTCAGACGCTATGAGAAATTTTGAAAGCCAGGATTCTATCTAAGTATCTACCTAACTACCTATCTAGGTAGGTACACAACCGCTCTTATACAAGAATGCAAAGAACTGGCGCATTTCCTCTCCCTGAACGCCCATTGGCTGCCAGGTGCAGTGTCAAAAGATATTTACATTAGTTCCGTCACAGCCGCTGCCACGTCTGCTTCTCTAGCCCCTGCGGTCAAGGCACATAAAAACGCCAAACAACTGAACCTGTAATAGGTCGCATGCCCTATGAATCATCGTAGAAGCGATCTCAGTTCCTTTAAATGAATTACGTTAGCGCCTTGTTTGACAAAATTTGACCAAAGCAGTGTCAGAGATAGTATTACCGCTAATCGGTCTTTCAGATGATCAGCTCGGGAAGTTCCTTGGCCATCCATGCCAAACGAAATGTTGACGAGCTGCAGCTTCTTTTTCTGGAAAGCAGTGACATACTGAATCAAATCTCCTAGTCAGTATGGGGTGGTTATCAAGTCGTTCGTGCTAGGTTGGGTACCTCATCGATCGAGTCTCTGACAATGTATCTATAAGTGACGACATTCTTGGTCTGACCCATACGGTGGATTCTATCAAGTGCCTGTTCCTCTATTAAAGGATTCCATTGCGGCTCTAGAAGATGTACTCGAGATGCGGCAGTGAGGTCCAACCTGAAGTTTCCTGGTAAGAATGATCCATACAAATAATGAAAAGGCATGTGTAGATGGTGCCTACCCAACCCCGGCAGTCCCAATCGTTGCCAAAAGAACTGTGCAATCATCATCGTTCCGGAATACTCCAATTCTTTTATTTCTTTGTTGGAGTGTAGTCGATCCATCGAGGCGCTGAAATCCGATACCTTCTGCGTCCAATGCCCGCTCAACGAGATCTAACATCTGTGTCCAGCCGGTGAATATCACACTGCAAAGCTTAGCAATCGGCGGCGACCAGCAAAATCATGGCAGACGTCATGGTACAAACCTTTTCACAGAGAGGCACTCGTCCCTATCCCGCTTGAGGTTCGCGATAAGTTTCTGAACTTTGGAAGATGGTTTATATTCCTTTGTTCTATCTGTGTTTTCTCGTAAGGGCGTCGTCGTTTGTTTGTCGGGTACATCTGATTCTGCTGGAAAGCACAGTGGACATTGAGATGCGTCACTACCGCCGGATGACGAGGCCTTCGTAGCTTTACCGCCCCCTTTGCACTTTGCGCAAAGGATGTGAAGGCAAGACGGTGCAAGTACTTCCACGGTGGCCTCCGGCTTTATTTCCTTTCCACATGCCTCGCATTCATCTCTGGAAACCATTGCCAACTCTCCCGTGGCTTGGCGTTTCTCGATACTGGTCTTGAATTTTTCGGGCAGCAGATCCGGGCCATGATTGCAGATTTGCCTAAGCCTCAGGATAATCTGAAGTACGGTGCAGCAATATTTGTTGGAATTTTCTTTTTCATAGGAGGCATTTAGCATAGAGTCCGATTGATCCCGAATAAGCTGATATAGTTGCCGCTCCTCATCCGTGAAGTCTATCTGTTCCACTCGATCTTCTCGCTGTGGCAGTTGTATCTCAGACGTGAGCGAGCCCTTTGTTCGTCGCAGTGACACGGCATTAACGAGCAGTCGTAGTTTCCGGACGCCGGATAAGTCGCCACGTCTGAGGAGATTGACGATACAGGAGTTGAAATTTGCTGGTTTATCGAATGGCTTTACGCGAAGGAAGCGTAAGAGTGCTGCAAAGTCGTCGATTCGGTTTTGTACCGGAGTGCCAGTTAAACACCAACGATGTCGACTATTCAGGGCGCACGCGGCCTGCGACTGCTTCGTACTTTTATCTCGGATGAAATGCGCTTAGTAGCGAAATTTATGTTAGCACCAGCTCACATGTATTCACCCAAGTAGGGGAGACACCTTCATCCAACACA
>Ga0307512_10004319_pt1 | contig 15672 bp, 13 predicted proteins | sample 14_EM_MG_FD_200267 | JGI IMG/M metagenome (GOLD analysis project Ga0307512, IMG submission 200267) | Populus trichocarpa ectomycorrhiza microbial communities from riparian zone in the Pacific Northwest, United States - 14_EM | ecosystem: Host-associated > Plants > Roots > Unclassified | place... | reverse complement strand
CGGAGGCGGCCGAGGCGACGCGAGACGTCGAAGCCCGCGTCGGAAGAAGCGCGTACGTCGAGACAGGTCTGCTTAAGCGGGAGAGGGTGCCGGATCCAGGTGCTTGGGGAATCAAAGTACTGCTGGAGGCGTTGGCGGCTGCTGATGGTGCTTGATGACCGGCAGTTGAAGATTAGATTATTATCTGGTGGCGAGTAATGACGTGCCATTCAGGTTGTATGATAGATACGCTGTGATGGAATATACTCTTCCCTGCCTCCTTTAGCCGGGGGATATAAAGACATCTCCTCTTCGCTACCGATGATCACTTCGAAAAAAGACGTACAGTACTCTACACAGGTGCGTGAAAAGCTACCAACCAAAGAGGAAGGTGTGGCATCAATCGTTGTGTCTCCCCGGGTCTCTAATCGGACCCGACGCACTATCTACATGATGGCAGCAAGTCCAATCTCGACGGTGATGAAGTGAAGACCACGATCAACACTGGGATAGACCCCAGTATGTGGTTGGCGTGAAAGACGTACGTACTAGTGACGAAATAGCCGAGTCATATTTATAAGTTCTGATGCCGAGCGCGGACCAAGATACCGAGGAGCCGAGGACTCTGGAAGTGCTTCCGAGTTCGGACGAGGTCGGGGTCTACCGTGTGCTCCCAGTGCGGCTGTGCCACATTCGCTCCCCTCAACGCTCATGACTGCACCACCAAACGGTGTTTTGTAGTCTGCAATCGTCGTCTGTCCTGTCCGAGATGCGCAACGTTTTCCGTGGACCCACAAGAGGAACTTTTATGGATCCATGGAAAACGTTGGCCATCTCGGACCCACACGCTTTCCCCTCGACGCTGATGATGTTCGGTCTCTTAGGGGTTGAAGGGAATGTATCCTTTCAATAGGTACGTCGCAAGAACTTGATTTTCTGCCAGTTCGCCCGAGGACCTTTACTCATTTACGTCACCAGCAAACCCGAAACCGCCCCAACTATCGTAGTCGACCCATTGCCCTGCATGGCGTGAACGGCCAGATGCGGGACATTGTCGAGTAAGTCAGGTTCATGACCAACTTGAATCCAAGTAATTCGGAGATGGGCAATGGCGGACAAGGAACTGGCTATAGGGCTACTAACAAAGAAAGCTAACGGAATGTAGGACGTTTCCCGCGACTACTGCATCTCTCGTACGTGTGACATAGGTGACGAGCTGACAAAAAACCCATCGAAACTGTTCCGATGGGTATTTTGTCAGCTCGTTTACCTCTGTCGCTCCATCGCAATGCACAACCCTGCCTCTGGAAGAACTACCAAGACCGTCGACGGGACTTATAAATATATCTTGCGAGTATCGACGGGCGGAACAGTGAATATGCTCGGGGCATTTTCGAGTGCGTCGCTGTGGCTTCCTGCCCACTTCGCGTCGAAGAGCGCCGCTGTTGAGGGACCTGGTGAAGAAGAGTCAAGGTCAAAGGGGCGTTGTAGAGAGAAGGGGTCTGGGATAGGAGATCGATTTTCAGGAGGCTTACCGGGGCTTATGCATGCGTTTTGCGTGTGTTCTAGACCTACGCTCCAAGTCGTTCGGAGATTGGAAGGACAGGAAGTGGCAATCCGAAATACAGGGGTCGATTCCCGGCTGTTGGCAGCATAGCGAAGAAGGGGGTACAAGCTATAAATGGGGGTAGGTGATCGCTTTATATAAGAAAGAGCGGAGACCCCGAAGAACCGGGACAGGCTGTGCGGACCCCGTGTTCAAAGCTTGCTCTTCAGTTTTGAAGTGAGAACCTGATGATTTGATGTCAGCCCGCCTTACCACAAGTAGGAGACGAGCAAGATTGATCACAGACATAGACAACCCCATGTGCAGCTAGAATCTTACCGTGACAGCCAGCTGGTTGTTATCCACATAGACCACATGATCACTGTTGAAATCGCGTAGGGCGGAGATTCAAACCTGCCTGCACAGTGTGTGGCTGTCTGCCAGTGCTGTACAGTTTTAGATGGTCCTGTACAGTTGTGAGGGTTTCTTGATGACTCGCCCGAAACCTACCACACCCGTGTCACCTATTTCCTTGTAACAAACAGCCCTTCTTTTCCTCGGCCTATGTTCCCTAGAGTAAGGGCTATCCGTGCTTGATGCGCCCTCGTGGCCCGACTTGTCAGCTTAGGACATAGTTCCGAGGTCTCCTTTCCTTTTTTAAAGGCAACCGCACATAGCATGTGATTGACCCAAATGGCCCCTCTCGCTTTAGATCGCCCTTCGGGACTAAAACTATGACCACCCTCTCGCCACGCCAAGAATTGCCAAGTCATGTTAGGGTTGAGGTAGCCAAATCGATGCAAATAGACCTTGCGAATATATTGTAGGGGCTCGTCGTGATTCGTGATTCTCGGTTGTTCTCACTATTTCCTATGTGTTTGTTGTCCCGGTAGCACCAGCACTCACCGTTCGTGAATTCCAAGGAGGCGATCGCAAAGTGATGAAGCATTCAAATGTGTGGGTCACGTCCTACATACGCCAACACTGCCTACGGTGGGAACATCAGTCTGGCACGCCAGCACGAACTGATGGTCGACGGTTGTTCAACCTCTCACGCCAGTGAAAGCAATATCTGGCCTTGTTGTTCCGTTGGCTGGATGTATCTTTGGGAGACGGATACGCCAAAGGTTGGTGATTTATTCATAGTACTCGGAATGCTGAGATTGGGCCAGAAGTGAAAGGTTGCAACGAGACGTTCGAGCTTGACAACTCCCCTCGGATGCGTGGAAAAACTACAACATTTGATACGTGTCACATCGTTGTGGAATTGCAACATATTCCTCCGACTTCCTCGAAGGCGGCACTTTACGGAACGGAAGCCATCCGGTCCGCGATGACTAACGTTTTCCATGGATCCACAAGGGAACTTTTATGGATCCCTGGAAAACGTTGATGGTCTCGGACCATTACGCTTCCTCCCTTCTACTGATTACTTTCGGGTCTCGTGGTGGCCGCAGTGAAAAGTAGGCCAAACTTCCGACATGTGTGTTGCGGGCACTTATACTATCTTGCAGTTCCACAGTTTAGCATCGCATGCGTTTTTCTACTGCGACTTAAGGGAAGATGTCGTGGATTGCTTTTATCGCTCCTTCAGCTTTGTAATCGGTCCAGCTACTATTGCGACATTCTTTTCCGATTTCTCCGTTCATCGTCTTCATAGATGCGCTAGGTGAGTGCCCAAAGACAATTGGCTCTCCATCCCCTCACGACAAAGTTCTATATTTCGCGGAAGAGCTTCGGCTGGCATCTAATTGGCCCTCAATTGCTTACGTATACTCTCCTTCCTAGGACATCAGCGAGTAAGTCGCTGGTTATCACGGTGCATATAAGAAGGGCTGATGGAATGTAGGACATTAATACTGTGATTTCTTGTGGTACGTCACGAGCTGGCAGAAAACCCATCGGAACAGTTTCTATGGGTCTTCTGCCAGCCCGTTACCCCCGCGCTGGATCCCAGTGCGAATCCGGTGTGCGTAGAGGAATTTCCCGAGACCCCGTTACATCGGGCAGTAGAAAGGGGAAGTGTTGAATTCGCTCGGCTCCCTGGGCATATCCGGCTGACTCTCGAGCCCGCCGCAGATGCCAGTACCCTGAAGAACGCGAATCGGACCCCGTTTTCAAGTATCAGCGAAGCGCAAGGCATATGAATAAAGCCAGGGTCGATTATTATTTCTTCATGTTTACTGTTCAGCACTACAGAGGTTGCGTCGCAGGCGAAAAGTTGCAGCAAGACGTCCGATGTTGCCTCCCGCCCCTAGGTTTGTGGGGGAAATGAAAACATCGCACACCATTGCGACATTACATGACGATTTCTCGTCTCGAAGGTAGCACGTTTACGGAATGGAGGCTATCCGGTCCGGGGTGGCCAACGTTTTCCATGGATCCATAGAAGGGAACTTTTATGGACTCATGGAAAACGTTGGGTTATCTCGGACCCAACGCTTTCCCTTCCCCCGATTACTCTCTGTCTGTGTGAAGTGTACTTCGGTGCGCCAACCTCCCATTGGTCTGTTTCGGGAACTTATGTCGTCACTCAGTTCCACAATTATCGAGGACGTCGCCGGGATGCGCAATTCTGGACTAGCGTCGCTGGCCATTTCCATTGTGACTTCCTGGAAGACACAAAAGATCGCGTGAATCATTTTCATCGCTCTTCGTTCGGCGATGTTCGACTCAAATTGGGACATATTTTCCGATTCTATTAGATAAGCCACCATGAACCCTAGTAACCAGACTTTTAATCCGCACGCCTCGGCAAAAGCCCCACTTTTCGTCATCATAGATGCGTTGGACTAGCGCCCAATTATGTTGCCTTGCTATTCCCCGACGGCGAAGTTCATGAAGGACTCGTCAAACTCGCACGTTCCGAATCTGCCCTCTTAGTCGCGACGATGGATGACATTCGACTGGTTATCGACAGTTTGGCACCCTTTCCATTTCGGCATGGTGAACGACCAAGTGCAGGACATCATCGAGTATGTCGACTCCGTCGTTAGCTCGGATCCAATGATGCGGAAAGATGCGGCGGACAGGGAACGGGTTATCGGTGCAGACGGAAATATGTGGTACATTATTGTAACACCGACTTCTCCCATGTGTGACGGAGGTCACGGGCTGACAGAACACCCATCGGAACATATTTCAATGGGTTTTCTGTTAGCTCGTTTGCCTCTGCTCCTACATCCCAATGTCCATTCGTCTCACTCAAGAGGATTAGTAGAGACCTTTGTCAAAGTATATGATGGTCCGGTGTTCGATGACCAGAGGCTGCTTAAGCAGGGCTGCATGAATCAAGGAAATCATATGTGGCGCGGGGCATGTTTCTGCCGACAAATGAGGATTGGAACGGGCACCTCAACGATAGGTGCTCGTCGAGCTTGGGTCGCAGGGCCTCCGCCCCAGGGATGGACTTCGCGGTGAAGTGGACCCTACGGGTGCGATCAGGGCCTCGACCAACCTTCCAATCCACCTCAGTCCAGGGAGAGTGCGAAGCGTGCCCAGGACCTTGTCGAGAAGATCGGGGCGAGGTTCCTGGGTGAGAGCAGGGTCAACAGAGAGAAAGACGTAATCCACCGGGTTGCGCTCGTCAGCGGCGACAATCCGGAGCGGAACGAGGGGTCAGACGGGTGCGTTTGGGTGTATTCTCCGAGGGTGGCACGGAGGTGTTGACTCGCAGATCAAGGGGTACTCCTGGGCGGCTTGCTAACAATGAGCTCGACACCTGAGACAAGGGCCTCCGTGGTTTCAGGTCCCTGCTGGACCGGAGATGGAGTACGCGAAAGTGTTATTCGGGGTTATTGATAGGGAAGGAGGGTCGGGGTTGGGCGTTAGACAGGTCCGTAAGAAAGATTTTATTAAAAGTTCAGAGGGTACACGATGACAAGTGACGGATATCAGGTACAGGTACAGATAGGCATGAAGGGGTGGGCAATGATGGGGGGCAGCGACGGTGGCGGTGGTGGTGGTGGTGGTACATGAGGCCTGAGGCCTCACACGAGGCGGTCAGTCCAGCTATGCTCGAGTGCCAGTCACAGGTATCTCGCGCCGTGAAAACATTCCCAAACACAATGTAAATTATCACTAGCCAGTTGAAATCATCAAGGTAGGCTCAGACTAACGACGCGGAGGTTGACGAGGTTGACGAGGCTCAGGCTGACGGTTCTGTGCATACCTAATTGGCAGATGGGCCTTACATTCAGTCGTCCCCACCGTGAGGGGTAGAGTAAAGTTAAAATAACCACTAACCACTCATTTCTGTGCTTTTCTTTGCAGAATCCGTCCAAACTGTCGTATACCGTGCGTGGGGTCATACGTCCACAATACCTGCATGGAACATTGGGCCTCCCAACGCGGGGTGCCGTCGGTGGTCCCATCGCCCTTCTTCCTGTGGCTTCTGGGCTCAACATCACAGATCGCACAGACACCGAATTGATATAGTGTAGACTCACTTTACGGAGGATAGACGGACCCTGGTGGTGGAGGTTTGAGGAGCAAGGTCGGAGTGACCGAGCAAGTGAGTTCGAAAGGTCTTCAAGGAGATGAGAATGGATGGCTCCGCGTGAGCCGCTTGATAGTGCTGAACGAGACGAGACGATGAGAGGAAACACGAAAGGAGGGGAAACGCGACGCAAAACCGTGATGGGCACTCGTGGCTCCCACGGCACGGCTGAGGCGCTGAGGCACTCGTAGCCTGCCTGCTCACGGTACTGCACGAGGGTTTTTATTATTCAACTCGTAGCTACTTACAATCTATCTATACTATTTGCCCTACAACAGGGAAAAGGGGGGTAACATGGAGAGACGGCAGCGTCCTTGTGCGGCATGGACGCGCGCTCGCTGTCCTGTGGCGTCGGATGTGTCGGGCGAGGCGGTCGGTCAAGTCGGACGATGGGGAAAGCGCTCGCTTCCGGGGCTACAGCGTATCTCAGCCTTACAGAGAGTAGGCAGAGCTGCGAGTTACGTTTGGCGTAGGAAAAGTCGGTGGTAGATGATGATGCACAGGCTGATGCCGCGAGCAGGGTGGAGATCTTGCAAGATAACGAGCACGTGGCCACAGTTTCTCGCTCACTTCGCGTCGAGGAGCTCCCGAAATTGCCCGTGTCTGATATAGCACAACTATCATACAACTGAGTTCGAGGGAAAAGCAAGAGGGATCGTCGCTGAGATCCGAGACGCGTGACTACACAGCACCTCGGTTTGACGCCGAGGCGCCCTGTGAAGAGACAAGAAAGGTGTTTACGAGGGGGTTGATAGATGTGAACCCGGCATTTCAGCTGGCCTTCGAGGAGGCCTACCAAAGGCTGTAAATACATATCGTGCGCGCACGTCCGTTCCACGCTTCAAGTAATAGATTATAATAAAGACAGAGGTGCAGAAAGTGGTACCAATCCGAAACACGAGGGTGAATGCCTGGGCTTTGACAGCATGGCGAGGGGGGGACGAAAAGCAAATAAGAACGAGGGTAGCTTTTGAGGGGTGCAAAAGCGTCCCATTGGAGGTCACGGGCTATGAACGGAGGAAGGTGGCCGCCGTATAAGAAAAAGAGGAGGGGAAAGTGCGGTGGGTGGACCTCGTACGGTAAGATAAAGAACCAGAAAATGTGGGAGCGCTTGACACAGGCCGTCTCAGACCTTCAACAAGCTCGGAGTGTCGGATGGCGTTGGAAGGCGCGTTTAAGTTGGGCTTTTCTGGTGTCTGCATGGGACCATTGGGACGCGTGAGTTACTATGCAGTTGTGGCTCGGAATAGCCCGTGTCGCTGGCACTCGGAAGCGTTCATTCTACTGTAGGCGCAAGGGAACTACCTGCCCCACGCTGATTTCAATGCAGGACTAACTGTCATTGTCAAAGTGAATGATTCCCAAAGTCATATTCTAAGTCAATATACTGTATACGACATCACCTCACTCAGCCACTCAGCACTATCCATGGCCGAGCGGAGATTCAAATGGGCTGGGCCGATGGTCCTGTACAGTTTTGACGGTTTTCACTGGCACGACTTTTTTCCCGACGACTCACTCAAATCCTTTACCACACCCTGTCATTATTTTCTCGCAAACTGGCCAGGGATGTGGTCACGGTCATGGATGGTGCGCAAGGCCAAGTTTGAACAACCGATGGTAGGGCATCTCCGCACACGGTTAGGCTAACTAGCGCGATGCGCTTATCTGATCGAGTGAGTGATAGAACTAATGCAGCAAAACTCGGGGGGAAAGTTCCAAGCAAGACGTTCGAAGTTGACCGTCGCCTCTAGATTCGTGGAAAATCACAACATTATCCTAGTCGCAACATAGCGGGACAGCAAAATGGTTTTTCAAAGGTTAAAGTACTTTGTCGTGGAAGTCCTGCGAAAGTACTTCTACCTTTATGAAACCATTGTCTTCCAATCCAAGATGACCGACGTTTTCCGTGGATCCATAGAAGTGAACCTTTATGAATTCATGGAAAACTTCAGTTGTCTCAGACTCGTATGCTCGCCCTTCCAGTAGTTCTTTTTAGTGTCTTGGCGGGCGCCGAGGAGAGCATACCTTAGGACGCCAATCTTCCGGTGAGTCTGTTCGGGGAACTTTATGTCATCTGCCAGTTCATAGAGTTCTGCGATCACTGAGGGGACTTCGAATAGATGCGCAATTTGGGACTAGCACTACCTACGTTTCTTCCACTGTGGCTCTAAGGAAATTGCAACAAATTTTTGCGTTATAAGCCGACCTCAAGCTGATACCCAACTATTCTTTATAGTTTGGCGTCTTGTTCCATTCCCCTTACATGATGAGCGGACTCGCATACGTCTGGTGTACTAGCTGACAAAACACCCATCGGAACATTCGATTGGTGTCTTGTCAGCTCGTTTACCCGACACTGCATCCCCAACCGGTGCGCATTCAGCGTGCTCTAGAGGAATTATCGGAAACACTTGACGAGATATGAACATGAACGAGGACAACTTTGAATATGCCCAGCACCTTTTCGAGTGTCGCGCCTAGCTTGTCCCGCATTTCGCTTTGAGCTCTCCGAGTTTCTCGCGTATTTCCAACGCAGGACCAGTTTCCAGAGGATTTGCACGCCAAAGACCCGAGACAGACTATGCTGACTACGTGCTAAGGTTTAATTTCCATCGTCAAAGAGGGTGATACCCAACCTGGTCATCGGATTTTTACTCTTCTCAGTCAAGGAGTATTCGATGTCGGTGCACCTTACCAAAGTAAGAGGCATCATGTCCTGTTATTTCTTATTTACCACATATGTATGCTATATCGTCCAACGTTGCGTGGCTCAGCACTCTGCACCTGTTGACCTCACTGAAAACAGATAATATGTTGTTTATGGAATGCATCACTGATTCCGTTCATGAATCGATTCAGCTTTCACTTGCTTTACGTGAGCCTACGTTTCGCTCGATAGATGACCAAAACATTCGAGTCTCGCGGGTATGTCATAAGTTGACATTCGTAGGCTTGTTGTCTCGTGTTTCTTCGTTGATCTGGCTCGCTAACCTCTTTGACAGTTCGTATATGTATCACCCCATTCGAGTGGCAACAGCGATATCCATGCTGAGAGCAGAAAATTTTCAGGCATAATTTGTTTTGTATCCTATGATACTATCGCTAGTGGTGCTAGGTCCTTGTAACTAGGCGGCATATACTGTACAACCTTCATTTCGGGTCCATACTCTTCTGTAAGAAATCCGAGGATTACGCAGTCCTGCGTATCGTTAAGACGTCGCGATCATCGTCAGCGATATCACAAGAAACAGCCAAAGTTCGAGGCTTGTATCGATAGTAAGCAAACGGTCAACTATGAGCACAAAAGCGAGAACATACCCCGCCCCACTAATGGATGCCGACGTCGTCTTTCACTTAAGGGCCATCTAGAGAAGCGTGAGAAGCTGGGAGTGGTGCATCGTGCACAAGTTAAAGGGAAAAAAAAAGTGGACCGCCCGCCCACCCCACTATGATACTTACCGTTCGACTTGTCAAACCTATGGTCATGTCAAAGACGAAAGACGAAGAAAAAAATAAAAGAAAAATTGGATGACCGCCCGCCCACCCACTAATACGTACCGAGGAAAGTTAGCGACGCCAAAGGCGTCAAATTGCATGCCACGACTTGGAAGCTGTTCTCCGAGAGCGGAAGATGCGAAAGTGTACGGATACAGTACCTTGGCCCACCCACCATCCCACACTTACCCCATCACCGTACACAGTAGCCGAGTCGAAAAGGCCGAGCCGTCTTTGAGGGAGATCACGCAAACTCAATCCGACAAAGAAACCCCAGAATCGCGGTGCGGCAGTCCAAGCCTAGAAGTCGAGCAACCACCAGCCAATAGACTATCACACTCACACGACTCACGTGAAGGTGCAGCGGTTTCCGCGCACGACTTCAAACAAAAGCCGCCCATGACACAGATCAGACAGAAGCAGGCGCAAGACGGAGCACAAACACGGGCCAGAGTCACCGAAGGGTCACACCGAACGAGAGGCAGAGAGACACGCAGACGCAGAGACGGACTAGGCACCAGAAAAGTCTCACGAGGTGCATCTCGGCGAAGGTGCAAACACGGGCGCACAACTTCCAGCCAGAGAAGACCCAAAACTCAAGTGTGTGCCTTAGGGTGCCAGACAGTTGTCGGAGAATTGGACGCTGGCGGAGAGAGAGGAGGTCCCAAAAACAAGTCTCACGAGGTGCATCTCGGCGAAGGTGCAAACACGGGTGCACAACTTCTAACCGGAGAGGACTCAAAACGCCTCAGGCGCCGGCCGATTGTCGGAGGTGGAGATGGACGTCGGTGGCACCGCCAAGAAGAGGCAACGCTGTGAAGCGGACGTCGCGAGTCGGAGAAGGAGAAGCTTGAGAGGGTGTTGAGCAGGTCCAGAGAATAACTGGCGGAATCGGTCCCAGGAGAGTTCAGTGCCGAGTAGCTGCAACGCCGATGCGAGCTAGTAGCCTAGGTGTCGAGGTATTGATCGAGTCGTGTCGCATGTTCTTGCTAGTTCAGAGGCCCACTTTCGGTTGGCAGAAGTAAAATCGCACTTAGCTCCAGAGCGCGAGGCCGGAGAGTGGGTTGGGGGACCAGGTTCTTGAGGCAACTTCGTACTGCTTAACCTGTGACGGGTCTGCGAGGCGATGATGCATATAGATAGTCGAACAAAGGCGGAAAGATGTCCAAGTCGAGATGGAAGCGGCGCTGTGTGAGATTCTAGAAATAGTGGACAGCCGTTCAAGGGGATGGAGGATATACCAGTGAGTTGGCGCCAGAGCCGTCGTCAGCAAACACAGCCGCCACTAACACAAGAGAAAGCGCGGGGGTTGCCCAGACCACGAGTAGCACAGGGAGGAAACGACGAGCGAAATGTTGCCTCAGTACATGGGCCTATATATATGCGGCGAGGGAATGTCAGTTGAAATTTGTGGTTGTTCGATTAGAAGGCGTGGACGTCGCGCCAAGCCTCGCGCAGCCACATACGATGGTCAAGGCCCCGAGGTAGCCTAGGCGTCCTTTCATCTTATTCAAACTGTGAACATGTCAACGCGTGAACGGCCCATGCTTTTCGCGGTTCTATTATTGTGGCGTACCTGTTATTGTGCCGCCACTGGACGACTCCGATCCGAGTCGCAGCGCAGCGACGACCGACAACGGTGCCACATCACGTGACCAGATTGGGGCCACGATCAAAGCGCGTCTTTACCTGCCTTGGGACGACTTGGAGCCTGGGCCGCCTGTATGCAGGATGAGATGTGGAACGAGATCAGAAGGCGCTGTGGAAGCCAAAGCCAATGGACAAGGGGTGGCGCACGCGAACGATCGATAGGGTACGAATGGCCCAGGCATAGATGACTGGTAGATGGAGTGGTCGTCCGTGACGATGATCGGAGCACGAGGGAAGGACGAAAAAGCTTTTGCTACGACGTGGAGAGACCGTGACTGGAAAGAGATAGTACGACAGCGGTCAGAGACAAGGGTTCGTGAACGGCGAGCACGTCGAGGAAACGACCTTGCGGCGATTTGCGAGCGCATGAGAGGCGGCGGCGGGCCACACCATTACATGGCTGAAGGGGATGAAGACGAAGAGATGAGGGGGGTGATGGCTCAGGTTGACCGAAATCGCACACATTTTATAGCCTGGCTCAAATGTGCCTGTCAGCCACCGAGGTGCCTCTTGGAGCTGTTGGTATGCATCCGTTGTTGTTGGGATGCCGGAGCACCGTGACTTCGTGGCCCCAGAGCGTCACCGCGTCACCTCTCACGGGCCGACCTGGTGTCATGCCTCAGTCTTGAGTGTATTACAGGGTCCTTAAACAGTTAAGAAGACGTGAGCGAGCAAACAGGTGCTCCTGCAGACAGTGTCGTTAGGTTTTTTCAGGCCTCCGTTCCAAGGCACCTCATGAATACCATTTGCCACACAATACTAAAGGCATCCGTATAAGCATAAGGAAAGACAGAGGTGCGTTCATTAGTCTAAGAGATTACCCCCTTCCCCAATGGATCCGTGTCTATAAGCCGGAAGCGCGTCCATAGCCCCAAGTCATGCGTGACTCGTCTCTGGAACCACGTTCTCCCATGCTGATCGTGTTGCCGCGCGGACGCGCATGCTGATGCTGCTGAAGTTATCCAAGGCAGGGCGAACGTCGAGCGAGAAGACGGGGGACCCGTCCGGAAGCGGTGGCGCGCCGTAATAATCAATAACATATCGGATTTCTTCGCCTGTTGAGCCTCGCCGGACAACCCAGTCGTGGCGGTCAAATGGAGGTTCGTCACTAGTGGAAGGGGGCGACGAGATCAGTATCGCGGTAGCTGAGGGGTCGATGTATCCTAAAGACGTACTTGAAGCGGTCTGGTAAGAGCCAGCCGGCGAATAAGAAAAACCTCGCTTTTGGCGAGAGTTCACCCGGACGCCCTTTGAAGCGCACCAGTTGTAGCCTCTCGTCCCTGCCAAAAACCAGCAGACACACACGTCCCGTCAGACGCGCGATCCACTTTTTCAGTTTCGAAACGAGTGCAAAGGAAAAAAAAACGAACGCACCTGTTGACTTGAGCCTCCCACTTCTGCACTTCGTCCCACGCCTTCTCGTTCAAGAAATTGTGGATCTGCACCATCGTCTCGACCTCGTTTTCCGGCGTCGGAAATCCCTTGCGGACCAACGCGTTGTAGAACTGTTGCGGAGACGGGTACTCCCAGTTCCCCGCGCCGTCGCGAGGGATCGAAGATTCCGTGCGCTCGGTGGGGAGATCGGCGGTCTGCAAGGGCGCGCGCTCCTGCGTGAGGACGGGGAGGTGGTTTCGTGGGTCCAGCGTTTCGTCGGAGCGTGGCACGGGGCATTGGGCAGGTGCGGCAGGTGCGCCGGCGGCGGCAGTAGCGGCCGATGACGATCTCGACGAGGACGCGTGGTCGACGGGACAGCTGGCAGCGGAAGGCGAGGACGGTTGCGCGCGGTTTGATAGGGAGGCGTGATCCACCGGACAGGAAGACGAAGCAGAAGAAGGCCCCTGCGTGCGCTTTTCAAACGCCGAATGATCCACTGGGCAACTCGCGGGTGACGATGAGGTGGCAGTGTGTTGCGTGGAAGAAGCGGTCTGGCCCATTCTCTAGAAAGAAGGGTGCTTGTTGCGTTGCAGAGTGTACGATCAGAGCGCGGAGATTTTTTGTTTGGGTTGAGGTTTTTTGCTCAACGATGGATGGGACACGGGATGCAATGGATCACTGACGGACTCCCGGACTGGGGAAAATTGTACGGGTGCATGGACCCGTATTCCGGATCACGTGATACCGAAAATTGAGCGGTGTGGTGTGAAATTGAAGGTGTGTGGAAGTCCTCGAAAAAGTACACAGTTGAACGTGAAGCTGAAGCTTGAAGACCTTCCACGTCGTATTCACTTGCCCATTCAGCAAGCTAAGTCTATATTTTTCAGGTTATCGCGTATCGCTCGCTTCCTTGGGCTGCTGGGTGTACCATCGGTAATCTCGTTCGCCCCATTGGGTGGTGCCACGCGGACTTGAAGGCAGGGGATCGATCCGCAAGCTATGCTACTTCTTGCAAAGGTACACCACTGGTACGCCAGCAATCCAGTACAGTATACTCCTGATAAAGGTGTTGGAACTTGGGATGGCCGATCTCGCTTAGCTGGTGGCACCTGGTGCACAAACGAAGCTTCCATTTCAGGCGTCACCCCAATTTTTTGTTGAACTTTATGTGCCGTTGTGCTAAAGCTTGAATTCAGACTATTGTGGGCTCACTTAAAGACCCCTTTTGACCAATTTTGCCTTTGGGTGAACAGAATAAGGTGGGAGTACCAATGCCAGTTGCAGTCCACAGGTTGGTCGCATCATCCGATTCATCATCATTCCACACAGCGCTGGCATGTGGTCTCGTCCAATGTGGCGTCTCAAATAAGTGCCAGCCTTGCGCCTGACATGCATGTCATGTGTGTTCTAATACATCCGCATGCTCATCCATCATGATTTCTTGATGCACCCGTATTCACAGATTCCGCACCCAAATCGTCTTATCTTCCTCATCTTTACACCTCCAACTCTTTTTTCGGTTTCCCAGACTCGGAGACCCCAGACACTACGAGTGCATCCTCTGACTCTTTTACTGCCTGCCATTTCGCTCTTCTATCCGCTCTAGGTCCTGCGCCGAACGTGATGCGACCAATTACGTTCCCTCCATCACAGCCGTGCCACAGGCTCGTCAACGAATGCAGGCTTCGGATCCGAAACACCGTGGGCACGCCTGGCAGTTCACGACAAAGGCACGAGTCCACTCCACGGCGTTTATTGGATGGTCTAGATGAACACCCTTGTAATGCATCCTTTTCATTTCTTTCGCGAGTCAGGTGGACTTTCGGGGCAACCCCTCACGGACAGCCCCATTTGTGGAATTCCTCTCACCACGTTCGGAACGCTATTACGCGTAGCTGTTCTTTTCCCATGCGACTACGTACATCATTTGCGGTTGCTTCCCATGGACTTGGAGAGAAGCCTGATTTCGTCTCTCTTCGTATATGACTTCGCGTTGCGGCCTCGCCACTCAGTCCGTAATGGCGCGGCCATTCAATCTGACGTAATATTTCCGAAACACTACTGTAGGGGGGAGAACCGTTCAACCACACAAACCTTGGCCCAAAGGTGGTGCGAGAGGCACAAACCCCCGTGGAAAGTAGCCCTCCACTTTCGAGTGAGTGACGTCATCATCCTCTGAGAGGATGCGGTATGCCCATGTTCGGGGTGCCATGGAACCGGACGACCGGGCTAACGCCGACCCTACGGAACTCCTTACAATCAATAATCGGTCCGCGGCTGTACGGTCGTACCGTGACAGTATAAACCGGTCCCATCGCCCGATTGACGGAACCTCCGAGGTTGAACTGTACTGTAAAATCCGAAGATATGCTGGAGTCGGACGATGGGGAATGGTTCAGGTCAAGTGGGGCGTGTAGAGCCGAACGTCGGAGGGGCTCAGGGTCACACGTACTGGCTCGCGTGACCCCAGGTACGGTGGTCGTGCAGATTTCGTTTCGCAGTTCTACTTGTTGTTACGGGTACAACGGGTGGGGTTGAACTTGTGACGCCGTTTCTGCCGCGGGAATCCATGTGGGTCGCACGCACAAAAATTGTGGGGAAAACACGTGTGGCGCATTTTGGTCCTCCCATTATTGTCGTGGTCGAGTAACGCGACAAAGGATATAGTGTTAACGATGCGTGCATTGGTTAATGTGCAACACATAAACGTGCATCAACATTTGGTCGCATCTGTAGTACGTTGTCTGCTAAAAAGAAAAATTTCAAATCGATTAAATAACCATGACACTCGCGGTCGGAACTGGCGAGGCGACTTCACATGTATTAGCGCTGCCAAACTCAAACGCTTGTCGAGCAAATTTACAATTCATTGTCGCGCGAGGACCCCGTGTACCCACAGCGAGCGGACACCCCCCCCGGCTAACTCTCAGTCAAAAAGAAAGGTCGAAACAACTGCCAATAGAGATGGACAATGTGCTGTGTCTCAGGCTTTGTCCCACCCACTATGAATGCAACAGCTACTGAATCTCAGTAGGCAAAACACCTGAAATTCAGGGTTTTATCACTTGAAACTAAGGTGTTTCCACACTGTTCAGTACTTTGATCATGTTCTACTCTGACTTTTTTA
>Ga0307512_10004318_pt1 | contig 15676 bp, 13 predicted proteins | sample 14_EM_MG_FD_200267 | JGI IMG/M metagenome (GOLD analysis project Ga0307512, IMG submission 200267) | Populus trichocarpa ectomycorrhiza microbial communities from riparian zone in the Pacific Northwest, United States - 14_EM | ecosystem: Host-associated > Plants > Roots > Unclassified | place... | reverse complement strand
ACCGGGCACCGAGATCTCGTAGCCGTCTTCGCCGGTGTAGCCGGAGCGGGTGACGAAGCAGTCGGCGCCTGCCAGTGTGAATTCGGCGCCGGTCATGAAGGTCAGCTTGGCGACGGCCGGGTTCAGTCGTGCCAGCGCCTTCGCGGCCTGCGGACCCTGCAGCGCGAGCAGCGCGCGGTCCGGCAGCGGCTGGACGGTGCAGCGGTGGCCGATGTTCGTGACGAGGTGGCGCGTGTCGGCGGCCTTGCAGGCGGCGTTGACGATCAGGAACAGGTGGTCTTCGCGGCGCGTGACCATCAGGTCGTCGAGGATGCCGCCGCTGGTATTCGTGAAGAAGGCGTAGCGCTGCTTGCCGACCGCCAGACCGACCACATCCATCGGCACCAGCGATTCGAGGGCCTTGGCCGCATCGTCGCCGACCAGGCGCAGCTGGCCCATGTGCGAGACGTCGAACAGCGCCGCCGACTCGCGGCAGTGGCGATGTTCCTTCAGGATGCCGCTGGGGTAGGAGACCGGCATGTCGTAGCCGGCGAACGCGACCATCTTGGCCCCGAGTTCGAGGTGCAGGGCATGCAGCGGGGTGCGGGCGAGCTTGTCGAGCGAAGCGGTCTCGGGCATGGCGGTCTCCAGGGGCAATTCATCCGGGCGGTGCGATCCATGATCGCACCGTGATTGCCCCCTCTGTCCGCTTTACCTGAGAGATTGGCAGCGCGCTTCTCGTGAAGCGCACCACTTGCCCCTTCGGTGGGCCCACTCGAGGTGAGCCTCTCTCCAGCGAGGAACGCCTCAAACGCAAGGCGCTTGCCAGTCCTTTTGCCTGAGCGTTCGACCCCGGGTTCTCACCCGGGCTCTGCGCCTTCGGCGGCTTCTCGAGGAAGCTCTCTCCTGACGACGGCGAGTGTAGCAGCGGCATCGATAATCACACGCCATGAGCAGAGCAAAACAAGCAAGAGCAGACGAAGTGCCGTCGACCGAATGGCTGACCGTCGAGTCGATGGACCTCGACGCGCAAGGCGTCGCCCACAACCTGGAAGGCAAGGTCGTCTTCATCGACGGCGCGCTGCCCGGCGAAGAAGTGCGGGTCTTGGTCAACAAGCGCAAGAACAACTGGGAGCAGGCGACGATGACCGCGCTGCGCCGCGAGAGCTCGCAGCGCGTCACGCCGCGCTGCCCGCACTTCGGCACCTGCGGCGGCTGCAAGATGCAGCACTTTCACATCGGCGCGCAGATCGCGACCAAGCAGCGTGCGCTCGAAGACGGGCTGTGGCACCTCGGCAAGGTCAAGGCCGAGACGATGCTGCGGCCGATCGAGGGGCCGGCCTGGGGCTACCGCTACCGGGCGCGGCTGTCGGTGCGCTTCGTCGTCAAGAAGGACAAGGTGCTGGTCGGCTTCCACGAGCGTCAGTCCAGCTTCGTGGCCGACATGGACAGCTGCGAGGTGCTGCCGCCCAAGGTCAGCGCGATGCTGGTGCCGCTGCGCGCGCTGGTTGCGGCGATGGACCAGCGCGACCGCCTGCCGCAGATCGAACTGGCTGTGGGCGACGAGGTCGTCGCCCTGGTGCTGCGGCACCTGGAGCCGCTGACCGACGCCGACCTGGCGCGCCTGCGCGCGTTCGGCGCCGAGCACGGCGTGCAGTGGTGGCTGCAGTCCAAGGGGCCGGACACGGTGTGCCGTCTCGACGAAGGAGGCCCGGTGCTGTCGTACGCGTTGCCCGAGTTCGGCATCACGATGCCGTTCAAGCCGACCGATTTCACGCAGGTCAACCCGCACATCAACCGCACGCTGGTGACGCGCGCGCTGCGCCTGCTGGCGGCGCGCCCAGACGAGCGTGTGATCGACTGGTTCTGCGGCCTGGGCAACTTCACGTTGCCGATCGCCACGATGGCGCGCGAGGTGCTGGGCATCGAAGGCAGCGAGACGCTGGTGCAGCGCTCGCGCGAGAACGCCGTGGTCAACGGCGTGGGCGCCAAGACGAGTTTTGTCGCGCGCAACCTGTTCGAGGTCACGCCGGCCGAGCTGGCGACTTATGGCCATGCCGACAAGTGGCTGGTCGACCCGCCGCGCGAGGGCGCGTTCGCGCTCGCGAAGGCCTTGGCCGACCTGCACGCCGACCCATCGCTGGCGCCGGGCTACCAGCCGCCGCAGCGCATCGTCTACGTCAGCTGCAACCCGGCGACGCTGGCGCGCGACGCCGGGCTGCTCGTGCACCAGGCGGGCTACCGCTGCACGGCGGCGGGGGCGGTGAACATGTTCCCGCACACGGCGCATGTGGAGAGCATGGCGGTGTTCGAGCGGGACATGCCGGCTTAGAAACGAGCAAGGGCCCCGAAGGGCCCCTGGCTTGGCGTGATCGCCGCGTCAGTCGTTGCTGCTCGCGAACCCAAGGATGGACAACAGCGACTGGAAGATGTTGTACAGGTCGAGGTAGACGTTCAGCGTCGCGCTGATGTAGTTGGTCTCTTCGCCGTCGCGCACGCGCTTCAGGTCATAGATGATGAAGGCCGAGAAGATACCGATGGCCACGACCGACAGCGTGATCATCAGCGCGCTCGATTGCAGGAAGATGTTCGCGATGCCGGCGACGATCAGCATGATCACGCCGACGAACAGGAACTTGCCCATTGAGGACAGGTCGCGCTTGATCACCGACGACAGCGTCGCCATGCCGAAGAAGATCGCGCCGGTGCCGGCGAACGCGGTCATCACGATGCCCGAGCCGTTGTTCAGGCCCAGCACCGCACCGATCAGGCGCGACAGCATCAGCCCCATGAAGAAGGTGAAGCCCAGCAGGATGGGCACGCCCGCGGCCGAGTTCTTGGTCTTCTCGATCGCGTAGATGAAGCCGAACGCACCGGCCAGGAACACGATCGCGCTCATGCCATGGCCCATCACGCGGGTGATGCCCGTCGCAACGCCGATCCAGGCGCCGAGCACGGTCGGCACCATCGACAGCGCAAGCAGCCAGTAGGTGTTGCGCAGCACGCGGTTGCGCTGGTCGACGGAGGTGACGCCACCGGCGTAACCCGGGAATTCGGTTTGCAGAGGTTGGTTCATCAGAGAACTCCTTGTGGTGAACAACGCGGTCTTCAGACCCGCCCGGCGCATTCTAGTTCCGTGCCCCCGAACCGCCTAGTCGGGATCCTGCGTACAGTTGAGGGCGAAATTTCTCCACACCAGACCTGAGCCTCCCCCAATGAACACACGCCCTGTCCTGTCGCTTGCCGACATCAAACGCATCGCCGCCGCCGCCGAGGCCGAAGCCACTGCCAACGACTGGATCGTCACGATCGCCATCGTCGACGACGGTGGCCACCTGCTGTGGCTGCAGCGGCTGGACGGTGCCGCCCCGCTGTCGGCCCACATCGCGCCGGCGAAGGCGCGCACGTCGGCTCTCGGTCGCCGCGAAAGTGCGGTCTACGAAGAGATCGTCAAGGGTGGCCGCACCGCGTTTCTGAGCGTGCCCGAGATCGAAGGCCTGCTCGAGGGCGGCGTGCCCATCATGGTCGACGGCCACTGCCTGGGCGCGGTCGGAGTCAGCGGCGTCAAGTCGAGCGAGGACGCGCAGATCGCCAAGGCCGGCATCGCGGCCCTCGGCACCTGACCAGGGTCTAGCGGCGCAACAGCAGCAGGCAGCCGCCGACGATCAAGGTCGCCGACGCGGCGGTGGTGAGTGTCGGCACCTCGCCGAACACGAAGTAGCCCAGCAGCGTCGCCCAGACGAACCCGCTGTATTCGAGCGGTGCGACGCGACTGGCCTCGAGCCGCGTGATGGCGTAGGTGAGGGCAAGCAGCCCGAGCGTGCCCAGGCCGCCGGCCAGCAGGCTGAGCACCATGTCGCCGGGCTGGATCGGCTGCCAGCGCCACGCTGTCGGCCCCGCCAGCAACAGCAGCGGCAACACGCTCTGGATCAGCAGGATGGTCCAGATCGAGTCGGTGCGCGACTGGCGCCGCGCCAGCAGCATCACGCCGGCGAACGACAGTGCGGCGACCGCTGCGGCTGCCATGCCGAGCAGGCGTCTGGTGTCGAAGCCCGACAAGCCCAGGCCCAGCTCGGCCGCCACCGAGACCGACACGCCCAGCAGCCCCGCGCCGAGTGCGAGCCAGATCGAGCTCGAGGGGCGTTCGCCCAGCGCGGGAATCGCGAGCACGGCGACGAAGATCGGTGCCAGGTACGAGATGGTCAGGGCCTCGGCCAGCGGCAGCCGCGTCAGCGCGAAGAAGTAGCCGAGCAGCGAACACAGCAGCAGCACGCTGCGCAGCAGGTGCAGACGCCACGCGGCAGCGTCGGGCAGCGGCGTGCGCTTCCAGAGCCACAAGGCCAGCGCGAAGACGCTGCCGCCGGCGAAACGGAAGAAGCCGAGCTGCAATGCATCGAAGCGGACCGCCATCAGCTTGATCACGCAGTCCATGCTGACGAAACTCGCGGTGGCCAATGCGGCGACCAGCAACGGCAGCGCATCGCTGCGAGTGGCGCCGACGGTGCGAAGAGGGGCAGTGGAAGACATCGGGCGAGTCTACGTGGCGGGTGTGTCACGGTCGGTCGGGTCGGGGCGGTGGTCTATAATTCGAAGGTTTACCCTTAACCTACCCGCCCAGCAAAACTCACGCGGTTTCCGCTCCGGAGACCAGCGGTTCTTGCCTTCCGAAAACTCCCCGGTTTTCACCTCAGCAGCGAACCTCCGCGGCCATGCGCCGACCGAGCAACGCTGGGCGCACATCACGGAGATTGCCGGTGTCGCCGCAACTGCTGTTCCCCCAAGCCCAGGCCCTCCTGGCTCTCGCAGACGGCACGGTGTTCCGAGGCATCTCGATCGGCGCCGCCGGCCACACCGTCGGCGAAGTGGTGTTCAACACCGCGCTGACCGGCTACCAGGAAATCCTCACCGACCCGAGCTACTGTCGGCAGATCGTCACGCTGACCTACCCGCACATCGGCAACTACGGCATCAGCGCCGAAGACGTCGAAGCGAAGAAGGTGTTCGCGGCCGGTTTGATCATCAAGGACTTGCCGCTGCTGGCGTCGAACTTTCGCAGCAGCATGACCTTGGCGCAGTACCTCGAGCGCGAGAACACCGTTGCGATCGCCAACATCGACACGCGCCGATTGACCCGGGTGCTGCGGACCCAGGGTGCGCAGAACGGCTGCATCCTGACGCTGCCGCTGGGCGAGGCGCTGACCGATGCCCACGAAGCCGACGCGATCGCGAAGGCCAAGGCCGCGCCCAGCATGAGCGGCCTCGACCTGGCCAAGGTTGTCAGCGAAACCGAGCCCTACGAGTGGACCGAGACCGAGTGGGCGCTCGGCGCCGGCTACGGTCAGCAGACCGCGCCGCAGTTCCATGTCGTCGCCTACGACTACGGCGTCAAGCGCAACATCCTGCGCATGCTCGCGAGCCGCGGCTGCCGCGTCACCGTGGTGCCGGCGCAGACGCCCGCGACCGCGGTGCTCGAACTGAAACCCGACGGCATCTTCCTGAGCAACGGCCCCGGCGACCCGGAGCCCTGCGACTACGCGATCCGCGCGACGCGCGAACTGATCGAGACCGGCATCCCGACCTTCGGCATCTGCCTGGGCCACCAGATCCTGGCACTCGCGTCCGGTGCGAAGACCTTCAAGATGAAGTTCGGCCACCACGGCGCGAACCACCCGGTGAAAGACCTGGACACCGGCGTCGTCAGCATCACGAGCCAGAACCACGGCTTCGCGGTCGACGAGAAAACGCTGCCGGCGAATCTGCGGCCCACGCACGTGTCGCTGTTCGACGGCACGCTGCAAGGCCTGATGCGCACCGACAAGCCCGCGTTCTGCTTCCAGGGCCACCCGGAGGCCTCGCCCGGCCCGCACGACATTGCCTACCTGTTCGACCGCTTCACCGCGCTGATGACCCAACAGAAGACCGAGAAGAACGCGGAGAAGAAGAATGCCTAAGCGCAGCGACCTGAAATCCATCCTCATCATCGGCGCCGGCCCGATCATCATCGGCCAGGCCTGCGAGTTCGACTACTCCGGTGCCCAGGCCTGCAAGGCACTGCGCGAAGAGGGCTACAAGGTCATCCTGGTCAACAGCAACCCGGCGACCATCATGACCGACCCCGAGATGGCCGATGTGACCTACATCGAGCCCATCACCTGGCAGGTGGTCGAGAAGATCATCGCGAAGGAACGGCCCGATGCGGTGCTGCCGACGATGGGCGGCCAGACCGCGCTGAACTGCGCGCTCGACCTGCACAAGAACGGCGTGCTCGCGAAGTACGGCGTCGAGATGATCGGTGCGAACGAGCACGCCATCGAGAAGGCCGAGGACCGCCTGAAGTTCAAGGACGCGATGACCGGCATCGGCCTGGGCTCGGCGCGCTCGGGCATCGCGCACTCGATGGAAGACGCGCTCGCGGTGCAGAAGCGCATCACGAAAGAGACCGGCGGCACCGGCTTCCCGATGGTCATTCGCCCCAGCTTCACGCTCGGCGGCACCGGTGGCGGCATTGCCTACAACCCGGACGAGTTCGAAGAGATCTGCAAGCGCGGGCTCGATCTCTCGCCGACGAAAGAGCTGCTCATCGAAGAGTCGCTGATCGGCTGGAAAGAGTACGAGATGGAGGTCGTGCGCGACAAGGCCGACAACTGCATCATCGTGTGCTCGATCGAGAACCTGGACCCGATGGGCATCCACACCGGCGACTCGATCACGGTGGCGCCGGCGCAAACGCTGACCGACAAGGAATACCAACTGCTGCGCAACGCGAGCATCGCGATCCTGCGCGAGATCGGTGTCGACACCGGCGGCTCGAACGTGCAGTTCTCGATCAACCCGAAGGACGGCCGCATGGTCGTGATCGAGATGAATCCGCGCGTGTCGCGCTCGTCCGCGCTGGCGTCGAAGGCGACGGGCTTTCCGATCGCCAAGGTCGCCGCCAAGCTGGCGGTCGGCTACACGCTGGATGAGTTGCGCAACGACATCACCGGCGGTGCGACGCCGGCGTCGTTCGAGCCCAGCATCGACTACGTGGTCACGAAGATCCCGCGCTTCGCGTTCGAGAAGTTCCCGGCCGCCGACTCGCGCCTGACGACGCAGATGAAGTCGGTCGGCGAGGTGATGGCGATGGGCCGCACCTTCCAGGAGAGCTTCCAGAAGGCCTTGCGCGGTCTGGAAACCGGCATCGACGGGCTGACCGAGCGCACGTCATGTCAACCCACGGACCGCGACGAGATCATCCAGGAAATCGGCGAAGCCGGTCCCGAGCGCATTCTCTTCGTAGGCGATGCCTTCCGCATCGGCATGAGCTTGCAAGAGGTCTTCGAAGAGACCGCGATCGACCCGTGGTTCCTCGCGCAGATCGAGCAGCTGATCCAGCACGAGCAGGCGCTCGCCGGCCGCACGCTGGGCGATCTGGCCAAGGACGAGCTGCGTTTCCTGAAGTCCAAAGGCTTCTCGGACCGGCGCCTGGCCAAGTTGCTGGGCACCAACCAGCACGAGGTGCGCAAGCTGCGCATCGAAATGAACGTGCGCCCGGTCTACAAGCGGGTTGATACCTGCGCTGCCGAGTTCGCAACGCAGACCGCCTACATGTACTCGACCTACGACGAGGAGTGCGAGGCCGAGCCGACCAACCGCAAGAAGATCATGGTGCTGGGCGGCGGGCCGAACCGCATCGGCCAGGGCATCGAGTTCGACTACTGCTGCGTGCACGCAGCGCTGGCGATGCGTGAGGACGGCTACGAGACCATCATGGTCAACTGCAACCCCGAGACCGTGTCGACCGACTACGACACCTCGGACCGGCTGTACTTCGAGCCGGTCACGCTCGAGGACGTGCTCGAGATCGTCGACAAGGAAAAGCCGGTCGGCGTGATTGTGCAGTACGGCGGGCAGACGCCGCTGAAGCTCGCGCTCGACCTCGAGCGCGCCGGCGTGCCCATCGTCGGCACATCGCCCGACAGCATCGACATTGCCGAAGACCGCGAGCGCTTCCAGAAGCTGCTGCACGAACTCGGCCTGAAGCAGCCGCCGAACCGCACCGCGCGCACCGAAGAGCAGGCGCTGCTGCTGGCGCAGGAGATCGGCTACCCGCTGGTCGTGCGCCCGAGCTACGTGCTGGGTGGCCGCGCGATGGAGATCGTGCACGGCGACAAGGACCTCGAGCGCTACATGCGCGAGGCCGTCAAGGTCAGCGAGAAGTCGCCAGTCTTGCTCGACCGCTTTCTCGACGACGCGATCGAGGTCGACGTCGACTGCATCAGCGACGGCACCGACGTGATGATCGGCGGCATCATGGAGCACGTCGAGCAGGCGGGCATCCACTCTGGCGATTCGGCGTGTTCGCTGCCGCCGTACTCGCTGCCCGAGTCACTGCAGAACGAGATGCGCCGCCAGGCCACGCTGATGGCCAAGGCGCTGAAGGTGGTCGGCCTGATGAACACGCAGTTCGCGATCCAGGGCGAGGGCGATGACGCCATCGTCTACGTCCTCGAAGTGAACCCGCGCGCATCGCGCACCGTGCCTTTCGTGTCGAAGGCGACCGGCCAGCCGCTGGCGAAGATCGCAGCGCGCTGCATGGTCGGGCAGAAGCTGCGCGACCAGCGCCACAGTGACGGGAAGCCGCCGCGCGAAGTGATCCCGCCGTACTTCTCGGTCAAGGAAGCGGTGTTCCCGTTCAACAAGTTCCCCGGCGTCGACCCCATCCTCGGGCCGGAGATGCGCTCGACCGGTGAGGTCATGGGCGCGGGCCGTACCTTTGGCGAGGCGATGCTAAAGAGCCAGCTCGGCGCGGGCTCCAAGCTGCCGACCAGCGGCACGGTCTGCATCACCGTGAAGAACAGCGACAAGGACCGCGCGGTGAAGGTCGCGAGCGACCTTCATGACCTGGGCTTCAACATCGTCGCGACCAAGGGCACGGCCGCGGCGATCGCCAACGCCGGCGTGCCGGTCAAGGCCATCAACAAGGTCAAGGACGGCCGCCCGCACATCGTCGACATGGTCAAGGCCGGCGAGATCCAGCTCGTGTTCACGACGGTGGACGAGACGCGCACCGCGATCGCCGACTCGCGCCACATCCGCCAGGCGGCGCTGGCGAACCGCATCACCTACTACACCAGCATGGCGGGTTGCGAGGCGGCGGTCGAAGGCATGAAGCACGAAGACGACCTGGTCGTATTGTCTCTGCAGGAACTGCACCGCGAACTGCACTAAACTGGCGTCCACCTCATCCGCCGCCGGTTTGCCCGGCGGCGGTGTCATTTTTGCTCCAGGGTTTTGATCATCATGGCCACCATTCCGTTGACCGTTCGCGGTGCCGAAAAACTCAAAGAAGAACTCGCACGCCTGAAAAACGTCGAGCGCCACGCGGTGATCCAGGCCATCGCCGAGGCCCGCGCGCAGGGCGACCTGTCGGAAAACGCCGAGTACGAGGCCGCCAAGGACAAGCAGGGCTTCATCGAAGGCCGCATTCTCGAGATCGAGAGCAAGCTCGCCGCCGCGCAGATCATCGATCCGGCGACGCTGAACGCCGAGGGCCGCATCGTGTTCGGCTCGACCGTCGACCTGGAAGACGAGGACAGCGGCGCCAAGGTCACCTACCAGATCGTCGGTGACGACGAGGCCGACCTGAAGCAGGGCCTGATCTCGATCAGCTCGCCGATTGCACGCGCGCTGATCGGCAAGGTCGAAGGCGACGTGGCCGAGGTGCAGGCGCCCGGGGGGCTGCGCCACTACGAGGTGATGGCGGTTCGCTACGGATGAGCGCCGTGGCGGCGCGATGCGCGGCCGTGGCGGCCGGGCTGTGGGCTGGCGTTCTGCTGTGCATCGCGGCGATCGCGACGCCAGCGGCATTTGCGGTGCTGGCGTCGGCCGACGCGGGCCGGGTCGTCGCCCGCATCTTCATGCCGGAGGCCTACCTGAGTCTGGGCGTGGCCATCGTGCTGTTCGCGATCGAACGCCAGCGCAGCCGCCAGGTTGCCGAGGCGGGTGCCGGCTCGGTGTTCAGCACCAACCTCGTGCTGCTGCTGGGCACCTTGTTTTGCACCGTCGCGGGTTACTTCGCGCTGCAACCGATGATGGCCGCGGCGCGCGCCGGGCAGGGCAGCGTGTCGTTCATGACGCTGCACGCCATCTCGCTCGGCTTCTTCGCATTGAAGGGCCTGCTGGTGCTGGCCCTGGCGTGGCGGCTCGCCGGTGTCAGGACTGTTGCGACGACTTCTTGACGCTGGTCTTGCGCTTGGTCGCGCGCTTGAGTTCGCCGCCGGCGGCGATGCGCATGTTGCCCACCACCGTGATCTTCTTGACCTGGGCCCGGTGGTTGCCGCTCTTCGAGAACTTCAGGATCTTCACGACCTTGGGACCGGAACCGCGGCCCTCGCGTTCGACCTTTTCCTTGGGCGGCATCGGCCGCCACAACACCAGCAGCTTACCGATGTGCTGGATGGGCGCGGCACCGAGTTCGTCGCTCAGGGTCGCGAAGATCGCCTCGCGGGTGGCCCGTTCGTCCGAGAACACCCGCACCTTGATCAGGCCGTGGGCGTTCAGCGCGGCGTCCACTTCCTTCTGAACGGCGGGCGTGAGGCCGTCACCGCCGATCATCACCACCGGGTCGAGGTGATGGGCTTCGGAACGCTTTTCCTTGCGCTGGGCAGGGGTCAATTGAATCGCAGTCATCCTCGTATTATCCCTGTGTCATGAAAACCCAAACAAAAAGCAAGAAGGTCAACAAAGCGTGGCTGCACGACCACCTCAATGACACCTATGTGAAGCTGGCGCAGAAGGACGGTTACCGCGCCCGCGCCGCTTACAAGCTCAAGGAGATCGACGAGGAACTGCACCTGATCAAGCCTGGCCAGATCGTCGTCGACCTGGGCTCGGTGCCGGGGGCCTGGAGCCAGTACGTGCGACGCCGCTTCGCGCCCAAGGAAGTCGGTGCGGGCGGGGCGGCGGCCGGGGCGCTGAACGGCACCATCATCGCGCTGGATGTGCTGCCCATGGAGCCGATCGAGGGTGTGGTCTTTCTGCAGGGCGACATCCGCGAAGACACGGTGCTGGCCGAGCTGGAAGCGGTGGTTGCCGGGCGTCCGGTGGACGTGGTGGTGTCGGACATGGCGCCCAACCTGTCGGGCATCGAGAGCGCCGATGCCGCCCGCATCTCCCACCTGGTCGAGCTGGCGGTCGAGTTCGCCCAGCAGCACCTGACGCCGCAAGGCGCACTGGTGTGCAAGGTCTTCCACGGCAGCGGCTACAGTCAGCTTGTGACGCTGTTCAAGGCCACGTTTCGGGTCGTCAAGCCCATCAAACCCAAGGCCTCGCGTGACAAATCGTCCGAAACCTTTCTGGTCGGGATCGGCCTGAAGCGGGCGGCTCAAGCCCGTGCGTTCGGAGCCGATATTCCGGCGTAGAGGGATCAAAGCCTTGTGTGAACTAAAATCGGCCACAGATGGGCTGAACATCTGTGGCTCATGCATGACCGCCGCCCGTGGTCATGGCCCGAAAATGGAGATGCGGTGAACAATCAATGGTTCTCTAAGGTCGCTGTCTGGATGGTGATTGCACTGGTGCTGTTCACCGTGTTCAAGCAGTTCGACCGCACCACGTCCCAGAGCGGGATGATCGGCTACTCCGACTTCCTCGAAGAGGTGCGCGGCAAGCGCATCAAGAGCGTCCAGCTCCAGGAAGGCGCCGGCGGCAGCACCGAAATCCGCGCCAAGACCACCGATGACAAGGAACTGCGCACCACCGCAACCTACCTTGACCGCGGCCTGGTCGGCGACCTGATCAACAACAACGTCAAGTTCGACGTCAAGCCGCGCGAGGAACCGTCGTTCCTGCTGAGCATGTTGGCGTCCTGGGGCCCGATCCTGTTGCTGATCGGGGTCTGGATCTACTTCATGCGCCAGATGCAGGGCGGCGGCAAGGGCGGGGCGTTCAGCTTCGGCAAAAGCAAGGCCCGCATGCTGGATGAGGCCAACAACACGACCACCTTTGCCGACGTCGCCGGTTGCGACGAGGCCAAGGAAGAGGTCAAGGAGCTGGTCGACTTCCTGAAAGACCCGCAGAAGTTCCAGAAGCTGGGCGGGCGCATCCCGCGCGGCGTGCTGCTGGTCGGCCCTCCGGGCACCGGCAAGACCCTGCTCGCGAAGGCGATTGCCGGCGAGGCCAAGGTGCCGTTCTTCTCGATCTCGGGTTCCGACTTCGTCGAGATGTTCGTCGGCGTCGGCGCGGCGCGTGTGCGCGACATGTTCGAGCAGGCCAAGAAGAGTGCACCCTGCATCATCTTCGTCGATGAAATCGACGCGGTCGGCCGCCACCGTGGCGCCGGCCTGGGCGGCGGCAACGACGAGCGCGAACAGACGCTGAACCAGATGCTGGTCGAGATGGACGGCTTCGAGACCAACCTCGGCGTGATCGTGATGGCCGCGACCAACCGCCCGGACATTCTCGACCCCGCGCTGCTGCGCCCGGGCCGTTTCGACCGCCAGGTTTACGTGACGCTGCCCGACGTTCGCGGCCGCGAAGCCATCCTGAACGTGCACATGCGCAAGGTGCCGGTCGGCCAAGACATCCGCGCCGACATCCTGGCGCGCGGCACGCCCGGCTTCTCGGGGGCTGATCTCGCCAACCTGGTCAACGAATCCGCCCTGTTCGCTGCGCGCCGCAACGGCCGCGTCGTCGAGATGGTCGACTTCGAGAAGGCCAAGGACAAGATCATGATGGGGCCGGAGCGCAAGTCCATGGTCATGGCCGAGGAAGAGCGCCGCAACACCGCGTACCACGAGGCCGGTCACGCGCTGGTGGCGCGCCTGGTGCCCAAGGCCGACCCGGTGCACAAGGTCACGGTGATCCCGCGCGGCCGTGCGCTGGGCGTGACGATGCAGTTGCCAGAAGGCGACCGCTACAGCACCGACAAGATCCGCATGGAAAGCACGATCGCGATCCTGTTCGGTGGCCGCATCGCCGAAGAGGTCTTCATGGGCGAGATGACGACCGGCGCCAGCAACGACTTCGAGCGCGCCACGCACATCGCGCGCGACATGGTTACGCGCTACGGCATGACCGAGGCGCTGGGCACCATGGTCTATGCCGAGAACGAAGGCGAGGTCTTCCTCGGCCGTTCGGTGACCAAGACCACCTCGATGAGCGAGCAGACCATGCAGGCGGTCGACCACGAGATCCGCCGCATCCTCGACGAGCAATACGCGGTCGCGCGCAAGCACATCGAGGACAACAAGGACAAGATGCACGCGATGGCCAACGCCCTGCTCGAATGGGAAACCATCGACACTGAGCAGATCGACGACATCATGAACGACAAGCCGCCGCGTCCGCCCAAGGACTGGACGCCGTCGATCAACAAGGCCGTTCCGCCGGTGCCGCCGGTCTCGCCGGGCAGTGCGCCGGCGACCGCCGCCTGAGTTCGCGACGACGATCGACCAACACGGGGCTTCGGCCCCGTTTTTCATCATGATCTGGCAAACGACCCGTTTCAGGATAGCCCTGACGCGCCCGCAGGTGATGGGCATCGTCAACATCACGCCCGACTCCTTCTCGGACGGAGGGCGCTCGGTGGCCGCAGCCATCGCCCATTGCGAGCAGTTGCTGGCCGAGGGCGCCGACCTGCTCGACCTGGGCGGTGAGTCGACGCGCCCGGGCTCGCTGCCGGTCTCGGCCGACGAAGAGCTGGCCCGTGTGCTGCCGGTGCTCGACGCCGCGCTGACGCTGGGCTGCCCGGTCTCTGTCGACACCAACAAACCCGAGGTGATGCGCGCGGTGCTCGCGCGTGGCGCCGACATCGTCAACGACATCAACGCGCTGCAGGCGCCCGGCGCGCTCGACGTGGTTGCGGCGCATCCGAGTTGCGGCGTCTGCCTGATGCACATGCGCGGCGACCCGGCGACGATGCAGCAGCGTCCACAGTACGACGACGTGCTGACCGAGGTCGGCGAGTTTCTCGGCCAGCGCGTGCACACCCTGCGCGAACGCGGCATCGCCGACGAACGCATCGTGCTCGACCCGGGCATCGGCTTCGGCAAGAGCGTGGCGCATAACCTCGACCTGCTGCGGCGCCAGCGTGAGCTGCTGGCGCTGGGCCGGCCGCTGCTCGTGGGCTGGTCGCGCAAGTCGACATTGGGCGCGGTGACCGGCCGCGACGTGTCGCAACGCCAATCCGCCAGTGTCGCGGCGGCGCTCGCGGCGGTTCAGGCGGGGGCGCGGGTCGTGCGCGTGCACGACGTCGCGGCGACCGTGGACGCGCTGAAGGTGTGGCAGGCCGTGGGCCTGCTGCACGGATAATTCCGCTCTCGGCGGAGAGGGAGACAACAAGATGAGCAAGACCAGCAACAGGACCTACTTCGGCACCGACGGCATCCGCGGCACGGTCGGCCAGTTCCCGATCACGCCCGACTTCATGCTGCGCCTGGGCCACGCGGTCGGCCGCGTGCTCAAGACCAGCGACAAGAAGCCCACCGTGCTGATCGGCAAGGACACGCGCATCTCGGGCTACATGATCGAGTCCGCGCTCGAGGCCGGTTTCGCGTCGGCCGGCGTCGACGTGCTGCTGACCGGCCCGCTGCCGACGCCCGGCGTGGCCTACCTGACACGCGCGCTGCGCCTGAACCTGGGCGTGGTGATCAGCGCATCGCACAACCCGTTCGGCGACAACGGCATCAAGTTCTTCTCGGCGCGCGGCGAGAAGCTGCCCGATGCGTGGGAGCGCAGCGTCGAGGCGGCGCTGGAAGAGCCGGCGCAATGGGTCGCGTCGGCCCAGCTCGGCAAGGCCAAGCGCATCGACGATGCGCAAGGGCGCTACATCGAGTTCTGCAAGGCGACCTTCGGCAGCGATCTGTCGCTGAAGGGCCTGAAGATCGTCGTCGACGCGGCCAATGGCGCGGCCTACCATGTCGCGCCCGATGTGTTCCACGAACTCGGTGCCGAGGTCATCGCGATCGGCTGCGGCCCGAACGGCTTCAACATCAACGACGGTTTCGGCGCCACCGCGCCGGCGGCGCTGGTCGCGGCGGTCAAGCAGCACGGTGCGCACTACGGCGTCGCGCTCGACGGCGATGCGGACCGCTTGCAACTGGTCGACGCGGCTGGCCGCCTGTACAACGGTGATGAGCTGCTCTATTTGATGGTCGCCGACCGCCTCGAGCAAGGCCTGCCGGTGCCCGGGGCAGTCGGCACGCTGATGACCAACATGGCGGTGGAGCTCGCGTTGCGTCGACGTGGCGTCGAGTTCGTGCGCGCCAAGGTCGGCGACCGCTACGTGCTGGAAGAGCTCGCGGCGCGCGGCTGGGAGCTCGGCGGCGAAGGTTCGGGACACTTGCTCGCGCTCGACAAGCACACGACCGGCGACGGCATCGTCAGCGCGCTGCTGGTGCTGCAGGCGGCGAGCCGCACCGGCAAGTCGCTCGCCGAGCTGCTGGCCGATGTCACGCTGTTCCCGCAGACACTGATCAACGTGCGTCTGAAGCCGGGTGCCGATTGGAAGACAAACGCGGCGCTGGCCTCGGCCCAGGCCGAGGTGACGCGCGAACTCGGCGACCATGGCCGCGTGCTGATCCGTCCGTCCGGCACCGAGCCGCTGGTGCGCGTGATGGTCGAGGCGCGTGACGCCGCCCAGGCCCAGCGCTGCGCCGAACGGATGGCCGACGCGCTGCGCTGAGCCCGCGCGAGCGGGCCGAGCGCCGGGCCGCCC
>Ga0307512_10004317_pt1 | contig 15676 bp, 19 predicted proteins | sample 14_EM_MG_FD_200267 | JGI IMG/M metagenome (GOLD analysis project Ga0307512, IMG submission 200267) | Populus trichocarpa ectomycorrhiza microbial communities from riparian zone in the Pacific Northwest, United States - 14_EM | ecosystem: Host-associated > Plants > Roots > Unclassified | place... | reverse complement strand
GCAAAAACAAAAAGGGGGTCGAGTGACCGTGGAGTTGATGGCGTTATGTAGCATTAATATTGGCGAACGGTTCGCTGCTCACTCGTTGCTCTCCAGCGCCTCATGCCTCATGTCCGACATGATAAAATCGCCATTGATGATGCATTATTTTTCTCTCAATAAAGCCATGTTCAACATTACCCCACCGCCCACGCTCCCCAAGGCCAACAGGAGCGGCGATGAGGAAGGACCACCAATACAATGTGCTGTCCTTCGCTGCCACATGCCTTAGATCTTCACCATCCCTCTTTCCTCCTTCCCTACCGCCTCTTTCCTCTTGCGCACGCACGCACTTCCTTACATTCGCCTGAAATCAATTTCGCGACAATCAGACTTCCTTGCTAGTTTCCAAGACCTTACTGCCAAGGCTCGATGCGCTGAGCACGCTCATTAGAGGATAAAATGCCGTGTTCGTCATATGCTTCTCTTTTCATACTTTTCCTGACACCCTTACTAGATAAGAGACCTTGGTGACCATATGCCGTTCCTAAGTCCGTTCTTCCCCGCTACGGACAGGCACCCATGCCCAAAGCTTTGTTGGTGGGTGTTTCCCTTTTCGCCCGCGTTTTTTCTGCCCATACGAGCTAGAACGTGGCATAGGAGATACTGTTTAACGATGGGAAAGGGGTCTGCGTGTTATCCCAGTTACAACAAGCTGATGACTGCGTCATGTACCCTCCCGTTCACATGGATCCTCGTCATCCGTCTTTGGGATACGTTGATCCCCCTCCCATCTACTCTCCCCGTTTCTACAAGGCCTTCTGCGAAACATACTATCGAGGTTGAGCTATTCGCATGATTCATCTGTGCCATTGTATTTGATCACACTTCGTCGGTCCTTTCACATTGTCTCTACCTTTGGGGCAAAGCCCGACTCGTTCCATGCCAGGTTGGTTGCATAGAAGCACGACACAGTCACCGTGAGTCGGAATCACACAGATACATCCGGACGAGATACACACAGGGCATCATGCAATATGTTTTTCTCTAATACGGAGTTGTATGTTGGCAACTTTGGTAAAGTCCACTGGTACGAAGTCCGGCAGCTGAGGCAAGAACGTCCTTTGAATTCGGATCAGAAACTGTGGGCTAGTGTCAGGGTGTGGTCTCCTTCTTCCTCCAGTGCATCACCAATGGTTATTGTCTCGTCACTGCGTCATGCTGCTGATATCCTAACCCCATCCCATCGTTGTAGCACGTTCTCCTGTTCAGACAGCTGGACTTAATGATACATCTTCTCTGGTTCCCTGGGCATTGATATCTAAATTGTGTCCGAGTAGGGTCCCAGTAAGTCCGGTGGTGTACATGAGTTGACCAGTTGATCTGACCGTAACATGTAGCAGAACACAGGGTTCTTGCGGTCTGTCAATTCACATCTTCTGGTAAAAATCGCTATAGTAGATGATGCTACCTGCAGGGTACGTTGTGCCTTCCAAACCCAAGTATTGACGTCCGCACCGTGCGGATGTAACATGTGCCTGTGTGCCATCAATAACAATAGTCCCCAGACCCGTCCCATAACTCGGAAATGCAGTGTGCTGAACCTCGGGGAACTCTTGTTGTGGCTACCCCTAGCCGTTTAATCCTTTCTATGGGTGCTCATCAAGGGGACTCAGAGGCTCTGCTGAGAGTAGAAAACAACAATTACCCGATGCTCTAGCGTATGTCGCTGCTACAGGTCTCGCATTGGGTACGAATTTGAACCTGGGCCAAGGTCAGCCGATGATGTAGCATGTCCTCAGGCTGCGGCGCTCGGGCGGGCAGCCGACGTAACATTAATAGTAGTAAGTACTATGAATTTTATCACAGCACTTGACTAGGTGCCTACCTCGTCCTCATCACATGGCATGGTTATAGCCTGGAGCTTTGACTCTGGTCTGTGTGCATCGACTGGACCCGAGGTGGGTAGAATGGAGGTTGTCTAGGGGTTGTCCTACCTGGCGTCACGATAAACGGGCTGGTACCATATACGTCTCTATGTTGGGTCGGGGAAGTTGTCAGGACCTCGGATACTCAGTACTCAATGGTCGCAATCGCTGAGATCTGAGATCTGAGAAACGGATTAAATCGTAGATGGAAGTGGTGGAACCTGGGTTACCGTGACATCACGTGACAAGTCGCGGATCAGCAGAAAATCATTCTGCACCTTGGCATTGGGACTTCCCGTTAAATTTTTTAGGCTTGACAAAGTAACTGGCAGTAGTATGTGTCTAGTTGAACAAAACTTTATTGATATCCCTGCTCATCTTTAATAAACACCAGCAGGGTGACAAGCCGCCACGGTACCGCATTCAATTCGTGCGATATGATCTAGCTTAGCTATCCCGGGGACGACGAAAAGTATTCGCCTGCTGCTCCGTCACGAGGCGCATATAGAAGCAAAGGACAATAGGGCGAGACCTCGTCACCCCGCCTTGGAGTGACGTCGGAAAGAGGGCATCACAAAGTTGCGATATCCGTTTCAGACGGCCCTGACTTCAGGATATGGACCATCTCCCCTCCCGTGCGACAAGTGCCAGTGATGCAATAATGTGGATTGAAGCCTCGTCATCCTGTGTTTTTCCTATCTGCACCATGGTCCAGACTAGGCTGATAATGTTAAGCTGATTGAGATGGCCGATTGGACTTGTCAAACGACTGAGGTCAGTATCACATTGCCACTTATTGCCATATCATAAACCCTGTACCTGGTTTCCCCTACATGCAAATACTGCTAATAGTCGTTTACCCATGAGACTGAGCTCCTTCAATGACATTGCCCTCTGCATAGCTCGGCGGAGCTTCAGAGTCGAACACCTCGGCACGAAGTTGCTGCATTTCGCGCCAAAGGCGATCAAATCGGGCGTGCATTGTCCGAAACATGGGCGGTGACGTTGCCGCTCTTCGCTCGATGGCAGGAACCGAAGGCGGAGGAGACTGAGACCCACTCACATCCGATGTAGGTGGACGATAGAGGGGTCGAGGGTGTAAAGTCTCCGCACGCATACGTGCAAGCATCTTGGCCGACAAACCAATCGGGATAAGCGGGAATAATCTCGAATGTGTGGCTGAGTGTGTTGATGAAGAGGGTCCGTCGGCGTCCGCATTCGCTCCCACTGCCTCAGATTGCAGTTGGTGCAGACCCACCCAAGACTGGTCTCCGTGAGTTGCGTTCGAATTCGTTACGACGAATGGTGTGAGCCCTATTCCAGACACTGACCGCATTGCGGTACTTGAAGGTGCGGAAATTATGCGTATATGACGTCTCCGTCGGCGCCAGAGTATGAAGGCAATGGCTCCGGCCACCAGTAATAGACCCATGATACCACCTATGATAGCTCTTACTTCCGCGGCAAATTGCGATGCTTTTGGTAGCGCGGTTGATGTTGGCGGCGTGGCTATCGTCGTGTTGACAACTATGTTTTGTACAGGAACTCTGTACACTAAGGTGGTTAGCCATGAAAAAGCAACGTACTTAAAGCTTACTTCAGGACCAACGGCGCAAACATCGCACCTTGTGCAGGACTTGAGAGCGACTTTAGTAACTGCCCGTGATTTTGATTCGGTGGCATCTCACCTGGCCATTCCCGACATGTCAGAGCCATTGGAGCTACCATGACGAAAAGGGAAAATCCCCATCTTCTGGCTCCCGAATAACGATGCTCGGTTGTGGACTCTGCTAATCAAATTCGACCGCAAATCGTTATTTGGCGTCATGGCAGCTACAAACAGGTTCCAGGCTGGTATGGCGTTAACCGAGCGCATGCTAAAAGTATAGAGCTACCAACTGGATATCGTGATCGGCGAAGACCAATGTTCGTTAGTGGACAACGGTATGTCGATCAATGTTTGGTAAGGATACCATGAAAACGGATCGAGCGTGATGTTGTTAATGAAAGCACTGTGACCATTATATACCTAAGGAATGATGAGGGAGAAGGTGAAATGCGAAGCGATACGCATACACACCGATGATTCCACCACCTCAGTCCTTAGCCATACGTCCGCGAATAGATTATAACCCAACGTCCACGAATTGCACGTATTATACTGTGCTTGGATGTGCTTGTCGCTAATGCAAGCGTCTTCCATTGGCCATATAGGTCTGCAGTTATATTCTACCGGCCAGTCAGTCCCATCGCTCAATGTCTAATAGATCGATACAGACAGAGTAGTGATTAGCATCAGCTATCCGCCCAACAACTGAGCTCATCTTTGACATAGCCCAATGGCAACGATCCCCTTGATAGCGAGATTAATTTTGTCGGCGACAATATCATCAGCTTCCGGCGAATCTGTATCAATCCTGGCACGTTGGTCAATTTCAGTGAATGTAGTTTATTGGCGGAAATGACCGACTGAAGGTTATTGTACAACGTCCAGTTGGATAAAAAATTGGCCCAGGGAGTTAGCAATCCATACTATCGATGTTGGTTAGTCCTTGATGGAAAATTGCGTATAGCTTGGACATACATATCTGCTTATCAGGTCTCCATTCCTGCTCGCGAGGGCATGGGCGTATGTCATAATCAGCATATTCCCGGACTCTGTGCATCATCTGCAGTTTTAGAGATACGGTGGACCAGGGCGAGAGATAATTCACAAACGTTCAACTCTCACATTGCGGGTCAACTTTGCGTTCGGGATCGAGACATTTGGGTAGCTGCCTCCTACGCGCTCCTATCTGAATATCTGACACTTGGCGTTGCTGTGAAACACACCTAAGCCGCTAGCGGCAAATTGTACATCGCTGCCAGCTTGGAGCTGGAATAGAGGCTCGAGGAGATGTGCACCGAGGGTTGGATCGATCTACATCAATGCAGGAAACGCGGCATACAGCGTCTCAACCACATTTACCCGACTCAATAACATCAAGTTCAGTATGTCGCGTGACAGAAAGTGAACTCGGGTTAACTCACTTAGGGACATCGCCACCAATATTCTTCATAAACATCATTACATCCGATTCATTAAATCTACCATTCGCATCGTCTCAATGACCAAAATCTTGTCCTCCTCACGCCACCTCTGCATCTTTGGATCGGAAGAAACCACAGAGCGGACATAGCGGACGATATCTTCCTTCTGTCCACTTTGATCAGGCAGGGATACGCGAAGAGTTTCCGTCAATGGCTCGAGAGTAGTCCGTATGTCGATCTCAGGTCGACTCGTGACACAGATATGCAAATTACCGAGGCCCAGGCAAGCGAGGTCCTTAATGAATTCGAGTACTTCTTCTCGTGCAGTTGGCATGCCGGAATTGTCGGGACACTCATCGAGAGCGTCTATGACAATGAAAATCGGACCCTGACCCGGAAGAGAGAACATCTCCTTCAGGCAATTTGTCAGCGCACGATCACTGGGCCTTCGTTCGCCACTATCATGTGCCGAAACAAGTTTGGAGAGTATGCCACAGCGAAGATTCGACTGGGCGGACAGTTGCGAGAGAATGGAAAGTAGGAGGCTGCGATGGCTCCGCTTATCTTCGTCACGAAAATCGCAATAAAAATATGCCACAGACGCCAATCCTGCATCGTGTAGTCCCATGATGTCTTCAATAATGCTAGAGCTGGTCGAAATTTGTCAGCCCAGATACGCAACAGCCACAGAGAGGTCACAAACCAGAGGACGCTCTTTCCCGCTCCCGCTACAAAAACATGTGTCTGCAGGGTGTAGGGTGACAGAGGGTAAAGAACCCACGTTTGAGGTGTATCCACAAAAGAGATGGATTAGACTTCCAATCCTTAAATATGCCACCTTGGAAGAACCACGCTGCTGTTCCCTCGTGATGGACACCGCGGGCAATATTGTGATTTGTTGACGGATCAGGTGCAGAAAGCCATTTTCGGAGGTCCCGTCGCAATTGCTCTACTGTTGATCCTTGAGACCTACTATAAGGGAAGAGATAACGAGACAACGAACACTTTTCTTCGTCTGCTTTGTTTGTTGTGCGTGATTGCTAAACAACAGAATCGATCAGGACAGCCGATACATGGGGAGAAAGTGGGTTTGCGCACCATCAATAAGTACGCGCATCCCATCGTCCATAATGTGGGTGACCTTCAAGACTTCCGCTATTGCCATCCGGGCCTCCTCCTGGGTCAGCGTATCTAGTCTCTTCAGAGCATCCTCGATATCGCTTTTTCCCAACAGTTTCTTCAAGTATTTTTCTGATGAAATGTGAGCCAACCAAGAATGACGGGTCCGCTATAGAGATGCTCACTCCGTCGTCCCTGTTTGATCTCCGCTGTCGCAATGGAAAGGATAGAGAGCACTTCAACCATGATCTTCACGATCATGTCCGTCATTGCAGGAGTCGGCGGTACGTGTTTATAAGACTCGAGCCTCTTGAAGAAATTCTCGATGCGTGAGAACAGATCAACAAGCAGATCCTCGCTCGCATCAACATCCCTGGCCGCCTGGGAGACGTATTTGTCAGAAGGACGGCATCGAGGGATTGAGGGAAATCCTCACCAAAAGAAGGACCCCAATTCCAGCAGAGATCACTTTTGCGGGTGAAAACACCTGTAAGGTAGCAATCAACGAACATATTTTGATCGGAAAGTGACGTTGAGATATACCAAGCCGACCCCCTCTCCAAGCGTGGCGGAGAACGCAAACAGGACGTTCACCGTCAGGCCGAGCCAATTTCTTAATCTCTCATCGCCGCTGCGACTCTGGTCAAATTGTTGGACGAGGTCTTGAAGCACGGACAGGATGGCGGCGGGGGTATCGCAGGATTGGAGTTGGGAGGCAAGAGGGTGGAAGAGTAGCTTGCTCTTCGTGATCTTGTGGTACGCTTCCAGGGCAGCATTGAAAACCGACGGGAAGTTGGATGAAGAGGAAGAAGAGGACGTTGCGGAGGCAGTCTGGGACATGGGGACTGTAGTCGGATGAGATCAATTTGGTGGATGAGACGAGGCGATGACAAGCGCCCACTGCCAGTGGTGCCTGGTGAGAGTCTGGCAGGTTACTGGCAGGTTACGTTACAAAGTATTCGTCACCTGACCTAGCCACTTTCTCGCTTTCATTTCATGTTTGCGCGTCTGGCGCTTCCATTGGCCCCAGCCTGGTTATGCAGACTCCTAGCTGCATACAGAAGGTTCTATCAAGATCGAATTTTCCCCGAACTTTTGCACGAGGCCGCGGAAGCGGACTCGGACTTTGTCGGCCTTTACCTGCGGAACGACATGCTACAGTATGTACCTTCTTTGCTTTTCCGGAGCAATGGATCCTAAGTTTACAAGATCGATACCCCATCCCCAAAGGCCCCTCCAAACGTATACTATAATGTTTTCCCGCCTCCCATATGCCCCATCCTTCCGCGAGTCGTGTTTCCAATAGTTCGTAACAAAGAGGCGTTGACTATTTGACGCTGGAATGATTCTGCTTGCAAACGTTGCAGAGCCTAGAGTAGAACCAAAAATCTTCTTGACTATACAAAGAATAGAATACTGTAACGCCTTACTAGTACGACATTTCATACAATATCCCGCCACAAATTGAGCCAGGATAGATGACACAGTGAGGTGGTGTCAATGATGAAATGAATGGACCGCGCGTGCCTTGTCAAGGGTACGATTGAGCTGCCAGTGATTCAAGAGGGACAATACACTACAGTGGGCGTACGTGTAATCGCAGTCGCAAAACGTACGCGAACGTGAACGCGGACCCGCTGTGCCGTACCGTGCTGTACGTAATCGACACGGCGCGACGCGTCAACGCTCCCCCCTTGAATCACACAAACCATCCCTGCACTCCGCCCTCCTCGACAGCCCCTCTCTCCACAACCCACTGATGACCCAACCTACCAATTACACCCCGAAATCCGTTCCGTAGTTAATCTCACTCACGCGCACGCACACAAGGTTTTCGTGTCATCTCCTCTGTTCTGGAAGATTGAGCGTTTACCGGACGGTTACCACATCAAGGGTAGGGGATAACAAGATTAGGCTCAGCTAGGTATCACAACCCTCAGTATCTTGAATAGGAAGGGGATGGACGAGGCAAGTAGACAAGGAAAGGAGATGCCGGGCGGGCTACATTAATGTCGTGAGTCACGTTATCTATGACGCATATCGCGACCAACTGACCGCGTTGGGGTGCCGCCCCCAAAGTACGGTAATACCCTCAACATGACGGTCCAACCCTATCCTCTTCTCTTCCCTTACACCAATGCAGCCGGCCTCATACCATGAACTTTAGCCCTTCGACTGATCCCCTGGGAAATCTCGCCTAGTAAGGATCTGCGCATCCCATCTTACCCGTATTACCTCGTGCACGGATACGTCATGCGCTTTCTCCGCCGCTCCTCCCATGGGACGCACTAATGATTCCTTTTCTTTCGAAGCCCATCCCTGCATTATTCTTCGAGGCTCTACTCTTGAGCTCGTGTGGATGAAACTTACAGAAACAAGCAAGGGACATTCACGTCCTAGATGCGATCAGTGATGCACTACCCCTTGGACGCTGAATCAGAGTCCGTGGGCAGTGGGCAAAATGGTGGCCTGTATGTCGTGATTTAACCCGTTATTTCGAATAATTATGCAGCGTGGGTCCCAGCATGGACAACCCTTCGTAGTTGCTTCACATCCCGAACTGGTGACCCCCAGATGCCAAGTGAGACCAACATCTCACGGGGCTTATCTCTGGGAAACACTACCCCGGATCACCGACTCCATGAATGTTAGCTCGCTATGCGAAGAGACTATCACCAGAGAAGCTGATCGACGGCCGAGTGCTCCATGCGCGTGTGCGAGTCATGTCATGTGTGATACCCAATCCGGGGTAGATGGAGCTAGTAGGCGCCACCATGAAACCGGCATCATGCAGATTGTCCTCTTGAAAACGTCGTTGCATTGTCGTGCAAGATAACGATTCTGTAACCCAGTGCTTCTTGAGAGAAGCGGCTTGCACGGTGAACTCCGCGTTTGTGAAGAAGAAAACAATTTAGTCCTCATATCTGCAAACACCTTTCAAGTTGCTGAGTAGGTATACCCAAAGTGCAATACTCTACGCCTAGTTACTGATCAGCTTTTGTTGGTGTCGTGTCAGCATCCTCTGCTTTCGGAATCGTATGACTGCCGTCTTACCAAGAAACGTAGGCGCTCAGATGGAGCTGCCCTGAACCTTCTTCGACAGTTGGAGTATTTATAGGAGATGTTTACTCGGAGGTATGGCACCCAACTATGGATTGGACACCTCACTCCCCACAAGACCTCGTTGAAGTGAGGCGCCGTAAGCCGCGCACCCTCGTGCTCTGCTTCGACGGCACCTCAAACGAATTCTGCAAGCGCGTACGTCACGCTGTATTCCCTACGACATCATTTGACTCACTTGACGTCATTCGTCATCCCCTAGAATACGAATATTGTCAAGCTCTATTCTATCCTGAAGAAGGACGCCCCAGAGTTGCAAATATGCTATTATCAGGCGCGTACTTCATCCATACCCAAGGTACTAGCCAAACTAAGGACAGAATAGGCTGGCATCGGGACTTACTTTCAACCTGGTGTAGTCTCACCGCTCTTCCGCGTCTCTGCTCGAGTTCTTGACCAGGCCCTCGCGTGGTACCTCGAGACGCACATAATGGACGGTTACAAGTTCCTCATGCAAAACTACCATGAAGGAGACAGCGTCTGCATCTTCGGTCAGTCCCATCATACCCAATCGGGAATCTAATCTCAGAACGATTCAACGGACGTTGACAGGATTCTCCCGTGGTGCTTACACCGCTCGCGCCCTTGCAGGAATGCTGCACAAGGTAATCCTTGATCATTGGTTGTGATGGACGCTCTAACTCAAACAACCAGGTGGGCTTGCTGTCGAAGGATAATCTAGAGCAAATTCCTTTCGCGTATAAGCTGTACAAGTCTTCGAACCCGAAGCGCGAGAAGCTGGCATCTCGTTTCAAAAAGGCGTTCTGTCGTGAAGTACCCATAGAGTTCCTCGGCGTGTGGTTCGTATCTTCCATCCTTTGATGCCACCCAGCTTCGAGTATGACCGTCGTCCCTGTGTCGTAGGGATACCGTTGCGAGCGTCGGGATCCTTAATCGTAAAACGCTCCCGTTTGTGGGGACCAATCACACGATCAGGGTGTTCAGGCAAGCCTTATCTCTCGACGAGGTAAGTGGGATATGGAAGATACGTCCCCCCAGTATTGGCCATCCGGCCAATCGACCTCGTGTCGGTATGGGCTGTATTAGCGCTTAATGCACATTCCGACAGTGCCGTGCAAAATTCTGCCCGAACCTGTATCATCGCCCAGCTGCGGCTTCAGAAACACTATGGTCGCAGAATAAGTCACGGCTGAGAAGGATAGCGCGTACCCTGATGGCCTTCAATGGACGCAAGGAATACCCAGATACCCAATCCGTTCCCTTTTCCTCGAACAAACACGCGGATCCCGGAAGGGAACTTGGGTTCAGGACGGACGCTAGGGAGGTTTGGTTCGCAGGGTCTCACTCTGGTATGTGTATAGACGTGCCTTCACGTTGCTGTTCAGAGTTACGACGGCTCATGATCGATCGCGTTAGACGTTGGGGGTGGCTTGGCGAAGGACTCAAAAGCAAACGCGCTGTCGAACATCCCGCTGCGCTGGATGATGCGCGAGATCGTCAAGGCGCGGTGCGACATCATCTTCGACAAAACCGCGCTCGAGCTGTGGAAGATCCCGACTGCGACGATCGAACAAGTGACCAGGACGCGCGGACCTTCCCTTTTCGCCCTGCGTGGCGACGAGTCCGAGCTCGCGCTAGCGCAGGAGATCCTGGACAAGCATCGCGCTTTGTCAGTGGGGGAAGCGACCGCGAGCACGAGCGCCAGCACGATCCAGTCCAACGGTGCACAGCCTGAGCCGCCCACACCCGTTAACATCCACGCAGCCCTGGATGTGGTCGACGCAATACAGGGGATGGGTGATGCATTTAAAAGAAACCCATTCTGGTGGATGCTCGAGTTCGTCCCTACATATCGCGAGTGGCAGAATGACAAGAACGAATGGGTAGGGAAATGGGGGTGGGTCAGCGTCTCACGACATCTGTTTACGATATTGACGACTTGCAGATTTCATCTTAGCCGGGGACGAGACGTGCCTTCTCAGCCTCTATTTCACGAAAGTGTCAAAACACGTATGGATAACCCGGTGTTGAATTATTCCCCAAGAGCGCAGTATGAAAAGGGTACCGAGAAGTACGTTACATGAAAGATGGCCGTATGACGTGGCGGGTGGATGTTGGTTTTAGCATGTGATGTGATACTTTGCTCAGCTTACGGGTGGGTGATTTGTAATATACGCTGGTCTGTCAGTCGTCCAAGGAATTCATACAGGTTGAATTACAAGGACAGGAGCTCATGATAGAAAATTTCCGCCTGCGTCGGGTCGGAAGGTGAACAAAGTCACAGGCGAAGTGCGGGGACGCGGCGGGCACTGGGTGGGGCCGCCACACTGCCGCTGCAGAAAGGGGGTCAAGTGACGTTTAGCGCTTAGCGCTCTGTGTGCTCTCCTGCTCCTCAAATCCGACGTCATAAAATCATCATTGATGATGCACATTTTTTCTTCTCAATGAAGCCATGTTCGACATTACCTCACCATCCACGATCCCGAACGCCGACAGGAGCGACGATGAGGGAGGTCCACTAATAACATGTGCTGTCCTTCGCTGCCGCCTGCCTTAGATCTTCACTGTATCCGTCCGTTTACATGGACCCTCGCCATCCGTCTTGGAGACACGTTGACCCTTGCCCTCCTCAACCCTTCCCCTTTCTAACAGACCCTCTGGTGAGACATTCTCTGAACCTGAGCTACCCACTAGTACCGGCCGATGCCAACTGTTGGCCCCGACCACCCTGCATCGGCCTTTCACGCGGTCTCTCGGCCTACCCAGCCTTTTCGAGTAAGGTCCGATTCGGTTTATACCCCGATGAAGGCCTCGAGTCATGACAAGGACCGCCATTTCGGGACTCGCCATACTTTGAAACGCGCTGACCTCATGCCGTACTGCATCGCAGCCTTCACCCCATGTATGATGGGCAATAATCTAACAACATACTCGCGTGGGTGAGAATGGTGTGACTATATTTATTGTACTGTTCACATTCCTGGCTTAACCTATTTTCAGCGCGGAGGACACACGCACATTGACGTATTAAAAACCGACTTCGAATGCCAGGGATTGAGGGCGGCGCCTTTGACGCCCATGCCCTCACGGCGCTTCTCGTTCTCAGTTTAGTTCAGAAGTCACCGCCTTGAGACCACGGGTTCTGTACTTTTTTTAAATTATCCATTAACGGGTAGATGGTAGCTACATGCGCTAATTGTGGGTTCTGTACAAATTGTGGGTGTTCCTCGCTTCGTCGTGTAGGGAAAATTAGATGGGTGCGCAGCACTTTGGAGGGGGCAGGATTGCGCGCTGTTGCTCTGAAACCAGACTTTGAGTATCGAAATTCTAACCGCGTGGAAAGCGCAGAGCTGGCTTTACTTTTAATACTTTTTGTACTTTCTTGTACTGTTTCGTTAGCAAAAAACTCGAATAGGTACAAAAACGTTACCTCCCTGCCTGCGAGAGCGGTGTACGGCCAACTAAAAAGGTAGACCACTTGTAAAAAGGTACCGCAATTCAAGAAATACGTTATTGAGGATACATTGATTGATTAGAAGAGTATTCCATATTGAATGATGGTATTCAGTGAACGCTGCAACCCTCGGCCACCATCAGGGATTGGGGAAAATTCTTGCAACACAGCGCGGGGCTCGTGACTGAGATCCGGGCTGGTGTGAGATTGTGCCCCCATACGAGCCTCGCGCATCGTTACGGGGCCCCCATATGAGCCTCGTGCGTCATTACAATTTGATTACGAGCTAACATTCTACTTGTTGCCCAAATGCGGGCTCATTTGTAACTCGTCCTAAATTGTAATCTATCTCTCATGTCATTCAAGAATCATGCCTCGCTGTGAGTACTAAGCCATGATCGTATCTACCTCCCGAGGCACCATTGAGCTCACACTGCACCTGTCAGACCATTGCAAGATGGCTCTCCACTCATTCTGAGACACACTGTCATGTCCTAGGTCATATAATTGTGTTTCAATTTCACGTTGTGTTTAACTTATCTCCCAAGGCAAGTTTGCCGCGCAGCCTCACCCTAACCCTGCACATGTTTCCTGGACTCCCTGGCTGACCTCGACATTACTACACAGATACAAATGTTGGCCATGTATTTTTCCAACATTATCTACAGCCCAAACATGGTGTGATCCTTCCTGATGTCTTGTGTGACCTATCTCCCTCCTTGCACCCATTGTTTACAGTGGGCCCGCCACCTGACTTGGTGATCTGCTCGATCCACCGTCGATCACCCTTGCCCCATCATCTCACCCCATCTTGTCGCCATGGTCCTCCAACTATCCTGGTCATTGTTGGTCTTGTCGATTGTCATCCACCATCGTCAGGTCACCATACTTAGTCAGCCATTAACATGGCCCTACCGCCATCATGACCGTTGCAACCATCATTGGTGATCGTGGTTATGGTGGGGGACATGGTGTGTTATTGTTGTTGGTTGTCATCGTTGGGCTCAATGGATGGGGTCATTAGCCATCAATGTTAGCTGTCCAAGCAATCATTGGGCCGTCATCGTTGCTGGGCCATCATCGGGGCCAGTGTGGGTTGTCATTGTGTGTTGCTATCGCAGTTGGCAGTGGGGTCATTGGTCATTGTTTTTAGCCAGGGATAGCAGTCATTGTCCAAGTTGGTGGTTGTCAGGGAGAGAGTTGGTGGTGTTGAGACAATACCACGGATCCTTGCACAAGCACGTCTAGACCACTGGTACTAAGCATCTCCAGCTGCTGACATTGCTTGGTACTGTGTTCGGGACATATGAGACGGTGTGGGGCACTCGCTTGCTTGCTTGGTCATTGGCACAACTTCCTTGCAATGGTAAAAGTTATTTTGACTGGTGCTGGTTCATTCCATTGCCATCTTGAGTTACAAATACTGATCAATCAAAATGTTGATACACATCAAGGGGGGCTGAGTCATGAACACCGATCAATAAAAAAAAAAACACCACTGGTTCACACCAAGGAGGGCTTATAAAAGAGGTGGGGTCACAACTTGAATGGCTTGCTCCATCTCCTTCCTCTGATCATCCCTCTTCCTGTCGTCTCCTCATGGCATGGCAAGACTATTCCAACTTTGAGTCAAAGGAGATCTTGTGAGTTTTTTTGCCTTTGCATCCACACCAAGGAGCGCTCATAAAGACACTCATAAAGAGGTAGCTCCTGTTGAAACCTGCTTCCTCCGTCTTACCCCTCGAATCCCCTCCCTTCGTCTCTGTATGGCATGACAAGACTTTTCCAGTACTTTGGGTTGAAGTAGCTCTTGTAAGCTTTCCTCCTTTGCATCTGTCAGTCCACAATGTATATTTGATAGTTGCTTTTATTTCAGGCTTACTGTAATATGTTTACATCTCCTTCCCTCTTCTGGCGGAATTGGTATGTTTCAGTCCAATACATAGAGTCAAACTCCTCATCTCTTCACTTATTTTAGCAGTAACTTTCCAGTAGCCGCTAGCAAGAGCAGAGGTCACCTTTTGCCAGGTCTGTATACCAACTCTGCTGGCCTATTGTTGCCTCATGCATCATCTCCTTATAGTACATGCCCACAGTGCCCGAAACATTCTGCAGTGCCACTGGTGTGTAGTGGGCACAGATCTTGCCCCCCATGCCTGGTATGGAACGTGGAGCCGCCGAGGTCAGTCTTCAAGTTGCTTGAGTACCAACCATACTTATGGGCCACTGTGCAAGACCTGTGGGTTAGTGGGAGTGCACATCCATGGTGTGCTCATTACAATCCACAGTAGTTAGGGTGGGTCAATGTCTTTACATGTTGGAACAAACAGGTCATGTTTCTTGCTTGCATATATAAAAATTTTATTGTTGCAATCTAATTTGAGCCTTACAATGTGATCATATTCTTTATGCATGGATTCATAGGTGCCTTGAAAGATTGATAATATTGCACAAGTTCATTGCAAGCTTGATGAGACCTCATGGATTGTCTTGGGACTGTGCTGGTCTCATGCATGGGATATGTGATGGCCAAGGACTCATGCTCATATAAACGATCGTAGATTCTTGTGAAGGAATTACCTGATGGCATCAAACTCATGCAGTCAAAATGAGATTGTGATGCCATTTTACACCACATACCACATATGAGAGGGCCTTACAAGGCCTTATGTGTACAATACAAAAGCATACCGCTTATAGCAACTCACAACAGCTGATATCAACTCATGAGGTGTTAAGGTCCAAGGGCCTTAAGGTGTGACGTGCATGAGTTGTCTTGCGACGCAAGTGGTCACAAGGGACTGGCACCCTTAGTGACGTTGGTAGAAGTCGAGAGAGCTTACCTAAGACAGACGTCTTAGTGTAAGGGCGATGAAGGTGGAGTCTTTGAAGGATTCAAAGACGACCCAAAGGGAGATGAGATAGAGAGAGAGGAGAAGGGCACACAGGAAAGGTTTGGAAAGCAACAACACTTGGATAGAAAACCAAGTCAGGCTTAAGGCCTCTCTCTACGATACAAGTGGGCTTATATACTACTGAGGCAGCTACCTGACTAAGCGTCCTAAGGAGGCGAACAATGGGTCTG
>Ga0307512_10004316_pt1 | contig 15680 bp, 11 predicted proteins | sample 14_EM_MG_FD_200267 | JGI IMG/M metagenome (GOLD analysis project Ga0307512, IMG submission 200267) | Populus trichocarpa ectomycorrhiza microbial communities from riparian zone in the Pacific Northwest, United States - 14_EM | ecosystem: Host-associated > Plants > Roots > Unclassified | place... | reverse complement strand
CTCGAGCTGCTGCTCACCGACCGACCCACGGTTCTGCGTGACGAGCGCCTGTACCGCTTCGCGCGGCTGGCGTGGTCCCCCGACGTCGAGCTGCTGTTCGCCCGCGAGGCGGCGGCCGCGTGCCGCGCGTATCTGGGACTGTCCCGGAAATGCCTGGTGCTCGACCTCGACAACACCCTATGGGGCGGCACGGTCGGTGACGACGGACCGTCGGGTGTCGATGTCGGACCGGTGTACCCGGGTAACTGCTACGCGGACTTCCAGGGCGTGGTCGCCGCCCTGCGGAGCCAGGGTGTCATCCTGGCCACGGCGAGCAAGAACGACCCCGCCATCGTGCGACGCACGTTCGGGGAGCACCCCGAGTTCCTGTTGCGGTACGAGGACTTCGTCGCCCACGCGGAGAACTGGGACGACAAGAACCTGAACATCGCCGCGATGGCCGAAGAGCTCGGTGTCGGCCTCGACAGTGTCGTCTTCGCCGACGACAGCGAGTTCGAGTGCGGTCTGGTCCGCGCCACCCTGCCGCAGGTCGAGGTGATCCACCTGAACGGGGATCCGGCGAAGCACACCGCCGCGCTGCTGGACCGCGGGCTCTTCGATGTCCTGGACCTCACCACGGCGGACCGTGACCGCACCGCGCTCTACCAGGCCCGCGGCGCACGTGCCGCCGAACGTACCCGGCACGGCTCCACAGAGGACTATCTGGGTGATCTCGGGCTCCGGGTGTCGGTCTTCGAGGCGGGTCCGGCAGTGCGCCCGCGAGTCACCCAGCTGGGGCGCAGGACCAACCAGTTCAACCTCACCGGCAGGGACCCGGCCTGCCTCGGCACGCACCGCCTGCTCGCCTACCGCGCCGTCGATCGCTTCGGCGACGACGGGCTCGTCGGCGCCGTGTGGATAGCGGAACAGCCCCGCCAGTGGGTCATCGAGAACTGGGTCATGAGCTGCCGGGTGATGTCCCGCGGCATCGAGTTCGCCGTGCTCCACCACATCGCCGAGGCGGCGGGGACGAGTGACGTCCCGAGCCTGGCCGCCGATTTCGTCGCCACCGACAGGAACCGGCCGGCACGGACGTTCCTGACCGACGCCGGGTTCGTCGAGGAACCGCGCACCTCGTCCGGTCAGATCCGTTACACCCTCGCGCTACCACCGAGGCGGCGGCTCCTGCCTGCGTGGATCCAGCTCGACCAAGAAGGTGGACGCGCCCGTGGGTGACAGCGACAACCCCCTGTTCGAGATCATCTCCGAGCTCGTTCCCGCCCAGGAGACGATCACAGGTGATCTCCGGTTCAGCGATCTGGCCGGCTGGAGCAGCATCACGGCGCTCGACCTGCTCGTCTCACTCGAGACGCGCCTGGAGATCCAGCTCGATCTCCGCTGCTTTCTCACCTGCGAGACGGTCGGGGAGCTCACCGCACTTGTAGGGGCATCGAACCCACCGGCCTCGCGACGGTCGTGAGCCATCACCGCGAGCGTGAGGCCGTGGTAGCCGCCATACGTCGGTCACCGGCGACCAGTCACATCTCGGCCCGCGCTCGGCTCCTGGCCCGCGGCCCGCTGCTGGAGTAGTTGGGCCAGCAACGCCGACCGTTCCCACTCCGGTTCCTCCGCACGCACGCGTTCACGGGCGAACACGCCGCTCAGTGCTGTGCAGCCGTACCGGGGTTCCGCGTCGGCCCGGCCGGTCGCCTCCATCAGCCACAGGTCGACCGCCTCCTCGATGGCCGTTTCCGCCTCCGCCTCCGTCACCTCGGCGAGCTCGGCGTAGACCCGCGCGGGCGAGGACGGGTGGGAGATGAGTCCCGCTCTCCGGAACACCAGGCGCCCGACGGGGTCGAGCCGCTCGTAGGCCGTGGCGAAGACCTCGCGCACCCGGGCTCCGCCGCGTGCCAGCTCGTCGAGGAGGAGGTCCTCGCGACGCAACACCTTGACGAGCCGTTCGACGCTCCAGTGCGCCTTGGCGGCAAGACGCACACCGGCGCCGCACAACGCCAGCGGCAGCCGCCCACACAGCTTCGCCACCTGCCGTACCTCCTGTGCCTCCTCGGTCGCGCGGTTCCTGCCGGACACGGCGACGAACAGGTCCACCGCGGCGGGAAGCGGGAGTGGTGCCAGCGAGACCCGGTGGGCCGCCGGGAGCAGGGAAAGCCGGGAGCGGGTCGTGATGATCACGCCGCATCCCGGCGACGTCGGGATCAGCGGGCGTATCACGGACTCGTCCGCCACGTCGTCGAGCACCATGAGGACATTGCGTTCGGCGAGCACGGCCTGGTAGGTCTCCTGTGGCGAGTCCGCGACCGGCACGCCGAGGGCCCGCAGGAACCGGCCCTGCACCGCGGCGACGTCACATGGCCCAGCGCCGCTGCCGTTCAGCTCGCCGAACAACTGGCCGTCCGGATAGTGCGCGCGGACGGCGTGGGCGGCCCTGACAGCCAGTGCGGTCTTCCCGGTGCCCCCGGCACCCGTGAGCACGCACAGTCGCGGTGAGCCCGAGTCCGCCGCCCTGGTCTCGGTCAACGCCGCGTGGATGGCTGCCTCGTGCCGTTCCATCCCCAGCAGCCGCACGTCGGGTGGCAGCTGGCGGGGCACCGCGCTGGTTGGCACGCGCCCCGACCGCGGGAAGTCGAGCGTGGGATCGGAGGAAAGCATCGACTGCTCCATTCCCCTGAGCAGGCTCGTGGGATCCAGACCCAACTCATCGACGAACATCCGATGAGCCCGCCGGTAGACCTCGAGAGCGTCGGCCCGGCGGCCGGACCGGTACAGCGCCAGCATCAGATGCGCATGCAGCTCTTCCCGCAGCGGATGCTCCGTCACGAGCGCGGTCAGCTCACCGATGAGCGAACGGTGCCTGCCGAGCTCCAGCTCCAGTCCGATGCACTCCTCCAGCACGGCCACGCGTGCCTCGTTGAGCCGCGCGGCCCCCGCACGCAGCAACCTGCTCGACAGACCGTCGTACGCCGGCCCCCGCCAGACCGCGAGCGCGTTGCGCATCTTGCCGGCGCCCACCAGGACCTCCCCTGCCGCGACGTCCTTGCGCGCCTCGGTGACGAGATCGTCGAACCGGTGCGTGTCGACCTCGTTGTCCCGGATCTCCAGCACGTACCCGGGTGGCCGGGTCGAGATGATCTCGGTGTCCGGCTCCGCCGCCAGGAACGCTCTGCGCAGCACGGAGATGTCGTTCTGGATCTGCCTTTCCGCAGTGGCCGGCGGTGTGGTCTCCCATACCGCCTCCACCAGCCGGGCGATCGACACGACCCGGCCGGCTTCGAGCAGGAGGCCGGCCAGTGTCGTGCGCTGGCGAGGACCACCGATGTCCAGCAGACGGTCACGACTCGCGATTTCCAACGGGCCGAGAACAGAGAACCGCAACTGTCCTCCCAGGTGCTGCCGATGACAGGACACCGGGCGGCACGCCTCGTGTCACTCGTCGAGCAACGGACGCGGCTCGTCCGGCTGGAACCGAATCAGCATCAAGCTAGCCACATGACCGCATGGTTTCGGCTCGGATCACGCACGGCTCGCCTGCCGCAGCAGTGCGGTCGTCTCGGCCTGCCTGGGTATCGCCAGTTCGACGAAGACCCGGTGTGCCCTGCCCAGGGCCGACCTGGCCGCGGACTCGTTGCCCGTCAGCCGGTGCGCTCGGCCCAGGACGACGAGCACGCGGGCGTGCACGAGCCGCTGCCCCGACCGCCGGGCGATCATGATCGCCCGGCCGCATTCGCCGATGGCCGCCGGGCCGTCACCGAGTTCGAGCAGGACCTCGGCCAGCGCGCGGTGGGCCTTGCTCAGCGTCAGCGGACTGGTGTCCCGCGCCAGCCGCAGTGCCGAGACCGCGTACTCGTGCGCCTGCTCGTACTCCTCGAGTCTGGAGTGGACCTGGGTGAGCCCGATGAGCGTCTCCACACGGCCGAGTTGATGGCCGGTCAGCTCGTTGAGCGCGATCGCGGCGTTCAGATGCTCCAACGCCAGGGCAGGCCGCCCCAGCCCGGTTTCCGCCTCCGCCATCCCCACAAGAGCGTCGACCTGACAGTTCCGGTTCTCCGCGTCCCGGGCGGCGACCAGCGCATCCGCGCACACCCGCGCGGCCTGCGCCCACCGGCCGGCATCGTTGTGCACCCGGCCCACCGTCTCGAGAGTGATCCCGACGGCGTAACTCAGCCCAGCGGCACGCGCGACGGTCAGCGACCGGTCCAGACACCGCGACGCGTCCTCGAGCCGGCCCTGTTCCTGGCGCACGAGCGCGAGGTTCACCAGGGTCAGAGCGACCTGGTAGTCGTTGCCGTTCTGCTCAGCGAGCCGCAGACACGCCGACAAGCACTCCTCGGCATGCTCCAACTCGCCGAGCAGATGATAGGCGGAGGACAGGTTGTTGAGCCCACTCACCTCACCGAAAGAGTCACCGAGCATCCGGTCGATCTCCACCGAAGCGTGATACCGCGCCAGCGCCTGCCTCGGCTGTCCCAGTTGCTTCAGCGTCACACCAAGACCCCGCAACGCGTCCGCCTCCCCCTTGAGCCAGCCAGCCTGCCGCGACAGCGCCAACGCCTGCTCGTAGTCGTGCTTGGCCGCCGACAACTCAGCCATCCGCCACCGGGCATGCCCCAGCGACAACCGCATCGCCGCCTGCCCGCTCAGCTCCTCGGCGCGCCGAGCCGCGGTCAGACCGGTGGTCGCGATCCGGATCCACTCGGCCAGCGGCCGACGATGGTGCATGAAGTCCCGCAGCACGGCAACAAGCAACCAGGACACCGGATGCGGGCCGTCCTCCGCGCACCACGAGATCACCGCCGTGATCTCCTCCCACGACTCGTCGAGCCACGCGAACGCCTCCGCCTCACTCCCGAACGACGCACTCACCACACCGGGCTCGACCCGCTCGTAGGGCAGTTCCGTGCCACGCAACCGAATCACCCGGGTAGCCTCGAGAACCGAGTACAGGTAGTACTCCACCAACCGCTGAACGGCCCGCCGCCGCTCCTCCGCCGGATCCTCCCCACCCGCACGATCAACCGCGTACTCCAACAACAAATCGTGACAGGCGAACCGATGCGCCCGCACCTCGGTGGTCAGATGCACCTGAGCGATCGCGTCCAGCAAGTCCTCGGCCTCCGCCTCACCCACCCCCGCCAGAGCACCCGCCGCACCACAATGCAACCCACCACTCGGCGCCAGCGACATCAACCGGAACATCCGTTGCGCACCAACAGGAAGAGCCCGATAGGACAGATCAAGAGCAGCCCGCACCGCGGTGTGCTCATCACCCCGCGCCCGTAACCTCGCCAACCGGCCACGGTCAGCCAACTCCGCCACGAACTCCTCGATCGTGTGATGCTCCTGATCGGCCAACCGGGCACCCGCGATGGACAACGCGAGCGGCATATGTCCACACTGGACCGCCAACTGTGCCGCGGCCTCCGGTTCCGCCCGCAACCGCGCCATACCCACACGATGAGCAAGCAAACGCAACGATTCCTCAGCCCGTAACGCATCCAACGAGATCCGGTTCGCACCATCCAACGCAACAAGACCACCCAACCGGTCACGACTGGTGACCACCACCAGACAACCCGCCGAACCAGGCAACAACGGCCTGACCTGAGCAGGACTGGCCACGTTGTCCAGCAACACCAACACCCGACGCCCAGCCAGCCGCGAACGATACAACGCCGCCTGCGCATCCACATCGACCGGAATGTCCTTCAACGGCTGACCCAACGCCTGCAGCAACGACGGCAACGCCTCAGCCGCCGACAGCTGCTGACCGGGATCAAACCCCCGCATCGACAAAAACAACTGACCGTCGGGAAACTCGGCCGCCACCCGATGGGCCCAATGAACGGCCAACGCCGTCTTACCAGCACCCGCCGGACCAACAACCAACACAATCCCACTCGTCTCACCCGCCAACACCCCCAGCCGCGCCAGCTCGATCTCTCGGCCGACGAACCTGCTCGTATCGGCCGGCAACTGCTTCGGCACCGCCACGACAACCGGCGTCGTCGGGTGTCCCTCACCAGCGGTGCCCCGCAACACACGCTGATGCAACCGTCCCAACTCATCCGTGGGTTCCACACCGACCTCGGACACCAGCCGATCCCGGAACCGCTGATACACAGCCAAAGCCTCGGCCGGACGCCCACTGCGGTACAACGCGAGCATGAGCAACCCGTGCGGCTTCTCCCGCAACGGATGCTCGGCAACCACACGACCGAGCTCGACCACCGCGTCGCGCGACCGACCCAACTCCAACAACACCTCCGCACGCCCCTCCAGCACCGCGGCCCACTGCTCCGTGAGCCGCGCGACCTCGACCGCCACGTGGGGTCCGGCCAGGCCGTCGAGTGGCGCGCCACGCCACAGCTCGAGCGCCTTGTCGTAGAGGGCCACCGCGTCCTCGTGCCGGCCGTCCAGTGCGGCGCGCCCCGCGGCCTCGACCCGCCTGTCGAACACCGCGACATCGAGTGCATCGCCCTCGACACGGATCAGGTAGCCAGGACTCCGGGTCACGACAAGCGAAGCGCCATCGTCGGCCAACGCACGCCGCAACTCCGCCACCAACGCCCGCACCCGCGCGGGCGCGGACACCGGCGGAACCTCACCCCACAGCCGATCGATCACCCGCTCGACCGAGACCACGCGATTCGGCTCCAGCAATAGGCAGACCAGCAAAGCACGCTGTTTGCCGGTCAGGGAGACAGCTCGTCCTCGGATTCTGACGGCCACCGGGCCCAGGACGCGGAACTCCGCCGGTAGCGCTCCGTCGACGTTCTCTCCGGACGACATTCAGCCTCCACGGTGGAGTAACGCGTGGCGTCACTTGGTTGAAACGTGTCAGCACAACGTGCCACCGCAAGCATGTTCAGGTCCACATACGACGGTGTCCTGAAGCTGCCACGCCGGAGCGGTGGACCCGGTTCCCGTCCGTCAGCGCCTGCCAATGGATCCGCCGGTGTTCGTGTCGCTGCGGCGTTGTTCGTGGGCGGTGGCGAGGACGGGGCAGGCGCTGGCGGTCCAGGTGTAGGCGCGGTCGCGGAGCCGGCGCCGGTGAGGGCGTCGAAGTTCTCGGCGAAGCCGGAGTGTTCGCACAGGGCGCGGAAGCGGGTGCTGATGTCGTCGGCCAGAGCGGTGAAGCCGCTACTGCGCAACCCGTCCTCGACGAGGACGGTGGCCGGGGCCCAGATGGGAGCTGGCGCAGGGTCGAGCCGTGGACGGGTGGTTTGACGAAGTTGGAGAGGATCTCGGAGTGGGCGATCGAGTCCGGTAGCGCGCCGGCGTCGTCCTGGTGGTCGAACGGTAGCTGGAACTGGCCCCAGGCCAACGCGGGCAGGCCGTCGGCGAGGGCGATCACGTTGAGGTACCTGGCGAACTCGCCGGTGGCGGCCGCGGTGATCTCCGCGAAGGTGTGGGTGGCCCGGTATGGCGGGCGCGTTCACGAGGCGGCCCTTCGGGTTCCGAAGGTAGCGTGGCGTAACGCTGTTCGGGTGTGAGCTGATCCATGTTGCTCCTCACCGTTCCGCTGGAGTGGCTGGCAGGAATTCGCCGCCCGGAGTCGCGGACCAGCCGTCGTTCGTGGACCAGATCCGCCGGCCACGCAGGTAGGTTGCGACGGGCCAGCCGGTTAGTTCGTCACGCTCGTGAAGCGAGTAGTCGCTGAACGACCCCCATGATTCGGGATCCGGAGTTGCCCAGTTCTCCAGGTCCACGACGACGAAGTCGGCGTCGGACCCCGGCATGAGAGTGCCTTTTCGTGGATAGTGGCCAAAGATCCGAGCCGGGGATGCGCACAACAGCTCGACGGCTCGTTCAAGGGGCAGCCCTCGGCGGACCACTCCCTCGGTCAGGATGGCCGGGAGCATGGTTCCCTGTCCCGGGAAGCCGGCGGACGAGCTCCACACGTCGCCGGACTTGTTCGCGCGTTTCCTCGAGTTGTGGTCAGATGCGATCAGATCGATCGTTCCGTCGAACACCGCTTCCCACAACGCGTCGACGTCACGCCGGGGACGCAGCGGCGGATTGACCTTTCCCAGCGACCCGAGGTGCTCGTCATCGCAGGTGTGCGTCAGGAAGTGTGGACACGTCTCCAGGATGGGCCGTTTGCTCCCGAAGCGTTTCGCTGTTTCCAGAGCCATCGCGGACGACACGTGCGGAATGAACACTTTCGCGCCGGTCAGCTCCGAGAACAGCCCCACGGTCCCGATGTCGTGAGCTTCGGTGAAATCAGGCCTCGAGGCATTCCACGCGGCGAGCCCATCGGCACCACGTGAACGCAGCTCCTCGGCAAGGCTCCACACGACCTCGATGTTCTCGGAGTGGACGACGAGGATCACGCGCGGATCCTTCGCGACCTCCCTCATGACCTGATAGAGGATCCCGTCGTGCACGGCATGGACGCCGAGGTAGTCACCTTCCCCCGGACGCTTGAAGCTCATGAAGTACTTGTGGCTCACCACTCCGAACTCGTCGGCGGCCAGGGTCAGGCGCTTCGCCTGCTCGATCGAGGAGACGCCGAAGTGAAATCCGAAGTCGATGAGCGACCTGGTCTCGCCCTCACGTCGCATCTCGAGGTAGGGCGGCTCGTAGTCCGCGTCCTGCTTGAGGAGGTAGGACAACGTACTCGTGATCCCAGCACGGGCCGCCGCCCGCGTCTCGGTCGTGAAGTCGTCGTCCCCGCCGAGGCCGTAGTGGGAGTGCGCATCGAAGACACCCGGCAGCAGGTGCCTGCCACGGGCGTCCACGACCTGCTTCGCCGGGCCGGCCGGACCGCCGGCGACAAGAGAAGCGACTTTGCCGTCCCTGACGCCCAGCGAACCCTCGAAGGTCCCCATGCCCGCAATCGTGATCACGGCGTTCCGCACCGCCAGATCGAGTTCCACCTCGGGTCAGCCCTCTCCGGAATCGCGGCTCAGGAGGCGCTGAAGCTCTGCCGTCTCGAGAACGTCGCCGTACTTGTGCTGGATGTCGAAGAGGTTCACCAGGTGACTGGTGCGAACCCGGTCGAACACGGCGTCATGCGGCACGGCCACCTGGTAGCCGTAGGAGAAGGCGTCGATCGCGGTGGCCCGGACGCATCCGCTCGTTGTCGCTCCTGTCACGACGAGGGAGTCGACCTTCCTGTCCACCAGGTAGGAGACGAGCGGGGTGCCGAAGAACGCACTCGGCTGGCGCTTGGGTATGAGGACATCGCCGGGCTGGGGCGAGACCTCGGTGAGGAAGTCGTACCCGGCCTGATCCACGCCGTGGAGGGATGGCATCTTCGCGGCGAAACGGGTGGAATCGCTGGTGTCCTTGGGAGCGACATAGACGAAGAAGACGGGAACGTCGTTCGAACGAGCAGCGTCCAGGAGAGCCGCGATCTTCGGTACCGCGGCACGACCCGCTTCACCACAACTCGCCGGATAGCGCTCGTTCACGGTGCGCTCCTGCACGTCGATGACCACGATCGCCGGGCGCGATCCGAGGCCGCCCCGCGCGCCGAAGCCAATCTTGGCGTACTGGGCGATATCGGCCGGGTCCACGACGCCGTCCCAAATGGCTGGGGAGCTTTCCTGGGTCGCCATCACCAATCCATTCCTCTTCAATGGCACTCACGTCACGCCTGATGCGGATCGAGCCTCGGGACGGTCACGTACGCGTTGGGCCTCGGCCACCGCCGGCTTGCAGCTCCGCCGGCGTGTGTTCTATAATCGAACAGCTAACTCGTTATTAGAAACCGTAAACTATGTGAACGCTTCACGACAAGGGTCACCCATGAACTCGACGCCTGCGCAATCCCAGACCCTCGCTCGCGGGCTCCGAACCCTGGAACTGCTCCTGGCGGCGGGAACTCCAGTGTCGATCGCCGAACTGGGGAGCTCCCTCGGCGTTCACCGGTCGATCGTCTACCGGATCATTCGGACCCTCGAGGACTTCCGGCTGGTTACCCGGAGCGAGCGGGGGGTCGAGCTCGGACCTGGGATAGCCGAGCTGGCACGAGGGGTTGCCCGGGATCTCGGGAGCGCGTCGCTGCACGAGCTCTCGGCCATCGCGAACGAGCTGTCGATGACGGCGTACGTGGCGATCCTGGATGGTCTGGACTGCGTCGCGCTGATGAGCATCGAGCCTGTCAACCAGAGCGCGACGATCGCCTACAAGCCGGGTGCGCGCCATCCCATCACGGCGGGAGCTGACGGCGCGGCGATTCAGCTGCTGCTCGACGACGACCAGCTGTCGCGCCTCGATCAGGAGGACTCGCGACGGCAGCGGGTGGAGGAGGCGCGACAACGCGGGTATGCCAGCAGCCGCGGGGAGGTGGTTCCCGGGATCTCCGCTGTTGCCGTCCCGCTGGATGTCGCGGGTCACCGCCCAGCGGCGCTCGCCGTCGTCTACGTGCAGAGCCAGTGGCCCGAGGAGCGGATCGGCGAACGGCTGATGCTCTCGGCCGCGGCCATCGAAGCCAGGATGCGCCCCTAGCAGCCGCACCTGGGCGGAACGGATGAGAAGCCCGTCGCGCCTACCATGTCACCGTGCCCCGTGTCACCGCCCAGGATGTCGCCGACCGGGTGGGATGCTCCACCGCGGCGGTGTCGCTTGTCGTCAACGGCCGCGATGCCGGCCGGGTGAGCCCGAAGCTCCGCGCCGACATCCTTCGAGCCGTCGACGAGCTCCGCTACCGGACTCATCCCGGCGCCCACGCCCTCGCGACCGGCTCGTCTCGCAGGGTGGCGCTGGTCTGCCCCGACCTACGCAACGCGTTCTTCGCCGACCTGTTCCACGGAGTACTGGCCGGCGTCGGCGAGCAGTTCGAGGTCGAGATCGTGGTCGGGCGGGACACGCACGACTACGACAGCCGTACCGTGCGTTTCACCCAGAACGGAGAAGTCGCGGGCCTGATCATCGCGGCTCCCTCGAGAACTGTCGTCGCCGAACTCGATGACACGGCGCTTCCTCTGGTGCTGGTCGACGCCGCCGACCCCGGATCGACCCTCCCATCTGTGGACCTTGACCTCGACGCCGCGGGCGAAGCCCTCGCCGAGCACCTCTGCGGACTGGGCCACCGAGCCATCGGGTACCTCGACAGCACTCAGGACAAGACGACCTATCAACGACGTCGGGACAGCTTCGTCGCGGCCGCCAGGGACCGCGGGGCCATCGTCGTCGTGGGTGACGTCACCGCGGAGCAGGACTTCGCGTCGGCGAGCGAAGCCTTCGTCGCGAACCGGGCGACGTGGGCCGCCGAGGACGTCACCGCGGTCGTGTGCGCCGAGGAGCGCCTGACGTTCGGCGCCCTCCAGGGCGCTCGCGCAGAGGGTGTCTCCGTGCCGGCACAGCTGAGTATCGCCGGGTTCGACGACACCCCGTACGCGACCATCGTCGAACCCGCGCTGACGAGCATCCGGTTCGACGCGTTCGAGCTCGGCCTCAGGGCCGGCGCCGCGCTCGCCGCCCGTATCGACGATGTCGAGTCGCCACAGCCGGCCCTCGTCCCCATCTCGCTCCAGGTACGTGCGAGCACGGGACCGCCCGCAGTCCCCGCACCAACGAAGCCGGCCGAGATGTCTTACACCCCAACCAGTTAAGCGCTTGACGTCCGGCCGCGTGGGCCCGTAGCGTGCCAGCATGCTCGTAGTCATCGGGGATCTCGTCGAGGACCTCATGGTGTGGCGCCACGGCTCGGGCACACTGGATCGGGCGACCGACAATCCCGCCCACATCGTTCGCAGACGAGGCGGCAGTGCCGCGAACGTGGCCGCTGCCGCGGCGAGGCTGGTGCCAACGCGGTTCGTCGGACGAGTGGGCCAGGACGCCGTCGCGACGCGGCTCACGGCGAGTCTCGAGTCGGCGGGGGTCGATGTCAGAGTGCAGACCGCCGGTGAGACCGGCACTGTGATCATCCTGGTCGACGACGACGGTGAACGCACCATGATCCCGGACCGCGCCGCCGCCGCGGAGCTGGGCAGTGTGGACCCGGCATGGCTGGTCGACGCCCGCTGGCTGCACATGACCCTCTACGGGTTCCTCCTCCCCTTCTCGCGACAGGCCTGCATCGCGGCCGCGCAGGAGGTTCACCGCCTCGGCGGCCTGGTGAGCGTCGACCTGTCGTCGGTGTGGGCGATCCGCGAAGTGGGAGCGGAACTCGGCGTGGTGCTCAAGGCAGTTGGCCCCGATGTCGTCATCGCGAACGCCGACGAGGCTGCGGATGCGACAGACGCGGGTCTATGTGATGCCGGCGGCATCCTGGTGATCAAGGACGGGGCGGGCCCGGTGACGATCGTCGGCAGGAACGGGACGACGAGCGTCCCGGTTCCGCCCGTCGAGGGTGTGCGAGACACGACTGGTGCCGGTGACGCCTTCGCCGCGGGCTTTGCCGCGGCGCGCCTGATGGGCTCGTCGGATGTCGAAGCGGCAACCGCGGGCATCGCCCTGGCCGCGCGCACGCTACACAGCATCGGCGCCTCTGTGGACTAGCGCGATCGTGGGCCTGGCCCTTCGCCGAGGCGCGGACCAGGCCCAGGTCGGGCCGTCCATGAAGCCCGGGTGTCAGCTGGTCAGCTCGGCCGACTCCTTCGACGCCCGGACGAATGCCGCGATGAGGTCGAGGTCCTTCTCGAACCCGCCCGAAGGCAGGAACCGGTTGGTGCGAGTGAGCGAATCGACGCCGGCCGGGCGCACAACCCGGATGGCTTCCGCGACGTTGTCGGGCGACAACCCCCCGGCCAGCACGACGGGGATCTCGACCTCTCGCACGATCCGGGCACTGATCGTCCAGTCGTGAGTCGTGCCCGCGGCGCCGACCCCGGGGACCTCGGTCGTCACCGAGTCGAGGATGAGGTAGTCCGCCACCTGCGCGTACCGCCGCGCGGCCTCGACGGCTTCGGGGCCGGTCATGGCGATGGCCTGCATGATCTTGACGCCACCCAGGCGCGGACGGAGCTCCGAGACAGCGGCGGGAGTCACGACGCCGGGATCTCCGCAGAGCTGGAGGATGTCGGGCCGCACCTCTCGGACCATCGCGAGGATCTCCCCAACCTCTGACGAGACCGAGAGCGCGACCGAGACAGCGCGGCCACGCAGGGCCTCGACGCAACGCGCCGCGATGGCGTGGTCGATCTCGCCGGGAAGCCCGATCGAGCTCGGCGTGATGCCGACGTGGTCGACCCCGAGGTCGGCGAGTCGGACCGCCTCCTCAGGCGACTGGGCGGTGTAGATCTGGGTGATCAATCGTTCCTTCTTTCTGTTGGCGCACCCCTAGTACAAGCGCCGCCCGATGGCATCGATGATTCGGGATTCCCGTTCGAGAACCTCGTCGACGTGACGCAGGCTGTAGGCGACATAGAGAGCGTCGAGAAGCGTTATCTGACATACGCGGGCGGCAAGATGCTCACTGCGCGTCTCCCGCGAGACCGTCCCGAGGACGACATCACCGAACGCGGCCAGGGGCGAGTCGCGGTTGCCGGTGATGACGATGGTCGCGGCGCCGGCGGCCTTGGCCTGCTCGAGCATCTGCACGACCAGCTTCGCCGTGCCGGAGAACGAGATCGCAATGGCGAGATCGCCAGGGCGCAGGAGCGACGCGTGCACGATCTGGAGCTGGCTGTCGGCCGGCGCGTCGCAGTTGAGACCGAGCCTGCGGCAGCGCTGGTAGAAGGCCTGAGCGACCACGCCTGAGGCTCCGACGCCGCCGATCAGAACCGCGGACGCCTGCTCGAGGAGCTCGACCGCTCGCTCGAACGCGTCGGAATCGAGGAGCTCCAGCGTGTCGTGGAGCGACTGGACCGCGGCTCCGAACACCTTCTCAGGGACGACGGCGGCTGGATCGTCGGGGGTGACGTCGTTGTGGATCAGCTGCGTCGGCGACGCCAGGTCCCAGGCCAGACGGAGCTTGAGCTCGGTGAACCCCGCCAGTCCCGCTGCCCGGCAGGTTCGGAGCACGGTCGTGTCACTGACCCCGCTCTGTTGAGCCACTTGCAGCATCGAACTCTCGAGAACCACTTCCGGATGACGAATGATCTGGTCGGCGACCCGGCGTTCTGTCGCGGACAGTGACTGGCGCGCCGCCTCGAGCCGGCTGAGTGCGCCACCGGAGGCCGGGCTGCTCCGCGAGTCCTTACCAACCATCGAGACTGCCTTCTGTCGTCTTCCAGCTCTGCAGTACTGCCACCGCGAACCTATCAGAATTTGAAGCAGTACTGCTACGGTGCGCCTATACATGTGGCAGTACCACAACATCAAGGCCAACCCAGGAGGATGGCGTGCGGAAGACGACAGGAATCGCGCTGGTGACGGGATGCCTCACCCTGGCGCTGGCTGCTTGCGGTGAACGACCGGAGTCCGGCGACGCTGGCGAGTCAAGCGCACGTCACAACCCGACAGCCGCTGCGGCGAACCCGGACTTCAAGGCATGCATGGTTTCGGACTCGACGGGCTTCGACGACAAGTCGTTCAACCAGACCTCACTCAAGGGGCAGACGGACGCCGCCGCGAAACTCGGCGTCGAGACCGCCGAGGTGGAGTCCACCGGCAACGAGCAGTACGCCGACAACGTCGACCAGCTCGTGCGTCAGAACTGCGACGAGATCACCACCGTCGGCTTCCTGCTCGGCGACGCCACTCTGGCCGCCGCCAAGGCCAACCCCGACATCGACTTCGCGATCGTCGACTACGCGTTCGTCGACGACATGGGCAAGGACATCTCGCCCCCGAACGCCAAGGGCCTTGTCTACGCAACCGAGCAGCCCGCCTACCTCGCCGGGTACCTCGCCGCCGCCATGAGCAAGAGCGGCGTGGTCGGAACGTTCGGCGGCATGAACATCCCTCCGGTCACGACCTACATGGAGGGTTTCCGGCAGGGCGTCGAGAAGTACAACGACGACAACGGCGCGGACGTTCAGCTGCTCGGCTGGGACGGCACGGACGGTTCCTTCACCGAGAACTTCGATGACAAGACCAAGGGCCAGTCCATCGCGGAGCAGTTGATCGCCCAGGGCACCGACATCCTGTTCCCCGTCGCCGGGACCGCCGGACTCGGCGGTCTACAGGCTGTCAAGGAGGCCGGCGGCAAGGGCATCTGGGTCGACACCGACGGCTACCACTCCACCGAGTACGGCGAGATCCTGCTGACCTCGGTCGTCAAGGGCATCGACGTGTCGGTCACCGAGGCCATCAGGGCGTCGGTCGACGGGTCGTTCGACAACGAGGTCTACCGAGGGACGCTGGCCAACGGCGGCGCGGCCCTGGCGCCGTTCCACGACCTCGAGGCAGAGATCCCGCAACAGCTCAAGGACGAGCTCGAGGAACTCGAGCAGGGGATCATCGACGGCTCGATCACCGTCACCCCGACGGCGCGCTGACGCGAGTGGCGCGCTGTGAAGGAGAACAGGGTGAAGCTGGAGATCAAGGGACTCACCAAGACGTTCGGGTCGTTCACCGCCAACGACCACATCGACCTGACCATCGAGCCCGGCGAGATCCACTGCTTGCTCGGTGAGAACGGCGCCGGCAAGTCCACCTTGATGAACATGCTGTTCGGCCTGCTCGCTCCCACCCAGGGCGAGATCGTGGTCGACGGCGAGCCGGTGACCTTCGCCTCCCCGAGCGACGCGATCGCGGCGGGCATCGGCATGGTCCACCAGCACTTCATGCTGGTGCCGGTCTTCACGGTCGCCGAGAACGTCATGCTCGGCCGCGAGCAGACCTCGGCC
>Ga0307512_10004315_pt1 | contig 15680 bp, 7 predicted proteins | sample 14_EM_MG_FD_200267 | JGI IMG/M metagenome (GOLD analysis project Ga0307512, IMG submission 200267) | Populus trichocarpa ectomycorrhiza microbial communities from riparian zone in the Pacific Northwest, United States - 14_EM | ecosystem: Host-associated > Plants > Roots > Unclassified | place... | reverse complement strand
TGATCTTGACCTTACAAGAGTGGATTAACTTGCGGTCTACGTCGACTGATGATCTACTCTGGTCTTGACCTTACAGGAGCGCATTGACTTGTAGTCCTCGTCGACTAATGCTATGGTTTTGTTATTGACGGAAGTTAGCTCGAAAAGAGCTCAAGGTGAAGCTTAGTGATGTAATCCAATTACACAGCCACCAGCGAACTGGAACGGAATTCGGAGGGGGATGCCTGTAAACTCGAGGTCGTACATATGGGGTGCCTAGCTTATGCTGTCTCTGGGGCCTCGATGCCTTTTGGAATACGTATTACTCCCATGTCACGGGATTTTACTCACCGCAGTCGTCGTCACAGATGACTTCTACACCAATATAGAATTAGGATCGGCTAGATAAAGGCGGGGTACAGCTGCGACTCGGCTACCCAAGGTGCCGAATTAGTCCTTAGAACGTGGTGTCGCAAATAATCAGAACCTATTACTAACAGCAAGTCGGGTTTCTAGTTGGATAATCTGTATCTCCTCGTATAATTCCCACTTGAGTATTTGGTTCCAAGAGGAGGAATAGAGTACGTATATAGAAGGGTCCTACTCCAGCCTTCCACCGAAGCCCATAAAGAGCTTCGAGTGCCTGGCGGGCATAAGGATATTCCCATCCAGGTGTCTGGCCATAGGGGCGGCGTCGTCAAGTAATCAGGTGAGGCCTCACGCATCAGGCACGCTTCAGGCACCTAACCCTGTAGCCCTCGCGCGTACGGGGACAGAGGCCTTACCCGTTGCCTTACGCATCAGGCACCATTCCCTGTAGCCCTCGCGCGCACCAGGTCGACGCGTGCCTAGCGCGCATTAAGCGACGACACCCCCTTAAAAATCCGTCGCTGGCTCTAGCTAATCTCCCCAGCTTACGCCCTACACCACTTATGTGGACGGATGCTAGCAGGAGAATCGCGCGAGATTCGACCACGGAATTGCTCGGGAAAAAGCAGTATACCTTGGCTTCAATAGTGCCATGCTAACCTGATGCCAGGAGGGAAACCGCACGATGTTCAACCACGGAATCGCTCGAGAAATCATGGCACCGTGGCTTCAATGGGGTAACAATGACCCGGAATGGAATAGGGTAGGCCATGGGATGGCATTATAAATATGCTTGCTATCCCACCACTTGATCCTGCGCCCTTCACGCTCTCCTTTCCTTCCTCGGCCCAATACTCCAGATATTAGCCCCCAAGCATCATGATCTCTTCAGGCCAACCAGCCCAGCCGGTGATAGAGTGGAACCCCTTAGCAAGCGACCACGTGCTACTCTTCCGTGAACAGCTGGAGAGCCGAGGGGCGCAGGGCCAGCTGTTTACCTGCCCGACCACCGGGACCGAGGTGCTGATGCTCATCCCGAGCCTGGCTCTCAAGCGGCAGTTGGACCTAGCCCCGGCCCGGCGCGAACGAAGCCCGAGCCCAGCAGCTCAATCCCCGCCCGGGCAGGAACAGCCAGGAGTCGCGGGCCCAGCAGGCCAACCTCCGCCAGGACGGGAAGAGGAACCGCCGCCGCGGTTGCAGCCCCTGCCGGCGCCACCGCCCGGGAAGTTGGTGTGGTGGGGGGACGAGCCGCCACAGCGAACCGAGCCACGGAGCCACAGCGAGCCTCCGCGTCGCTACCAAGCGTATGGGACCGCCCCCCCGCCCGAGCCGCTCCCTGGAGACCTCATCTTCTCGGTAACCAATAAGAACCGGAAGAAGTTACAGCAACAGGCGAAGAAGAAGGCCACCAAATCGGGTAGGGTGGCCAAGCCCAAGCCCAAGCCCAAGTCCAAGTCCAAGGCCAAGCCCAAGCAGGCCAAGGCTACGAAGAAACGCCAGCAGCTCTCGGCCGAGACGATTAACCTGGTCTCGGATGAGGAAGAGGATGCGGATGAGGATGCGGATGCGGATGAGGAAGAGGATGAGGATGAGGATGAGGACGAGAATGAGGGTGTGGAGGAGCAGGAGCTGGTATTGAGTCAACGGACGGTAGACATGAATACGTGGTTCGATAAGGATCAGCAGAAGTATGGAGTATATACGAAACCCAACCTCCGGGCCAAGATGGTGAAGAATGCTGAGGCGATTGCGGGGCGTCAGGTGGTCCGAGATTGGAAGGATTTCTACACGTGCTGGCGAGGCAATGGGCAGTTGAAGTCGCGGCCAACATCGCGAGACGGCTCGCAGCTGCAGCGGCCAGCCGGGGTCAACTACCCCGCCGAGTTCCAGCGGCTCTACGACGTCTATGACCGGGTCAGGTCGACGGACTTGACCATGAGCTTCAAGGCCATCACGTACCGGTGTCGGATGGTCCGGCTTTACGAGCTCTACCATGCGGCTGAATCGGCCCAGTTTCCAACCGAGCCGGTCTTTTCTTCTGGCATGACAAAGCGCGCCCGGCGAAAGCGGTCCCTCTTCCAATATCTCCACCCTGGGTTGGAAGGGATCCGTGACCTGAGGACGAACCAGCAGTCGAGGTCGCAGTGGGCCGACTTTGGCAGGCGACTCTCGGCCGCCACGCGCTGGCAAACGGTCAAGGAGGCGCTCGGGTGGGGCGCCCTAGGGCTGATCCCAGAGAGCGCCATCCCGGCGAACTGGATCCAGCGAGGCTTGACCGACGACCAGCTTGCGGTTTGGCTCCGGGCGGTCCCGCACTTTAACCCCATGGGCCGCGATGCATGCACCAAGTGGAGTACTACCCTACTCCGAGCGAGGGATGGGTTACGGCCCACCCAGAAGCGGCGCGTCCTGGAGGGGGTGACCAACAGGGCGCTCGGGGGCTACACCACCCCCCAAGTGCTCTTCTGCGAGGACAGTGGACTGAGCGGTGACGAGAATCCGAGCCCAAGTCAAGCCCTAATTCCTATGGCGATCCCTGATTCAGGCCCAAGTCTATTCCACACCTGGGTTGACAACGTTGATCCTGCGCGCGGGGAGATGGAATTGGGGGAGTATGGGCAGGCGCTCTTCGGTGCACTTGACAGCCAGAACCCTAGTGGGTTCGACGTCGCCTTCTCGTCACAAGATTGGGAACTGGACCAGAGCTTCTCGTCACAGGATTTTGACCTCAACCAGAGCTTCTCGTCACAGGACGATGAACTCGACCAGAGCTTCTCGTCGCAGGCCGAGGAACACAGCCAGAGCGGCTCGTCGCAGGACGGGGAACATAGCCAGAGCGGCTCGTCACAGGCCGAGGAACATAGCCAGAGCGTCTCATCGCAGGCCGAGGAACACAGCCAGAGCGGCTCGTCGCAGGACGGGGAACATAGCCAGAGCGGCTCATCGCAGGAGACAAGCTACTCTAGTAGCACTAGCACGGGGCGGATTGTGGGAGAGATGCTAGATATTGACGACGAGTAGTTTGTAATAAGAGTGCGCGTTCGAGGATAGAGTGGTATAGAATATCGGGAGTGAGCAGATCTATTTGTAACTTAATTCTTCATCTTTTACTATAACTAATTCATATCTCCTCTCTTTCAAGACCAGGGTTTTAAGTTGTATAACCTTTGATAAAATCCGTTACTTGAATCTTATATATTTAACTTAGTTTACTTTTAGTCCCTACTAATACTACTACTCCTATATCTTAATATAGGAATACTACTTCTGAATAACCTTACTAAGTAATATGTTAAATAATTTCCTAGATCCTAATTATTAGTTAGTAATTGAACTAAATTAAGTTATAATTATAGTAATTAAATTATAATTAATTATTCCCTTAATTAAATTAAGGTTAAGGAATTACCAGGTCACATGTTACTACACATAAACATAACGATAATAGAAGCGTTATGGCGTAAAAGTAAAGCGGGTTTTACCCTGAGTTAGATATTACCTTACTACTCGAGGCTTAATAACTAGTATCTCGCCTTTACTCGCTTTCCTTATCTTAATAAGTACTATAATAGTGGTTTTAGCTTCTCTTATCACGTGGGTATAGTTATATAATACCTAGAGTAAAGAATTCACATATATATTACCTGACTACCCTCCTCTCTTCTTTAGAAATTGCCTCCTATTTACTCTCCTTATACTTTGGTGGTATACTATTTAAAGAAAAAGCTAAGAATTTATTACTTATATAACTTTTATATGAGCCCTACATAATAATAAGAAATAATTAATTACTATTAATTATAATTTTTCCAATAATTAGTTCTTTTTTTAAAAGTTAATAATTAGATTATAAATAGATTTTTACTTAATTTAATTAATTATAACTAATTATTATTATTATTATTTTAATATAGTATATCTAATCTAGTAGTTATAACCTAGTCTAAAGACTTGGGATTACTATATTTCTCATTTATTCCCTTTGCCTATATATTTCTTAGATTCTCTTCACTTCTATTAATATTTCCTTTTATATTAACTTATATCGTCCGTAGACTCCTTACTCGGACTTTTTACCTTTTTCTTAATGAGTAAGGTTCTGTATTTCTTGATTTCTATTCTATTTACCTATTATCTTCTCTACTAAATTATGTACTTGTATCTAACCATGAGCTTAAGACCTAAAACCTAACTTAATTAAATACACCTCCCCCTTATTTCCTCTTTTCTATCCATTTACTTATATATTAACTTAGATTCTCTTCCCTCTTTCCTTTTTTCTTAATTCCCTCTTTAATTTAATATATTTCCTATTTTTCTTCTTATTTCTGAATTTTCGAGTAATCTACCTCTCCTCCCATTACTTTCTTTTGAGCTAAATATTATATAACCTTAGGGAGGTATGTATATATATATCTTCCTATAAACCCTATCACTTACTTGTGACGGATGGCACCTCTATATGATCCGCCAGGGGCTAGGTATCAAGAACCAGGGGCGAAACGCGGGACTAAGCTAGGGATCTTGGTAATATACTATTAAAGGTCGAGGGACTCCTCCCTTCTTTGCCCCTTAGCTTAGTATTTTCAATACATGAGATTCTTTGAACCTCACACTTCGACTATTGCATTGATCCCGCCCTTCCATTACTCCTCTCTCTTTCTTATTTCTAATGACCAAAATAACCTCTCTTGTATAACTATATTACCTCCTTGTTCTATTATTATATATAATAATATATAGCTCCTAAAAGATGAGAGGGAACCCCTGGAAGTGGCTAGTAGCAGGTATAAGCATGGGGCATAGAGAGGAAGAAAGAGAGGGATGCTTTCATCTGATGTCCAAATGTCGCCGCGCTTGGAGGAGTAGGCAGATATAGGAGAATAAGCTTTTCTGGAGTAACTCTTGCAAAGTTGCAACTGTTAGTTTTCACGGCGGCACACAATTGAGCGTTCCTAACAAGTCAAATGCTAATGGTTAAAAAAGGCCAAAAAACATGGATTCCCCTCAAAACTTCACGATGCACCCCGGTGCCCAAGAGAGAGCCAATGCTGAAGCTGCATGCTTGGATACATGGTGTGAGGAGGTCCAGCATGGGTACAGACACAAAGGTAAGAATCCCCCATGATAGATGCGACGCCATTCTAAGAGAATCCTTAGCATTGACGTCGGATGCGGCCTGGGTCATTGCAAACATCGTGGCCTTCAGGGATGCTCAGGAGGATACTCCAGGTGGACCGTGGTGGAATGAATTCAGTCAGTGGTGGGATGAATTGGGCAACATGATCGATGCTGGACACGTCGAGGTTGAGGAGAAGAAGAGAAATGGTCGGTGGGGACGTCCCAGAGACTTGTAAATACTTTTTTTGCTTGGATTTTGTCCGTGATTCTGGCCCAAGTACTCCATTATTCCTCGCCTTTTGGATATTGAGTGGTCGTCATTACCGCTGGAGCATGGACTTGGACGACTGCGGGCTGGCAATGACGCACTTGTATTGGACAATGGCAGGCCATGGGTGAACTTCAGGAAGTATCGATGGAAGCGGCGAGCTTGTATGAGATGATTCTTGTTGCCTGGAGGGGAAAGCAGAGTCCTGTCGGTAATGCAAACGCAGCGACCTTCAATATTGTAGCCAGTTATCGGCGATATAGATAGCAAATATGAACCCCTAACCCTAATTGATTCGCGTCTCCCCTAGTAGTAGTAGTAGTAGTTTTCTATTTGTCTCCTAGCACCCTCTAGAATCTTAATACAAAAGCCGCTACGACTCTACTTTCCTCCGTGCCTAACCTAACCCCAACTATTATAATAACGCTTCTTTATTATACTCTTGGGAGGCAGGCCCCGATAAGAACTGTTGGGTTATTTGAACACAGTTCACACCCAATACCTCTACAAAATGCGTCCGACGTACAGAGAAAATTTTGGCACGCCCGAGCTTCAAGGTGATTATCGCGTGTTATCAACGAACGAGGGGGGGTAGTATTCGTGAGACCGGAAGCGAGATCTTGAGCCTGGTCGTGCGGAAGAGAAAGGGAACCCAAGATCGTGTTGTCCGTTGATAACAGAACCAACTTATCCTCGTGAGAATCCACCGTAAAGGTACTACCAGGCGTGCTTCCTTGGATCTCCAAAAGAGGTTGAAGGTCCGTCCACGTAGCAAGTTGGTCCTGTGAAGTATATTAGCTACTGATGACTAGTAACGAAAGGGCGGAGAACGCATTACCACAGCCGCAAACACACCACTAATAACACCAAAGGAGACCATAAATGCGAGCTTCATATTTGAGTTGAGAAGCGGAATAGCCGTTGAAGGAGACGTAAAACCAAAGCCGATGACGGTAGGTGGATGAATGACTAGACTAAGCGATGTCGAGTTTAACTAAGGCGTTTACAAGACTATATAATTATAAGTGATGCCAAGGCATTCGGACTAGGCCTGGACGACTTTGCGAGCCCTGTGACATTTTTTTTTTGGCATCTAACCTCCCCCGTCTAACGTTATTAATCCGACCCTAGTATATAGATCTGATCTGACTAAGCCCGTTTTACTATGTTAGTTCCGCCCTGTGTGACGGTCTGTCCCGGACAAATACGAGATGACGGACTAAACCCGGAAGCTAGACTAGGCCGCCTTACCTAGCCGATGTAAGATGGACGAGTTATTATTAGCCACGAGCGGCCGCCGATGTAAGATGGACGAGTTATTGTTAGCCACTCTTCGGTCCTTTTTTCCTAAGCTTCAAATTCTACTTCTGTAAGCAACTATGCCCTCGTGCGCCTGTGCCGTAAGAGCCGTGTAATGTGAATCTAATCTCACAAAGCCTACCTTGCCTTACTAACCCTGCCTTACCCTACCAGACTTGTTTGAACTTAGTTAATTTGGCCTTGTTTTGTTTATAGAATCTGACTACCCTTATATAACTTAGATTAATCTTACTCTATTTTGCTTATTTGATCTTACTCAGCTCTTACAATATTATTTAACCCTGTCTTATTTTAATAATATACTTTATCGATTTTATTATACTTGTCAATTAATAGTTAAGTTTTAACCTCGGATGTAAAGCTCGAGGAAAAGTATATTAAAAGGGATTTGATCCCTTTTCATTTTATACCTTTCCTTGACCCAAGAATCATTTCAACTTTCTTTATCTTTATACACAATACGCAAATCCTGCCTATAATATCTCGTATATCCTACATATCCTATAATGTTATCCCAATTTAACATTCTTGCCTTTTTCGTAGCACTTGCTATTGGAGGTTAGTTAACTATACTCTATATTATATGTATCTACTGCTAACGAATTAAAGGCCCGCTTTATAGCGAAAAGGATGTTGACTCCACTTTGATTACACGTAGCGGGGATCACTACGCAGATATTTACACTGGCCAATTTTGCTCAGGCACTGTTGCTACTTCGATACCTGAATTCGGATGTGGTGGCCAATGTCATACGGTTCAAGGCGGCGCTTCTATCCTTCTAGGGCAAGCAGGCACAGGCAACCCTAAGCCAACGGCCAACTTATACTCGGATAGCAATTGTCAGAACTTCCTACAAAAGGCAGGCATCTTTAATGGCGAGCATTCAGGCTGTACAAACTCGGCTAGTTCTTTTAACAGCTTCTACTTGTACTTCAACTGTTAAGTAGTTATTACGAATGTAACATAGACACGTGAGAACCCTGGGCCTGAGACTCACGCGACTGGATAACTAAGTAGGGGCACGTGCTCGGCTAAGGCCTGACTCTTTGTACTTAGTCTTTATCTCATCTTATGTTTAACCTTTAATAGCTCTTATCCCTTTCTTAGCGCCTATTATTGAATTATATATCGTTTAACCCTTAAAGCCCTCAGTTTTATACAAGCTACGGGTGTGGCTAGGGCTATGCTAAATAGCTATTTGGTTTTTGGTATGCAGTTACTATACAAATAGTTTGCCTAGCCATTTTGCTTTAGCCGACTAAGGAGCGAGCGACGAAAGTCGGCCAGTTACGCGAGGCCTACAATTACGTTTTTATTATAAATTAATTCTATAGTTATAGTTTAGAAATAATTCTGTACTTAGTTTGCCCCGTGGGTCAAAGGTTCACGTTTCTCCTCCCCACCAATATCCTCTGCTTGTTCGGCGGCTCGTATTCCCAGCAGAATCTCTGCGATTTCTGTATCGCGCTCTGCTTGCTCAGTATTCGTTTCCTGCTCTTTTGTTTGGATATCCCTGATCTGCTCGTTGATTTCCGCGTCTTCTTCTACGGCAGACGGCCGGGGATTCGGCCGCGGGCTCGGTCGCAGGTTCGGCCGAACTTCGTCTTGCCGGGCATTGAAATCGAGAGGAATTCGAACATCGCGGCTTGTGCGAAGGCCCGTTTCGAGGGGAGTCTCTGCGGGGATGTCTGCGTGGAGTTGAGGCTCGAATGCGATAAAGTCAGCAGGTCCAATGGGCTAGCTTTGCTGCAGTCGACGGCGTCGATTGCCTTCCAGATTTGCTCTCCTTGCTTCTTCTGCGGTAGAATACTTTCTCGGCCGTCCGCTAGCTTTCTTTTGAGGCATATTGTTCTCTTGTTGAATGGGATGAGAGGCCTATATCTAGGAAGCTGCCAGGAGTAAGGAGGCGTTGAAAAACCTCAATTCGGTAAGCTAAGCGAACAGGTAATTAAACTACTTTAATCGTATTAATTAAATAATAATGAACTATCTTACCTATATAATTTTATATTACTTTATTAATAAATATATCGATTAATAATTTCTTTATTATTTATAAATTTGAAAGGGTTTATAAGGGCATTATCGCGAGGGTTGAAAAACCTTAATTCGGAAGGCGGTAAAAATCCAATTCTGCCAGCCGTCGCCGAATCGGGAGGGGAAATTATCGAGACCGCCTACCTTTAACCGGCCATATCTTCCACCACGTTAATCGCACGACTGTCAAACTGGTCAGTCTTACGTTTGAGGATCGATTACTTGCTTCTATCTCCGAATTTTACAAATCGACGAGGTGACATGGGTCTAACCCGGACCCCAATTTCAAGGTTCAACTTTTATTAGTAATTTATACCCTAAGTCAAAAAACTATCTATACCTTTTTAATATAAAGGTTTATATTAACAGGATTTAAATTGGGCTATTATGTAGAGACTCCTTAGTTCTCAGATAATACTATTTGTAGTCCGAGTTAGCATCAAATTCAAGCAGGTAGCACGCAATGGGCGAGAATAGTCACCATACTAAATCTGCTACTTGTCCGCAAAGTGCATTTAACTTGTGGTCTATATATATAAGGAGCTACGGGAGTGTAAATATCAAGGACATAAGGGGGTACAAGGGTCACTAGAAGAGGTTATGATGTACAAAGCATAGATATAGGACCCCCCCTTAGCTTTGCCGGGAAAAGGGGTGACTAGTGTGCCTGATAGCGCCTGAAAAATCGGGCATACCCTGTAACCATGCGCGCACCAGGTGTGCCTGACAGTGCCTGGAAAATAGGGCATACCCTGTAGCCATGCGCGCGCCAGGTGTGCCTGACAGTGCCTGAAAAATCGGGCATACCCTGTAGCCCTATGCGCACCAGGTCTCGCTAACGACGACCCCCCTTAAAAATCGAATTCCGGCCATGAGCGGTTGATTACCAGGGCGACTTTCTCGCATAACCCGCTACGGTAAATGAAAGAAGTATAGCTAGCGTGGGGAGGAACCTTCAATCACGATTTGGCTCCCAATTAAATCAATTGAGCTGCGATTCGAGAGCAAAACCACAGGTGTGGAGAACCCTAGCGTCTCCCCCCTAGATATATATATAAGGCCTACTGTGACCCTCCATCCTCCTCTTTCCTTTTCACTACCAGAGTCTTGTAATAGACAATCCTTCTTCTCACTTCCAAAGTCTTACCATAGACAATCCTTCTTTCTACTACTAGAGCCTCATGCCAGACGAACAACCTTTTCCATACCAGTTCGAGGGTGGCATGGGCCCGTTTGCCGAGGCCCTCCACAACGCCTTCAGGTATAAGATCCGCTGCCCGACGTGTCCCGGTAACCCACGACAGCCGGGCCATAACAAAGACACGGCCGGGAAAACAAACGCGAGCGGCAAGAGAAAGCGTTACTGGGCCTGCCAGCTCTCCAACGCGACTTATCGGGACGGCGCGAATTGTAGCAAGATAGGCTGCAGCGATTACATCTTCCAAGCCCAGCAACAGCTTACTGACGACCAGTTCGCCTCGGTCCTTGCTCAGGTTATCGAACGGGGCCCACCAGAGGACGAGGACTTCGAGCAGTTGCAATACTACGTCGAGGCGGAGCAGCGCCGGACGGCCAAGTCGTCCGACGATCCCCCCGGGGAAAGGACGTCGAGTGTTAATCCCTTCAAGAAGCGAAAGGCTTCTCAGGAGCTGCCAGTCCCGGTGCGTGCCCAGCCATGTTGCAGCACAACATCGCTCCAGCAAAGCCACGAGCGCCTCAAGGCCTTGGTCGAGATGAGCAAGACGTGGCAGAAGCAGTACGAGATACTCACCATCTTTCTCGCGCCCTCCAGCCCAGCTCGGCCACCACCATCAACCGGAACCCCACCGCCCCGGCCCTCGCCACAGCTATTCCCAAGACCCGACTTCCCCTCGGACATATCAATCCCGTGTACGTATCCGGACGAGGACCTGGTCTCGTCACTCGCAGCAGACCGGGCTCCATCAGCCGCCAGCACCCCACCAGGAGCATCGTCGACGTCAAGCAAGACGCTCTTAGAGACCCCCCAACGGGCACCCCAGCTACTCGCGCCAGGAGCGGAGCCGAGCTCGGCACAGCCGCCGCCGTCGCGGAAGGGCGTGGTTCAGACTCACGTAGCGGGGGAGCCGTCAAAAGCAAGGGCCAAGAAGCCCCAGCGAGAAGACGTGCCAGACGACCCCACGCGGACAGCACACGCGCTCGTCCGCAAGTTCAAGGCAGCGGCGAACGATCCCGAGACCGCCAAGGAGGTTCGTCGCCAGGTTCGCCAGGAGGCAAAAGACCTCAACATCGCAACGCTCTTCCAATGCTACCTTCACCAAGGCGGACGCAAGCCATTGGAGCCGATAAGCCCCAACAAAATCTGAGCCTCCGGGTGGGATACGTCAACGTCCACGGCCTCTCCACCGAGACGTGGGAAGCGTGCCATCGGCTTCTCAATACCCACTTCGACTTCCTCTTTATTGCTGAGACGTGGTTTGTCAACCACCGGGTGTACTCACGAGATCGCCGGTTTGTGACGGCAACTACCCCGCCACCTAGGAATCTCCTTGGGCGGCCCCGAGGCGGGATCTACTTGATCGCATCATACGAGACCCGGAGCAAGGTGTCCAGGACACAGGTCACGGAGCATAGCATCACATTCTGCTATGGTAAGCAGACGATCTCAGGAGTCTATTTCCCCCCAACAACACTTGACTCGGCCGCGATCAGATTATTACTTGGCTCGATGAAATCCTCGACCGTGATCCTGGGTGACATCAATACTCGCTTTCGAGATCCGATATGCCAATCCGGCGAGCCGGGCCCACTAGAGCGTCTCCAGGTCTTTACGGACTTCTTGACCGAGACGGATTACCAACATCTCAAGCCGATGCAAGGAACCGAGAAGCTCACAACAGATCACTGCTTTGTGCAGTCAGGTCAAGCAACAATGCTCAAGCTCTTGAATAACGTGGATCAGAAGATCAAGACCGACCACAAGTATACCTTGAGCCTGACCCTAGGGAGGCGAGATGCGGGACCGGTGCCAGATCAAGAGATGCAACGCTTTCGGGTAGGCCAACTCTCAAAACCGGATCAGCGAGATGCTGTACTAGCCCTCGTGGGCCGTACAAGCGCACCATTCGCGGCGGGGGATGATATTGACCAGATGAACGCAAAGCTAGTACGGTGTTGTCAACAGATCCAGGAGCAGACGATTGGCCGTGCAACCCCGCCTCAGAATCGGGCAGTGCAAACCCGGCCGCGAAAGATGGCGATCCGGGACCAGACGGTGGCGGCAAGCGTCCGCCTATACAAGCTGGCGAGCCAGTCCTCAGAGGAGAACGATGTCATCTTTCCAACCCCGGACGCCGCGGACAAGGGGATTGATGCAATGGCCGAGAACCTGGCTATCTTTGAGGCGCGCTGGTCAGGGCGATCATTTCAAGGGTTACCGGTCGAGGCTGGTCCGGAAGAGAAGATCTCGTGGACGCGGGATCAGGTGGTTGAGGAGATTCGACAGCAGCAGGCGGAGAAGAGTTGCGGGGCGGACGGGACGCACATTCGGTTCTTGAAGGCCGTGCAGGATACGGCGATAATTACATGGCTCCAACAGCTCTACAATCGATGCCTTGCTGAAGGGAAGACGCCACGGGCGTGGAACGAGTCTGAGATTTACCTCTTGACCAAGGATGTAAGCAAGAGACGAGACGCAAAGAACCTCCGGCCAATCTCGATCATCTGTATCTTTCGAAAGGTCTTTGAGCGGCTGCTCTTACTCCAGGTTCAGCACCAGCCATGGGCAAAACTTCACCCTGCACAGGCCGGATTTCGCCGTAGCTACTCAACATATAGCAATGCTGCGGTGGTCCACATGCTCCTCTCGTCCAAGGTACGCTCGACCGCACTCTTTCTCGACTTCCAGTCGGCGTTCGATGTAATCGACCACCAACGGCTCGACGCCAAACTATCAGCCAAAGGATGTCCGCAGGTGATCCGAACCCTGATCGGCAACTTGATGTTTCGTGATCTCAAGTCCCGGATCCTGATTAATGGAAAGATGACTAACTGGTTTTCGAGATCGTGTGGCGTCTTGCAAGGCTCGCCACTCTCGCCATGGCTCTTCAATCTCTTTGTCGATGATTTGCTGTACCAAGTCAATGCTCAGGCGCCAGGAATTCCATTATGTCTCTTCTATGCGGATGATGGAGTTATCCTAACTCATGCGAACGTGGATCTGACTCCGCTCCTCCGGATTGTAGAGGAGTGGACGATAGAAAATGCCATCTTCCTGAACCCAGCCAAGTGTGCGGTGGTAACGTCTTGTCTGGACCTACCAACACTACAAGTCTATGGCCAGGACATCCCGAAAGCCGAGTCATATACGTATCTGGGATTTCCGGTAACGGCAAATGGGATCGACTTCCAGAAGCACCTCGAGCAGCGGATTCAAGCAGCAATTGGGCGGGCAAAGTGGCTGGGTGTTTACAGCGATTCGTGGGGCCCGGCACATCGTCTTCGAGTATACCGGCAGTTCCTAGCACCAATGTTCGAGTATGGGGCGCCCTTGGTATGGGCGTGGGCACAAGAGAACAGGAAGTCATTCAATCAGGCAATATCTAGCTTCAAGGGGCTAATGGCGTGGATCTCGAACACCTCTGATGCTCGATGGAAAGTTACAGCAAACCTATGTGGCCTCGCATTACTTCCAGCTAGATTCCAGCACCTGCACACGGCATACCAATTGATCTTGGAGCGGATGGATACCGAGACCCCTCTGAAGCAGATTCTGGGCCAGAAGAATAAACCCTCTACCCTCTGGGCTTTTGCAACCCATATAGCAGAGAATGCACGCTATGTACACTTCAAAACAACAAGCAACTTCCAGCCTACTGTACGAGATGCCCTGGCACGCTTCTTGAGATCCGAACTCTCCCATACAGTCCACACTGAATCTCTCACGTCTCACTTGACTTCTATTATTCCAATGAAGAGCCGCAAAGCTCCGGGTCTCCTCTTGGCCGATGCCTCACTTTCCACACAACTCTCAGCTCAGGGTCGGCTCCTCCAATACCGACGAGGAGTGTTTATGCAAAACTATACGTGTGCATGTAACCCGGAAAGCCGGTTTCGCCGAGGCCATGAGGACTGTCCAGCCTTAGCTCACCTGATTCGACTTTCACGACCGGACCAACAACAAAAGCAAAAGATGAAGACAGAGCTGAAACTAACAGGGACAAAGTTTACTAATATCGACTTTCTCCTCAACTCGGGACAACTTCAGAGGGCCTCTTCGATCTTGGCTGCAATTCAGGAGCAGTTAGGGCAGGTTTATAGGGAGATCCAGCTCAGTGAAGCCCAAGAAAGTGGCGGCCCTCTCATACCTACAGTGGTGAGAAGTCATTGAACTCACCCCTGACCTGGGACGTCGTTAAACTCACTATTGACCTAGGACGTCGTTAAACTCACTTATGACCTAAGACGTCGTTAAACTCACTTATGACCTGGGAGGTCGTAAAACTCGCCATTGACGTGGGAGGTCGTAAAACTCACCGTTGAGCTGGGGGGTCGTTAAAGCCAGCTCTGACCTATGACGTCGTTAAACTCATGTCTGACCTGGGAAGTCGTTACACTCACCGACTAGACCTGAGCCAAGTCGTAAAAATGGCTCGTCGGACTGCAGAGAACGTTAGGAGGGCACGATGGTATAGCCTCGAAGCACATGCACAAACCGCTGAATTGGGGGAGTAAGCAGTGACGATAAGTGGGGCAGTTGTGATTCTCTACTCTGCCATTATGGTTGCAATGGGCAGGACAACCCGGAATGAGCACCGATAGCTAGAGATCTCAACATCAACAGCAAACTCTGTCCATGTACGGGAGTCTCCGGGCTCCTGGTAGATGGTCACGCGGGACACGGGCAGTGATGGCTCGGCGGCGAGAATCCCAACTATGGGAAGAAATAGGAGGTCTGTAGAGGAGGCGAGGAAGTTCTCTGAGGAAACACATTGACCGCGGGAAGGGAGAAAACCTTGACGGAAACGGGTAGACTTGGACTGGGCTCTGGGGTTTGGTTCTTGGGACGGCCGTAGTACGTAATCTCACGGAAGACACACTGCCGTACAAAAGGTGGAACTCCTGTCGTATGGGACTCCGGGTGAATTGATCAGGGGGCCCGGCTGGTGGATTCCAGTCGACTCTGGTGCATGCGGAGGCATTCGACTCCATATTCGAAGGAGATGGATCAACGGGCGAGATACTAGGCGCGGCTGGGTGGATTCCGGGCCGGGTGTTTGACGCTCCTCCTTATGTTAGCTGATCGGGAGCACAGCTTCTCCTGACTAACTCTCGGGCGTGGCGATAGACGGATCTGCAGGTGGTGCTGGATAGTACCCCTCATGGATGTGAGGCTGTATATTGAGAAGTGGTCGTCATTACCGCTGGAGCATGGACTTGGACGACTGCGGGCTGGCAATGACGCACTTGTATTGGACAACGGCAGGCCATGGGTGAACTTCAGGAAGTATCGATGGAAGCGGCGAGCTTGTATGAGATGATTCTTGTTGCCTGGAGGGGAAAGCAGAGTCCTGTCGGTAATGCAAACGCAGCGACCTTCAATATTGT
>Ga0307512_10004314_pt1 | contig 15682 bp, 19 predicted proteins | sample 14_EM_MG_FD_200267 | JGI IMG/M metagenome (GOLD analysis project Ga0307512, IMG submission 200267) | Populus trichocarpa ectomycorrhiza microbial communities from riparian zone in the Pacific Northwest, United States - 14_EM | ecosystem: Host-associated > Plants > Roots > Unclassified | place... | reverse complement strand
GTGATCGTGTTGATGACCAATCCCTTGGTAGGTCATATGATACTTTCCCAGGGTCACGTGCTTGTATATCACGTGATCCCAAAGTTGTCGAGATGTCACATGATCGAACACATGACAAGTCAGGTGATAGTTTCCCAGGGCCATGTGGTTGAAGAGTGGATTCTACCACATGACTATACTTTAGCTTAGGGGCGGCTTTGGGGGGACTTGGGCTTGGGATTCTTTGAATGCGTGATGTCGTGGACTCCATCCTCGACAGTCAGGGACCTTGCATATAAGGATGCAATGCCTGATATGGAACAATTATCACACAGATAAAGATAGTTGATTTATTGCACAAATCGAGATTACAGTGTAGTCGACTAAATAAACCCTGTGGGCCCAGTACAGACAGGACCACACATGAAGTGTGGACTGTCCTCAGACTGGGCCCTGTGCGGATGCAGTTGCTGTGTGCATGCAAAGGTGGAGGCAGTGCTATTAGGTGCCTGGCACTGCCTACAAATCGGCATGCCACTAAATCTGTTGAAAGAGAGAAGGTCAGCAGAACAACATAAAAAGGAAAGTGCCAGCGCAACACAGAAAGTGTATGCACTGGCCCAAAGCCAAAGTCAGATACTATCGCCCCCCATGCAGCTGCAACATTGAGGTCAAGGCCACCAATGGAATCCGCACACAGGCATGAAACCATCGCAGTTGGATGATTTTGCATCGGATGGGGAGCTTGAGCTGGAAGGCAAGGACCTGTATGGAGGCGCAATCAAGAAGGATGATCCCATGGTCAAAATGATGGCAGACCTGGGCAATAACAGCGAGTGGCTCCCTTAGAGGGAGCAGAGGAAGATGGCCACTAGAATAACAGGTAAGGTCATTCATTGTCAAGCCAGTATATTGAGGTCACTCACTAGCATCAAGGGAAAAGGAAGCCCCATGCCCATGGGCCCAACATTGCTGCAAAATTGGCACAAACGCAGTGATGCCTGCAACATATTCAGGCAAGAAAGAATCAAACGAAACTCACCAGGTTTGGATTCCAAGTCACCTTGTCTCACTCATCCATATCACCCTTATCATCCACACCTTCATTGCAGGCAGTGTCTATAGATGCGCTAAGTGTGTCATCCATGGGTCCATCTTATGTGTCATCGGCCACACTGTCCCTAGAGCCTTTGCCCATGCCATTCCCAGACCCATCTGTGGGGCCCTCTATTGTGCCATCTCCTGTGAATTCGAATATGGAAGACAATGGCCAGGGAGACAAAATGGATGTCGACGACCAGGAAGATGAGTTGGAGGATGATGTCCTGGAAGACAATGATGTCCAGGATGAGGATGATGGCCAGGAGGGAGATGAGGAGGTTGTTCAGTCAGATGATGAAAAGGACAACATGGACACCTTTATGGAGGCCAGCAGATGTGAGCCGAAGGAAGAGATCCGCTTGTGGTTTGACCTGAGGGTCCAAATCAAGGCTGACTTGGAGATGGCACACAAAAAAAACGAATCACTCATGCACATCAAAGAACTCCTTGCCCTCCAAAACTTTGCCACGCTCTGAATCTGAGGGGATGGACACATCAACATGAGCATGCAAATCACCAGGCAGACAACAGATGGTGTAGGCACCCACTTCACCCACCAGATCTGCTTCCTTGCCTGTCATTACCAGCTGTTTGAACAGCTCCCACCACAGAAACGAGGAAAATACCTGAATAGATCATTGTTGAATGATGAGCAAGTTCAAGTGGCAGTGAGGACATATCTAACAAGCCTCCCCACAGGTGAAGTCACCCCATTGCGCTTCCATCGCATGCTGAACGAGCACATCCTCCCATTGCTCGGATACACCCTCAAGGCCGACTTGTCAGAACACATGGCTTGGCGATGGCTTGTAAGGCTGGGCTGGAGGAACAGGCTGCTGAGGAAAGGTGTTTACATGGATGGTCATGAGAGAGCAGATGTGGTAGAATACTGCAACAATACCTTCCTCCGCTCGATGGCAGAGCATCAGGAAAAAATGGTGAAATGGGAAGTGGAGGGGTCTGAGGTCATGCGCGTTGATCCAGTGTTAAAGCCAGGCGAAAAGAGGATAATTGCGTTGTTCCAGGACAAAAGCTCCTTCCATGCAAATGAGTATAAAAGGACGATATGGTGCACATCTTAGCTCCTATTTCCCGGAGAGCATTCTCATGATCTTGGAAAGGTCAGTGCCAGATCAGCAGAAGCTGATGAAGAAAGGGAGAGGACGTCTTATTCATGTGTCCAATTTCATTGAGGAAGAGAATGGACAATTGATCATCTGTGATGAAGACAGCAGGGTGGTGAAGGATGCACGTTGCATCACATATCCTGGAGCCCATGGTAACGCATGGTGGGACCATGCCCAGCTCCTTGTCCAGGTCAACAAAGCAATATCGATTTTTGAAGAGGCGCATCCTGACTGTGTTGTGCTTTTCATGTTTGATCATTCATCGGCGCATGCATCACTTGCTCCAGACGTACTCCGTGCATTTGATATGAACAAATCCAATGGGGGAAAACAAAGGAAACAAAGGGACAAGTGATCCTGATGAATAACCCATGCCCTGAGGTCCGCGGGAAGCCACAGAAGATGGCCACAGAAACCAGTGAGGCAAAGGGGCTCAAGCAGATGCTCAAAGAGTGCAGGTTCAATGTTGAAAAAATGAAAATGCGATGTTTGCCAGTTTGTGCCTTTGAGAATGACACATGCTGCATGGCCTGACTTCTGAGCAAGCAGAATGACTTCCAGAAACAAAAATCTCAAATTGAGAAGATGATTACAGAGAGGGGACACCTCTGCATCTTCCTGCCCAAGTTTCACTGTGAATTGTGTTGTGGAGATGCAGATCTTGTGCACTGTGCCACAAGGACATTGGTTAGCTAGACACATCATACAATCATTTGAATAGACATAGCACATGGACAATACCTTAGCTTACAGGGCTGTTTGCACTAGTTCTGACAGTAACATACCACCCTCGTTTTCTTCCTATTGAGCACCCTCATTTACCCATCGCATATCTTTGATCCACAAGCTCCATCCATCCTTTTATACAGTAGTAGTCAGTCTCTTGACTCCCTCAGATTCGTGCCCACTCACATGTGTTTACTGAGGTGAGCATCCACTCATTTACTTTACATTCCTGTTACCTGTGCTTACCATGAGTAGTACATTACTATTTGCATCCTTGCATAGGCTGCAAACCCAACGCATGCTTGCACACACTCTCATCCATAACACTTTTGTTTGCATCAAATTGAACCCCATTGAAATGGTTTGTTTTTGCTTTATTCTATTGCTATCTTGTTCTCAATCTGTACAGTACTGGGGCTGGTGCAAACACTGATACAGAGAAGTTTACAAAGAAACATTTATGGATGCAAAGAGAGTCATGCGCAAATGCCTTGACGCATGCCTGGTTGATGTTATCAGGCAATTCTTCAACAGGTCTTGGAGGTTTATGTCAGCATATCAGCAGGGACTCACTGGGAAGGCAGCCGAATGGGTGGTGTGCCAACAGAAATCTCACCAGTGGATTGGACAGCAGGCTATGATGGCGATCAAGTCAATTGTGAATCCAGTTCGACCCCCTTAAGGGGTACTCATAATATAAAACTTTTGGATCAAAAATCGTCCAAACCCAAAAAGCGTGGGAAAGCTTAAAGAAGGGTGTTTTTGGACGTATTTCAGCCCCCCAATCACGATTCTGGTGTCCATTTGTCCTAAAAATTTATGGTTCGGACGCTAGTAAATTTGTCGAGTTATGGTGTCCGACACTGTACGATAGTCCTCCGGTTCCTTCCCCCTCATTTACTGAGTACGAGCGTTCGTTCTTCGCGATACTTCTGTTGTCCATATGACCGGCACTACTGTTATCTTTTCCTTTCCGTCATTTCCCCTCCCTTTTCTGTCGAGCGGTACCATGCATTTATTCCCCACCAAACATGATGATAGCCTACACTCGTACTTCCTCTCCCACTCTAGTATCCTATTAGTCGAAGTAACCCAATGCTGCAGAGAACCAAATGATATCATATTCTGAGAAACATGTGGTTTCCCCGTTCGACTACATTGAAGGAATGCAGAAGGATGCGGCGTCTTGCGACTTGGTGAATGAAAGCAGATGATGTGCGAACACATAACTCGAATGCAATGCCACGAGTTCTGAAGAGCACTGTGATATCATACCCATACGCTTCTCGTGCGTCGTCAAGGTAACTTCCTCTTCTACAAACTCCGACTGATTGTCTGTAACTCCGACTTCGATAGCAGGTCTCCGAATTTCGGGGCCAGTCTGACTCGCGACGATTGCCTGCCTTTCACGAGGCCAGTCGTGGGGGGGTTTATAGGCGAGTTGGGCGAAAGGAGAAGTATCCTACGAGTTAGACGGGTAGACAAGGAAAAAAGCAATAGCGAATGAGACGCTTGCTAAGAACAGACTCGCACAGTGACATAGATAATGAGCAGTGGTATCAGAAAAGTTTAGCCAATCTTAAGTTACCATCATCGAGCGTCGTCGCAACTCACTCGCTTTCGCTTTCCAATCGCCCGCTGTCCCATACTTCGCAACAATCCAGTAAATTTTACGCCATGTCCCTCCAGTGTCCCTCCCATGCCCAGTCCACTCTCTAGTTCCCGCACAACTCACTCTCCCCTCAAGTCACAGAACACTTCCACAGAACACTCAGATGAGTTTGGCCGCCTTTCCAGCCGAAATTCTTCCCGCGGTGCGGTGACCGTTCCCGTCGAGAAAGACAGACCCGCACGCGCACCCTGAGCAGCGTCAAGGGCAGGGCACCGGCTGCCTCAACGATGGAGATATCGTTATTCCCGACGGGAACTTTTTCCTCTCAACCCCAACCCACCCGGTCGTGAACCCGGATGTCCGTGTCCGTCAGGTCCATAATGGGGTCCGTACCTTCACCTCTCTTCTCTCATTATCTTTCTCCCCCATCACCACTTTCATCGCTCTTTCTGGAAGACCTGGGCGCTATCTCGCGCAGTTTTGGAGATCGACAATGCTGTGCCTCGCGCGCCACCGCTGCGTGTCGCTAGTGTGCCCTCATCGGGCCTCGTGCTTTCGCCTCAAACCCCCAACCTTGGATGTCCTTACTGATAATGAGCATCACAGGTCACCGCCAGCAGGAGAAAGAATACGGTTGCATCTCCTATCTACACCACGTCGTCCTCGGCCTCAATGAGGTCGACCGCCTACAGTAGTCCACGCCGTCACCGAAGAGCTCTCACAACTCCTTTCCTTTTCTCCAGTCTTGCCCTCGACGTCAACTCTTCTGGAGTTCGCCGCCTCATCCAAGCTTTCTTCCATACTTTTGTGTCGTTCCCTGCGGCGGACGCTGAGCGCACATGGCACGAGGAGGCCCGGTTTGCTGCGCCCACAGATCTTGCCATGTGCCTGCGATGGGGTCTCGCCCAAGTATTGCGTGTCTCTGGGGGCAATGCTGTGCGAGGCCTCCTCTCTTGGGATATGTACGTCGAGTGGAGTGAGCCCGAACTTGGTAAGCGACTTTCTCCACCACCTTCACGTCTTCATACCCACAATGTTGATCCCCGTTTCCAGTCAAGATTGTCCAGCAACCCATTTTGAATCCCTCATCGCACAGTTACAGCAGCCACTCCCTTCAATCATAATCAATTTTCCCCCCTCCTCGCGCGTCTTATAGCCCACTCGTCATCTTCGGGGCACACCCCTCCAACCCTTTTACCACTTTTCGGACCCCTCCTTCGACCTTGGTCCCGCTGCGTTACTTTTCCGCCACACCTACCTTGAATTCCTTCGTGCCACTAACGCAATGGAGCACGTCCTACTCGTTGGCAAGACGCACCGAGTAATGACTCGTCTGGTTCGTTTGGCGGCGGTCCTGGCAGCGCGGCATCGCTCGACGTACCCACGCGGCTCAAAGATTGTATTCGGGGTTACCCAGCCATGCTCCCAGAACCAGCCACTCTATCAAGGAAGCACGACAGACTTCAACCTCCTGTGGAGCCCGCACGGTGCGCGTTGTCAGCGTAAGGCGGAACGTCCGCATGTATACGCCAGATTTTGTCAAGACTGTTGCAAGTTGGGCAACTCGACCTCCCAGCAGCATGATTCACGTCCCAAATGTATTCGCACAATCTCGCGATTGGGAGCGAGTGGCTCCACCGACGCTCAAGCTGACGCCGTGATACGCCGACAGTTTCAAGAAGCGCATGGACCTTTCCCCTAATTTTCATCCACACACGGGCGTCGCATCGGCCAATGCGTCGATCGCTTCCTCAACCACAGTACCAACACTGGGAGATGGCCCGACAGACTACCTTGGTTTAGGAAAACCAGTTGTCGCGGGAGAAGAGCGATTCCGGAGTTTGACAGAACTCAAGTGGGGCGAATTTGAAGCGATGGGCTCCGGGGGCCTGGATCCGGGTGAGAAGAAGTTACAGTTTGACCTGACAGAAAGTGCCCGGACGGTACGTCTCGATATCATCTCTGTCGTGTCGTGTCACTAATGTTCACCTACCGTGTTGCAGTCGCGAGCGGCGAAACGAACGACGCTCACTTGGACGGATTTCTCGTCCACTGGGTTCACTCGCACCGACGCGCCACTGAACACGACGCTACAATTCAGCACCCTCCTCGTAAATTCAATCTCATCTTCGCCAGAGCAACGAACCGATATTACGCGCAAGTTGAAAAGAAAACACAAGTCTCTCCCACCATTTGGATGGGACACCGAGCCTTTGATCGGCACACAGGTGATCATTGAGGAGGCGTTCATGGATGTATTCTGTGACCTGATGTATGTATGGCGTTGGATGGATGGAGATTGAACGGGAGGAAGTTGACAGGGAGTGTAATTGGGCTCTGGTGAGAGCCACTCTCTAAGTCCTCCTTGATCACCGTCTTAACGTCCTTTGTCCTTGCAGATCGAGTTCAAATCACTTCCATTAACCAGGTCGACTGTTTCTGGAGGTAGCGACCCGCGCACATCATCCACAGTGTTCCTTTTCGAGGAGTTTGTGCCGCTCGAATACCGCCAACAATTATCTGCAGGCGTACAAAACAAAAGAACGTTGACGTCCTTCTTCTCACCTGGCAAGACAAAGCAATGGAATCAAGCTGTCACTCTTAATGGACGCCCCTACGTTGTCGGACATGTCCCTCGGAGTCTGAGTTCGAGGGAGGCCGAGTTCGAGGGAGGCCGAGTTCGAGGGACTCTTTCGTGGCAACAACAGTTCGACGAAGGTGATTTTACTCCGTCGTGATGGGCCCGTAAGGCGGGACATTACCCATCCCGGGAACGGCCCTCCTGGCTCTTCACAGGGGCCTTCATCGGGGCATACTCGACCAGACATCTCTTTTCCCTTGTTCGTTGCACCGCGGGAGGAAATTACACCTCGTCCGTCTACCCCAGTCGTCCAAACAGGCGCCCAAGCAAGCGCCCAAGGCACCGGAAGCGGAAATAAGCGACGATTCCGACTACCCATGGGCCTTCCCCACAGTCCGCACCCACGCACCTCTGGCTTGACCCCTTCGCAAGCAGAGAACGTCGAGTTCGAGACGCGCCTCGCAAGCTACAGTGATGACGAGTTGAATAGCATCAACGCGAATTCACGGAAGATGACGAAGGAGGAAGCCGACGATCCAAGGATGATGCTTTGGTCGACATATTAGTTGCGAGCCACTCGCGCCGCGCAGGAAACCAAGACTCGGAGCTTCGCCGCCCCGGGCCCTTGACCACGCAACGCTAGTCGTCGAGTCCCAGACGTCGCGAGCCAAGAAGTGGCTCAGGTTCTCGCGGCCATTCGTGGCCCTTCACCCCCGTTCGATGGAGAAAGCGTCGACATTGAGCCAATGAATGTCCCACACCGTTCGAGGATGGACAGTACTGGAGCGGCTCTGGATGAAATATACGCGCCGACGATACCTGGCAGCGTCGACCTGGCAGAACCGGAAGAGGTTCAAGTCCTAGCACCGCAACGCCTTCAACGGTGGATGGGCTATTTGACTTGCATCCTGTACGCCGGCACATGCAAGTGGGCGGGTATGGAGGAGACATGTTAGACGAATTCGCCCAGGCAGCAAGAGGTATGGAAACACCCCCACGACGTAGTGACACGACTGAGAGCGTCTATTCATCCGGTCCGACGCCGCCAGCCTCGCCGAAGCAGGCGCTCACCTGTTTTAATACAGAACGCCTTCATCCCAACCCCGTCGTTAGCACCCTCTCTCCCCCTTCCCCTGTGCCAGCCCCAACGCCGAGCCCACAGACGCCAACATATACTCAGCGTGAACTGAAACGACAGCAGGAGGTGCGCGACAGATTGTCAGGAAAGCCCGGGCCGAAGGCGAGCTCGCTGATCGAGATGTATCGCGAGAAGGAACGACGAGCGGCCAGCAATAAAGGGTCTCCGGGCAAGTCTGCTGGTACTTCCTCACAAGAGCTGGCAACTCAACCGCCCGCGCTGGTGGTGAAAGAAACCGCGCCGCTGGCACCTCCACCACCTCCACAGGTGGGCTTGTCCCTTTCCGCTCTTGACTTCCCTGGGATGGGGCAACTTGAGGAAGACGAGCTGGAAGTAATTCGAATGCGAGGCCGATGCCATTGTGAAGTTGCTAGTTAGCAACGTGATACCTTGTGCAAGGATGAGGTTGATTTAATTGTTACATCCAGTGTACCGTACAACTCGAAATTGGCCATGCACGGCATCCACAGAATTTAACAGTATAACTATAGTCGCTTCCACCAAACCCACATTCTTCCGGATTAGTCCCCTGATCCTAAACCCCACATTCTTTCCCTTGTGCACAACGATAACAATTGTATGATCTGCACTTGGTCCTTCGGTGCCCAACAGACAGGTCTGTTGGCCAACTGAATAGGTGTGTCGCCGTCATTGGTCTGGGAACGCGGATCTGCGCCACGATTCAGTAAGGCCACTACACCCTGCAGGTTTAAGTGGTGTGCTGCCTCGTGCAACGGTGTCCATCCATACTCGTCCCGGACATCCACATTCGCGCCATACTCGAGGAGTAACTCGACATCCGTGATCCTTCTCCCGGGTGATGCCAGATGCAATGCAGTTTTTCCCACGTTATCCGACGCGTTGGGGTCCGCACCGTGCTCCAATAGTATCCTCAGAATCGGGGTTATTCCATTCCATGACGCAAAATGTAGTGGAGTCAACTTCACCTCATCAGGCCATAGCCTCCAGTCTTCGCACTTCGCGTTCAGATCTGCGCCATGGCTGATTAGCTGCCGCACGATGTCGGCGCATTCACGAGTCGATGCCATGTAGAGTGCAGTCTGGTCGTCGCTGTTCCGAGTCTCCATGTCGGCGCCACGCTCCAGTAATAGAATGACAACATCTCGATGTTTTTTATGGATCGCTACATGTAGCGGAGTCCAATGCACGAAATCGGCACCATTCCAGTGCTGATCATCATAGCTTTCGCAAATCGCGTTAAGATCTGCACCACGATCGATCAGCGACCGGACGACGTCGGCGTATCCCTGAGACGATGCCTTGAAGAGTGCAGTCTGGTTCACGCTGCCCCGAGTCTCCGTGTCGGCGCCACGCTCCAGTAATAGAAGCGCAATGTCTCGACGTCCACAATCGATAGCTACATGTAGCGGAGCCCACTTCACGTCCCAGCAGTGCTCATCAAAGTCTTTGCAAATCGCATTCAGATCTGCACCATGATCGATCAGCGACCGCACGACGTCGGCGTATCCATGAGATGATGCCATGTAGAGTGCAGTCTGGTCCTCGCTGCCTCGAGCCTCCGTATCGGCGCCACGCTCGAGTAACAGAATCGCAATATCTAGACGTTCATTTCGGATCGCCACATGTAGCGGAGTCAACTCCACATGGGGGTCCTCAACATGGCCTTCGCAAATCGCGTTCAGATCTGCACCACGATCGATCAGCGACCGCACGACGTCGGCGTATCCACTAGATGATGCGCTGTACAACCCAGTCTTTTTCCCCATATTCTCCCCGTCCGCACCGCGATCCAGTAGGAACAGCGCAATATCCAGATGTCCTTCGCCTAAGGCCGCATTTAACGGAGCCCCCCAATCGCCGCCCTCAGCATTGAGGTCTTGTGGATGTGCAGTGAGGAGGTGCTCCACGAGACCACGGAAACCACATAGAGCAGCATAATACAGTGGGACTGCATCAGGTTGCTCTGGACCATCGGTGTAAAAGTATTGCTCGCCATCGTACGCATCCATGTTGTATACCCAGACCCAGATGGCAAAGTGTGGCTTGTCCTTGTCAAAGAGAAGATCCATCCCATCCCGGATATACGATGATACGTCCTTGAATCGTGCATGCTCCACCCAATTCTTCGCCGCATACTCAGCCAGGGGGAGGTTTTTGATCTTGGCTTTGTCCATGGTGTAGTCTAGCCCAAAGAGGACGCTGAGACACGATTTGGCGAGGAGGGTATGAGCCGGTTTGGGGTGAATGTGGAAACAGGAAACATGGTCTGCATTTGCGATGCGATCAGAGGTCAAATATTCTTGAACAGAGAAATGTGAGAATTGAACTATTTTTCCGCACATCTTGCTGTCGACAATAGAGACCAAAGTAGAACAAGCGGAGAGTACTGCCGTTTCTGCATTTGGGTCCCGCCAGCTCGGCTCAAACTTGGGAATTCCAGACACTTCCTCGTCAAAATTAATCGCAAACACCTCCGCAAGCTCCTTTACATGCAGTGGCCGCGAAGATACCATGATCCATTGGAAGATGCGATGGGCGTCTTTCCGCATCTTCTTGGGGATGCCTTGTAGGATCCGTTCGTACGTTTCATCGAGACTCTCCGGTAACTCATCCAAAGTACTTGAAATGTATCGCAAGGGACACTGCCGTAGTGTTTCCAGCTGACAGTATGCCCACCGAAACCTGAAGTCGACACATGAGAAAGGAACACTACAGTAGGCGTCAGGACCATGGTCACATACATTCTACCACCCTTTTTAGTGAGAGTATCGATGACCAATTCTTTCACTGTTGATGGCCAATCCCGCATCGTTGGGTCTGAGCCAACGATTGACTTGACATATTCTGCCAGGTCTTTGATTTGTCCGTCTTGGTCATGAAGTGACACGTTATAGGGATTCAAGGGATCGAACGCTCTTCGGATATCGATCTCGGGCCGGCTAGTGACACAGAAATGTAATTGGGGGTGTTTCAACTCGATAAGCTCCTTCACAATATCGAGGACCTCTTGGCGCTGTGTTCGAAGCCCGGAAGAATTTGGGCACTCATCGAGTGCGTCCAGAACAATGTAGAGCGGCGCCTGCCCTTGAAGTGCAAGAATTGATTTCAAACACTCCAGAAGCGTGTCTATGCTGGGCTCTCTGGAGCCATTGCCATGGGACGAATAGATGGATGAGAGAACTTGAGAGAATTTGTCGGATTGAGAACACAGCTGAATAAGAACAGAAGATAGTAGATTGCGGGCATCCTGTTTGGTGGTGTCCCCAAAATGAAAATAGAAGATCGCAAGGATAGCTAATCCAGTCGGACATATGTCCTGGATGTCTTTGATGATGCTTGAGCTGTTGGTGACATAAGGACACAGAATGAAGAATGATATTAGTGACATACGAAATGATAGTCTTTCCTGAACCGGCTATAAATCCGAAACCATCAGCGGTATAGAAAGACGGGAGGGAGAAATGCGCACGTAGGCCATTCACCCATAAAAGGGAGCCAGTTGATTTCCATTTCCTGAAGATAACGCCTTGAGTAAACCACGTGGCAGTACCAGGGTGATGGGCTTTGCGAGCAGTATTGTAATTTGTCCAGGGGTCTGGTGGAGACAACCAAGATCGAATCTTGTCTCGCAATTGGTCACCTACAAAATAGCCTCAGATTATACATTCGAAATAGTAATGTCGGTGAGTGACGAACGTTCGATCTTGTTTACTTTCATTGCTATTTCTTGCATGAGTACTAGCGCGCAACGTAAAAAACTTGAGGTTTTATAGCATAAGTCAGCGAGACGCACCGAGGGTCTCCTGAATATCGTCTGTTGATGCCTTCCCATCTACCAGATTTGTGGATCTTACCACACGGACATCAATATGAGCAGACGATGCGTACCTTCCATCACAACTTGCATGTTATTCACCAGACCATATACTACATCGAGCGTCTGGGCAGCAGTCATCCTGGACTCCTCGAGAGTGAGTCGATCGAGACGCTGAAGAACTGATTCGATATCTTTCTCTCCTAGTAGCTTTCTTGCAAATTTCTCTGCGGCGAGTCAAACCATTGATTGCCATTAGAAAAGAGTGATGCAAGACGTACTCAACCTTCCCTGGTTGATTTGTTTTGTGGCGAGAGCGAGCACGGCCAACAATTCGACCATAATTTTAATCATCGTTTTATTCATGGCGGGTGTGGGTTGGGTCTCCGTATAAACCTTTAGCCGACCCGTGAAGCTTTCGATGCATTCGAAGATATCGACAAGGGCATCGTAGCTTTCCCTCACGTATTTGGCCGTCTAGCGGATGCACATATCATTATTGGCTGGACAGAGAGATCGAGAGTCACACTCACGGAAAGAAGGACACTAATTCCCGAGAAAATAATATTTGCAGGGGGGAACGCCTAGAGGTTACGGTCAAACCAGTATGCCAATGGAATACGGAACTAGTTTGGACTTGCGAGACTGGCGCCCGCACTGAGGGCTGTGCTGGTCAAGATAGTGTGTAACCCATTGACAACAGGCTTGAGCCACTTGATCAACTTGGGATCACCATTCCTGAATTCATCGAAGGCCTGGGACTGCGCTTGGAATATAGCAAGAATGTCATCCGGAGACTTGCATCTATCGATGGCGGCAGCCAGTGGGTGGTTGCGAAGATCTTGTCCAGTGCGTTTGGCATGCATGTCCAAAGCTGTGTTGAAGAGAGTTTCGAAGGTGGATAGTGGGGGGGACGTATTCGAAGCCGATGACATTGTTCAGTGGGAGGGAGGTTGGACGTTGTGTGTGGAAGAAAGTGTAAGGGTGGGGCGCGCGGTGGCCTCAGAATTGGGCATTTCTATGTTTCTTTATTCCTCTTTTGTGCTAGGTTGCTATCCATTCCACTCAGGCTACTTCCTATTTCATCGTAACTACTGTCAAACACCGTTGCCATCCCTTTCATCCTTGTGCTCACTGTCATTGTTTTCTTCCTTTCCCCTTTTATTTGTGCTTACAGTAGCATACCTGTCTTGTATCTAACCCTCACTGCCTGGCCTAGAGCGGGCATCTAATTCTAGACGTTCTTTCCCACCCTTTTTGCTCGTGTGCCGCCGTCGACCTCAGCATTCCTCATGACCATTACGACCCTTCCTCACCTTTCTCCCCCTTTCACTTACTCTTCGAACTCCCATGTAGATTACCTTTCTACGTTATACAAGAATACGAAGGAAGGGGGACAGTGGGGTGTGTCCCTGTTATAACCTCCCACGCTCCTCGTGGCCATCCTGTGCCCATCTACGGGCAGGGCGCTAGTGGCGGTGTTGGTTGGGATGCTGTGCGCCAAGACTGAATCTAGCCTCACGAGCCTAGCCGCTCGGCTACCTGATTTTATTGTCCCTGCGGTTTCTTCCCCCTCGTCCACGAGCGTTCGTTCTTCGGGACGTTCTGCTATACATCTGTATGACCGATGCTGCTGTTATCACTTTCTTTCCCCCCCTTTTTCTGTCAGGCGCTACCGTAAATTTCCTCCCCGTCAAACATGATGATGCTCTCCACTCGTGCATCCTCTCCCACCTTGGTGTCCTATTTTATTAGTTGAAATAACACGATGTCACGGTTGCAGTGAACCAAATGATATTATATTCTGAGAAACGTGTGGTTCCCCCGATCGGCTACATTGAAGCATGTGGTGTCTTGCTACTCGGTGGATGAGAGCATATCATGTGCGAACACGTAACTCGAATGCAATTCCACGGGGATTCCGGAGTTCACTGAAGAGCACTGTAATATTGTTCTATGCGCTTTCCTTGCGACATCAAGACAACCTCCTCTTCTACAAACTCCGACCGATTGTCTGTAACTCCAACTTCGGTAGCAGGTCTCCGAACACCTGGCTCGCGATGCTCCCACCAGTGCATTGGACAGCCACAAGGAGTATGCGAACCTATAACGGGGACGCACTGGGCTGTCACGGTCTCCTGTAAGGTAGACGGTTTATGTTTGTGGGTTCGGATCAGGAAAAAAGGGGACCGAGGCCGCGATCCCAAGGATTTTGAGAATGCGCAAAGGAGAGTTTGAATGGTTATGATGAGGACGGGAGGGAAGCTGTTGGAAGTTGCGAGCCCGTTGGCGGTTACAGTTGAGATGATAACAAGATGTGACACGATCTGAAAAGGTAGGAAGACGGCGAGGGAGGAGGAACGCACGATTCATGAGCAGAAAGAGTCTGAAAGACAAACGACGGCTTGCCACGTTGGCTCAGTTTGTCGTCAATCAGTCGGGTGAGATGTAGCAAACGGCGTACCCGAACAATTCCACATGGACTACCGTGAGTCCGTGACGACCGTGACGCTCAATTCGATGGAAATTCAAAGTGTAGAATGGAGGTCACGTGGTCGGGCGGCCAGACCCTCGACCGCTCTTTGGTCCTGTCCCTCTCATGTTCACCCTATTCTCTCATTCCCGACCACCGACCAGATATCTCCTCCTCAAGCCACAGAAGTCTTCCACAGAACTGTCCGACGAGTTTGGCCACGTTTCCAGTCCAAATTCTGCCAGTGATGCGGTGACCGTTCCCGTCAAGAAGGACAGACCTGCACCTGCAGCCTGAGCGGCGTCAAGGACATGGAACCCGGTGCTGTCCATAACAAAGGACATGTCGTCATTCCCGACGGGAGCCCTTTCCTTCCCAGCCTCGGCCCACTCGGCGGCGAGCCTGCAAGTCTATCAGATTCAGAATGGGGCCCATACCTTCACCTCTCTTCTTTCATTATCTTTCTTCCCTATCATCATCGTCGTCATCCCTCTTTCTTGAAGCGCTGGGCGCGATCTCACCCAGTTCTGTAGATTGTCAATGGTGTGCCCTATGGCGCCACCGTCGCGTGTCGCTGGTTTTCCCTCGTCGGGCCTTGTGCTTTCGCCCCCAACCCCCAACCTTGGATACTGTTGGAATTTGAGGGTGACGAGGGACGCACACAGCGACCCGGCACTCGAGACGCGCCCAAGGTGCACTCGAGCTGAGCCCGAGGTGTGCTTGCGCTGCATTGGGAGGAGTGCAGGAGGAGTGCAATGACCGGGGGCAACGCCGAGTGCGGCCCCCTGTCTCACTTTCATTTCTAACGCCTCTGGCACATTTTCTTGATCATGGCATTTGATTATACTAATTTCATTTCGTTCTCAAGTAGGGCGGCGCCACACATGTTCCAAAGGCGTCGCCGCAACCCCTTTACCATTCTCGACTCAGTGCCCCTGAGCACGGACCCACTCACAGTCCTGGGCGTCTCATGCCCTAGTTACCTTCATCGCTTTTCCCTCTTTGCCAACGCTACCACTTTCGCGTTCATCTCACTGCAGTGGAGTCACTTGATAGTGCTCCACATGCTTTCATTTGATCTATGGACTATATAATCGTGCCCTTGAAGGGCTGGCAATGCCATCTGCGATTCTCTTCTATCTCCCCTGT
>Ga0307512_10004313_pt1 | contig 15690 bp, 12 predicted proteins | sample 14_EM_MG_FD_200267 | JGI IMG/M metagenome (GOLD analysis project Ga0307512, IMG submission 200267) | Populus trichocarpa ectomycorrhiza microbial communities from riparian zone in the Pacific Northwest, United States - 14_EM | ecosystem: Host-associated > Plants > Roots > Unclassified | place... | reverse complement strand
CGGGCGAGCCGGCTAGATGGCGGAGCTCCCCCCCCGCTACCCTTCGTCCCCGCTGACAAATGAAAGATAAGAGACAGTCAAAAAGGAAAGGAAAGAAAGAAAGAAAGAAAGAATGGTATAACCCCGTTCCCGCCAATGCCGCTCCTGAGCCCCAAGCCCTGAGCCCGCTCCTTACCGCTCCTTCTTCATTTGGGCGGGAACTTCCCGACCTCAGTGGCCGCCAGGAAGTCCATCACCGCTTGGTCGCACTCTGCTATGGTAAAAAGCTCAGAGATCTGCACGTGCCGGCATCTGCCCGCTTTCCAGCCTGTCGCCTTTCCCACCGCCTTCCATAGTTCTCTCTGTTGGTCTCTCCACCGGCTACAGTGGCGGAAGAGGTGCTCCCGCGTCTGGCACGCTGTCCCTCCACACCACCAGCATTTGTCGTCATCTCTGTGGCCGAACCGCTTTAGGTAGACTGCAGTGGGTGCACGCCCGGACTTCAGTCGGTAGAACCAGGCGGCCAGCGACTTTACGCTTGTCATCGGGATAGGCCTTTTGGTCCCCGCCTTGCCCTTGAGTCTGTAGCTGAAGTGCTTGCCGCACTTGTCGGCCTCCCACTCCGCCTTAGCTGCTGACCTTCCCTCGGAGATTCGTCTAGCCCTGTTCGAGGCCGAGGTGTATGGTCGCTCTATCACTGTGCTTCCGCTTGCATCTCGGGCCAAGTTGGCCTGACGGTCTGCCTCTTCCTTTCTGGGGATGCCGGAGTGTCCCGGGACCCAGTGGATCTCGGTTGCGATGCCGTGTGCGAGGAGACTCCGCGCCCTTCTGTTGATCCGCCTCGCCAGTCGCTGCCCTGGGCACAGCTCCAGGTGTGCCGCTCGTCGAATCGCGGCCTGTGAGTCGCTCAAGACTGCCTCCGTCCTCACTCCATGCTTCTGCAATGCTTCTCTCTTCTCAATCGCCACGTCAAGCGCGAGCCCGATCGCCCACAGTTCGGCGTCGAAGACCTCCATACGTCCGGTGCCTAGGAAGTTGCGGCGAGACCTCCATTCATTTACTTAAGTGCATTCAGTCAACACATTTGACAGCATTTATTCAACTCCGCAGATATGGCCTTCCTCGTAAGTTTCCGGAAAGAATGAATTTGTACAGCAGTTACCACCTACATCTGCAATTTCCATTCAACAATGTCAATAGTGTTCGCAAAGGGTGCAGAATCACAACTATCTCAGTTATTTCCTGTGAATTTACCTCCCCGTGAACGGATACTATGTCTGTCATACTCTAAATAGAGTGAATACAGTATGATTAAAACAAACAAAAAAAAACGGATACTATGTTACATCCACCTGTCGTCATGAAGAGTATCCCTTCTCCAGTCGACGGGAAACATTTACTGAAAGCTACCGCAGTGGGGAAATGATATTCAAACTTTCAACGTCTTTCACATCTTGTCTAATATTTCAATAATACAATTACCACCGAACAGTACCGTACCATCGATTCCACAATCATCGCCGCCGCTACCCTCACCTGTGCTAATAATTGGTCACTCTCACTGATCAACAGTACCTGAGTCCTCAGCAGCGGTAATAACCGCCGGGACCAACTGTGTATTCAATCCGACAACGCCCCTCTCCATAGTACAACAACTCCTCCCCCGCTCTCCCGCATCAGTGGGGTTTTGTTGCTGCCCAATTGAATATTCCGTAGTGGGGTTTTTCTTGTTTTGTTTTAATCATAGTGTATTCGCTCTATTTAGAGTATGACAGACCCCTAATCACCTCTACCTCCGGGCAGGCCGACTAGATGGCGAAGCTCCACTCCTGCTACCCGTCATCCCCTCTGACAAAGGAAAGGAAAAGATTGATAAACACCAAGAAACCCAGAAGAAAGACGACCGAGCCTTACTCCTCCACTCGTCTGGGAGGGAACTTCCCGACTTCAGTAGTCGCCAGGAAGTCCAACACTACTTTATCGCACTTCCCCATGGAGAACAGGTCTGAGATCTGCACGTGTCGGCATCTGCCCGCTTTCCAGCCCATTGCCTGCCCTACCGCTTCCAGCCCGTTGCCTTCCCTACCGCTTTCCAGAGCGTTCTGTGCTGGTCTTTCTATCGGTTGCAGTGGCAGAAAAGGTGTTCCCGTGTCTGGACCGTTTTACCTCCGCACCACCAGTTCCATAGTGGGTAGCGGGAAATATCTGTATTATTGGCACCAGGTTAATGTGACGGTGCGTTGACGGGAAGCATCTGAAATGTTAGCGCGAGCGACAGTTTTCCGGCGGAGACGGATCGGAGGAGGACTAGGCTTGACCTTCCGGGGCGGCAGAACCCCCGGAGACACATGTGACTGCGTAGTGACATACCTGACGATGAAAGGGAGTTGAACGCAGCGGAGCAAATGTCTTATTGCTTTCAGTAAACGTGTACCTTTGCTCACGGGATTACGCGGGTTCACCCTTAAGATATAGATCAGGTTATTGTGCTCGAACTTTCGGTTTACTACAAACACTCATTAAAGGAGATTGCGATAACCACCTCTAACTGATACATTAGAAAACATATTTCGAAGTCACAGTATTGCGGTTTCTAAGAGCCCGGGTATTTGGGGTTACTGAACTCGCCAAAATATTTAAGACGCAAATTTACCCCCATATTTTAGAATTTATAGAAGATCCCCAGCAACCAAACGTGTTCACTGTCGCTTACCAGATTGTGGTGCCGGAAACAGCAGCGTCTTATAATCAGAAGTGTACCACTCCCCGTTTCACCTCATATCTGTAGTACATCGTATGATGTAACAGTAGAATTTGCAGCAAAAAAATACCATTTGTTGAGAATATTGAAAATTCTACTTACACAGTTCGCAAGAAATCTTCTACTGTCATGATCATCTTATAAATGTGTAAACTAAATTCAGCTCGGATATCACCTGACTACCCACTACTACGCGTACTATTATGCCCGCTTCAATATAAGTTCGTACTGTCCTAGTATCCGTCCGTTGCTAAATACACTACATGTGAATAGCCGGTATTTGTCACAGAACTGATGCTACGCATGTGTTAGACCCCTTGTTGGCTATCGGGTACAAAAGACTCACCAAGAGGGGTAGTGCCTGGGTCAAATACAACAAACACAACTTCACCCGACCCAAGTCCCATTGCAAGAATGTTATCTCGAACGGATAGGCTTGTAGGTCGGCAATTGGGAGGTAGCCAAAGGATATTTTCCTCCCCCACCATCACCCAATTCCCTCTTACATGTAATGGAAATGAACGAGAATTGGACTGTGACCGGCTCTCGCAGTTAGTAAGCCGTTTGAACTCCAGTATTCCTTGACTTGTCGATAGATATGAACAGTTGCTAAGAAAGGATAGTCTCCCAAGTGGTGTTTTAGTATCGAGTTTCTCAATAGTTTTTTTCGTCTTAATATCCCAAAGCCTAACTGTATTGTCGTGAGATGCAGAGGCAAGGAGCTGGCCATCCGGTGAGAATGCCATAGCCCGGATACGATCAGAATGGCCTTCAAGGGTGCCGCACGCGGCTCCCGTTGATAGATCCCAGAGCCTGACAATACCGTCGGATGTATCGGCAAGGAGCGGACCATCAGGTGAAAATGCAATTGCTGAGGTAGGAGAATAATTTTTCTGAAAGATAACGTGCGAGGCTCCTGTTGATAGATCTAAGATATCGACAATACCGTCCTCAGCGTCAGATATATAGGCAAGGAGCTGACCATCCGGTGAAAATGTAATTGCCGTGGTATCAGAATAACAACTCTCAGGGTTACCGCGCGAGGCTCCTGTCAATGGATCCCAGAACCTGAATATACCATCGACAGATGCAGAGGCAAGGAGCTGGCCATCCGGTGAAAATGCCACAGCACTGACATATATTTGTCCATTAACGGAGTCGCTCGAGACTACTTTTAGTAGATCCCATATCCTGACTGTTTTGTCGCCAGATGCAGAGGCAAGGAGCTGGCCATCCGGTGAGAACGCCATAGCCAGGATACTATCACAATGGCCTTCAAGGGTGCCGCGCGCGGCTCCAGTGGAGGGATCCCAGAGCCTGATTCTATTGTCGAAACCAGCAGACGCAAGGAGCAGACCATCCAGTGAAAACGCCAATGCCTCGACGAAGTCGAACTCATCATTATTCATATGGATATCGTGAGAGTCTCCTGTCGATGGATCCCAGAGCCTGACTTTATTTTCGGATGCACAGGCAAGGAGCTGGCTAACAGGAGAAAATGCCACTGCAATGAAATCAGACCAATCACCTTGAAGGGTTCTACACGCAGCTCCTGTAGAGGAATTCCAGAGCTTGACCATACCATCCTTAGATGCTGAGGCAAGGAGCTGGCCATTGGGTGAAAATGCCAAAGCACTGACACGACGGTGACACGAGGGGGTACCGTGCGCGGCTCTTGTCAATACACCCCAGAGCCTGACTGTACCATCGTTAGATGCTGAGGCAAGGAGCTGGCCATCCGGTGAAAACGCCACTGCCCGGGCAAAGGAATCATGGCCCTCAAGGGTACCTCGCGAAGATCCTGTCGAGGTTTCCCAGAGCTCAACTGTACCGTCGTCATATCCAGTGGCCAGTAGCAGGACATCCGGTGAAAATGCGGCCGCCACATTGTAAGAATGACCCTCAAGGATACCGCGCAAGGCTCCGGTCGATGGATCCCAAAGTCTGGCTGTACCGTCGCAAGATGCAGAGGCAAGGAGCTTGCCATCTGGTGTAAATGCTACGGCCCGTACCATATCAGAATGACCATCAAGCGACTGCAACATAGAACTCCAGTCCTTTTGAACTGTTGGAATATTTTTAATCCAAGGCGGGATCTGATCCAAAAACTGACGCCTAATTCTACACGTCTGTGGGCTGAACACCAGTGCAGAGCAATATAGCTGAAGTGGCGCAGTTTCAAATATCGCTCTGTTGTTCAGAACGAAGCGTTTTGCATCATACACAAACAAGCGGAAGTCATCGGTTGCATCCGGCTCATGCTACGCAAAATTAGTCCGCTTGATCAGAAGTTGACGCTTATTCTACTTACCGTAAGCTTTTCCTCTAAAGATTGTATTGTAAGGACGCAGTCAGACATCTTCCCAATCAAACTAAGAGCTTCAACCCAATGGAGGAAGTGATTCCAAAGAAATGTATGAACTTGTCCATTGTCGGAGAGTTTGGCGTTACTCCGTCGAAGATGGTGGACCCAATATTGGCATGCATACTGAACTTCGAGAGGAAGACTGTTTCCAAGTACAGTATCCTTAACTGTGCTTGCAAGTGCACCTGGTAGTCGGAGTTTGCACATATCCCTTTTCAGGTGTTTTGACATGACTTTAATGCAATTAAGGAAGAGATGACCGTGTGTGTGGTTCTCGTCAATCCAGAATTGGCGTTCCAAGCATCTTTGTTGGTCCTGGAGAAAGTCGCGGAAAGAAGGGTGGAGCAGCCGGATCGGAGACTGGTCACTCTCTGGGACGTCCAGAACGGAATGTAGACATCGCAATCTCACTTTTATCGTCTCTACTGGCAGCTCAAGCAACCTTGCTAAAATAGTGGAAGAAAGGTAGTCCCGTAAGATGACAATAGATCCAACAATTAACCTAAACTCGATATAGAGCTGCTCTTTGTTTCGCCGATCTCTGTGGATAATTGAGTGAGTTAAAATCCTTGTATATATCTCATCAAGCTCTTGCGTAAAGGACTGGCCAACATAAGCATCCTTAAGAATCAACGACAGACTTTCAACTGGGTTCCATGATGGATCTCGAATTAAACGACACGCCGTAGCAGCATAAATAAACGGCCCTTGTGCCCTCTCACTGAGAAGCTTAATCGTACCCTCACCGGGCCACCCCTCTGGGAATTGATTCTCTCTCTGAATAATTTGCAGTTCGTGATGGAGGAAAATTGATATATCGTGCTGGATGACTGGCGGGGAGATATTGTGGAGCACAAAGTCTTGATGTGCCTCTTGGGTAATACGATGGAAGCCAAAGCGAATCGGCGTTTCCGGTCTGCTGGTTACAAAAACTCGTAGCTGAGCTTCCTTTTTCGCCTCCGCAAGAAGTCGCAGAATCAATTTGATATCATCATCTCCCTCACACTCATCCAAGGCATCAATGACAAGAACGAATACTTGCTGCTGAGAAGACACCTTCAGATTGGAGAGTGGTTGCAAAATGAGATATTTCCACTGGTCGCATAAACCTCTCTGGAAGATATCAGGGATCGCTTTCATGGTTTCGTAGAGGTATGGTTTAAGAGCTGGAAGCGTAGTGGCTAGCTGGGCGGCGAAGCTAGTGAATAGTTTGCCTGCATGTCCCAGATCGCCCCGACCTTTGGAAAAGAAGAAACTTGCGCCAAGTCTTTTCTGATTGGACCAAGTACGGGCGACTGTGCGAGCGATGGTAGACTTGCCAGTGCCAGCGATACCACTTAACCAAAAGATGCATGCACCGCGAGGATCATTGCTCCATGAATTGATATGCTCGAGGAGGTCGACTCGGGTGTCGGGAAGACATTCAGCCTCGTGCTCCCAAAATCGGGAGTTGAAAGCGGCACCATCAGCATAAGGTAACTTCGAAAGGAGTCGGTCTTGCCCATCCTGACTGCCACAGCTAGCCATGAGGGGGCAAAGTTAGCAAACAGTCCTCACATCGCGCATGCTTGGAATAGGCCTACCGGGCAATGTTTATTGTCTGCCCGCCGTTGAAAATTGAATCACGGAATTCAGTGTGCGTGGAATTATCGTAGCGACGGTTAAACATGATATCATCACTGGTACAGTTTGTCACTGAGTTTCCGCTATTTTAGTCATGCCATACCTTTTAGGTATATTGTGGTTGCTGGTTAATATGGTCGCTGCGGTGCGTCAGTTAGGCAGTAGGAGACAAAGCTCGGTATATATAACCTAAGCAAGTCGGCTGCTTCCGTGGAGTGGAAATTTGGTACCTGATACTGTAGATTGAGAGGTAGGTGACTGTTGGGGTCGACCTTGTTTCTAAATTCTTTAGAGTTTGAGGCTTAGCTGTGACCCCCACCTTAAACATTGGGTTGTTCGATATAGATGTAGATGAATATATGTTTGAAATGGGTGGTCAGCATCATGAGATGCAACGCGCCAACCATTATTCACCAGTCGAATAACAGTGGTGATAAGTCGGGACATTGCGATTGACCCCAGCCCCTCCCTGCAGGGCATCATGCTCGTAAGTGGGGGTACAAGAATTCAAGCCAATGATGTGCAACCACATCACTGATATCTGACTCTAACGTGTCCAATCAGTATCGAATTTATGCGTGTGTTATCTCACGCTGCACAACGAGTTCAGGATTCGGATGACCAACCCACGGAAACAGCGCCAAACCTGCCGAAACCAGAGAAAGGCGTCCCAATTTAGTTGGCGGGTTTAACCCCGCTCTTCGAGATATTCTAGACCCAAATTTTGTTCAAGATGCATGTGTGCCTGAATTGCGACATGCTCTTATCCAGAATGTGGTCGCGGAAAAAGCGCGATTTTTCGCTAATTTTCACGGTTTCCAACACCTGCTCGACTGGATACTAGTTGTAATATGAGACTAGGAGGTGAAAGTATCCGAGTAGCTCACCTCTGTGGAATAATCTGCGATCCCAACAGGACTTAATTTAATCCTAGCAATAACTAGTTGTTTTCGCGGCATACCCGATCCAGCATTCGGCATGCGCTGGCTGTGTCGCTTGAAGTGGCTGGGCGCGTTGCGAACGATCAGTTCCCAAATCTGTGCTGTTCTAACGTTCCCCGGTTATCTTAAATCCCACTAATTTCCAGCGGCACGTTCCGGCAATCGGTTCTTCCGACCCCACCCGAACGCTAATTCTATGATCCAGTCGCACAGAAAGAAAGGTGGAGTATTACCAGAGAGTAAGCCGACGCCTAGGCGGTGAACATGTTGGCTGCCAAGTCAAAAATCACCCCAGTTTGACGAATATTTTACCGAACACAACGTGTTCAATACATAACATATGCACGACTATTTATACTTTCACCGCCAGGTCTCAGATTCACGATAACAAGGGTACTTAGCGAGCGGTTGTGGAAACAGTCGATCTTCGTCAATTTCTCACTAATACAAATTATACAATAAATATCGCAGGTGTCATGAATCAGAGCCCAGGGGGTGAAGAACGCAGAGTTGTGCCTTTGTGATATACATTCTGATTGGACCACAACTTCCGGGTATGATTGGGCGAGCGATTTAGAATTCAGATACACGTTCACGGAACCAATGGAGTTCCAATATTATTCACGTGCGCGCTTCAATTCTTAGGGACTAACTAGTATTACCAACCATCCATAATTCCATTTATCCAAAGCAACTGTAGTTTCTTAAGTCAACGGGATCAAAAGATCAAAGTACATAAAATAACCCTTTCTCTCGTATTACAAAAGGAGTGACAAGCATATCGGGAATATTATAACAACAATAAACATGACGAATGAGTTGCCCCACATGGTCAGCATATGTATGATTTAAAATGTCATCAAGCAGCGCTCAAGATCTCATAGCTCCAGCTAACTATATTGTACGCCACAGAGCCCGTAACCAGGACCTGCACATGAATCCTGATTAAGGGTAAACACGGGTGAATTTGCGGCATACGGTATTTTGGTCGCGTGGTGCATTGACGATTGTCTACGGCCTTACATTGACAACTTCGCTGTGTGTTACCTTCACAATATACTCATCTACTCGACCAATGAGAAGGAGCAAGAAGACCACGTCCAAAAAGTGCTGCAGCGCCTACCAGCTTCTTCTAATGTTTTCTGCTGGTTCATCGTTCTTTTTCGACATGACGGCCATGTTCCATCCTACGACTTCCACATGGTCTGCCTCCTGCTACTTGTCAACAGTAAACACCCACTCAATTACGTGGTGGTCAGAGTCTGTGGCGTGACTCTCAATCAGTATGGTCCAATGCCTAATCAGTCAGCTGGCTGGTGTCTGGTATGTAGTTGATTCACCTTCCTCACAGTTTCTTGCCCAGTATTGAGTGGGCCTGACATGATTTCCAACCTGTTGAGATCAATCGAGTATGAATAGAGATATTGAATTGACTATTGTACAAAAGTGATTGTCTAAAGAGTAAAGAGAGAGAGAAAGACAGGCAAATATATGGGAAAGGAGAGAGCATACTCGGCGAAGCCGAGTATTACATCCGGAGACCGATGACGGGCATCACTGCCGGGGCTAGCCCTACTCCTCGGCATGGGTGTTGGTGGCGGCCCATGGGGGCCGCAAGCCACCGGCCTCATGCCCGCAGCTTTAGGCCGAAAGCCACACAAGCCATCGGGCCAAATCCCGTGCCAACACAACCTCTAGTCTGTACTTGTCTAAAATCTCCTCCCCCAATGTCGCATCACATTGCTCAATTCATCATCGGTCCCACCTGCGGCTGATTGCATTCATTTGCCCGCGTATATTGTGCCACCTCCTTATCGGAAGACTTTGTGCCAGTGTATCTTCCTCGCTTTTCTCTCCGTGGTCTGCGCAACTCTTTGATCATAAATATCAATCATCATTGTCTTCCGCCCATCTGTTCTATTAACATCAGTTCCAATGACCTCATCATTTGCATCCCTGCTAAGGTCTGTCCATTCATCAATTGAAATGCGGCTCCCCTTGCACACTGCTGCCCAAACTATCTTCCATTTTCTAATCTTGTATGTGGAATGGCTAATTCCAAATCCCTTCTTTCCCCAGGCAGCTAATGCAAAAGTACCACATCTGCATTCTGTTTCACTCCTATCTCCAGTGCTGCCATGGTCCATGCTTAACACATGGCGCAGTGGTGCTGGATTGCTCAAATCATTGGATGTGGCGACTTCCGTTTCATGCTCCCCAGCAGTCTTGGCTACAGTCACCACTCTGTTCTCCTCTGCTATCTCTCCCCCTCTGGTATACTCCTCTTCGGACATCCGCTCACCTTCTTGGCCTTGTGTATCTCTTGACTACCGGCAGTGTTCTCAACCGTCCCGTCCGAAATCTTGCCAGGACGGACGGGACGCCTCCACAACCGTCCGTCCCGTCCGAGCATAAGAATGACGGAAGGACGGCCGATGTCTGCAGGGGACGGTACTTTGACCGTCCCCAGCCGTCATCCACAGTCCCCGGCTGTCATCGGGCGGTTACCGTTTATACTTAGATTAAACTTAATTGAGTACTAAGAGTGCATGGTAAAAGATATACATAGATGTATCTATACAGAGTTCGTATAAAATTGTACGGATGGAGCCGATGCTAAATGATCTTGCTTCAAGGTCAGAACAAATCTAATGAGTTTTATAAAATGATTATGTATATTGAGAAATATCCATGGATGCCGATAGATGACGACCGGGAACGGCCCCGCTCCGTCCCCGACCGTCCTATCTGTCCGTCACCGTCCGGCGTCAAAATGATGGCGCCGTTTCCGTCCTACCCTCGGACGGACGGCGTTTGGCCGTCCCGTCCCGTCTTGAGTAATTCCGGACGGACGGGACGGTTGAGAACACTGTCTACCGGGTGCGAAGTGCCACTCTGTTAGTACCAGTCACCCTCCCAATCTTTATTCTCTCATGTTGCACTCTTCTGCCCTGCCGTGCCATTTTGGTGGCCCCGGTTTTCTTTGCACACTTGCGGTTGAAGGCAATGAGATTTCCCTTGCAATTCGGGCAGTTTTCATATGTATGACTGCTCAATACCCCTTTCTTCGAAGCGTATCCGACCATGAAGCACCTGTGCTCCCTCGATCAGTATGGTCAGGCACCCTAGCCACACATAGATTGGTGGTGGGTACACTAGTTGTCAATTTGGCACCACCAGCAGCTAAGCTCACAGAGGCAGTCGGGGCCTGTGTTCATATTCAGTTTGACCTTGTACTATACTTCCGCAGCAGTCGCTTCTTTATTCAGTAGTCTCTGTGTTACCTTCTTACCCCTCACCATGAAGACCCCCGATGATGCTTTAATTTCTCCGCTTGACTCCCTCCCATAGTCAATAGTCATCTCATATTAGCAGGGATCGTCACTCCTTCGTTTTCTGCCTGGATCTCATCACTCATTTTTCTGCAGTCCTTCGGTGCCCTTGCGGATGTACCTCACGAGCGGGACGGTGTAGATCTGCAGTCTCTCCCACAACTCGTTTCCCTCCACATCAATGATTCCTTTGTCCACTGGTATGGCTGCCTTGATAATGATGTCTCGGTTCAGGAGAGCCATCTCTGCAGTTGGGTTTTGGCGCGTGATTGCGGTTTTTGTGCCCCTGGCATTCTTTTTCACGTTCATAATCCGAACATGTGCCGGGGCCTGTTGCTGGAACAGTGCTCTATTACCCGCCGACGCGATTTCCTCATCCATCTTATTGGGCACCACCAGCACTTATCGTCTTTCCAGTGTGTGAAAATTTTCAGATACACTCCTGTCGGTACATGCCTGGACTGTATTCTATAGAATCTGGTTGCAACAGATTTCACGATTGCCATTCGGATGGGTGTCTTGCTTCTTGTTTTGCCTTTCAGTCTGTAACTGCAGTGCTTGCTATATTTGTCGGCCTCCCACAGTGACTGCGAAGTCGATTGTCACGTGAAGCTTTGTCAGGGTCTATTGCAGTCAAGTTGTATATTTGCTTGCGTACTGTCCATCCTCAGTCACATCATTCTTTGTTCGCATGTTGGCTATCCACTTCATTCCCGGGGATGCCTGTGTGCACAGGAACTCCGTAAATCTTGACTGTTCTGCTGTAGCTGTCACGGAGGAGCCTGGCATTGTCGTTAACCGCTCTTACAAGCTGCTGGCCTCACCATGGGTCCAACTGCGTTGTCCGGCCGATGGCTTCCTGTGAATCACTGGCAATCGCCGACATTGTGACTTCAGGCGCCTTTAGTGCCTACGCTCTTGGAATGGACAATCAAAGTGCAATCCTGATTGCCAATAGCTCTGCATCGAATGCCTCCATTCTTCCTTTGCCAATGTAGTTATGGAAGACTGTCCAACCGTCTCCATTGACAGACAATGCTGCAGCTCCAACTCTCCCATCGTCGTCCATTCGAGAGCCATCTGTCCACCACATCCTGACACCTAATCCCGTGTTGCCTTTCTTGTCTCGCGCATCATTTGGCCGCTCTCTTAGTTGCAGAGTCGTCATCCAGTATTATAGTCTTGACCGCTGGCTTTTCCCCAGGGCCCGGCTAGTACATTGTCTCTACTGTCCGGCTGCGTTCATTCTCTTTCTTGTCTACTCGGCATATCGGTGTGCCACAGGTGGGGTAGTGATGCAGCTCCTCCAAATTGGATCCCTCACATACATCTGCTAGGCGTGCTGCGAAATGTTGTTGTCAAGTATCGAGGGCTACTGGTGCAGGTCTGAGCGCTGAATCTCTCATCAGCGCACCTGTACAGCTCTCACGCACGCTGGTACGACCCCATAAGTTGTTGTGAGAGGGTAGAGATATACGTCTACAGCTCTAGCCCTCTTCATGCAGCGATTGTGATGTTCCTGATGCCTATAATTTCTGCTTGCAGTGGGTTAGCTTTGCAATCACATACTCTTCATCAAGCTTGATAACATTTTCCTAAGATGACCCAATAACTTCACACAATACATTCAGATCGTTGAGCTAATCATCCTTACATGGAATACATATGGGCAGCTCGAGGAGAGTGTAGATGGTGCCATCCGCTTCCTTGTACTTGTTGCGATATGCTCTCCTGTGTCAGAGAAAGTTATCAAAACATCTCAAGTGCAAAGAATATGCTCAATGTGGTTGAAAGTATTACGAGGGATTGGGAGGGTCTGGAGCGGTAGGAGTAGTAGTTGATACTGATGCTGCCGATGTAGCTGGAGGGCAGGGAATAATCTCCTAGCCGTCACCCACTCACCAAACATTGAGATGCTGAAGAGGATCTGCGGCCTATACTGCCCAGGTGCGATAGTTTTGCTTATTGAGTTTACAGATTGAGGTCGAGGTAGACATGTCTGACGGAATGTAACGGCACGGCTGTCAATTGTGGGGGTATAGGCAAAACGGAAACAGCGAAATAAATCAACAACAACAGCAGTAATTGACAACGGACACCGGTAATCGACTCCTAGCGTCGAATTGACACCAAGACGACATTCCTGGCACCTCTGGATCATCGGAGGTCAGGCACATCGCCAACGAAGCAAGCACGCATCCGCGATGCGACGACCAAACCCAACCAGGATCGATGGCGACCCCGGGAGGAGAGAGCCTCATTGTGGTAGCAATTGAGGGCATCCGAGCATCATCTCAGAGAGCAGACACGGATATGGAGAGAGCAAAAGCAGTAGAGGTGGTGAAAGGCAATGCTGGCGACGCAGTGACACGCACCGCCCTTACGATTGCGGCCGCAGCCGAGCTGCTGCAGTGCAACGGGAACGGGAATGTTGGCACGGGATTTGGCCCGATGGCTTGTGTGGCGTTCGGCCTAAGGCTGTGAGCATCAGGCCGGTGGCTTGCGGCCCCCATGGGCCGCCACAGTGTTCTCAACCGTCCCGTCCGTCCAAAATTCCTCAGGACAGGACGGGACGGCGAATCGCCGTCTTTTTGAGGCAGGACGGTGACGGACGGAGAGGACGACCGGGGACGGAGCCTTGCCGTCCCCAGGTGTCATCTGTCGATATCCATGGATTTTTCTCAGGGTACATATAATTTATATAAACTAGCTACAATTATCCCAGACTGTGAAGGAAGATCCTGTTCATCATTCTCGCTCTTTACAACTATAGCATGATTGATGTACAATCTACGCATGGATGTATCCATTTATATATATCTCTTACCGCGCGCTCTCAGGATCGAATTGGGTTACATCTAAGAATATACGGTAGCCGCCCGATGTCGGCCGTCCAGCCGTCATTCTTATGCTCGGACGGGACGGACGGCTATGGCGCCATCCCGTCCGTCCTGGCAAGATCTCGGACGGGACGGTTGAGAACACTGGGCCGCCACCAGTCCCCATGCCGAGGAGTATGTCTAGCCCCGGGAATGATGCTCGGCATTGGTCTCCAGATGTGATACTCGGCTTCGCCGAGTATGCTCTCTCTTTTCCCTTTCCTATATATCTATAGCTGTCTCTCTCTCTCTTTGCTCTTTAGACAATCACTTTTGTACGATTGCCAATTCAATATCTCTATGCGTACTCGATTGATCTCAACAGAGAAGATGCTGAGGAGCGAGTCGTCGGAAGCCCCTGGAGACTGGAGGAGTAAGGTTCCGATGGCCGCTGGAGTTTGGAGAAGCTGCATGGAAAGGACGGTTCGACAGCAGGCACTGGACTACGCACAGCTGCACTAAACCGTGGACACTTAGCAAAAATTATTGGTAGCCTATGCAGCACGCGAAGCGGGACAATTGCTAGGAGTGAGGGCGTGGATAGATTAAAGAGAGCAGAAGCGGGATGCCCACCACATGGACAACATACTCTGGGGGGCGGGCATCACAAATATGATTGCAATGGACATGAAAGGAGCAGCACCACACCAAGAAGCGAGATGGAAAGAAAGAGACGAAACGGACAGGTTGGACGGCAGGGGTGTGGAGGCCCCACAACACACAGACACAATGCAGGAAGGAGAACCAGAGGAGCGCCGACAGCATCACTTTTAAATTTCTCATACGAGGCCGCTTAGGCTTATTCCTTCACTTTGCCTTGATACGGCCCATTCCTCCACATCCATGGCATATGATCCGGCTCTTCCTGTCATTCCCCTTCCTATGGTAGCCCTTCCAACCGTCGCCCTTGTAACCCTTTGAGTGTCGTCAGTGACATTTCTTCGTTACGCAGATTACGGCATCGGCAGCAAGACCTCGGGCCCTGTGGAGGCGGGCTTTGAACGACAGAAGGTGGGTGATGATGCTTGTCACCATGCCAGCCTACTAAGTGGTCTGGAGTGTGGATGCAAAGGTCTCCCGTTCATCGGTATTTGGAAGGTTGGACATAATGTAGAATATCGTCCAAGAGTATTCGTTCATAATATCGCACAGGCATCCCAATAGTCCGTCCCGTCCAGGCAAGGCGCTGCCTGGGACGGGACTATGTTGAGATCAATCGAGTACGAATAGAGATATTGAATTGACTATCGTACAAAAGTGATTGTCTAAAGAGCAAAGAGAGAGAAAGAGAGGCAAATATATATGGGAAAGAAGAGGGCATACTCGGCGAAGCCGAGTATCACATCCGGAGACCGATGCCGGGCATCACTGCCGGGGCTAGCCCTACTCCTCGGCATGGGGGCTGGTGGCGGCCCATGGGGGCTGCAAGCCACCGGCCTCATGCCCGCAGCGTTAGGCCTAAAGCCACACAAGCCATCGGGCCAAATACCGTGCCAACAGACTATAAAATTCGGGGCAACGGATTTTAGACCGTTTGAGACCAGGGAAAAATCTGTCCGGACGGGACAGACTGCAGGGCCCTGCATTCTTGCAGCAAGGGTACAAACAGTCATAAAACTGTAGGTACGGGTTTGAGTGCGGTCATCACGTGGGTTGGTTTAGGGTTGAGCGCTGCGGAGCCGCATGCACTTTAGTTCTTGTGTACGTGTCAATTAGACTTAGCGAGACAGTCAGTGAGTTTAGGTCAATAGAGAGATTCAGGACACAGGACACCGGACACCGTACAACAGGTTATGAGCCCGGGCACCTC
>Ga0307512_10004312_pt1 | contig 15691 bp, 16 predicted proteins | sample 14_EM_MG_FD_200267 | JGI IMG/M metagenome (GOLD analysis project Ga0307512, IMG submission 200267) | Populus trichocarpa ectomycorrhiza microbial communities from riparian zone in the Pacific Northwest, United States - 14_EM | ecosystem: Host-associated > Plants > Roots > Unclassified | place... | reverse complement strand
TGCCGTTCTCGCTCAAGCGCCTGCGCGCCCTGCTGCGCGAACGCGGCATCGGCCAGCTCGAGATCCGCAAGCGTGGCTCGGCCCTCGAGCCGGACCAGCTTCGCAAGGATCTCCGGCTGAGCGGGCCGAACGCGGCCTCGCTCGCGCTGACCAAGGTGGCCGGCGCCGCCACGGTGATCATCTGCGAGCCCTACTGAACGCCGCTCCGGTGCCGTGCCGACCTCGGGCCCGGCGGCGCCGGGAGTAACGTCCGCCGGGTGGCAAAGAAGGCGGCCGGCACGCCGGCGACGACGCTGCTGAACGCGCAGAAGGTGGCGCACGACCTACACCCCTACGACGTCGCCCCGGACGCTCCGAACTACGGCGCGCTGGTCGCCGAGGCCCTGGGCGTCGCGCCGGAGCGGCTCTTCAAGACGCTGATCACCGAGGTCGACGGCGCGCTGGCGGTGGCCGTCGTGCCGGTGACCGGGGATCTTGATCTGAAGGCGTTCGCCGCGGCGACCGGCGGCAAGCGGGCCGGGCTGGCCGACCGCACCGCCGCCGAGCGCAGCAGCGGCTATGTCCGCGGCGGGATCAGCCCGCTCGGCCAGCGCAAGCCGTTACGAACGGTGGTCGACGCCTCGGCCCTCGATCTGGACCTGATGTACGTCTCGGCGGGCCGCCGCGGGCTGCAGGTGTCCCTCGCGCCGGGCGACCTGGTCCGACTTACGAATGCGACAACCGCCGACATACGCACATAAAGCCCCCGCCAACTACGGGACATCCGTCACCGTTACGACACCGTTACGCCGCTTCGGGGGATCTTTTCCGGGCGATCCGGCAAGTTAGGACCCCGGAGTGACTTAGCGTCACGTTGTGGGGCAACTAAACCGCTCGGTAACACGAGGCGACGAATCGTCGAGGGCTTGTATCACCGCCATGTTGCCGGATTGTTATGCCGAGCCACAAGATCGCCTGGCAACACTTCTTGTGCTACCGGGTGCGACGGGAATACGTTGCCGGACACAACAAACTCACTCTTGATCTCCACGGCGTCTCGGGGAGCGACACTCCCGGCCGCGCACACCATGAGAATCCGACGAAGGCCCGGATTACCCGAAAGGACACAAGGAATGCGTAAGGGATTGTTTGCCCTCGCTGCGGTAGGCCTGCTGGCCACCGGCAGCATGGCCGCATGTGGCGACGACAGCGGCACCGGCAGCACCGGCGGCAGCAGTGCCGGCGCCTCGGTCGGCAAGGTCGGCGTGATTCTGCCGGACACGGCGAGCTCGGCGCGCTGGGCAACTGACGACATCAAGTACCTGAAGGCGGCGTTCGACGCGGCCGGCGTCACCGCCGACATCCAGAACGCGCAGGGTGACAAGAGCCAGTTCCAGACCATCGCCGACGGCATGATCTCGAGCGGCGTCAAGGTCCTGATGATCGTCAACCTGGACTCGGGCACCGGCAAGGCCGTGCTGGACAAGGCCAAGGCCGCCGGCATCGCGACGATCGACTACGACCGCCTGACCCTCAGCGGCGGCGCGAACTACTACGTCAGCTTCGACAACGTGAAGGTCGGCGAGCTGCAGGGCCAGGGCCTGGTCGACTGCCTCACCGCCAAGAAGTACACGAAGCCGAAGGTTGCCGAGCTCAACGGCTCGCCGACCGACAACAACGCCACGCTGTTCGCGCAGGGCTACAACTCGGTCCTCGACCCGAAGTACGCCGACGGCACCTTCGTCAAGGGCCCGAACCAGTCCGCGCCGGACTGGGACAACGCGCAGGGCGGCACGATCTTCGAGCAGATGCTGACCGCGAACAAGGACATCAAGGGCGTCCTGGCCGCGAACGACGGCCTGGGCAACGCGGTCATCTCGGTGCTGAAGAAGAACAAGCTGAACGGCCAGGTCCCGGTCACCGGCCAGGACGCGACCGTGCAGGGCCTGCAGAACATCCTCGCCGGCGACCAGTGCATGACCGTCTACAAGGCGATCAAGGGCGAGGCCGACGCCGCCGCCGGGCTGGCGATCTCGCTGGCCAAGGGCGAGAAGCCGACCACCGCGACCGGCACCACGACCGACCCGGAGTCGAAGGCCACCATCCCCTCGGTGCTGCTGACCCCGAAGTCGATCACCGCCGAGACGGTCAAGGACGTCGTCGCGGACGGCTTCGTGACCAAGGACGCGCTGTGCACCGGTTCCTACGCGGCGCTGTGCACCAAGTACGGCATCAGCTGAGCTGATCCGGGTTCGGGGTACTTCCCGAACGGCTGACGACTGGCGCCGCTTACGCCTCCGGGCGTGGGCGGCGCCGGACGTCGGTCACCCCTTGCAACAACCGGTCACCGAGCGAAGGAGAACCACCCGTGGCCGCGACACCTCTTCTGGAGCTACGCGGGGTCGACAAGAGCTTCGGCCCCGTACAGGTCCTGCATGATGTCGGACTCAGCGTTTATCCCGGCGAAGTCACCGCGCTCGTCGGCGACAACGGCGCCGGCAAGTCGACGATGGTCAAATGCATCAGCGGCATCTACACGATCGACTCGGGCACGGTGACCTTCGACGGTCGTGAGGTGTCGATCCACACCCCGCGGGACGCCTCGGCGCTCGGGATCGAGATCGTCTACCAGGACCTCGCGCTCTGCGACAACCTGGACATCGTCCAGAACATGTTCCTCGGCCGGGAGAAGACCCGCGGCATCGTGCTGGACGAGCCGACCATGGAGCAGATGGCCGGCGAAACGCTGGCGAGCCTCTCCGTGCGTACGGTGAAATCGCTCCGGCAGTTGGTGGCCAGCCTCTCCGGCGGCCAGCGGCAGACGGTCGCGATCGCCAAGGCCGTGCTGTGGAACAGCCGGGTCGTCATCCTCGACGAGCCGACCGCGGCCCTCGGCGTGGCGCAGACCGCCCAGGTCCTCGAGCTGGTCCGCCGGCTCGCCGACAACGGGCTCGGCGTCGTGCTGATCTCGCACAACATGAACGACGTCTTCGCGGTCTCGGACCGGATCGCGGCGCTCTATCTCGGCCGCACCGCCGCCCAGGTGAAGACCACCGACGTGACCCACTCCCAGGTCGTCGAGCTGATCACGGCCGGACGCAGCGGCAACCTCGGGCTGCCGCCCGAGAAGCCCACCGACTTCGTCGACATCACGCCGGGAGACGACCAATGAGCACAACCACGACGACGACCGGCGCCGGCGGCGTGAAGGTTGTCAAGCCCACGTTCGCCAGTTACCTGCACGACTATTGGGGCCGGGTCCGCGGCGGCGACATCGGCAGCCTGCCGGCCATCCTCGGCCTGGTCGTGCTCTGCCTGATCTTCGGCACCGCCCGGGACACTTTCTTCAGCGCCATCAACTTCGCCAATCTGTTCTCGCAGGGCGCCGCGGTCATCTTCATCGCGATGGGCCTGGTCTTCGTCCTGCTGCTCGGCGAGATCGACCTGTCCGCCGGCTTCGCGAGCGGCGTGTGCGGCGCGACCATGGCGATCATGATGATCGACCACGGCTGGGGCTGGTACACGGCGATCCCCGCCGCGCTGATCACCGGCATGGTCATCGGCTTCGTGATCGGCTTCCTGGTGTCGAAGGTCGGCATCCCGTCCTTCGTCGTGACGCTGGCCGCGTTCCTGGCTTTCCAGGGCATCCTGCTGCAGCTGCTCAGCGGCGGCAAGATCGTGGCGGTCCGGGACGCGTTCGTATTGTCGCTCGCCAACGAGAACATGTCCGTCTGGCTGAGCTGGGCGCTGGGCATCGGCTCCGTGGCCGTCTACGCACTGGTCCAATTCATCCAGCTGCGCGGCCGGGCGGCCCGCGGCCTGGTCACCCAGCCGGTCGGCATCGTGCTGGGCAAGATCGCCGGAATGGCCGTCCTGGTCCTCGTGGCCATCGCGCTCCTGACCGGCGAGCGCAGCATCAACCCGGCGATCATCTCGGTCAAGGGCGTCCCGATCGTCGCGCCGGTCATCGCGATCTTCCTGATCATCTGGACGTTCGTGCTCGGCAAGACCACCTACGGCCGGCACGTGTACGCGGTCGGCGGCAACACCGAGGCGGCCCGCCGCGCCGGTATCCCGGTCGACCGGATCCGCATCTCGGTGTTCGTGATCGGCTCGTTCATGGCGGCCGTCGGTGGCATCGCCGCCGCCAGCCGGCAGAACTCGGTCGACCCGAGCTCCGGCGGCTCCAACGTTCTGCTGTACGCGGTCGGCGCGGCCGTCATCGGCGGCACCAGCCTCTTCGGCGGCAAGGGCCGGCCGATCGACGCCGTCATCGGCGGCGCGGTCATCGCGGTCATCGACAACGGCATGGGCCTGATGGGCTACAGCGCCGGCACCAAGTTCGTCGTGACCGGCCTGATCCTGCTTGTCGCGGCCAGCGTCGATGCCCTGTCCCGACGCAGAGCGGCAGCTACCGGAACAAGATGAAAGACAAAGTCCTGGGTACGGGGACGGCGCGCTGATGCGGGCCGGCCCCAGCCAGGAGGAGGTACGCCGGCACAACCTCGGGACCCTGCTGCGGTACGTGCACGTGCATGGAGCCACCTCCCGGGCGGAACTCACCAGTCAGCTCGGCCTGAACCGCAGCACCATCGGGGCACTCACCGCGGAACTGACCACGGCAGGCCTGGTCAGCGAGCAGACACCACGCGAAACCGGCCGGGCGGGGCGACCTTCACTGGTTGTCCGGCCCGAGTCGGCGATGGTTTACGCGTACGCGCTCAGCATCGAGGTGGACCGCCTCCGCGCCGCCCGCGTCGGCTTGGGCGGCCGCATCCTGGACCGCCGTGAGACAGACCGGCCGCGCGGCATGCAGGTCCTCGACGCTGTGCAGCCACTAGCCGCGTTCATCCGAGACATGCGCACGGACGTGCCCGACGACGCCCGCTACGTCGGCACGGGCCTGGCGGTCGCCGGCATGGTCCGCCGAGCCGACGGGGTGGTGCGCCTGGCCCCCACCATCGGCTGGGTCGAGGAGCCGGTCGGTGCCGCGCTGAGCGCCGAGCTGGCCGACGGCGGCCGGGTGACGGTGGGCAACCACGCGGACCTGTCGGCCCTGGTCGAGCACAGCCGAGGCGCGGCCGTGGGCTGCGACAACGTCATTTATCTGTACGGCGACGTGGGCGTGGGCGGCGGCATCATCTCGGGCGGCCGCCGGATCACCGGCCACGGCGGCTACGGCGGCGAGGTGGGCCACATGGTGGTCAACCCGCAGGGCCGCCCGTGCAGTTGCGGATCGCGCGGCTGCTGGGAGACGGAGATCGGCGAACAGGCGCTGCTGACCCTGGCCGGCCGCGGTAACGAAAGCGGCCGGGACGCCGTCCTGGGAGTGGTGGACGCGGCGATGCGCGGCGACCGGATCGCCCGCCAGGCGGTCCGCCAGGTGGGCGACTGGATCGGCTTCGGAGTCGGCAACCTGATCAACATCTTCAACCCCGAGGCGGTCATCTTCGGCGGCACGCTCCGAGACGTGTACTTGGTGGCGGCGGCCCAGATCCGAAGCCGACTGAACGCAATAGCCCTACCGGCATGCCGCGAGCACATCCGGCTACGAACCCCGGAACTGGGCACGGACGCGGCCCTGATCGGCGCGGCGGAGTTGGCCTTCGAGCCACTGCTGGACGACCCCCTGGTCTGACCGGGCCAGCAGCACCGCGGTCTGCTGCCCTCGGCCGGATCTCGGCGGCCGTCCTCCTCTGGCGCAGCCTGCCCGGCCTTCCGCCCCGCACCGTCCGTTCAATCGGTCGTGCGCGGTGCAGCGGATCTATCACCATCCGGGCGGGACGGGCCTGACGGGCGGTCCAGCGCTACAGTGCCGCCGTGGAGATGCGGGCATCCGACGAAGACCGGCAGCGCGTGGTCGCCGCCCTGGAACGGCACACCGGGGCCGGGCGCCTGACCCTGGACGAATTCGCCGAGCGGGTCGGGGCCGTGACCGAGGCTCGCACCCTCGCCGAGCTCGCCGCCGTGGTCGAGGACCTGCCCGCCGCAACCGACCAGCCCGGCGAGGCCCAGCGACGGGAGCTGCTCTGGGTTTTCGCGATCGCGTTCGTGACCCTGGTGCTGCTCGGCATAGCCCTCGCTCTGCGGAACTAATGCCGCCACGCACGGAACCAACGCTGCTAGGCATGGACCTCGCCCTGCGGAACCAGCGCCGCGTCGCCGTGCCAGGAGCGCCACAGCGCCGCATATGAGCCGTCGGCCGCGACCAGCTCCGCGTGCGAGCCCAACTCCGTGATGCGGCCGTCCTCGACCACCGCGACCCGGTCGGCGTCGTGGGCCGAGAAGAGGCGGTGGGCGATCGCCACCACCGTGCGCCCGTGCAGCACCGCAGCGAGGGAGCGCTCCAGGTCTCGGGCCGCGCGCGGGTCGAGCAGCGACGTCGCCTCGTCCAGGACCAGGGTGTGCGGGTCGGCCAGCACGAGCCGGGCCAGCGCCAACTGCTGGGCCTGGGCCGAGGAGAGCGGATGGCCGCCCGCGCCGACGACCGTGTCCAGCCCGTCCGGCAGCGCCAGCGCCCAGTCGAGGGCGTGCACGGCGGCCAGCGCGCTCCGGACGTCGTCGGCCGACGAGCCGGGGCGGACCATCGCCACGTTGTCGCGCAGGGTGCCGATGAAGACGTGATGCTCCTGGGTCACCAGGGCGACCTCGGTGCGCAGCCGGTCCAACGGCAGCTCCGCCAGCGAGACACCGCCGACCGTGATCGTGCCGCTGTCGGGCTGGTGCACGCCGGCCAGCAGCCGGCCCAAGGTGGACTTTCCGGCGCCGGACGGGCCGACGATCGCGAGCCGCTCCCCGGGCGCCAGCGACAACGAGACGCTATGCAGCACCTCGCGGCCGGGCACATAGGAGAACCGCACGCCGGTGACGTCGACTCGGGCGCCGTCGGGCTCGGCGAAGGCGGCCGGGCCGGGGCCGGCATCGCTCGACGCGACGACCGAGATGCCCAGCAGGCGGGCCAGCGAGGCGGCACCGACCTGGACCTCGTCGAGCCAGCTCAGTAGGCGGTCGAGCGGGTCGACCAGCATCTGTGCGTAGAGCACCGCGGCGGTCACCTGGCCGAGCGTGACCTGGCCCCGCAGGTAGAGCCAGCCGCCCGCGAGCAGCGTGGCGACGACCGGCAGCACGTAGCCGACCTCGATGACCGGCCAGAAGACCGTGCGCAGGAACAGCGTGTACCGCTCTGCCAGCCAGGAGCGGTGCAGATCCGCGTCGCTACGGTCGATCCGCTGCCGTTGCCGGCCCAGCGCCTCAACCGTGCGCGCGCCCTCGACCGTTTCCGCCAGTCCCTCGGTGACCTGTGAGTACGAGTCGTTCTCGCGGAGGTATCCGGCCGGGGCCCGGCGCAGATACCACCGGGTGCCGGCCACCAGGAGCGGGACGGCGGTCAGGATCGGCACCGCGAACAGCGGGCTGACCAGCAGCAGCGCGCCCACCACGAGGCCGACCGTCAGCGCGGCGATCGTCGTCTCGGGCACGGCACGCCGCACGCAGTTGGACAGCGCGTCGACGTCCCGGGTGGTGCGGGTCAGCAGATCGCCCGGGCCGGCTCGCTCCACCGTGGACAGCGGGACGGCCAGGATCCGGTCGACGAAGTCCTCCCGCAGACGGGCGAGCACCCGCTCGCCGAGCCGTGCCGAGGCCAGGACCGCGAACCTGACCAGCACGGCCTGCAGCACGACGAAGCCCGCGATGGCGGCCGCCAGACGGTCGATGGTGCCGACGCCGCTGCGCTGCTGGATCGCCTCGACCAGGTCACCGAGCAGCCGGGGCGCGACCAGGCCGGCCACCGCGGCGAGCAAGTGCAGCGCGATGGCCACCCCGAGCGCACGGGGATATCGCCGGACCAGGTCGCGCGCGTATTGCCGGACCTGGGCCGTGTCGGCCACCGGCAGCAAGTTGGTCACGCGTCCTCCCGCAGCACGGTCCGGGCGTATCGGGGCTCGGTGTCGACCAGGTCGCGGTGGGTGCCGTCGGCGACGACCCGGCCGCCCTCGACATAGAGGACCCGGTCGGCTCGGTCGAGCACGAGCGGGCTGGTCGAGCAGATCACCGTGGTGCGGCCGGACCGGGCCGGGCCGAGCCGGTCGGCGATCCGCGCCTCGGTGTGCGCGTCGACGGCGCTGGTCGGCTCGACCAGCACCAGGACCTCCGGATCTGCGACGAGCGCGCGGGCCAGCCGCAGGCGCTGCTGCTGGCCGCCGGAGAACGTCCGGCCCCGGTCGACCACCTCGGTGCGCAGGCCGTCGGGCAACGCGTCGATGATGTCGTCAGCCGCGGCCGCGGTGAGCGCCGCTGGAACGCCGCCGCGCTCGAACGGGTCGAGATCCGCGTGCAGCGGCCCGCTGAAGAGGCGTGCGTCGTTGTCGGCCACCAGGATCCGCCGGCGCACCGTCGCCAGCCGCAGATCCTTCAGCGCGACACCGGCCAGCGTCGCGCCCTCCGCGTATCGGCCCAGCCGGTCGGCGATGGCGACGGCCTCCACCGGCTCGGCCGCGGCGATCGCGGTCACCAGGCCCGGGCGGACCACCACGCCGGAGGCCGGATCGACCAGCTCGCCGGCGGCGGCCTCGACGGGCTCGCTCGGGTCGGGCAGGTCGGTGCGCACACCCAGCATGGCCACCACCCGGCGGCTCGCCACGTGGCCGCGGGTCAGCTTGTCGATCGCCTCGGTGAGCTGCCGCAACGGTGAGACCAGGAACGCCGCGTATCCGTAGAAAGAGACCAGCTGACCGACCGTGATCGCGCCGCGCAGGGCGAACCGCGCCCCCAGCCAGGTGACGAGCACCAGGAAGATGCCGGGCAGCAGGATCTGCGCCGCCTCCAGCAACGCCTCGACGCGCGCCGTCCGTACGCCCGCCGTGCGCACTGCTTGGGAATCGGCCCGGTATTGCGCTGACATGACCGCCTCGCCACCCACGCCGCGCAGCACCCGCAGGCCGGTGACCAGGTCGACGGCGCGGCCGGTGAGCTTGCCCTGGTGCTCGCGATATGCCGCCTGGCGGCGATGCAGCGGGCGGATCAGAATGCTGACGACGGCCATCAGGATCGGCACGCCGAGCACCACGACCAGGCCCAGCGGCAGCGAGGTGGCCAGCAGGATCGTCGTCACGACGACGACCGCGACGACCGCACCGGTGCCGCGGGCGGTGATGTCGACCGCGCTGCCGACGTGGCTGAGATCGGAGGTGCCGATCGCCACCACCTCGCCCGCGTCGAGGCGCCGGGGCAACGTCGAGCCGAGCCGGTTGGCCTGTCGCACGGCGACCTGCACCGTCCGGTAGGCCGCCGAAAGATAGTTGGTCAGGGCGAACCGGTGCCGGGTGATCCCGGCGAACGCCTGCACCGCGCCGGCGCCGAACAGCACCATGCTCCAGATCAGCAGCGCCCGCGGATCGCGAGCCGTGACGCCCGCGTCGATCGCCTTGCCGACCACCGCCGGGACGATGGCCTGGCAGATCATCCAGAGGATGGCGAACAGGATCGCGGCGATGATCGTCGGCCAGGAACTCCGGACGAGCCACCCGAGATAGCGGGTGGCTGACCGGTGATCGGGAGTGCCGGGGTCGGCAACGGGCAGGCTTGGCATCAGGTGCCCGACGTTACGGACCGGGTACGACAGTCCGCGACGCGTTTTCCGCCGGATTGCGGCTCAGCGATCGACCGGCGTGAAGTCCCAGACGTGCGGCGCCCGCGCGACCAGCCGATCCGGCGGCGCCGGCAGGGATTGCGGTGAGTTGCGCCACTTCGAGATGACCACAATCCGGTTGTCGGTGGACGAGTAGACATCACTCGCGACATGCGCCGGCAGCACTTCGATCTGCGGCAGCGCCTGGTCACAGACCCAGGCCAGCAGCTCGTCGAAGCCGCTGCCGAGGGCCCGCACCTCCCACATCCGTGCGATCATGCTGGCTTCCTATCCCGGCACAGCGACTGTGGTCAATGGCAGCGCGGAATCGGCAGGCAGATCGAGACGACTCGGGGCCACGCCGGCCGCGACGAGGCGCGAGCCGAGTGCCGCGACCATTGCGCCGTTGTCGGTGCACAACCCAGGGCGCGGTACGCGTACGCGAACACCGATCTTGCCCGCACGCTCCTCGGCCAGCGCCCGCAACCGTGAGTTGGCAGCGACACCGCCCCCGATGACCAGGGTTTCGATGCCGTGCTCGCGGCAGGCGTCGAGCGCCTTGGCGGTCAGCACGTCGCAGACGGCGTCTTGAAAGCTCGCCGCGACGTCGGCCACCGGCACGGGCTCGCCGGCGCGCTCACGGGCCTCGACCCAGCGCGCGACGGCGGTCTTGAGACCCGAGAAGGAGAAGTCGAAACGGTGCGCGGCCTGGTCTTTCGGCGCCGTGAGGCCGCGCGGGAAGGCGATCGCCGTGCGGTCGCCGTCACGCGATCGTCGGTCGATCACCGGGCCGCCCGGGAAACCCATGCCCAGCAGCCGGGCCACCTTGTCGAACGCCTCCCCCGCCGCGTCGTCGATCGTCGCGCCCAGCGGGGTGACCCCGGCGGTGAGGTCGTCCACCAGCAGCAGCGACGAGTGTCCACCCGAGACGAGCAGGGCGATCGCCGGCTCGGGCAGCGGGCCGTGCTCAAGGGTGTCGACAGCGACGTGGGCGGCGAGGTGATTCACGCCATAGATCGGCTTGTCGGCCGCGAGCGCGTAGCCCTTCGCGGCGGCGACTCCCACGAGCAGCGCGCCCGCGAGCCCGGGCCCGGCCGTCACGGCGATCGCGTCGATGTCGGCCAGGGTGACGCGCGCGTCGGCGAGCGCCCGCTCCATTGTGGGCAGCATCGCCTCGAGGTGGGCCCGGCTGGCGACCTCGGGGACGACGCCGCCGAACCGGGCGTGCTGCTCGACGCTCGAGGCCAGTGCGTCGGCGAGCAGGGTGTGGCCGCGCACGATGCCGACGCCGGTCTCGTCGCAGGACGTCTCGATCCCGAGGACCAGGGGCTCGTCAGGCACTTCGCATCATCACCAGGGCGTCTGTGTTGCTGGGTTGGTAGTAGCCGCGGCGAATGCCGACCGGCTCGAAATCGTAAGTCGCATAGAGGCGCTGGGCGGGCGCGTTGTCCACAGCCACCTCGAGCAGGACCTTGTTGGCCCGGCCGTCGGCCTCGGCTAGCAGCGCCTCGAGCAGCTTGCGGCCGACGCCGTGTCGTTGGGCGTCCCGCCGGACCGCGATGTTCTGCACCCAGGCTTCCGCCGAGTCGATGACGGCCAGCCCGGCGTAGCCGACGACCTGCTCGTCCTCCAGCGCCACCCGGTAGAAGTGCCGCTGGGCAAGCTCGTTCCAGAACATCGCCGCCGACCACTTCTCGGCGCCGAACAGCTCTTCCTCGATCGGCAGCACGTCGTCGATGTGCCACCACCGGAACCTGTCCAGCCGCATCACCGCAGCACGGGCTTGCGGCCCGCCGACTCGACCGCGTCGGGCCGGCGCAAGTAGAGCGGGACGAGGCGTTCGCTCGGCGCGCGGGTGCGGATCCGCTCGGCGGCCAGCGCCACCAGCGCCTCACCCGGCGGGTGCAGCAGCCGATCGTCGATCGGCAAGCCGAACACATCGCTGTACTTGAGCGCACCCTCGCCCACGGCCCGGTCGGCGGTCACGGTCACGTCCGCCGGCTTGGCCACGTCGGGCTCGCCGATGCGGACCCCGTCGGCGTACGTCGCGTAGTAGACCTCGCGGCGCCGAGCGTCCGTGGCGACCAGCACCCGGCCCGGCCCCGCCGCGCGGCCGAGCGCGTCCAGCGAACACACGCCGTAGGTCGGGATGCCCAGCGCCTGGCCCATGCTGGCGGCGGTGACCAACCCGACCCGGAGGCCGGTGAACGGACCCGGACCCAGCCCGGCGACGATCGCGGCCAGGTCGCGCACGGTCGCCCCGGCGTCGGCCAGCAGCGCGGCGACCTCCGGCGCGAGCAGCTCACCGTGCGCGCGATGATCGACGACGCGGCGTTCCGCCACGCCCTTCATGCCGCCGTCGGTCACCTCGGCCAGGGCGGCCGTGACCGCCGGCGTCGACGTGTCCAAAGCGAGTACGAGCACGTCTTGAACCCTAACCGGCGGCGCGGGCCGGATCCGCGCACGGATCCCAGTCGATCACCGGACGGCCGGCGTCGGCCAGCGCCTTGTTGGCGGCGCTGAACGGGCGCGCGCCCCGGAAGCCCTTGGGGTTGAGCGGGCTCGGGTGCCCGGCCTCGAGGATCACGTGCGTCGGGTTGGTGATCAGGGCGGCCTTCTTGCGCGCGTACCCGCCCCAGAGCAGGAAGACGACCCGCTCGGCCCGTGCGTTGAGCGCCTGGATCGTCGCGTCGGTGAACGCCTCCCAGCCCTTGCCGCCGTGCGACGCCGCGGCACCGGCCCGGACGGTGAGGACCGCGTTGAGTAGGAGCACGCCTTGCCGGGCCCAGCCGGTCAGATCCCCGGCCGCCGGCGGGGCGACCCCGACGTCCTCGGCGAGCTCCTTGAAGACGTTGCGCAACGAGGGCGGGATGCGAACGCCGTCGCGGACGCTGAAGCTCAACCCGTGCGCCTGCCCCGGACCGTGATACGGGTCCTGGCCCAGGATCAGCACCCGGGTCTGCTCGGGCGGGCAGAGCCGATAGGCGGCGAACAGGTCCTCGACCGGCGGGTAGACGGTGTGATCGCGATACTGCTCCGCGATGAACTCGCCGAGCGCCTTGGTTTCCGCCGCGTCGAGGAACGGCGTCAGTTCGGCCCGCCACGGGGGTGGGAGCAGGTCGGGAAGGTTCACAGCTTCTCCAGCCGGTCGGCCCAGTCGCCCCCGTGTGGCACGAGGTCGATCACGCGGGTGTCGTCGTCGAGGCGGTCGATGCGGACCAGCAGATACTCGTCGTTGAGCCGCTCGACCAGGCCTTCGCCCCACTCAACGACGGTGACGGCGTCCGCGGCCGAGGCGTCCAGGTCCAGGTCGTCGATCTCGGCCCTGGGGTCGGCGGCGTCGCCCAGCCGGTACGCATCCGCGTGCACCAGCGGCAACGCGCCACTGTGCACTCGCGCGATGACGAACGTCGGGGAAGTGATCGCTCCCTGCACGCCCAGTCCCGCGCCGATGCCCTGCGCCAGCGCGGTCTTGCCGGCGCCGAGCGGGCCCGCGAGCAGCAGCAGGTCGCCGCGGCGCAGCACGGCGGCCAGCCGTCGCCCGAAGGCCTGGGTGTCGTCCGCCGTGGCCAACCGGATCCCGGTCGTGATCACGAGATCTTCTCCAGGAACGGGATCAGTGCCGCGTTCACCTCGTCGGCTTTCTCGAGCATGACCACGTGCCCACTGTTGTCGATCTTCACGAGCTCGGCCTCGGGGAGATGTCGCAGAATCTCCTCCGAATGGGTCACCGGGGTCAGGTAGTCCCGGGTGCCGACGATCACCAGCACCGGCACGCCGCTCAGCGTGGACAGCGCCGGGAAGCGGTTGTGCGTGTAGAGCGTGTGCAGGTATTTGGTCAGCGTCTCGACCGAGGTCTTCGAGTTCATGCTCTCCACGAACGTGACCAACGACGGGCTGGGCTTCACCTCGCCGAACCCGTACCGGCGGGTGAGCAGCCAGGCCAGATCGGACGACGCGACCCGGGCCTTGTCGATCGCGCCGCCACCGAGCCGGGCCGCGCCACCCCAGAGCGGGAAGAACGGGGCGCTCGCGCGGGCCACCAGCGACGGGATGCCGAGCTTCGTCTTGTCGATCAGGCCGGCCGAGGTGGACATCAGCACGACGCCCATCACCCGGTCGCCGAACCACTCCGGATACTGCTCGGCGAACGCCATGATCGTCATGCCGCCCATCGAGTGTCCGACCAGGATGATGTGGCCGTCGGGCACGGTCGCGTCCAGCACGGCCGCGAGCGACTTGCCGAGCGCCGCGATGTCATAGTCGCCGGACTTCAGTCGGCTCGACTTGCCGTGGCCGGGCTGGTCGTAGAAGACAAGCCGGTGATCGCCCTGCTCGGTGAGCGCCTTGCGCTGGAAGTAGAAAGTGCCCATGTCCAGCGCGAACCCGTGCACGAAGACGATCGTCGGCTTGGCCGTCGAGACCCGGGGCTCGACGATCTCGACGTGCAGCGTGGTGCCGTCGGCCGCGGTGACCGTCAGCTCGGAGTCGAACGGCTGATCGTCGAACGATTCGTCGGCGTGGGGGTCGCCGGGGGCGTTCACCGAGCGGCGGACCAGGAGGCGTTCGACGGCGAACGCGGTGGCCAGCCCCGCGGCCGCCACACCGACCGCGGCGCCGACGATGCCGACCTGCTTGGCCCGCCGCCGCCTCGCGGGGAGTTTGGCCGGGCTCATCGGCGCTCGCCAGCTGCGCTGCCTGCGGTGTCCTCAGCCACGGTGCTGGCCGGCACGCCGGCTGTGCCGTCGTAGACGCGCGGGACCCGCTGGCTGCCGAACCGGGTCACGATCTCGTAATTGATCGTGCCGATCGCGTCGGCCCAGTCGGTGGCCGTGGGGGTGCCGTTGTCGCCGGGCCCGAACAGGGTGGCGACATCGCCCGCCGCGACCGGGTCGTCGCCGCAGTCCAGAATGATCTGGTCCATGCAGACCCGGCCCGCGATCGTGCGGGTCTTGCCGCCCAGCGACACGGGCCCGACGTTCGAGGCGTGCCGGGGCACCCCGTCGGCGTATCCGACCGGGACCTGGGCGAGCGTCGTCTCACGCGGCGTGACATAGGTGTGTCCATAGGAGACGCCCTTGCCCGCGGGGACCCGCTTGGTCAGCGACACCCGGGCCCGGGCGGTCATGGCCGGCCGCAGCCCGGCCGGCTGACCGCCGGGCAGCGGCGACAAGCCGTACACGGCGATGCCCGGCCGGACCAGGTCGTAGTGGGTATCGGGCCGGGTCAAGGTGGCCGCCGAGTTGGCGATGTGCCGATAGCGCGGCTCGATGCCGTACCGCTCGGCGACCGCCAGCCCTTCGGCGAACACCGCGAGCTGGTGGTCGATGGTCTCGTGGCCGGGCTCGTCCGCGTACGCGAAATGGCTCCAGATGCCGACGACCTCGACCTCGCCGTCGGCCTGCGCCTTGGCGGCGGCCTCGAGCAGCGCGGGCCACTCGGCGCTGGTGGTGCCGCCGCGGGCGAGGCCGGTGTCGAGCTTGAGGTGCGCGCGGGCCCGGCGCTGCGTCCGGCGCGCGGCGGCGATCAACTCGTCGAGCTGGCCGAGGCTCGCCGCATTGAGATCGACGTCGGCCGCGACACCCTCGTGCAGCGGCAGCCCAGGCGCCAGCAGCCAGGCCAGCACGGGCGCGGTGATGCCGCCGCGGCGCAACTGGAGGGCCTCGCCGAGCGTGCACACGCCCAGCCAGGTCGCGCCGCCGGCCAGCGCAGCCCGGGCGACCGGAAGCATGCCGTGCCCATAGCCATCGCCCTTGACCACGGCCATGACCTCGGCCGTGGTCGACGCGCGCAACATCGCCACGTTGTCCCGGATCGCGTCCAGATCGATCCGGACCTCGGCCTGCCACATGCCCATCAGCCTACTGACCTGCATGGGGGATCATCATCCGAGCAGCCCGGCGAGCACGGGGCGCAGCGCGCCGGCCACGTCCAGTGAGGTTGCCGGCCCGTCCGCCGCCGCCCGGTGCCCGGCCAGCCCATGCGCGTACGCCGCCGCCACCGCCGCTCTCTCCGGCGCCAGCCCGCCGGCCAGCAGGGAGCCGAGGAGGCCGGCCAGGACGTCGCCGCTGCCGGCCGTGGCGA
>Ga0307512_10004311_pt1 | contig 15692 bp, 14 predicted proteins | sample 14_EM_MG_FD_200267 | JGI IMG/M metagenome (GOLD analysis project Ga0307512, IMG submission 200267) | Populus trichocarpa ectomycorrhiza microbial communities from riparian zone in the Pacific Northwest, United States - 14_EM | ecosystem: Host-associated > Plants > Roots > Unclassified | place... | reverse complement strand
TTCCGGCGTGACGATCCGCTCGATCACGCCGCCGGCCAGCAGCGCCCGCGCGATCGCGATCGCCCGGCGGATGTGCCGGCGCTGGGCGGCCGGCTCCTCGTGGTTGTCGGTCAGCAGGTGGCGCATCGCGGCGACTGGGTCGCCGCCGCGGGCCAGCACGTTCAGCAGCATCGCGTGCGACATCTGGAACGACGAGGTGAGCGGCTCGGGATCGGCGGACACCAGCCGGTCGAAGGTGGGCTGGCCCCAGCCGATCGTGCCCTCCGGCGGCTTCTTGCGGACCACCTTGCGGCGCTTCTTCGGGTCGTCGCCGGCCTTCGCCAGGGCGCGCTCGTTGTCGATCACGTGCTCGGGGGCCTGGACCAGGACCGTGCCGAGGGTGTCGTAGCCGGCCCGGCCCGCCCGCCCGGCGATCTGGTGGAACTCGCGGGCCTTGAGCAGCCGGGTCTTCACGCCGTCATATTTGGACAGGCCGGTGAACAGCACCGTGCGGATCGGCACGTTGATGCCGACGCCCAGGGTGTCCGTGCCGCAGATGACCTTCAGCAGGCCGGCCTGGGCCAGCGTCTCGACCAGCCGGCGATACTTCGGCAGCATGCCCGCGTGGTGCACGCCGATGCCGTGCCGGACCAGGCGCGACAGCGTGCGCCCGAAGCCCGCCGTGAACCGGAAGTTGCCGATGGCCGCGGCGATGGCGTCCTTCTCGGCGCGGCTGCTCATGTTGATGCTCATCAGCGACTGCGCCCGCTCCAGGGCCGCCGCCTGAGTGAAATGCACGATATACACCGGAGCCTGATGGGTCGACAACAGCTCTTCGATCGTCTCGTGCAAGGGCGTTTTCGCGTACGAGAAAAGCAGCGGAACCGGCCGCTCAGCGGTCGTGACGACGGCGGTCTCCCGGCCGGTGCGCCGGGAGAGATCGGCCACGAAGCGGGTGACGTCGCCGAGCGTCGCGGACATCAGGATGAACTGGGCCTGCGGCAACTCGACGATCGGGACCTGCCACGCCCAGCCGCGGTCGGGCTCGGCGTAGAAGTGGAACTCGTCCATCACCACCTGGCCGACGTCGGCGTCGGCGCCCTCGCGCAGCGCCAGGTTGGCCAGCACCTCGGCGGTGCAGCAGATGATCGGCGCGTCCGCGTTGACGCTCGCGTCGCCGGTCAGCATGCCGACGTTGTGCGCCCCGAACGCCTTGCAAAGGGCGAAGAACTTCTCGCTGACCAGGGCCTTGATCGGCGCGGTGTAGAAGGTGGTGCGCTTGTCGGCGAGCGCGGCGAAGTGCGCGCCCGTCGCGACCAGGCTCTTGCCCGAGCCGGTCGGGGTGTTGAGGATGACGTTGCCGCCGGTGGCGATCTCGATCAGCGCCTCCTCCTGATGCGGATACAGCGTCAGGCCCTGCTCGGAGACCCAGAGCGAGAAGGCGTCGAAGACTGCGTCGGGTTCCGCGGTGCCGGGCAGGCGATCGGTCAGCGTCATGATGGGTCAACCTTACAAAGCCCTGGTGACACTGTTACCGCGGCCACACCCGCAGGCGGTCGCGGACGTGCCCGGGGTCGGCGCCGTAGACGGCGAACCGGGCGTCGTCGAGCCGGTCCAGATACCGCCCCGCCTCGGCGATGTCGTCCGGATCCAGGGCCGGGTCGGCCGCGTAGGCCAGTTCGAGCACCCGCTCGAGCGGATAACGGCCGAGCGCGGCGGCGACATCGATGTAGTCGCGCACCTCGCGGCGGTTGACCAGCGCGGCGACCTTGGTGGCGACGAGGTCGTCGAGGTGCATGACCGGGCCGACATCCATCACGACCGGGGCGCGGTGCCGGTCCAGGCGGCACAGGGTCAGCCGCAGCGCGCGCCCGCCGGCGGTGACCGCGAACTCCTGGATGTCGGCGTCCATGCCCGCGAACAACTCGTCGGCCTGTTCGCGTTCGACCGCGTAACCGGCGGCGGTCAGCGCGGCGCTGACCTTGCCGGCCGCGGCGGCGACCCCGCCGTCGGTGTCGGTGAACAGGTCGACGTCCTCGGTCGGGCGCTGCACCAGGCCGTTGACCAGCCAAGCGACGCCGCCGCCGAGCACGAAGCCGTGTTTCTCGGCGACGGCGAGGGCGACCTGCGCGACGTCGCGGTAGAAGGCGTCGACGCTCACCGCGACGTGGCTGCTGCTGTCTTGACCGGGGCGGGCTTTGTGGGGCGCAGGCGGGGGTGCCGGGCTTCCCAGGCCGCGCGTACGCCCCGGGGCAGGTTGAGCTGCGGCCAGACCCTGATCAGCGTCGGGCCGTGCAGGTGGGCGCGCAGCTCGTCGACGCGGACCGCCTCGCGGAGCACGTTCTCGTACATCCACAGCAGCATGGTGGGCTGGTCGAGGTCGAAGGTGCGGTGCGGATTCCACCACAGCCGCAGCGGCAGCTCGACCAGGCCGTGCCGGGGGCCGGTCAGCTCGCGCAGGCTCCCGGTCACCAGCACCGGCCGGTGTGGCCGGGCGAGGTGGACGGCGGGCGCGGTGGCGGACATGAGATCAGCGTAGACCGCCACCCGCCCCGAACGATAACTCCTAGAATCCTAGGACGCTTTAGAGGTAGTGCGACCCGGCACCGCCTCGCTAGGCAGTGCCGGGTCGCCAGATTCAGCGCCGGACCTGGATTTTGATCCGGCTGGACTCGACGGAGGAGCCGGCCGCGTTGACGGCTGTCACCGCGACGTAGTAGGTCCGGCCGGCTTTCAGCCCCGAGACGGAGCAGGCTCGGTCCGCCGCCTTGCCGGTGCACTGCGCGACGGCGGTGCCGCCGGACTTGTTCGCGAACGCGGCCGCGCGGTAGCTGGTCACCGCGGCGCCGCCGGTGACCGTCGGCGCCGCCCAGCCAACCTTGACCTTGCCGCCCTTGGACGTGACGTTCGGCGAACGGGGAGCGCCGGGCACGGTGCGCGGGGCGGCCGCGACCCGGACCTCCTGCTCGGGGCCCTCGCCCGCGTCGTTGGTGGCGGTCACGCCGAGGTAGTAGGTCACGCCGTTGGCCAGCTTGGGCAGCGGGCAGGTCCGGGCCGGTGCGACCGCCGTGCAGGTGGCGACGGGCTTGGTGGCCTTGCGGGTGGCGAAGGCGCGGGCGGTGTAGCCGGTGACCTCTGCGCCGTTGTCGGTGTCCGGCTCGTGCCAGGAGGCGACCAGGCGGCCCGCTCCGGGCGAGACCCGTACCTCGGTCGGTGCGGACGGGGGTGTCGGGTCGGCGGCGCCGGCGGTGATGGCGAGCCGTTCCGGCTGGGCGTCGCCCTCGCCGAGGGCGTTGCTGGCGCTGACCGCCACGTAGTAGAGCTCACCGTCGGTGAGGCCGTCGATCGCGCAGGCCGGCTCGCCGTTGTCGTCGTCGCCGTCCTCCGACTCGACGACGATGTTGTCGACCTCGACGGCGCACTGACCGGCGATCGTTCCCCCGGTGGCGGCGGTGAACGCTCGTACGGTGTAGCCGGTGATCGGCATTCCGCCGTCGGTGTCGGGCGCGGTCCACTGCGTGGTGACGGATTCGGTGTCGGCGGTGGCGTCGACGTTCTGCGGTGTGCCGGGCACGGTGGTGTCGCTCTGCACGCCGGACGGGCGGTTGTAGACGTCGATCATGTTCATGCCGTAGCCGATGCCGGTGGCGGTGAAGGCCACGCCGTCGTCTTCCACGGTGGCGGTCGCGGGCAGGCTGACCGGTACGTCCGTGGCGTTGTTGACGACGTCGAAGCCCGCGTCGACCGCGTCCTGCGGGGTGGTCTCGAGGGTGGCGAAGTAGCCGGCGGGCACCCAGGCGTTGAACGAGCCGCGTACCGGGTTGCCGGCGCTGTCGAGGTGCGGGTTGCCGAGCACGCCGAACGACAGGTGCGGGTCGCCCTCGTCGGTGTAGCTGATGTTCGGGGTGCGGGCCTGCGCGTCGCTGGCGATGTACGCCCCGTCGACGGCGTCGATGAAGTCCTGGGTTTGGTCGCTCAGGTCCTGGGTGTTGCCGGCGAACCGGTAGCCGGTGCCGGCCTCGTCGGCCATCTGGTCGTCGTCGCCGCAGTACTGCCGGGTGTCGCAGAGCTCGGCGAGTTCGCCGGTGGTCCAGTCGACGGGTGCGGCGTGGCCGGTGATGGTCATGGTGTAGTCGCCGTTGTCGTCGACGGTCCTGGTGATTCGCATGCCGTCGGCGACCGCGCTGGTGAACCGGGGTACGAACGGCCCGGTGCGCAACACGAGGGTGATGTCGCCGCCGAGGACGTCGGGGCTCTGCTCCGCCCAGCCGTCGACGGCCCAGTTCAGCGAGGCGATGTCGGCGGACGTGCCGGTGGCGGTGGCGGTCAGGCCGAGGTCGGTCATCGCGGTCGGCTCCCCGCCGAGCGGGGTCAGGATGGCGCTGTCGACGCAGAAGGTCGTGGTTTCTTCGGTGCAGGTGGGCCACGCGTCCGGTGGCCAGCCGTCCGGTGCGGCGGCGGCCGGCAGGGCCGGCATCAGTGCCGTGGCGATCAGCGCCGCGGTGGCGCCGGCGAGCGTCCGGCCGGTGCGGAGCTGCGGGAGGTGTCGACGTCGCATGGGGCCCCCGGGGTCGGAACCGGACGGCCCGGTTCGTTGGCCGGTACATCGGTGGCCCGGGGGAGTTCTTGATCAGTTTTGGAGTTTGATCGGGGCGGCCGGGTGACCCGGCCGCCCCGGTGGGCTACAGGTCGAGGACCGTGCCGTCGATCTCGTCGAGTTCGTCCTGGGACAGCGCGAGGTTGTCCAGCGCCGCGACGTTGGTCTCGAGTTGTTCGACGCTGCTGGCGCCGATGATCAGGCTGGTCATCCGCGGGTCGCGCAGGGCCCAGGCGAGGGCCGTCTGGGCGAGTGTCTGGCCGCGGCGCTTGGCGATGTCGTTGAGGCTGTGGATGCGGCCCATGGTGGCCGGGTCGAGGTCTTTCTCGTTCAGGAAGATGCTGGTGCGCACGCGTGAGTCGTCGGGGATGCCGCCGAGGTAGCGGTCGGTGAGCAGGCCTTGCTGCAGGGGGCTGAAGGCGATGCAGCCGGCGCCGACCCGCTCCAGCGTGTCCAGCAGATGGTCCTTCTCGATCCAGCGGTTCAGCATCGAGTAGGACGGCTGGTGGATCAGCAGGGGCGTGCCGAGCTCCTGCAGGATCGCGGCGGCCTGGGCGGTCTGTTCGGAGTTGTAGTTCGAGATGCCGACGTAGAGGGCCTTGCCGGCGCGGACGACGGCGTCGAGGGCGCCCATCGTCTCCTCGAGCGGGGTGTCGGGGTCGGGGCGGTGGTGGTAGAAGACGTCGACGTAGTCGAGTCCCATCCGGCGCAGCGACTGGTCGAGGGAGGAGACCAGGTATTTGCGCGAGCCCCATTCGCCGTAGGGGCCGTTCCACATGTGGTATCCGGCCTTGGTGGAGATGATCAGTTCGTCGCGGTGCGGGGCGAGGTCGGCGGCGAGCAGCCGGCCGAAGTTGGCCTCGGCGCTGCCGGGTGGCGGGCCGTAGTTGTTGGCCAGGTCGAAGTGGGTGACGCCGAGGTCGAAGGCGCGCCGCACGATGTCGCGCTGGCGGTCGAGCGCGCGGCCGTCGCCGAAGTTGTGCCACAGGCCGAGGGAGATCGCCGGCAGCTTGAGGCCGCTGCGTCCGGCCCGGCGGTATGTCATGGTCTCGTAGCGGTCGCCCGCGGGGGAGTAGGTCACACGCCACACCTTAGGGACATCCGCTTGAAACGTCTCCGCTGGTAGTTTGGTGGCAGCCGGCACCACCCACGCGGGAGAGACCATCGGGCTTCGGCCCGGCGGCGCCGAAGGGGCAAATCCTCCCCGGAACCTCTCAGGCAAAAGGACCGCGGGGGCAGGCGACTCTGGAGTGCCCCGATGGGTACGACAGAGGGGGAGGTTGCATCGTCGACCTCTCTCCCCCCAGGAGCCGCTATGACGTTCGCTTCCCGGCACATCGGTCCAGATTCCGACGGCCAGGCCCAGATGCTCAAGGCTGTCGGGTACGCCTCGGTCGAGGATCTGATGGATGCCGCGATTCCCGAGGTGATCCGCTGGCACGGTGAGCTGGCGTTGCCGGCGGCCGCGTCGGAGGAGGAGGCGATCGCGGAGTTGCGGGCGATCGCCGCGCGCAACACGGTCTCCACTTCGATGATCGGGCTGGGCTATTACGGCACGTTCACGCCGGCGGTGATCCGGCGCAACGTGCTGGAGAATCCGGCGTGGTACACGGCGTACACGCCGTATCAGCCGGAGATCAGCCAGGGCCGGCTCGAGGCGTTGCTGAATTTCCAGACGATGGTCACCGACCTGACCGCGTTGGCCACGGCCAACGCGTCGATGCTCGATGAGGGCACGGCGGTGGCCGAGGCGATGACGCTGGCGCGGCGTGCGTCGAGGTCCAAGTCATTGGTGTACGCGGTGGATGCGGACACGTTGCCGCAGACGCTGGCGGTGTTGCGGACCCGGGCGGAGCCGCTGGGGATCAAGCTGGCCGTGGTGGATCTCGATTCCGAGCCGTTGCCGGCGGAGTTCTTCGGCCTGCACTTGCAGTATCCGGGTGCGTCGGGGGCGATCCGTGATCATGCCGCGCTGGTGGAGGCCGCGCACGGGGTGGGTGCGCTGGTCACGGTGGCGGCGGACCTGCTCGCCTTGACGTTGCTGCGGGCGCCGGGCGAGATCGGGGCGGACATCGCGGCGGGTACGACGCAGCGTTTCGGGGTGCCGTTGGGCTTCGGTGGCCCGCACGCGGGTTACCTCGCGGTGCGTTTCGGTCTGGAGCGGTCGCTGCCCGGCCGGTTGGTCGGGGTGTCGAAGGACGTGGACGGCACGCCGGCGTACAGGCTGGCTTTGCAGACGCGTGAGCAGCACATCCGCCGGGAGAAGGCGACCAGCAACATCTGCACCGCGCAGGTTCTGCTGGCGGTGATGGCGAGCATGTACGCGGTTTATCACGGTCCGGCGGGGTTGCGGGCGATCGCGCAGCGGACCCATGAGCGTGCGGTGGCGGTGGCGTCGGGTCTGCGGGCGGCGGGGGTCGAGGTGGCGCATGCGGCGTTCTTCGACACGGTGACCGCGGTGGTGCCGGGGCGGGCCGGTGCGATCGTCGCAGCGGCGGCCGAGGCGGGCATCGATCTGCGGCTGGTGGATGCGGACACGGTGTCGGTGGCGGCGGATGAGACGACGACGGCCGCTCAGGTCGAGTCGGTGCTGGCGGCGTTCGGTGCGGTTGTGGGTCCGGTCGGCCGGTCGGCGATTCCGGGGCCGTTGCGCCGGGAGAGCGACTTCCTGAGTCACCCGGTGTTCCGGACGCATCATTCGGAGACGGCGATGCTGCGTTATCTGCGCCGGTTGTCGGATCGCGACTATGCGCTGGACCGGGGGATGATCCCGCTCGGCTCGTGCACGATGAAGTTGAACGCGACCACCGAGATGGAGCCGGTGAGCTGGCCGGAGTTCGCCGACATCCATCCGTACGCGCCGGCGTCGCGGACCGGCGGCTATGAGGCGCTGGTGAGCCAGCTGGAGGGCTGGTTGGCGGAGCTGACCGGCTATGACGCGGTGAGTGTGCAGCCGAACGCGGGTTCGCAGGGCGAGTTGGCGGGTCTGCTGGCGATCCGGGGTTATCACCGCTCGCACGGTGACGCGCACCGCGATGTGTGCCTGATCCCGTCGAGCGCGCACGGCACGAACGCGGCCAGTGCGGTGATGGCGGGCATGCGGGTGGCCGTGGTGGCCTGTGACGAGCGGGGCAACGTGGACCCGGAGGATCTGGACCGCAAGATCAGGATGCATCGCGAGGACCTCGCCGCGATCATGGTGACGTATCCGTCGACGCACGGGGTGTACGAGGCGGGGATCGCGGAGTTGTGCGCGAAGGTGCATGACGCGGGCGGTCAGGTCTATGTGGACGGGGCGAATCTCAACGCGCTGGTCGGGTTCGCGAAGCCGGGCAAGTTCGGCGCGGACGTGTCGCACCTGAATCTGCACAAGACGTTCTGCATTCCGCACGGTGGTGGCGGTCCGGGGGTCGGCCCGGTGGCGGTCCGGTCGCATCTGGCGCGGTTCCTGCCCGGCGATCCGCTCGGGGCCGACACGCATGCGGTGTCGGCGGCGGCGCACGGTTCGGCGGGCATCCTGCCGATCTCGTGGGCGTATCTGCGGATGATGGGCCCGGACGGGCTGGCGGCGGCGACCGGCGCGGCGGTGCTGGCGGCCAACTATGTGGCGGCGCGGCTGCGGGACCACTATCCGGTGCTGTATTCGGGCAACGACGGGCTGGTCGCGCACGAGTGCATCCTGGATCTGCGGCCGATCACGAAGGCGACCGGGGTCAGCGTGGACGACGTGGCGAAGCGGCTGATCGACTACGGGTTCCACGCGCCGACGATGTCGTTCCCGGTGGCGGGCACGTTGATGGTGGAGCCGACCGAGAGCGAGGACCTGGCGGAGCTGGACCGGTTCTGCGCGGCGCTGATCGCGATCCGGGCGGAGATCGACAAGGTCGGCGCGGGTGACTGGCCGCGGGGCGACAATCCGCTGGCGAACGCGCCGCATACGGCGGCGGCGGTGACGGCGGACGAGTGGTCGCATCCGTATCCGAGGTCGGTGGCGGGTTATCCGGCGGGGGTGGACCGGATGTCGAAGTACTGGCCGCCGGTGCGGCGGATCGACGGGGCGTACGGCGACCGGAATCTGGTCTGCTCGTGTCCGCCGCCGGAGGCGTTCGAGGACTGAGCGGTGCGGGCCGCGGGCTTCCGGGCTCGCGGCCCGAGGTTTGTCATCGGGGCGTCGGTGCTCCGGTCGGCGGCCCCGCGCGGGTCGTCTGTGCTGGCTCGCGGGGGTCGGGCCTTGTCCTGTTCATCCGGCTGACGCCGGGGTGTCACCGGCCGCTACGCTAAGTAGCGGGGGTGGGGTGCGCCGGAGGGGCGTCCGATCACGCAGCGAGGGCGTGGGGGGCGGGGCCGCGGTGCGGTTCGATCATGGTGCCGTCCGGCAGGATCTCGCCGGTGTCCTCGAAGATGATGACTCCGTTGCAGAGCAGGCTCCAACCCTGCTCGCGGAACGTCGCGACGATGCGGGCGGCCTCTCGGTCGGTCGCTTCGGCGGAGGGACAAGTGGTCAGGTGCTGGCACATCGGGGGTCTCCGGTCGGGGGCTGTGTGATGATTCACAAGAACGGTGACGAACGTTACCTCAATCCGAACGAGATCGGATGGCGTGGGTGACGGCGTTCCATTCACAGAATCCTCGGTTCCTATGGTCCACGGAAGCGGCCTCGTCGACCACTTTCCGACACCCGGTTGGGGTGCTCCGTGCGGTGACCGAGCGTCCTGCCAGGCCCGTCACCGTGCGTTACGCGCCTCGGGACGGTCGACATGTGACACCGGTGACCCTGCCGAGCTTGTCGCGAGTGCTTCGAAGCCAACGGACTGCGGGTGCGAGATATTGGCCGAACGGCTACCCAAGTTCATCCGGACGTCGCTGGCCCGGGTCGCGGAACCGCACTGTGCGTATCGGCGGCTGCCGGATCCGTGATGGCCGGCGGGCCGAGTCCGGTGCCCGACATGCCCGACGTGTACACGGCGGCCCATGTCCCTCCTCGGGTGCCCGGCCGCCGGGTTCGGTAACGACCGGATAGCCTGGAGGGCATGACGATTCGCCCGATCCGGTTGCTCGGTGACCCGGTCCTGCGGACGCCGGCCGAGGCCGTGGTGTCCTTCGACGACGACCTGCGCGCGCTGGTCGACGACCTGGAGGAGACGGTCCGCGCGCCGGGCCGGGCCGGGCTGGCCGGCCCGCAGATCGGGGTGGGCCTGCGAGCCTTCTCCTACAACGTCGAGGGCGAGGTCGGCCACCTGATCAACCCGGTGCTGTCGGAGTTCGCCGGCGAGCAGATCGAGGACGAGGGCTGCCTGTCGATCCCGGGCCTGTACTTCCCGACGACCCGGGCCCAGTCCGTGACGGCGCACGGGGTGGACCGCGACGGCAAGCCGGTGACGATCGAGGCGACGGGCTTCCTGGCCCGGGCGTTGCAGCACGAAACGGACCACCTGAACGGCAAGCTCTACATCGACACGCTGAAGGGCGACGTCCGCCGCCAGGCCCTACGCGAACTGCGCCGGACCCGCACCTTGTGATCTCGTCACAGAGCGTGGGCGCTGACGAGGACACCCGCCGGCCGGCCGCCGGCGACGCGACAGGCTGGTTCGAGCGGCTCTATGCGGAGGCCGGCGAGGCCGAGGTGCCGTGGGATCTGCCCCGGCTCAGATCCAGCTGATCGAAGCGTCTCCGGCAGAGGAATTCGATCACCACGCACGTGCCGTTCGGCTGGCAGCACTTCCGCGAGGGCGGCCCGGAGCTGACCGTTTTCGTCGACCGCAAAGCGGGCCCGGTCGGGCTGCTGCAGGTCTTCGAGGCGTCCGCGGCCATGCTCGCGGCCCAGGTCGGCACGGTTCCACCGGACCGGGTGTCGTTCCACTGGTACGGGCCGTCCGACGCGTCCGGCTTCGCCGCGATGGGGGTCACCGAGATCCTCGTCCACACGCACGACGTGGCCGCCGGCCTCGACTGGTCGCCACCGACGGACCTGTGCACCGGGGCGCTGCGCCGCCTGTTCCCGGACGCGCCCGCTGGACACGAGCCGTGGCCGACCCTGCTGTGGTCCACCGGCCGGACGGAGCTACCCGGCCACCCCCGGCGCACGTCGTGGACGTGGGACGGCACCCCTACCTCGTAATCATCCTCACGGACGACGACCGCGTCCTGCTCTGTCGACGCGTCATTCCCGATGCGCCCGGACGGTCGTCTGGGCAGCGCCCGGCGGGGGCATCGATCCTGATCCCGTTGACCGACGTCGAGATCCGCGCGATCGAAGCAGCCGCCACGAACCCGGTACAGCGGCTGATCGTGGCCCTGGCCGTCGCTCACGCTGCCCGCGCCGCGACGACCTCGACCTGCCCAACCGGTCAGCGCGCGAACCGCTATCGCCGGTGCGCCGGTCAGCCATGTCTACCTGCAGCGCCAGATGCATACCCTCGGCGTCACGACCGCCCGCCTCCGGCAGGACCGCATCCTGCACGAAGCCCTCACCGCCGGCGCCGACCCGCTTAACCTGTCGCTGGTGAGGTCCGCGTGACGGTTGGGCGACAAACGGGCTGGTAGGCGGGTCGGCTCGGCCATACTTCACACATCGACCTTGGGGAGGGTGGTGGCTGTGCGCAGGTGGGCGGCTCCGCAGCACCAGCCGCGCCCGGCTCACGACACCGAGGCCGCCGCACCACCGGGCCAGGTGCACCCGCTCGAGCACCTGCAGGACCTTGTGGGCAACCAGGCGGTGCAGAGGCTGCTGCGGCAGGCGGCCGGCGAGCCCGCCACCGAGGTGCCGTCCGTGGTGCAACGGGTGGTGGCCTCGCCCGGCCGGCCCCTGGACCAGGCCACCCGGGCCCTCGTGGAGCCGGGCTTCGGCCACGACTTCGCCGGGGTGCGCGTGCACACCGACACCGGGGCGGCCGGCTCGGCGTCCGATGTCAACGCCCGCGCCTACACCGTCGGCAGCCACATCGCGTTCGGCCCGGGCGAGTCGCCGTCCGACATGGGCCTGCTCGCCCACGAGTTGGCCCACGTCGCGCAGCAGGCCGACGCGCGGCCGGCGCTGCTGCGTGAGCCCAAGAGCCCGCTGCCGCAGTGGACGCCGGCGGACGCGGTGGTCGAAATCCGGTGGCTCAAGGCCGACGACTGGCAGATCACCCTGTCGGGGCACACGTCGGAGAAGTCCGGGCGGGCCCTGCTGTGGCCGAAATGGATGCCGTCGACGGTCACGATGAGCATGCCGGTGGCGCTCACCGACCCCGTCGAGATGGGCCTGTTCACGCTCTCCGGCCTCGAGGCCTTCCACCTGCAGTACATGGAGCCCGCGATCGCCGCCCTCTTCCGCGACCGCGGACTGGTGGCCGACCCGGCGGACAACCCGGCCATGGCGAAGGCCCGCGACGCCTTCCGCGAGCACAACTCCCAGCTCGGCGGGTGGACGCACAGCGCCATCCACCTGGCGCTGACCCGAGCGACCAGGGGCAACGCCGACCTGATGCTCGAGTTCTACCGCTACTACTCCAGCCACGACCTCGACAGCGAGGACATGAAAGGCATCGGCGAGACGTCGTCGGGCGAGACACAGATCCGCTCGAGCGTCCTGATGCTGGAGCCGGCCCCGAAACTCACCGACGACCCGATCAGCCTGCTCGGCGGTACGCTGGTCCACGAGTTCGCGCACACGCCGCACGGCCCGAAGGTGCTGGGCGCCCAGGTCACCGAGCTGCCCAAGGAGGCGAAGGCCTACGCGATCGAGCTCCTGCTCGCCGAGCGCATGGGCGACCAGACGAGGGCGGCCGACATCGAGAAGCAGTGGCTCAGCAACGACTCCCTGGTCGTGGGAATGGGCGCCGACAAGGTCTTCAACCGCGCCTACGCCATCATCGCCAAGCTGTACGGCATCATCGACCGCAAGGGCGGCACCGACGCGGCCGCGGCCCGCCGGATGAGCGTGGAGTTCATCTCGAAGAACGAGGCCGACTACGGGCCGGAGCTGAAGGAGTTCATCGCCGAGAACGGTTTGTAGTTTAGACCGTGAGTTCTTTTCGAACCGGTGCCGCTGCCGTGGGGATGGCGTTGTCGACGAGGACGGCGGCGATGGCGGCGGCGGTGGTGAACGCTTCGGTGTTGAGGACTCGGCTGCGGGCCGAGGCGCCGTCCAGCAGTAGCGCCAGTTGCTCGCCGAGTTGTTCGGGGTTGGTGGCGCCGGCCTCGCGGGCGGTGTCGGTGAGCCGCGCGGCAAAGGCTTTTTTGTAGTCGCGGGCGTGTACGCGTGCCGGGTGGCCCGGGTCGGGGATTTCGACGGCGGCAGCGATGAACGGGCACAGGGGCGAGTGCACGTCGAACGTGGCGAGGAGTCGTTCGCGAGGTGTGAGGTCGGTGCGGTCGAACACTTCGGGCAGGATGTCGGGATCGAATCGGCGTAGGCCTTCGGCGATCAGCTCGTCCTTGCCCGCGAAGTGCTGGTAGAGCGTGCGCTTGGACACCTCGGCCACCGCGCAGAGCTGGTCCATGCCGGTGCAGTTGATGCCTTGATCGCGGAACAGTTGTTGTGACGCGCTGAGGATGCGCTCTCGTGCGCCCCGGCCGCGGCGCAAGCCTCGCGGCCCCTTTTCCAACTCAGTCACACGCCCAGCGTAACCCAATTGGGTACCGCTCGGTGTGCATAGCTTGCATCCGATGCGGCCGACCGCTACGTTAAGCATCCAGACCGGTGTACATAACGTCGACATGGCAATCAGATGGAGTGGTCGTGGGAAAGCTCGATGGCAAGGTTGCGGTGATCACCGGCGGGACAAGTGGGATGGCGCTGGCCGGCGCCAAGTTGTTCGTTGACGAAGGCGCTCACGTCTTCATCTCGGGCCGGCGCAAGGACGCGCTGGACGAAGCCGTCAAGCTGATCGGCCGGAACGTGACCGGCGTGCAGGCCGATTCGGCCGACCTCGACGATCTTGACCGTCTGTTCGAGACGGTCAAGCAGGAAAAGGGCACGGTCGACGTGTTGTGGGCAAGCGCCGGCACGGGCGGGCAGGGCAGGCTCGGCGAGATCACCGAGGAGCAGTTCGATGCCGCCTTCTCGCTGAACGCGCGCGGCACGCTGTTCACGGTCCAGAAGGCACTGCCGCTGTTCAACGACGGCGGCTCGATCTTCATGACCGGGTCGAACGCGTCGCTGCGGGGCTACCCCGATTGGAGTGTGTACGCGGCGAGCAAGGCCGTGCTGCCCGCCTACGCACGGGTGTGGGTGTCCGAGTTGAGGGACCGCAGGATCCGGGTGAACGTGCTGACCCCCGGCCAGGTCGCCACCCCGATTCTGCAGGAGGTGATGGACGAGCAGATGAAGGCGCAGTTCGAATCCGTGATCCCACGGCGAGAGATGGGCCGCCCTGAAGAGATCGCGTCGGTCGCGTTGTTCCTCGCCTCGGACGACTCGAGCTACGTCAATGGCATGGAGCTGGTTGCCGACGGCGGCACCACAGTGATCTGAGCGCACGCCGGCAGGACCCCCACGACCACTGATCCATACCCGACAAGGGGACGCGCGTCATGACCACCATCAGCATCATCGGCTCGGGCAACATGGCCACCGCCATCGGCACCCGGGCGGCGAAGCACGGCCACACCATCGAGCTCATGAGCCGCAACACCGCCAAGGCTCAGGCGCTCGCCGACCAGATCGGCAACGGAGCCATCTTCTGCGGCGTCCTTGCTGACGACAAGCCCCTGGACGTGTTCTTCGCCGGCGACAGCGCCGAGGCGAAGGCACGTGTCGCGGCGTTTCTGGAGAGCTTGGACATGCGGGCCCTCGACGCAGGAGGGCTCGAGATGGCCCACGTCCTCGAATGGGCCGGCATCCTCCTGGTGGGCCTGGCACGCAACGGCGCCGGCTTCGACATCGCCTTGGGCGCCGAGGTCCCCTGAAACGGCACTGCCTCGCCACCGACATGCGCCGCGCCGGGCGCCGGACATCGTGGTCTGGAGCCTGGCCAACTTCGTCGTCATCCTCGTGAGGCCGCCGCGTGCGGCTGGAGAGCCAGAGCGTCCGTAGCACGCCGATGCGTCCCCTACCACCGCGCCAACTGGCCCGCCGACCAACAAGCTGCCTACGGAGCCGGCGCCACTGTTGACCCCCACCTCCGAGGCGCCGAATTGCTCACGCGCAACACCATCGACGAAGACGCGCCCGGCCCAGCCTCCCCGTTTCCGGGTGCTCAGGCGGTCAGGATCGCCTTGGCCAAATCGTCCGGGTGGGTCAGCAGGCTGTCGTGGTTGCCCGGCACCAGGACCGGGGTGAGCCCGAGCCGGGCCGCCATCTCGGCGCCGGGGCGTGGCATGGCGTGGTCGTCCTCGGCCAGCAGGTAGAGCATCGGGAGGCCGAGGCTGATCGGGTCGGGCAGCTCCGGCGCGTCCAGGAAGTATCCGCCGGGCGTCGGCGTCAGCAACTCGGCCACCAGCTGCTGGGTGCCCGGCTCGGCGTCCTGCAGGAACAACTGCTGGACGAACATCGGCGAGGGCGCGATGGACCCGGTCGGCGAGGACTCGATCATCGTGCGCAGCAGCGCCGCGGACTCGGGTGGGTTGTCGTCGATCAGGGATCGGCCGGGCACCGGGATCAGCGCGCTGAAGTAGACGAGCTTGGCGATCCGGCCGGTCAGCCGGTGGGCGGCCGCCGTCATCGGATAGCCGCCCCAGCTGTGCCCGACCAGGACCACCTCGGTCAGGTCCCGCCGCTCGATCTCGTGCACCAGGTGGTCGACCGCGTCCCGCAGGCGCAGCCCGCTCGGGTCGTCACCGTCGCCCATGCCGGGCATCGTCACGGTGACGGCGCGGTGACCGGCGGCGCGCAGCCGCTCGGCGACCGGCCGCCACGCCCAAGCGGCATGCCAGGCACCCGGCACCAGCACGTACACCGACGATTCAGAACTCACGTCTTCTCCTTATTTGTACGTATCGGACGCAGCGTCCGAACAACACTATACGGTCACGTCGATGCCTCTCGGCGGCCCCGACCTACCATGATCCGGTGACGTCTACCGAGCGTGCGGCCACCATCGAGGCCGGGGTTCTCGCGGCGGCCGAACGCTTGCTGGCCCGCGGCTCGAGCTTCTCCGCGCTCACCATGCAGCAGATCGCGGCCGAGGCCGGG
>Ga0307512_10004310_pt1 | contig 15696 bp, 9 predicted proteins | sample 14_EM_MG_FD_200267 | JGI IMG/M metagenome (GOLD analysis project Ga0307512, IMG submission 200267) | Populus trichocarpa ectomycorrhiza microbial communities from riparian zone in the Pacific Northwest, United States - 14_EM | ecosystem: Host-associated > Plants > Roots > Unclassified | place... | reverse complement strand
TGAAGAGTATCTGTTCAGAAAAGAAAACTGATGTTTTGTTCTGAAAAGAAGATAATGGTTGTCACCAAGTCAACAGGTGGCCAACCACTCAATAATTAGTCATTAAATCAATAGTTCCGAATTTTAGCCTATAAAAGGAGGCATTTGGCATACATTTAGACATCTTGATTTTCTGATCAAGATCATATTCTTGCTTTCTTTCTTTGTATTTTTGTAATGTTTAAGTTTTGCTTTCATTAATCTCTTGTTTATGCTTTTTGTCGCACGTGTGCGGCGTCGCGACGATCGTCCACCATCTCAAGGAAAAATGGTAAGGTCTATCTGGCAAATATGAAGAGACAAGGAATTCTTGTCTCTTATCAGTAAAATATGGACTGGGAGTCGCCACCTAGTATTTTGGTCACTGGGAACCCTAACTGGTCTCAGAGATCAGGTACGGAGACTGGTTGCGTAAAGGGAAGGTATTAGCACCCCAAATACACCTTACCTCAGGTAGGCTGCATTGTTTTAATATCTGATAAAATCTAAGGTCTTTTTGTGTTTTCTCATTGTCCATCTGTCTACGGTTCAAGAAAAGCCCTCCTTAATAAGGAGGTTCTTATCTTAATGGAGTAAAACCTAACCGTTCTGCGTCCGGAAAAAACAGAATTTAATATTCAGAATACGTATTACGTGTAATGTCGTATCCCGGATACTAAAAGACAAACAAAATAAGATTTTTGTTGTTTTTGAAATTTTGGCCAGTGTTCTCTTGACTTTAATAAACTGGTTATTAAAGCCAAAATGCATGCTAAAACATTGTTTTTTGGTGTATGAAAAACACAATAGTATTTTTTAGCTTTGAGACACTTGGCCGTATGCACAAAAACATTTTTTTTCTTTTTTCAAATTTTTTTTTTGTATTTTTTTGGAAGTTTTGACAAAAACCGGGTATTTTAATACCGGATTCGTATTTTTACGACATAAAATACTGCCTGATATTAATCAAAATGACATAAAAACTACACGGGAAAATTGTAAAATTCTGAAACAAATATTTTTGAATTTTTTTTGAAATGGGCCGAGTCAGGCCCAAATACATGGGCTGGGCCGAACCTGGCCCAACTACATGAGCCCATCCCGTGTTAATAGTGGGCCTCTCCACTGTTCACATGCTACGTGAACAGTGGAGAGGAAAATGCAGAAGAAGAAGACGAAGGTGGAGGAGGAGAGGGAAGAAGGCTGACCTGCGGTGGCATTGAGGCGGTGCTGATGGCGGCGGCGGCGCAGTTGTCGCGGTGGAGGGACTGCAGTGGCCGGCGGTGCTCTGTTTTTTTCTCCTCTCTCTCTCCTCTGTTTTTCGTTGTTTTCTGCTTCTTCTTCCTCTTCTTTTTTTTTTCTTTCGGTTTTTTTCCTTTATTCCGCTCTCTCTCTTCTCTTCTCCTCTGTTCTTTCCTCTCGTTCCCTTCCTTCTTCTTCCCACCCCTCTGTGCCTCTTCTCTGCCTCTGTATTTATAGGCAAAGAAGGGCGGTGAAAATGCCCTGCCTCTGTCCGGTCAGGGGACAGGGCAGGGTAGACAGGGGCGCCAGCTGGGGGGTGGTAGGCCACCGGTTGGGTCGGCGTCTTTTTGAGGTTTAAGGTAGAGAGGGAGTCGGTGAGAAACAGAGGAGAGAAAAAAATCTTCTTCCCATGTTCTCTACGCGTCCAGAGGAAGAAGATGATATATGGTGTCGTTCAAAACGGCATTGTTTTTGCTTCTTCTCTTTTCTTTTCTTTTTATAAGTGAACAGTGTCTGAAACGGCGTCGTTTCATTTAAATGAGAATTGGCGCCAAAACGCGTCAGATTCAAAATCAGGCCTTCAATTTGCGCGTGTTTTGCATTTTGGTCCTTGGTCTCGGATTTCTTCAATTAAGTACTTAATTGGCCATCAAACTTCAATATTTATGCAATTAAGCCCCTAATTTGACCAAATTAACTCTCAAAAATTATATTTTGACCCCAGAACTTGAATTTCTTCCAATTAAAGCCCAAATTAACTCCAAAATCAATTTTTCTTGCAATCAAAACCTCCATAAATTCAATTAAACTTCAATAAAATTTAATTGAGTCCATAAACATCTGATTTTGGACTTTTCTTCCTCAAATTGAATTTTCTTTGTTAACAGGACTCTCATCAATCAACAAAATACTGCCAAATTTTAATCTTTGTAATTTTGAACCTCTTCAACCAATTTTTGACCATTTTTAGGGCGCTCTGGCATCCTCTTCTCATTGTTATTATTTTTTGATAATATTTTCTTGATTTTTTTTTATTTTATTATTTTTTGTGCAGGGACCCAAAAATGGGTTACAACACTTTTCATCATAACTATGTTCTTATCTAGTTTATTTATGTTTCTCTTCTTCACAATGTTTAGCTAAGTTTATTATGTCAAGGTGAAAAGGTTTCACTAATGGTATTAGAATAGGTATAATATAAACTCAACATGGACTTCAATGTTTATATCCAAGAAAGTTTGTTATTAACATGTCTTATCTTTTTATCTTACTAATTCTTAATACCTTGGTTGTTAAATGATTAATCTAGATTTGTGTTGTACAATCCTTGGTACAACAAATACTTGGCACTTTCATAGCCTATATGGTAACCGACACCTGTGCTATGAAAGGAACTTGATTAGTTGTTAACATAAGCTAACATCATGAATTCCTGACAATATTTAAAAGTATGGTGTTACTAAAATAAGATAATTAATATGATCATGTTAAAAATTTATAATGAACGATAAATCATCCGATTGGAACCTCCTTTGTGTGTGGTTTCCAGTTGATTAATAAAAAGAGTTTATACTATACTTATTTCTAATACTATTAATGGATCCTTTAACCTTGACAATTGCTTTTATCTTTGATTAATACTCAAATCAATATCACATCTCAAAAGTTCTCTTCAACTCCTTTTCATTTGTTGTTTATAATTTTATAGAGTTCACCTCCTTATGGTTCGACCCCGGTCTTGTCGGGTTATTTATTACTTCAACACTCCTGCACTTGGGATAAGACATCAATCTTTTGATCGTGTCAACTATTTTTGAGTCAACAGGGGCTGTGAGCGCTGACAAATCCATGCATAAGCTCTGGAACCAGTTTCAGTGATGATTTATGAGTCTGCAGCGACTCAGTTTTCCTTGACTATTTCTAAGTCAACAGGGGCTGTGTGCGCTGACGAATCCATATGTCACTTGTGGAAGTAGTTTCAGTGACTATTTCTTAGGCGGTAACGACTTAGTCTTCATTAACTATTTCTGAGTCAACAAGGGCTGTGTGCGCTAAAGAATGCATGCGTCACCTATGGAAGCAATTTCATTAACGATTTTTGAGTCGGCAGCAACTCGGTTTTCCTTGACTGTTTCTGAGTCAACAGGGGTTATGAGCGCTGATGAATCCATGCATCAGCTCTGGAACCAGTTTCGATGACTTTTTCTGAGTCGACAACTATTCAGTTTTTGTTGACTATTTCAAAGTCAATAGGGGCTGTGTGTACTGACGAATCCATGCGTCAGCTCTGAAAACAGTTTCGGTGATGAATACTAAGTCGGCAGTGACTCAGTTTTCCTTGACTATTTCTGACTCAACAGGGGCTAAGTGCGCTAACGAATCCATGCGTCACATGTGGAAGCAGTTTCGGTGATGATTTTGAGTCGGTAGTGACTCAGTTTTCCTTGACTATTTCTGAGCCAACAGGGGCTGTGTGCGCTGACGAATCCATGTGTCAGCTCTGGAAGCAATTTCGGTGATGATTTTTAAGTCAGCAACGACTTAGTTTTTCTCGACTATTTCTGACTCAACAGGGGCTGTGTGCACTGACAAATCCATGCATCACCTGTGGATGCAGTTTCCTTGACAATTTCTGAGTCGGCAATGACTCAGTTTTCCTTGACTATTTTTGAATCACCAGGGGCTATGTGCGCTGATGAATCAATGTGTCACCTGTGGAAGCAATTTCGGTGACTATTTCTGAGTCGGCAGCAACTTTTTTTTCCTTGACTATTTGTGAGTCAACATGGGCTGTGTGCGATGACGAATCCATGCGTCAGCTCTGGAACCAGTTTCGGTATCGATTTCTGAGTCGGCAATGACGCAGTTTTCCTAGACTGTTTCTGAGCCAACAGGGGCTGTGTGCGCTAACGAATTCATGCGTCATCTCTGGAAGCAGTTTCGGTGACGATTTTTGAGTCAGCAACGACTCAGTTTTCCTTGACTCTTTCTGTGTCAACCGATGTGTGGGCAGACAAATCCAGGCATCAGCCATAGAAGTAGTTTGGTTGACAATTTTTGCGTCGGCATAGACTCAATTTTCCTTGTCTATTTCTGAGTCAACAGAGGCTGTGTGCGCTGACGAATCCATGAGTCAGCTGTGGAAGCAGTTTTGGTGACGATTTCTGAGTGGCCAACGACATAGATTACCTTGACAATTTCTAAGTCAACAATGGTTGTGTGCACTGACGAATCCATGCATCACTTATGGAAGTTGTTTCGTTCATAATTGTTGAGTCGACAACAACTTAGTTATCCTTGACTATTTCAGAGTCATTAGTGGCTGTGTGCGCTGACGAATCCATGCGTCAACTGTGGAAGCAGTTTTGTTGAGCATTTTTTAGTCGGCAGTGACTTAGTTTTCCTCGTCTATTTCTGCGTCAACAGGGGATGTTTGCGCTTACAAATTCATGCGTCACCTGTGGAAGCTATTCCATTGATGATTTCTGAGTCGACAGCGACGCAGTTTTCTTATACTATTTCAGAGTCAATAGTGGTTGTGTGCGCTGGTGAATCCTTGTGTAAGTTGTCGAAGTAGTTTCGTTGATGATTTCTGCATCGACATCTACTTAGTTTTCCTTGACTATTTCTGAGTCAACAGGGGCCTTGTGCGCTGATGAATCTATGCATCACTTGTGGATGCAGTTTCCTTGACTATTTCTGAGTCAACAGGGGCTGTGTGCACTTACAAATTCATGTGTCACATGTGGAAGCTGTTTCGTTGATGATTTCTGAGTCAGCAGCGACGCAATTTTCCTTTACTATTTCAGAGTCAACAATGGCTGTGTGCGCTGACGAACCCATGCGTTAGCTAGGGACGCAGATTTGTGGATGATTTCTGAGTCGACAATGACTTAGTTTTCCTTGATTATTCCTAAGTTAACAGTGGTTGTGTGCGCTGACGAATTCATGTGTCACCTGTGGAAGTAGTTTCGTTGACGATTTCTGAGTCGGCAATGACTCAGTTTTCTTTGATGATTTCTGAGTGAACAGGGGCTGTGTGTGCTGATGAATTCGTGCGTCACCTATGGAATCAGTTTCATTGACTATTTTTTAGTCGGCAGTGACTCAGTTTTCCTTCACTATTTCTAAGTCAATAAGGGATGTATGCACTAATGAATTCATGCGTCACCTATGGAAGCAGTTTCATTGACCATTTTTGCGTCAAGAGGGGCTGTGTGTGCTTACAAATTCAGGCGTCACCTGTGGAAGCTGTTTCGTTGACGATTTTTGAGTCGGCAGCGACTCAGTTTTCCTTGATGATTTCTGAGTGAACAGGGGCTGTGTGCGCTGACGAATTCATGTGTCACCTATGGAAGTAGTTTCATTAACCATTTTTTAGTCGGCAACGACTTAGTTTTCCTTGACTATTTCTGAGTCAATAGGGGCTGTTTGCGCTAACGAATTCATGTGTCACCTATGGAAGTTGTTTCATTGACCCTTTTTTAATCGGCAGCGACTCAATTTTCTTCGTCTATTTATGCGTCAACAGGGGCTATCTACGTTTACAAATTCATGCGTCACCTGTGGAAGTTGTTTCGTTGACGATTTCTGAGTCGGCATCGACGTAGTTTTCCTTTACTATTTCAGAGTCAACAGTGGCTGTGGGCGTTGACAAATCCATGTGTCAACTATGAAAGCAATTTCGGTGACCATTTCTGAGTCAATAAGGACTCTGTGCGCTGACAAAATTTGCTAGGTATATAAGTGATTTGAACTTTGTGATTTATATATATGATTTAAATTTAATAGTCTATGTCTACGTGATCAATATGAATAAAATGTTGTGATGGCATTGATTAGTTTATCCGAGTTTGGATAGCTAATGGTATTAATGGGGCTCCATTGGTGCCGACATTCCTTAATTGAATAGTCGATCCCGGGTAATTGGGTGACTAATGATGTTAGTAAAGATTACTAACACCAGCATGGTTACTCCCAGTTAAGGGAGAAAGATAAATTGATTAACTATTCCGGATTGGAAATAATTAATGATATCAATGGGTCGCATTGGTATCGGTAACCATTTCTAGTGTAATTAGCTACTCCGGGTAAGGAAGCTAATGATATCAAGGGTTCTTGACATCTGTAACTTAGATGGTAAACCAAATGTGGATAAGAATTGATTAACTATTATGGGTTAGGAATAGTTAATGATATCAATCGATTGTATTGATATCAGTACTTGAATGGAATTGATTAGTCTAACCCTGTAATGAGAGACTAATGATACTAATGATATTCATTAGTATCGGCAATTAATTTCTAGAGAATGGGATGAGAAGTGTTAATTAGTTATTTTGAAAGAACGGGATAAGCTAATGATATTGAGAGAAGAACATCTTGGTATCAAATGAGGATTGATCCATAAAGAGATGGTGTTCAAAATCATTTTAGTCGTATTGTGATTTCCAAGATGAAATTATTCTCGGTAATTGATTAGGATATTAGATGGAAAATGCATATTGTAAAGAAATCTATGTCTAAATTTTATGCGTCAAAAGAAATGCCATGAAAATTATTACCTATCATTGTTATTATTATTGTTATTACCTTTTTATATTTATATGTAAATGTTATTTGTTATTTTCAAGTCCATCGAGGTCACATCAGGAGTGATCTTAGTTTAGCTATCTTTTGCTATGTAATTATGTTGTAATTCAAGACACTTATCTCCTAAACTTAAAATATAGTATTGACCCGTAAATTCAGATGTATAACTTTGATCTAATGATGTAATTCTAAGTACATATTTTAACCATGCATATTTTATAGTTGAAATTGGATCTTTCACATGAATTTCATTATATGATATTAATATGCATGATATAGTTTATGTAATGATAATATGTAGCAATTGAATTATGCATTGTTTTCTTTTGTGAACTTGAATTTTGTAATATTATTGAATAAGATGTGTTGTGTTGATGATGATGATGATGAGTTTAGTTGAGATCCATGATGATTGGATAGAGTTGTGAAATGATATAAGAAGTGTAAATCTGGTATTGTCGATAACTTGAGACCTCTTGATATATGGGAGACTCCACCGATTTTTCGGTAGAAATTTCAATGGATTTAAAAAATAATTCCTAAATTTTCCAGTTACCTGTTGTGTGTTATCCCAGAAATCGGGATTGTTACAAGAAATTTCGGTAGAGTACATGTTAATTTTAAAGAATTAACATTCATCTTGAAAAAGGAACATGTTAAAAAAAAATCACCTCAATTTTCTTTGAGTTTATTGTTTTTAAAGTGTCCTAGATATTAGGGTTGTTACAATCTCTCTTTAAATTAACTTTGAAAACAATATTTCAAAAATACTCACATGTTAATGTAAGCTTTATTTTTGCTCTTTTTAATATGCCTCTTTCTTTTTTTCCAAAAACCATTTAGAGCATACTATCATTTCTTTCTCTACTTAGCATAAATTCTTGTCAAGATATTTTTGTTCTTCATCAGGTATATTATTAATCTTTCTTTTCCTTTTTTCTTTCTTTTATTTTGTTTTTGTTTTTGTTTTTGCAAGAGTTATTTATTTCAATTTTTCTTTTGTTTAGCTTAACCAATTATGCGTGGATGATGAGTTTTTTTCTTTTGTAATATGCATGGATGATGGTTGATTAATGTGTGAATTGGTATGAATTAAAAATAAGTAGAGATTGAAAAGTAGTATTTAAAATTATAACTAAGAGTTGTGGTATCTTTTTGAATTATTAATATTGTTAAAATTATATTAATCATTAACTTTTGTATTTGGTAATGAGATTTGCATTGATATTTATTTTACTTAAGTTTGATTTGAGTAAAATATTAGAATTTTTTTTAAGTAATATGAAATATGTCTATTTATATTTTCTTTAAAATACTTATATTTTATCTCATTTTAAATAAATATAAGAGTTCTTGTAAAATAAATCGGTTTTTTTAATAGAAATAATTTCTAAATTAAGAGCAACAATATTAATATTATTAATTCAATTCATTTCCACATGTATTTTAAATAGTATAATTAAATTTAATTATATAATTTTATATTTAATTTTAAACCTAAGAATTTAATAGAATATCAATTAAACTTAAATAATTGAATTCAATTTAGGATATGATTTGATTTTAAAATATGTGTAAGTGACATGGGATAAATTTCGGTAAATGGTATCGCAAGGTTGGAACTCCACGCCAGGTAACGTAGACGGGGTAAGTATTTTACACTTGGTGTATTGTTTTAAGAAGAAGAAGAAGAAGAAGAAAAGCCAAAAAGATTTCCTTGCTGCTAGTTTCTTTCCCGGTGTATAACTCTCTCTCCATAGACAGACAGCCACAGCCAGGCAGCCCCTCGTTTCATTTCAAATATAAGTATAAAAGGAGCAGACAGTTGAAAATCTCCTCTCTCTTATCCTTTTCCTATTTACACACACACACACACAAAACAGTAAAAGTAAAAGCCAGATCACAATCATTCTTTTCCTTTCATTGCATGTATTTTCAATCGTGGGTGATGGGTGTATTTATAAAATCTTGATTCTTTTTGGTGGTGAATCGTGAAGAAAGATGAGGAGGCGACCGGCAGAGTACCGGCGCCCAGTTAGAAGGAGGTTATCGCAGTGGATCTTGGCGCTTCTCGGGATGTTCGTGATTGCAGGATTGGTATTGTTTGTGTTTCACCACAATCACCATGAAGATCAGGTCAAGCAGCCAATGATGGTAAGATTTACTTCCATAATAAGAATCCCTTTTTCTTTACCCCTTCCATATGTCTATATGATCTTGTATGTTTCTATCAGTTTGATTTTTAATTGTGTTTCGTTTTGATAAATTCAGTCGTTTTTGTCGACACCCTATGGATCCAGAAGCTTTAATAACTGTAACTGATTGATAAAAATTGTTGTTTCAATCATATCGAACTTTGAATAATGTGATTCAGTGTGAGTTACAATTACTAAATGGATTCATTGACTGCCCCTAACTATTATTATTATTATTATTTGTGTTAAATGACTTTTGTAGGGATAAAATGAGTCTTTCTTTTGTTATTATTAATTAGTAAACTTTCAGTGTTTTGATGCAAGAGTTCTGTTAAAAAAATGATATGGATTAATTTCAGAACTCATCTGTAGGCTACCGTTAGCTGCATAATGGTGGTGAAATTTTATGCCATTTCTACTCAAAATGATGATTATTTTTTCAGACATAGATGTTCTCATCATTTCTGTGGTTTGCACTTTACTCAGAAGTTAGACACCAAGACGAGTGGCACACAGTACGCTCATGAGCTTATATATGTGATTTTCATTCCCGCTGCTCACTAGGCCTATTTGTCATACACTTAGCTGGATCTGGGTGGCTGTTGCCAAGTATATAGCTGGTTTTACTTCTATAGAATTTTGGAGTGTTGCGTTGAGGTGTTCTGATGGTAGTTAACAGGTGCTTAACAGTCTTATTTAGGAAAACATGAAGCAGCCATGTGTTTGGTATTTTCCAAAGAGAAAGGAGTGAGGATCTCATGAAAACTTCTTGGATAATAATGTTCACAATTACCTTTGTATTCCTTTGCAAAAGGATGTGGACCCTTGTAGTTTACTGTTTCTAATAATCACATTCTGCTGTTTAGAGATTCTTATGGTAGATTGAAGATAATTGGAGTAAACATAGATTATTACATTACTTGGTTTACCTACTTTTCCTAACAAGCGTTACCAAAAACTTATTCGTCTGTCATAGCTCCTGTATCCTGCTGTTAGGTTTCAAATTAACTGTTGCAAAGTTTTTGGAAAATTTTACACTTTTCCTGTAGAAGTATGTGCTGATAGAAGAAGCAATTTTCTTTTCCATTTTTCATATCAGCTACAGATGCTTCTCATATAATAATGTCAAGGTTGTTGTCATGGAGTAAAGAAACAACTAAAATTCATTTATATATTTGATGAATTTAGACATGCCATCTTGCCATATCTACTACTGTGATAACAATTGTTTCACTAAAAGTGGTTCTATATGCTCTCTTGTTTGAGAACCTGCTTATATCATAAATGACCTTCTTGCTATGTGGTGACAACACTACAATTAAGCATTTTGTAACAAAGTGGTTTATGGGGAAATAACATATTAATCTCACATAACGAGCTAAAATCTGTTATTGGGAACCAGCGATAGGGGGTCTTTTTCCAACAGAAGTTCTTCAACCATTACATAGGGATCAACATGAAAGGCTCGTGGATGCTTAATCACAAGATGTGTAATTTTCTTATAAACCCAGCTCATTAAAGATGGAGTCCATGGAAATTCCCTTTTTTTAATCTTTTCTTGTTGATTAATAAATTACATGACTGGGTGAGTTATGCTGAGAGTTTCAAGACAACATGTGGCATTGGTTCTTTATCCCTTTTCTTTTGTGCCCTCAAATCTGAGCATTTACACTACACTTTGTTGCACAACTGAAGCTAATGGTATCTTTTTTCCCCTAAATTGCTTTATGATTATCATGCTATGCAAGTAATCTAGTCCTGGATCTTTTCATTTCCTTTTCCTCACATACTGAAGAATACTGTAAATGGTGGAAATGTCTTTCTGATACTTTAAATGCTGGAAGTAGATGCCCCAGGGCTTAAATTTCAATGATTAAATGCGTCAACTTTTAGTTTTGTGCCCTTTCATCTTGAAGTCCTGCACTTTACTAAGTAAAGCCTTTTTTTCCCTTCATCGTGCCATGGGGACCAGATGTTATGAGAAGAGTCATTAGTCAATTGATTATTTTAAAATCTTAATCTTACAGCACATCCATAGGTTTTATAGACAGTGCTGCCAGATAATTCTTTTGAGAATGCTGGGCATATATTTTAATAGTTTCTGTTTTGGTAAACATGAATTGCCTGAAATCAAAAGAGGCTACAAATGTTATGTTTCTTAACAAGTCATGGAATTGCCTTATTTTCATTTTCACTCCATCTTAGCGTAAGGTTGACCTTGGCCTAAACAGCTAATCCTGTAGTATTGAGAATATGTCTTTTAGGCATCTGGTTAATCTGTGGGCATCAATTTATCACCTTATGACCAGAATTTGTTTTTTCTAAGGTGTTCATAATGTATCCTTTATTTTTGGATGGAAAACAGTGGTCTCTAAATGATCAATTATAGACAGATAAACAGAAGTTTGCAACAAAACGTAAATTGCACACATTATCACAATACATTGACACTTCAAGTCATATGTCAGTAATCACAGGCATTGCTCTATTTAACATTTATCAACTTACTGAATATTGATGTTTCTTGTCCAGGGTGAAAATGCGACAAAAGAGCCTCTAAACCATGAGGGTTTAAATTTCACCAAGGAAATATTAAGTGCCAGTTCATTTTCACGACAGTTGGCAGAACAAATGACACTTGCCAAGGCTTATGTCATTATAGCAAAGGAGCACAATAATCTTCATCTTGCTTGGGAACTGAGTAATAAGATTAGGAGTTGCCAACTTTTGCTTTCTAAAGCTGCCAAGAGAGGGGAGTCCATAACAGTAGAAGAAGCTGAGCCGATAATCAGTAGCTTATCATATCTCATTTTCAAGGCACAAGACGCTCATTATGATATTTCAACCACCATGATGACAATGAAATCTCATATCCAAGCTCTAGAAGAGCGAACAAATGCAGCAACAGTTCAAAGCACACTCTTTGGTCAGTTGGTGGCTGAGGCTTTGCCCAAGAGTCTTCACTGCCTGAAAGTAAAGCTCACAAATGACTGGCTTAAGCAGCTCCCCCTCCAAAACCATGTGGAGGAGAAGAGAAATTCCCCTCGAGTTATCGACAATAATCTCAACCATTTCTGCATATTTTCAGACAATGTGCTTGCCACTTCTGTGGTGGTCAACTCCACAATCTCCAATGCTGACCATCCAAAACAGCTTGTCTTCCACATAGTGACGAATGGAATTAGCTATGGATCCATGCAGGTTTGGTTTCTAACTAATGACTTCAAAGGGGCCACTGTAGAAGTGCAGAATATAGAGGAGTTTACCTGGTTGAATGCTTCTTATGCTCCTGTTATCAAACGGCTCCTTGATCAAGATTCAAGGGCCTACTACTTTGGGGCATATCAAGATATGAAGGTTGAGCCAAAACTGCGGAACCCTAAGCACATGTCTTTGCTCAATCACCTCCGGTTTTACATCCCTGAGGTCTATCCACTTTTGGAAAAGGTTGTCTTCCTTGATGATGATGTTGTTGTCCAGAAGGATCTGACCCGGTTGTTTTCTTTGGATTTGCATGGGAATGTAAATGGAGCTGTGGAAACCTGTCTTGAAGCATTTCATCGATATTACAAGTATATCAATTTCTCTAACCCAGTCATCAGCTCAAAATTCGACCCGCAGGCATGTGGTTGGGCATTTGGAATGAACGTTTTTGATTTGATTGCATGGAGGAAGGAAAATGTGACTGCGCGGTATCATTACTGGCAGGAACAGAATGGTGATCAGATGCTGTGGAAACTGGGAACACTCCCCCCTGCCCTTCTAGCATTTTATGGACTGACCGAGACACTTGATCGGAGATGGCATGTGTTAGGATTGGGATATGACATGAACATTGATGACAGGCTGATTGACAGTGCTGCAGTTATTCACTTTAACGGGAACATGAAACCATGGTTGAAATTGGCCATTGGCAGATACAAGCCTCTTTGGGAAAGGTACATAAATCAGAGCCACCCGTATTACCAAGATTGTGTCATTAGTTGAAATCTGCTACTTTTTTATTATTGATATTTATGTGATCTTCGATGTTCTTAAACAGTTGACCTAGGATCGCATTGTTGTAGAGTCAGAAATAGAAAATTTTGGCTTTATTAGGAGCTTTACCTTTTGTTTTTTATATAATTTTCTCTTTTAATATAGTTTCTTAAAAGAAAAGGAACGAGTTTTATACTAAACAAAATTAAATCTACTAGGGTAAGAACTGTGAAGGATTCAATTTTGGCTGATGGGGTTTCCTTTTCCTCTTCTGCAAGCTGTAGAACTATTTGTTCCTCGGCAATTCCTGTAATAAATTTTCAGCTCTTATGAATTATATTGTAATTGGATACAGACATTTGATATGCTGACTTGTCTTAATTTACGCAACTATATGTGGATTCTGTATCAGAACTTGAGGGTCTGGTTTTCCCTTAGTAGTAAAGCTCCTCTAGACATGAAATGTTCACAGCAGCGTGGTTGATCTAACTGCAATGGTCCAGGATGATCAGACCTGCAAATTTCTTCCATCGGTAATTGGGCTGCTAAATCATTTAAATGTTTAAAATCTATCAGCTTCTGAGTGCCAGGCGAAGCTTCTCAGGAACCTTTGTCTTTGGCCAGATGAAAGGTAGTTTTCATCTTGCAGCTGATACAGGTATTGTTGCAACTTGCAAGTGAGAAGCAGTTGTGCACTTGGGAAGTTTCCATGTGATTCTTCGCGATAATCTTGAAGCAAACGAAGGAAAAACCAGAATATCTGGTTTAGTAGACAACACTCGTAATGCGACTGCACCAGGGGTTCATGTTGTGAGGAAACGTTGAAACCACCCCCGAAGTGACCACCTTCACCATAGAACAAAGCACCATCACCGCTGCTAGTTAATTGTTATGGTCTAACCTTATTTACCATACCAATTATAGATCGTAAACACAGCAATGATCCCTTTTTGGGTTTTACCTTTTCTCTTCACCAGCCTCAATCCTTCACATGATGACTTCGGTATAAAGACGAATGAATGCCAACAGGTGAGCCCCGTTAAACCATGTCTTTGTTTTAGCCTGAACCTTTTCACATGAAAAATAGACCATTGTGGTTCACTAAAATAAAATCAAAGAATTGTTTTGAAAGTAAAAATGTAGCAAAATAATATTGGTTGAAAAAGTATTTTAAAAATAATATAGTTTAAATAAAACTAGTGATCCCTAATCACGGTTACATAACAAAATTGCAATTCAGAATCATGTGTTCAATTAGTACAAAACCTAGCCTTTTCTTCTTCTTCCTCTAATAGTCGCCTTACATCTCTATATAAAAAAAAAAAAAAGAGTTTCTCCACCCCCAATTCATCAAAAACAACTATTTATTCTTCACCGAGACACCAAAATCAGATCCCTTTCGTATCCATGCATCTTTGTAGTGTTTTTTTTAAATAAAAAAAAACACGAGCCCAATCTCCCCCTTTAGTTTCCATCAAGGTAAAAACACTACATTTCTCTTAATTATATGAATTTCATTGTTAAATTGTGAGATTTTTAGTTTTGATTTATTATTGTTTATGTGGTGTTTGATAACTGGGTATTTGGTTGGAATTAAGATAATTTAGAGTAATTAGATATGTTTTTATGCAATTGATGTGATTTATGATATCAATTAGGTCAGAATAGATAAATTAAGGTTTGCAAATTAAAACAATTAGGGTTTGCGTTGAATTTCAAGATAAATTATCGTAATTGGAGACTTTGTTTGAACTAAGATAATTTAGGTTTTAATTAATACAATTATGTATATTTTCATGCAATTGATATTATGAAGGTTAAAATCATAGCAATTAGAGTTTGCGTTGAGTTTTGGGATAAATTACTATAATTAGGGATTTTGCTTGAATTCAGATAATTTAAGTCTGAATTGATGCAACTAGATATGTTTTCATGCTATTGATGTTATGAATGTGGAAATCATAACAATTAGGGTTTGCGTTGAGTTTTGAGATAAATTACTATAATCGAGGATTTTACTTGAATTGAGATAATTTAAGTTTTAATTGATGCAATTGCTATTATGAAGGTCAAAATCATAGCAATTAGGGTTTGTGTTGAATTTTGAGGTTTGAATATAGTTTTGGGATAAATTGTTATTATTGGGGATTTTGCTTAAATTGAGATGATTTAAGTTTTAATTGATGCAATTAGGTATGCTTTCATGCAATTGATGTTATGAAGGTCAGAATCTAACAATTAGGGTTCGCGTTGAGTTTTGGGATAAATTGCTATAATTGAGAATTTATCTTGAATTGAGATAATTTAAGTTTTAATTGATGCAATTAGTTATGTTTTCATACTATTAGGTCAAAAATCATAGCAATTAGATTTGCATTGAGTTTTCGGATAAATTGTTGTAATTTAAGTTTTTGTTTGAATTGAGATAATTTAAGTTTTAATTGATGTGATTAAGCATGTTTTCATGCAATTGATTGAAATTGATATTCTTCTTTTACTAAACATATCTTCCAACTTGTTTATTTTATGTCATTATGGTGGTATTATTGTTCCTAATATGAACAATAGCATCACTTATAATGACGGAAGTATTGTGTTTTACAAATATTATATATGTGTGTGTGTGTGTGTGTGTGTTTTGTTGAATACAACTAGAGATATGTCATTTACA